>Ga0265327_10004113_pt1 | contig 13135 bp, 6 predicted proteins | sample 41621metaG_FD_202089 | JGI IMG/M metagenome (GOLD analysis project Ga0265327, IMG submission 202089) | Rhizosphere microbial communities from Carex aquatilis grown in University of Washington, Seatle, WA, United States - 4-16-21 metaG | ecosystem: Host-associated > Plants > Roots > Rhizosphere >... | reverse complement strand
TTGTGCCGCCGAAAATTTTACCCTGCTCAGTTTGGCTCCTTTCCTGCGGCGAATCCCAACCCAAACATGGGTCGATGATTGCAGCAACCAGACTATCAGCCGTGCATAAGAATGTCAAATGCTGAACAAGACACTTAAGTTTTTTATTTTCAGCGACTTAGGACAAAAGAATGACAGCCGTCAAGAACCGCAAATGAAGATATAAGAATAACTTCTTTTGACACCCCACCACTTAACCCAACATTATTCCAACTGCTGATACTCAGCCCTTACCGAGGAATCGCGAGAGGCCTTCGGCGACACCGTGACCCGCATGGAGGGCGCTAACATGCCCTTTTTGTGTCCGAACCGCCTCTTTTACGACCTCAATCGCGTTTGAGGGTGCGACCAGCCATTTTGCATATTTACCATCTAACATCGGGAGATCGTTGAGATGATCGCCCGCGGCAAGGATGTCGTCGGCTTGGATCCCCAACTGACGGGTCAGCTCAGCCAGCGCGGTGCCTTTATTATATGCAACGTGCGAGAACCGGGCGTAAACGTCATTTCGAACCACGGCCAGATGCGGCACGGTTTTGCAATAGCCATCCAGAAACTCGTGAATCTGTTCGGCATGATTCGTCTTGGCCGCGATGAAACAAAACGGCGAATACAAATCTTCGTAGATCGTCGCGTTCGCAAAACGTTCGTTCACCCACTCCGTTAAATAAGGAACGTCCTTGCGCACGCGCGTGAATAACTCGGCGTGAGCGCGATTGCACTCGACGTTCCATGCATGATGCTCGACGTATTGGGCTTCGTGATGATGATAAATCTCGCGTTCGACCAGGACCAAGTGATCCGGCCTCGCGGTCACACCGGCGCGAGCCAGCGCTTCCATCAAACTCGACATGTCACGACCGGTGTTGATAACCCATTTGCCGCCGCGCTTTTGAAAATCAGCAATCAACGTTTGGAGATGAATGGGTATGGGAGGGTTTTCAAATTCCGCAAAAAGCGTCCCGTCGAAGTCGGTTGAAATCAGCTTAATCTTAACATCCATGTATTTGGCGCAAAAAGGTAAACGATTTGGGCGGAAAGGCCAGTGGGAAGGAATCTGCAGGATGACATCTTTACTATCGCAGCGGTGCCCTGCTGCCTGCCGGCACAAAATGAAGCTCGTCGGTCACAAAGATTGGTAGCCGGTTCTTTCTGACTATACAGTTGAATAGTGTTTCCCTGCCTCAAGAGCAGCGGCCATTTCGTCATCTACCGGTATTTCAGATTCCTCGTTTTCACCCGCAAAGATCGAAACCTTTGCCGGCAAATCTCGCATCATATTCATGATTTCCGACGCAGTTCCGAAGACGAATTCTGCCCGGCGTTCCGAGATTGGCATATGGTAAAAATAACCGAGCGCAAGCCATTTGCCGGACCGACCGAGAATAAACTCATTAGGCCTCATGCCGAGGTCGTTCGGATCATACCCTTCTTGCAAAACCACATACGGGCCCCCACGGTCACGCGGAAAGATTTCGCCCGCCTGCCGCCAGGAAGCCAAACTGACAAGACGAACGTCTAAAAAGTGATTCGTGATGTATCGTAACTTTGGATTCATACGTAAAACACCTCATCTGTTCAGACATTCCAATACTTCAGCGCCTTCTCTTGTTGGTGTGATGGCGGCGTGCGCCCGCGCGGGAATAAACAGGCGTGCGTCGACGTGCATGTGTCGCACTTGGTGTTTTCGTTCCGTCTTGTCCGCCCGACGCCTTCCACTCTTCGACGTAACCCATGGCGGTTTCTCGAAGGTATTGGCCAATCCTGGGATACGTTTCCTCCGGCAGATTTGCGAGAGAAACGCGCACCGACCAATCAGGTCCACCGAATCCACCTCCATGCATTAGAACGACGCCGGCGTGTTCGGCCAGCCTGAATAACACATCAACACATTCGTAGTTCTGGCGCAAAAATGCGGCAAAGTCGGGTCCGTATTCTTTTTCGGCCCACACCATCAGATCGAGCTCAACGTAGTAGAACGCACGAGTATCATCCGGCGGCAGGGTTAGTCCCAAACCTTCAAAGAGCGCCTGGAATCGTCGCCTGCAAATGACCTGGCAGAGCGATTTGTAACTGTTGGCCTTATCCAAAATTGCGAATGACGAAAACAACGCCATTTGAATCTGCTGTGGAAGTGAGAGGCCCGCGGTATGGTTCAGCGCCACCATTCGGCTGTCTGCAACCATTCGATCGATGAACTTCAATTTTGCCGGATCGAGAATAATTGGTGAATAGCGGCGATCCAGTGCTGCACGTGTCGCTGCCGGCAGTTTAGCAAGCAGCATTGCATCAAAGATATTATCTTGATGAACTGCGACTACGCCCAGACGCCAGCCGGTACAGCCAAAGTGTTTGGAGTACGAATAAACGCCAATCGTATTGTGCGGAAGCTCGGCCATCAAAGACCGGAACCCTGGCACAAATGTCCCATAAACATCGTCGGTGATGATGATCAGGTCGGGACGTTTATTCTTCACGAGGTTCACCAGGCGTCGGACTGAACTGGCCCGCATCGCGTATGACGGTGGGTTGCTTGGGTTCACCAGAAAAAACGCCTTCACCTTCTTGTTAGCAAGTTTGTCAATTTCCTCATCCGCATATTGCCACGTATGACCGCCGTCTTTGCGGCACTCCACGCTCGCATCAACATTCACAACCTTGAAGGCGAAACGATCCATGTGCGCGACTTCGATATACGGCGTAAACGTCGGCACTCCGAGCGCGATTGTGTCACCTCGATGCAGCAACGAATTTTGCATCAACGTGTCGAATATGTAACACATCGCAGCCGTGCCCCCTTCAACCGCAAAGAGATCATATTTACCTTTCGGCGGGCGCCCGTTGCACATTTCCTGGACGAGGTATTCGTGCACAATCCGTTCGCAGCACCTCAACATCCGGTCCGGAACGGGATACAAATCGCCGATAATCCCCTCGGCAAGTTCGTAGGCAAACGCGTCGGCATCGATTTTTAAATCTTTGATCGCGTAATTCCACGTTTCCCGCAGCAACTTGATCCCAGGCGACTCGGAATTCGATTCGAGAAAATCGGTGTAGCGCTTTGCGATTCCGGGCGTCTTTAAAATTTTCCGCCCTAGATCGGGAATTGTCCCGCCGCGTCGCGATTCCTCCAAGCCAAAACGGAGTAACGTGCCAAAGGCCTCCCGCGGCGTCGTACAAATCCAATTTGGATTCCCTCTTCCGGCGTTGAGCAATTGCGCAATCTCATCACGCTCGGCTTCCTCAGCGAGATTAATGAGATCGTCTTTCAACTCGAAGGGACTGAGCTTGAGCAGCGTTTTTTGATGAGCGCGAGTAGTTGTAGCAGGACCGAACATAATATTCCCTTTCAGTTTGTTTATTTCACAATCGCAACGATCAACGGTCCCCAGACCGCCAGCAGCACATTTGAAATCGCATACGCCACGGTGAATCCCAAAACAGGAGTCATGCTGTCCGTCGCCTCGTTCACAGCATTCAACGACGCGGCAACCGTTTGTCCTCCTGAGAGCGCTCCCAGCAACACGACTGGATGGAGCTTGAGGATGAACCGTCCGAAGTAGAGGGTAGCAACAATTGGGACCAAAGTCAGAATTACCCCTGCGACAAGCAGGATCAGTCCTTGTTGTTGAATGGCCGCGAGAGCTTTGGGCCCGGCGGTGAGTCCAATTATCGCGGCGAAAGCACTCAATCCGAACTCCGACAGTATCCACTGGGCCGCCGGCGGCAACGTCCCAAACACGGGATAGCGCGCATGGAACCAGCCAAAACAAAGTCCCACCACCAAAACGCCGCCCCCTATACCCAACGTTATTGGAATGCCGCCCACAGTGACGGTAATCAGCCCAACCAAAATTCCGACGACAATGCCGAGCGCATGGTAGGCAAGATCGCTTTTTGCTCCGGTCGGCTCTGATCGACCAATTATGTCAGCGGCCTTATGCACCTCGCCAGGGCGCCCGGCCAGCTGCGCGACGTCTCCTCTTTGCACCACTGTGTTGATTAAAATGGGTATCGCTAAGCCTTGGCGTTTGATGCTCACCAGGTATACCGCTTCGATATTTCTGGTCCCAACGTCTTTTCGAATCTCGCCCAAAGTTTTTCCAATGATTTTCTTGTTGGTTACAACCACGTTGGCCACCTCAATGGAAAAAGACAACGCCTCTTTGTTCTCCACCTCCGGACCGATGACGTCTCCCGCAGCAACGACTGACGCCAGACGGCCAGTAACCGCTATAATATCTTCGGGCTTCAAAACAAAGTCCGGCTTCACTTCGATGACCGTATTGTCACGAAGAATCCGCTCGACCGACGCCCGATCGAAGCGCTGCGAGATTTCTGCAACGGTCTTGCTTGCCGCCTGTTGGACCACAAACGCCCGCGCGACTACCGGAACAAACGGTGAAATGTAGCCCGGCCGTTTCACTTCTCCACCCTCGGACAGTTCGGCTTCGAGCTCTCTCGCCGCTTTCTTTACGTCCGTCCCCAGCAAACGCGGCGCGATGCTGCGCAGAAAAACGATCACACCTACCGTGCCGAATACATAGGTAATGGCAAATGCGACCGCCATTTCGCTCGTGAGATTCGTCGTGTCGGCAGCCGATAATCCCAACCTGTTGAGTGCGTCACCTGCCGTGCCCATCATCGCCGTTTGCGTCAAAGCACCTGCCCCCATTCCGACAGCATACCCCTTATTGAAGCCGCAGATTTTTGCGATGATTATAATCGAAATCAAAGCCACGACACATTGAAACACCGACGACATGACAAGCTTCAACGAGGATCGGTCAAGTCGGCCGAAAAACTCGGGACCGCTCTGAAACCCGACGGAATAAATAAAAAGAGCGAAACACACCGCCTTCAAAGCCTCAGGCAGATCGATTCCGATTTGCCCGATGACCAACGCCACCAGCAATGACCCGGCGACTCCTCCGAGACTAAAGCTTTTAAACTTGAACCGTCCGATAGCGTGGCCCAGGAACAGCGCGAGAAAAAGCGCCAGTTCAGGCGCTGCCTTGAAGGTTTGTCTGATCCACTCCATGCTTTCCCTCTCCCGCGTCAGATAAGTTTCGCTGGTTAAATGAGTCAACACTTCGTCGTCACCCGACCAGCCGGATGCAGGTGCGGCGGATGCACATGGCCGCCAAAGCGCTTCAGAAAATCGCAAGCCTCGACGATGTCTCTGGCAAGCATATCGACAACATTGCGATTGAGATGAGGCCGGACGACGACGCGCAACGAACGCACTTCTTCGGCATTCGGCGGCATCGTGTAAGCGGACAACACCCAACCGCGCTCGCGAACTTTTGAAGACACATCAAACTCGCTGAAGTTTTTGAACTGCGGCTTGAGCGTCAGCGCCACCACTGGAATGCGCTGCGTTTTGTTCATGATGTTGAAGTAACCGCTCTCAACCAACTGCTCGCGCAGTCTCTCCGCATTGTTGACGGCGTGCTCCATGATTGCGGTGTATCCTTCCCGCCCGAGTCGTAAAAACAGATAATACTGCACCGCAATCTGCATGGCGTTCCGGCTGAAGTTCAGAGTAGCCGTCGGATGTTCACCACCGAGATAATTCACATAAAACACCAGATCCTCATTAAAGATTTTGCGTTCCTTGAACACGATCCAACCGAGGCCGGGAGGCGTGAGACCGAATTTGTGCCCGGAAGCGTTGATTGATTGCACGCGCGGCAGGCGAAAATCCCATTTGTAATCCGGATATAAAAACGGATTTACAAACGCGCCCGAAGCTCCATCGATATGCAATGGTATGCTGATCCCCGTCCGCTTTTCGTATTTATCGAGCCAGTCATGGATTTCCTCGATGTCATCGTCCTCGCCGGTGAATGTCTGGCCCGCAATCGCCACGACACAAATCGTGTTCTCATCCACAAGCGTGTCGAGGTGCTTGGTCGTCAGGCGGTAGTTTTCCACCTCGAGCGGGGCGATGCGTGGTTCAACGTCGAAATATTTGAGAAACTTTTTCCAAACAATCTGAACGTTCCCCCCAGTGACCATGTTTGGCTTGCTGAAATCCTTTTTTGCTTTCTTACGCGCCTCGCGCCAATTCCATTTATGCGCCAGGCCCGCGAGCATGCAGGCTTCGGACGATCCGATGGTCGCCGTGCCGTACGGCTCAACATTCTTGGGCCCGTTCCAAAGGTGATGCAGCCATTTGACCATTTTCTTTTCCATCGCGAACACCTGTGGATACATGTCATGGTCGATGTAATTCTTCATGATGTTCTGCTTGGCCACTTCCGCTTCTTCAGGCTCATGAAATGTCGTCACGAAGGAAGACAAGTTGAGATTCGGATTGGCGTCAGTCCACGACTCGCTGTTCACGATGTTCATCGCGGCGCGCGGGTTGATCGAGTGCTCCGGAAATTCTTCCGGAATCTCGAGATTGAACTGATCGAGAAGGCCCGAAGGAACCTTAAAGAGCTTCTGCACACGCGCTTTTCCGGCGGTTCGTTTCTTCGTCGGTGCACCCAGGTAACTTTGTACTGATTTCATAATTCCTCCAAAAAATCATTCCATAATAATCACGATCACCACGCCCCAAACAATCAGGAGCGTATTGCCAACGGCGTACGGAACGGTGTAACCCAACGCCGGCACTTTGCTTTGCGCGGCTTCTTCAATTGCTCCCAAGGCTGCCGTGGTCGTGCGCGCTCCGGCGCAAGCTCCCAGGTTTATCGCAGGGTGGAATTTGAAGACGTATTTTCCAACCAACAGACCAACGATAAACGGCACCGTCGTGACGACGATTCCCGCAAGCAGAAGGGAGAGCCCGTTACTCTTCAGCCCCGCGACAAATCCGGGCCCGGCGGTGATTCCAACAACGGCAATGAAACCGGCAAGCCCAACGTTGTTGAACACCCACAGCGCCGGCGCCGGAATCTGTCCAAACGCACGATTCACCGATCGCAACCAGCCGCACACCAGGCCGGCAAACAACGCGCCGCCGCTCGTGCTGAGACTCAACGGAATGCCGCCGATGTGAATCGTGATCGCACCGATCAATGCGCCAATGACGATCCCAAACCCCATGAACGTCATGTCCGTTTTATCTGTCGGACGATCCGCATAGCCAAGCAGATCGCTAATCCTCGTCACATTCGGATGTGTGCCAACAAACGTCAGCACGTCACCTCGATCAATCGCGGCACCCGCGTGCAATGGCATCTCAATACCACCGCGCATCAATTTCTTAATAAATACGCCGCGCCCGTTTTCAAGCGCACCGTGCGATTCAGCGAGTTGCTTCAATGTTCGACCAACAAACTCTTTGTTGGTGACGACCACATCGACCGATTCCATCGGAATATCCATCAATTCGCGATCGTCCACTTCCGCCCCCAAACGGCGCTCGATCGGTAACAGCACGCTGCGTCGCGCGGCGACAAGCACCTCGTCGCCCTCGGTGATGACGGACGAAGCTTCGGCCTCGGTGATAGTTTCTCCACGGCGTATGCGATTGATGAAAACACGCTCCGGACGGAATGACGCTTCGATCGCCGCGACCGTTTTGTCCCTGATCTCGCTCGTGCGCGTGACCTTGTACGAACGAATCAATAATTCGGTATAGGCAGACCTGACCCCTTCCTCCGGCCCGACACCGCCAATTTGCTTTTCATACTCTTTGCATGCTTTCGGGAGATCGACGCGCAGGATTTTCGGTCCGAGACTCGCCAGTATCCAAGCTGAACCGGCCGTGCCGAACAGATAGGTGACCGCATAGGCGACAGGCATGTTGTCGATCATGGTCTTCTTCTGGTCAGCCGATATCCCCAACTGATTGATCGTATCTGAAGCAACACCCAACACGGCAGAAATGGTGCTGGCACCAGAGAGAAGCCCAGCGGTCGACCCCGCATCGTAGTGCAAGAGCTTGCCCATGACCACAGCGGTAATCAGACAACAGAAGACGAGCACAACCGCAAAAAGCACCTGCTTTAACCCACCACTTTTGAGACCTCGAAAAAATTGCGGCCCGACTCCATAGCCGACAGCAAACAGGAACATCAGGAAAAACGTCGATTTTACATTCGGCGAGATTTGAATCTTAAGTTGTCCGATGAGGACCCCAGCCAGCAGCACACTCGTTACAACACCTAAACTGAAGGAGCCAAACTTCAGATTTCCGAACCAAAACCCGACGGCGAGCGCCAGGAAAATCGCGATTTCCGGATATTGTCTTAACGTTTCAATTATCCATCCCATGTTGTCACTCCTCAGCGTCGAATTACGTCGCCGAAGGAATAATTAACAACTAGGGAAAGCCGTTACTCCTTATAAAGCGGTTCCGTAATGACACCACCGACTTCGTTCTACGACCCTAAGGAGCCCGCTCGCGAACCATGCATGGCGGACGACTACAATAGTCTGCATGATGGCTCAGACACCGACGCAAAATAATCGCGCTCAATTTTTGTTCACTTATCCAGACTGAATCCAGGCCGTTTGCGGACGTTCCCGTATCCGCTTGTGGCACTTCAGTTGCTACAAATTGTTTTGAGAACGAAACAAATTTGAAGGCTTCAATTGTCGCAACACGACATGATCGGGCTTTCGGCATGTTTGTACCGGGGATGGATTCCACGGCTACAAAAACCGCGTCTGGCAATTGTAAACTATACAATTTAATTGAATCCAATTGTTACACTCTGTAAGGTTCGCCACCAAAGGAGCCTGTTAATTGTGCAAGCAATGGAATCTTGCAACCAAAGGAGAATTGTAAACTTTTATGAACCGAAACTTCCTACTGCGGGTTATTACGGTGATCGTCGCCATCGTCTCCACATTCGATTGCGCGCGTGCGCAGACCTTCACCGGGACTAACTCTACCGGGACTGCATCGGATTTTAGTATCCAGGTCGGCGCCGGAACTACGAACATCGCTCTGACCGTCGGCGGTTCCGCGACCACTTTCTCACATCTGCTCCTCAAGAGCGGCGTGCCGGCAAACGACAGCAACTACGATTTTATTTCCCAGCTCGACGGCCAAACCAATACGCTCAATATTGAATTGCCGGAACTGACTGCGACCAATTACTTCATTCGCGTTCGGACGCCTTCGAATTCCACCGCACACTCGTTTACGCTGTTGGTTGAATCCAACCGTACGGATGTTCGCACGCTACGCCCACCATCGAAGCCGCTGGCCAGCACCAATTCCGGTAATGTTCTGGCCGGGACATGGCACTATTATCGCTTCGAGATCCCGACCAATTCAGGCGGCTGGAGGGTGATGATGGATAGTCCCGGCACTATGGACCTCTATGTCCAGAAATCGCAACTCCCCACTACGTCAACTTATCTCAAACGCAGCACCGGGCTAACTAATGACTTAGTATCTCTTACCGACGCCGAGGCGCAGGCGGGGGCCTACTTTGTCGGGATTTTTGCCTCAACGACCTCCTCCTACGTGTTACGAACCGAAAATGTCGTGATGACCCCAATCAATTTTGATGCCGGGCTGACTGCAGATGGGACGGATGTTTATACGAACAACAATGCTGTCACCGGGGATTTCTTTTTCAAAATCCGGACGGCCAGCCCGGCGCTCGGAGCTTGGCGAACGGCGCTGAAAGTATTCGCCGGAGAAGCTGACTTGTATATGAGCCGCGGGGTGCTCCCAAGTGTTTCCACTTACGATTTCAAATCCGACCGCATCGGATCCGACGGCGTGGTTCTCGCGTCGAGTCAATTTAGCGCGGGTCAGGATTGGTATATCCTCGTTCATGCGGTAGCCGGATCACAATGGACGCTGGTCAGCGGGGCCCCCTACGTGACGGATCTCGGCGTCCTAGCGACCGATAGCAGCAGCGGTAGCGGAAACGTCACGATCGGTCCGGAAGGTATGGCGTTCTTCCAAACTTCCATTCCAATCACAGCGTTGGCCTGGCGCCTCGGCATCGGTGCCGGCAACACCAACTTGGTGTATGTGAAAAAAGCCAGTGTTCCTTTGCCGATCTCGAATGAACTCAGCCAACAGGGGCAGATGCTTGTTGTGCCGCCTTACCTTTTGGTAGGTCAATCGTACTTTGTCGGAGTCGCGGGCGCTCCCGGCACCACGATCAATTTAGATTCGCGCGTCCAGCCCATAGCTGATCTGGATTTGTCCAGCAGCACCAACCAGGTCGTCACCGATTTTGGATATACCACCTACCGCGTCCAGGTTCCCCCGAGCCTGATTGCGTGGGAGGTCAACGTCACGCCGACCAGTGGCAACCCAAATGTTTCTGTCCGCCGCAGCCTGGTGCCCAACGAAAATTATAATGACGCATTTTCCGAAAATCCGGGAACCGTCGGTGATAGCGTTTCACTCGTGCCGCTTATCCTCGCCAACGGCACATGGTACATCACCGTTTACGGCACAAATACAACTCTCGCGTTTACGCTGCAAAATGGTCCGCCGAACGTAACGGACATCAATTACAGCGGGGTTGTAACCAATGATAATCCGTCGAAGGTCGGCTGGCGCTATTACCGGGTGGCCGATACGAGCCAGCAAAGCGGAACGCTCGGATGGGACTTGTTGCTGACCAACTATGCTCCTGGCACGCGGATCGCCTTACGGCGCACATCGGTCCCCAGTATCTTGACCTATCGCAACCCGAGCACCGTCACCTCAAACAGTTACGATTTGATCAGCACCGCCAACTTCCTCCAGCAGCCCGGCCATCAGGCGGATATTTGGTACATCGGTGTTTATAATCCAAGCAATGCGTTGGGGCCTTTCACTCTCATCACGGGTGAATTGGTCGCCACAGATTTGCGCGGCGATGGCGACTTGATCCCTCGAACGAATGCCGTCAGTGGCAAATGGGAATTCTTCCGTCTGAACCTGGATCTAACCGGTGGAACTAATCAGCCGGTTCTTGGATGGGACCTGCGTTTGCTCAATGTGACGTCAGGACTGCCGCGAATCATCGTGCGGCGCGATGCTTTTCCCGCCACCACCACGACAACGCTGAGTTCACCCGCCACGGCGACGAATTGGCCGTCGGGCCAGCAGTGGGTGCCCTCTTTCGATTGGACGCGGCGCCAGTTTTCGGCTGACGGAAATACCGACGAATACGGGCGCATCCTCGCCGCGGGCGCCGGCCGACCACTCGAATCAGCCATCTATTACATAGGCATCATTAACACTACCGGAACTAATCCGATGAGCTATACCGTCTCGAGCCGGCTTGTCGAAAATGGTTATTCACTTCCCATGACCGAGCTTCCTTATGCGGGCGGCGCGATGACCAATAACAGCCTCACACCGCGTGAAGCCGCTTATTACCATGTCACCATTCCCAGCGGCGTCCGGAGCTGGAAGGTACGACTGACGACTACCAGTGGCGAAGCCATGCTCGTCGTTTCAACCAATAAACTCCCAAACATCGAATCGGAGAAGCGAATGCAGAAGCTCGGCAAGGAACATTACCTCCTGCTGCCGGCCCCGGGGCAGACAAATCTCAGCGGCGGCGATTACTACCTGGTGGTTGTGGCCGAGGGTCAGACCCCAACCAACAGCACACGCATTTCAACTGGAGCTTGCAGTTATGTCATCGAAAGTCTTGGGGCTATGCCGGAAACCGATCTCGGGCCGCTCAACTCGACTCTTGTCTACGCCGACACACTCGACGGTGGCGAATCAAAGGCTTACCACTTTCAACCGCCCACCAACTCACTGGGTTACGTAGTGTCGTTGACCGACCGGGTTGGTAATCCAACGGCCGTTGTGCGCAGCACAAATTCGCTCCTTGATCCGGGAGCAACAGGAGGAACCATAGGTCCCGATACTTACGGAAATGAAGGGGGTGAATCCTCGGGTTCTTTCGTCACCCAATCTCTTATCACCATCGTCGATCCTTCGACCAATGAAACACTCATGGTCAAAGCGCGCGCCACAAATTCCCTTTATCCGGATGCCAGTTACACGCTTACGCTCACGCCGTTAATACTGGAACAAATCCCGCAACTTCCCTTCGACGGTGGAACTGCGTCGATCAACAATCAACCGGCGAACTTCTGGAATTACTATCGCATCGACGTCCCGACAAACGCTCTCGGATGGGATCTTCGGTTGACGAATGTCACCAGCGGATTACCACAAATCGTCGTTGCGCGCGACCACCTTCCAAGTGCGTTCAATAACAACCTGGTCAGTCCGCAGGGCGGTACGAATTGGCCAACCGGCGGCCGTTGGTCGGCAACGTCGGATTGGACCAGCCGCACTTTTTCGACGGACGGCACGACCAACCAGGATGGACGCATTCTGGAAATGAGCATGAACCGACCACTACAGCCGGGAACCTATTACGTTGGAATATCGAGCATATCGGCCAGTGGCAGCCCTCTTTCCTATACTATCGTCAGCAGAGGCATTGGCGACGGCTTTATATTACCCGCGAGGGACCTGGCGTTTGCCGGAGGAAGCATCAGCATCACCAATCTACCGATTCGCGAGGCTGCTTATTTCCGGGTGCAAATTCCAAGCAACACCCCAAGCTGGAAGGTCCAACTCCACAGCATTTCGGGAGAAGCGATGATGGTCGCTCTGAAGGATGTTCTTCCTAATATTGCTGCATCGACTACGTCCAGTTCCACCAACGGCACTTCGCCCGGACGGAAAATGCAAAAAACCAATGATGAGTTTTTCGTCCTGCTGCCGGCACCGGGCCAAACCAATCTCGTACCCGGCACGTATTACCTCATGGCAATTGCTGAAGGTTTAAATCCAGCCAACAACACCCGTATCGGCACGTCTAACAGCACCTTCTCCGTCACCAGTTACGGACCGCTCGCAATTACGGACCTCGGCTCACTCACGGCTGATATTTATACGAATATTTCACTCGGCGGTGGCGAAACCGCTGCGTTCCAATTCACAGTCACTCCTTCGACCTACGGTTTCGAAATCCGCCTGGAGAATACCACTGGCTTTCCTGTGGCGCTTTATCGTCCCGGAGCGCGGCTGCCCGACCCAAGCCTGTCCGTCACTGGAGCGTCCGCTGACACCTATGGTTGCGAGGGAGGCGAAACAACCACTGTCAATGGCAGTCCTACATTGGTTAGCCTACTCAGTCCGGCACCG
>Ga0265327_10004112_pt1 | contig 13145 bp, 18 predicted proteins | sample 41621metaG_FD_202089 | JGI IMG/M metagenome (GOLD analysis project Ga0265327, IMG submission 202089) | Rhizosphere microbial communities from Carex aquatilis grown in University of Washington, Seatle, WA, United States - 4-16-21 metaG | ecosystem: Host-associated > Plants > Roots > Rhizosphere... | reverse complement strand
TGCCAGCCCCTCTGGATGTCCGCCCCGGTTCAGTGACGCACGAGGATCGTGACCGCCTGTCCGCCGGCGGCGGTCTCACCCACGTGACGGAAGCCGAGGCGGCGCACGTACAGACGTTCCCGTGCCGCATCGCGTCGCGCGTCACCCGATGCCGGCACCAGCGCGACGAACGGAATCCCGTCGCCGACGCTGTCCAGCGCATCGGCGACCCAGCGCATCCCGGCGCCAGGCTCGAGCGCGACGAAGTCGGCCACGATGAGGCCGTTCGGCGCGACCCGCTGCAGCTCCCGTCGCATCACGACGAAGCGTGACGCCCGCTTGCCGCGCAGCACCCACGCGAGCGCGCCGCCGAAGAGCGCGAAACGCAACCAGCGCGGCAGGAGCGGCGCCACCGCGGCCGCGAGGAGTGCGACCAGGATGGCCGGGGCCCACGGGGTGTCGCTCAGGGTCAGGACCGCGGTGCGGTTCCGGTCGGTGAGCGCCCGGTCGACGAGCACGAGGCGGGTCCAGTGCGACGCCCGCCGGGCCCATCGGGGTGCGCGCGCGAGGTCTCGATCCAGCGGAAACGTGTCCGCCAAAACCGCCGAAACCGCCCAGAGCTCCCGCGGTGGTATGAATTGGAGCTTGCCCTCGGACCGTGCGACGACGGTTCGGACTCTGCGCATCGACGGTCCTGACACTGGTGGCGGGGCGGAGTGCGCGAGTCTGGTCCACCCAGAGGTCAAGATGCAGCCTCAGCGTGCCGATGCGGACGACGGGGCAGGTTCGGGGCTTCCAGGCGGGAAGCAGGGCACTTGGAAGGCATCTTCGTGAACGGGCGTTCGGTGGAGTGGACGGGGAAGCCGAAGGGGTGCGCTCGGCGCGCCCGGCGTGCCCGCCGAGCGGTGGTCGTCACCGCGCTCGCCGCGTGCGTCGCGATCGCCTTCGCCGCAGCTCCCGTCGCGGCTGCGCCCAAGGAGTCGCCCCGCAAGGCACCCAGCGGACGTGCGTTCTACGTCCCGCCCGACCCGTTGCCGGAGGCCGCGCCGGGCAAGCTCATCTGGGCCACGCCGTTCAAGGCCATCCCCGGCGCGCAGGCGTGGAAGGTCCTGTACCACTCGCGGGCCCTCGACGGCTCCGACATCGCGGTGTCGGGGGTCGTGGTCGCCCCCACCGACGCCGCGCCGGCCGGTGGGCGTCCGGTGATCAGCTGGGCGCACGGCACCCACGGCATCGCCGACCAGTGTGCGCCGTCTCGCACCGGCGACATGGTCTCGAGGCTCCCCTCGATCGGGAAGGTCGTCGCGCAGGGCTACGTCGTGGTCGCGACCGACTACGAAGGGCTCGGCACTCCCGGCACGCACCCTTACCTCGTGGGTGCGAGCGAAGCACGCGGCGTGCTCGACATCGCGAAGGCCGCGCAGCAGATCCGTGAGACCGGCGCCAGCAACAAGACCTTCGTGTGGGGTCAGTCGCAGGGCGGGCAGGCGGCGCTCTTCGCCGGCGAGATCCAACCGACCTACGCACCCGAGCTCGACCTGCTGGGTGTCGTCTCCGGCGCCCCGGTCACCGATGCCAGCGCGATGTTCCCCGCGGCCGCCACCATTCCCGAGACGCTCGGCTTCGCGGTCATGGGCCTCATGGGCATGCAGGCCGCGTTTCCCAACGCCCACATCGCCGACGTGCTCACGCCCGCCGGGCTCGAGAAGACCAAGATCGTCGACCAGAAGTGCTACGGCGCGGTGCTCGACGCGTTCAAGCAACCCGTCAACCAGGTGATCGCGCACAATCCGTCCGAGGTGCCACCGTTCCCCGACATCTTCGCGGCCGACACCCCCGGCAAGGTGGCGACCGCGGCTCCGATGCTCGTGTACCAGGGGCTCTCCGACGACGTCGTCTACAAGGTGTTCACCGACCAGTACGTGCAGAAGGCCTGCGGCCTCGGCAACACCGTCGAGTACAAGACGTTCTCCGGCAAGGACCACTACGAGGAGAACACGGCCGCCGAGAAGGACGTGCTCGAGTGGATGCAGGCGCGCCTCGGCGGCGAGGAAGCACCGTCCACCTGCTGAACGCCCGTTCCACCGGGCGGCGTTTCTCCGGGGCCTCCTCGGGGTACGCGGACCCACATGGCCGGAGCGAGCACGGGACTGCACGAGACCGAGGAGCGCCTCGGCGCGGAGGTGATCGACGTCCACCGCGCGGTGGTGTCGATCCAGGAAGAGCTCGAGGCCGTCGACTGGTACAACCAGCGCGCCCACGCGACCGACGACACCGAGCTGGCTGCCATCCTGGAACACCATCGTGACGAGGAGAAGGAGCATGCGGTCATGCTCCTCGAGTGGCTCCGTCGACGCGATCCCGCGCTCGACCGGCACCTGCGCACCTACCTGTTCACCGCCGGGTTCATCCCGGAGATCGAACACGCGGCCGAGCACGGCGACGACTGAGCGACGGGATCACCTCGGCCGGCAGGTTTCGCTCCACCCCACCAGTCGCGCCCACCCGAATCGCCGTCGTTAGGATCGGTTCGGGTGTTGACGGTCGATCTTCCTCCGGAACCTTCCAGCGCGACTCGAGCGCGCACGTTGGCTCGCGAGCAGCTCCAGGCTTCCTGTTCCGGCGACGAGCTCGACACCATCGCGCTGCTGGTCACCGAACTGGCGACCAACGCGATCCTCCATGCCCGGACCCCCTTCCAGCTCACGGTCGAATCACGTCCGGGTCACGTGCGCATCTGCGTGGAAGATCAGTCGAGTGACCGTCCCACCATCAGGCGCTACGAGTCGGATGCCGTCACCGGCCGTGGGCTCGCGCTCGTCGAGCGGCTCGCGTCGTCGTGGGGTGTCGACACGACGCCGTCGGGCAAGGTCGTGTGGTGCGAGGTCGCGGTCTGAGCTCGTTCAGGACGTGATCGTGACGTGCTCACTCACGCCGGTGAGCTCGAGCACCTTGCGCACGTGCGCCGGCGGCGCCTCCAGCGTCAGCGACCCGTCGTCACCCAGGCGCTTGCGCACGGCGATGAGCACACCGATCCCCGACGAGTCGAGGAAGTCGAGCCCCCGGCAGTCGAGCGCGATGCTCGTGGCGCCGGCGTCGACGAGCTCGAGCAACGTGTCACGCAGCTGCGGTGCGGTCGCCATGTCGACCTCACCCCGCACGATCACCGATGCACCGTCGTCGGTCTCCCGGGACTCGAGCTGCAGATCGGCCACGTCTCGCCCTTCGTTGCGGACTACTCGCTCCGACACAATACGACGACGGTGGCGTCGTCGAGGAGCCCGCCGGGTGAGAACAGCTCGACCTCGTCGATGCAGCGCTTCACGACCGCGGGGGCTTCGTCGCAGCGCGCGCCCTGCAGGAGCTCCACCAGCCGCTCGGACCCGAAGAACTCGTTGTCACCGTTGCGGGTCTCGATGATCCCGTCGGTGTAGGCGCAGAGGTTCGCGCCCGGCGGGATGAGCGCTTCGGCGGTCTCCCACCCGGGCTCGAGGAGCCCGACGAGGGGCCCGGTGGGATCCAGGGCGACCACGCCGTCGGCACCGACCACGTAGGCGGGCGGGTGGCCGGCGTTGGCGTACCGCAGCCGCCCGAGCGCGGTGTCGATGACGGCGACGAAGGCGGTGAGGAACACCTCGTCGCCCATGGCCCCCAGGATCTCCGCGGTCGTGTCGAGCGCCGTTCCCGGCAGCTCCCCGGACGTGAGGGCGGTGCGCAGCATCTCCTTGCAGCGCAGCGCGAGGATGCCCTCGGTGGCGCCGTGGCCGGCGATGTCCACGACGACGAGCGCGATCCCCCCGTCGCGAGTCGTGAACAGGTCGTAGCAGTCGCCGGCGACGACCCCTTCGGCGGCACGGAGACGGGCGGCGACCGTCCACCCGTCGGGGATGTCACCGATCACCGGCTCGAGCTCGGAGCGGAGCGTCAGCACCACCGCGGCGCTCTGTTCGACCGCTTGACGCGAGCGCTCCGACTCCACGAGCTGCTGGCGGATGCGTCCGCGCATGGCGTCGACGTCGAGCGCCAGCGACGCCAGCTCCGGCGGCCCCGGGATCCGGATCGGCGAGTCGAGCGTGCCGGCACGCACGCGCCGCACCTCGTCGGCGAGCTGGTCGATCGGGCGGGTGACCCAGCGGCGGATCAACCACCCGGCCAGCAGTGCACCCGCCACCGCGACGAACACGATGGCGGCGATGATCGCGGTGAGGGTGGAGCGGATGTCGTCGAGACGGTGCTCGGCTCGTGCCTCTTCGGCCTGCACCAGGGCAGCGAGGCGGCCCTGGGCGCGGCGCACCGCGTCGAACCGCGCCTTGCCCGTCCCCTGAGCGACCAACGCCGCCGCGCCCGCCGGGTCACCCGCGCGGGTGAGCGCGATCTCGGGCTTCGCCGCCTGTGCGCGCCATTCGCCCATCGCCGCGGTGACGGCGGCGATCTGACGTCGGACAGCCGGCGAGTCGAAGGTGGTCCGGAGCCCGCTGACGATCGTGCGCGCGGCGGCCCGGCCGTTGTCGTAGGGGTCGAGGAACGATCCCTCGCCCCCGCTCAGCACGTACCCACGCTCGCCCGTCTCCTGGTCGGCGTACGCGGTCTGCAGCTGGGCGACGCGCTCGACCGCGACCGACACCTGCCGTTCCCGCTGCTGGGCGTCGTCGCGCTCGCGGAGGGTGAGCACCATGAAGACCCCGAGCGCTAGGACGGCGGCGACGATCCCGACGAAGAGCAGCAGGAGCCGCCGCCTGAGCAGCATCGAACGACTGTAGCGGTGGCCTTCGGAGAATCTCCCAGCTCACCGATCTTCCAGGTTTGGAGCTCGCGATCGCTGGGCAGCTTTCTCGGTGCCGGCCCCTCCCGGCCCGGACGACGCAGGCTCCAGTCCCCGCTGAGCCTGCGTCGTCGCGTCCGGACCTTTCGCGTCAGCGTTCCGACGCCCGGGCCCGCTTGGTCACCGAGAAGCGGGTGACGCCGTCGTCGGTCACGAGCGAGTGCTGGTCGGCGACCGCGCTGACGATCGCGGCGGAGAGCTCGTTGGGGCTGATCACGGCCGACCCGGTCCGGGCTTCCCCTTCGACCGTGAGGCTGCCGTCGAGGACCCGGAACGCCAACGTGACCGAGGCCTCGGGATCGCCCGACACCAGGCTGCACAGCTCGCTCACCGCGATGCGGACGTCGTCGATCTCCTCGTAGTCGAGGCCCGCGCGGCTGGCGGCGTCGGCGGTGGCGATGCGGGCCAGGCGCAGGTACTCGGGCGCGGCAGGGAACGTCACGGTCACCGGGCTCGTCTCCATGTGCGGCCGAGCATAGGCAGGGGCGGTCGTACCATCGAGGGGAGGTTTCGGACTCGCTCGTACGGGGCAGCCTGGATGCCGCCAACCGACACGAGGGGACCACGGCATGGATGCGGGGATCCGGGACCATCTGAAGATCGTCGGCGAAGACGTGTGGCTCACCGTCCCGCCCTACTCCGAGTACCTCCGGACGGTGCGCCTCGTCGCCGCCGACGCTGCCGGGCGGGCGGGCCTCGACTACGACGAGGTGGAGGACTTCCGCATCGCCGTCGACGAGCTGTGCCACCTCCTGATGTCGTCCACCGACCACGAGATCTCGGTGTCGTTCGGTGTGGTGGGGCACTCGGTGCTCGCCCGCGGACGCGCTCGGCGCCGCACCGGCAGTCCCATCGCCCAGCTCAACGACCTGTCCCGCTCGATCATCGATTCGGTCGCCGATCACCACGAGCTCACCGAGCATGACGACTCGGTGGGGTTCGCGGTGATGAAGGAGACTCGGCGGACGGCTGCACGATGAGCGATTCGCCCGACACCTACGAACGCTTCACGGAGTACCGCCGCACCGGCGATCGCGCGTTGCGCAACGAGCTGGTCGAGGAGCACATGCGCCTCGCCGAGTTCCTCGCTCGTCGCTTCGCGCACCGCGGGGAGTCGCCCGACGACCTGCGCCAGGTGGCGCTCGTGGGGCTGCTCAAGGCGGTCGAGCGCTTCGAGCCCGACCGCGGCTTGCAATTCTCGTCGTTCGCGACGCCGACCATCACCGGGGAGCTCAAGCGCCACTTCCGCGACCGGGGGTGGGCGGTGCGCGTCCCTCGTCGCATCCAGGAGCTCCACCTGGAGCTGGACCGCACCGTGAACGACCTCAGCCAGGAGCTCGGTCGTCCGCCCACGCCGGCCGAGATCGCACAACGCGTCGGCGTGCTCGAGGAAGAGGTGCTCGAGAGCATGGAGGCCGGGAGCATGTACCGCCTCGCGTCGATCGACGCCGGTCGCCCCGACGACGAGTCGGGCACGAGCCCCGCACAACGACTCGGCGAGCTCGACGAGGAGATGCTCGCGGTCGACGACCGCGTCGCCGTCACCGAGATGCTCGCAGTCCTTCCCGAGCGCGAGCAGAACATCGTGTACCTGCGCTTCTTCGAAGGTCTCACGCAGTCGGAGATCGCAGAGCGCGTCGGGATCAGCCAGATGCACGTGTCGCGCCTGCTGGCGCGCAGCCTGGAGACGCTCGGCGAGCACACCTCGGCAGTGGCGGACGCGTGACCGCGGAGGCAGGGGAAGGCTCGATCATGGTGACGCCATTCGCAATCGACGTCAGCGGCGACCGTGCGACGCCACTGGTCGTGGTACGGGGAGAGATCGACGTGGCAACGTCGCCCCAACTGCGCCGAGACCTCGCCGCACTGGTGGCGAACGGCGCGCACGACATCACCCTCGACTTCGCGGGAGTGTCCTTCGTCGACTCGTCGGGGCTCGGAGTGCTCGTGGGCACGTACAAACGGCTGCGCGACGAGCACGGTGGCTCGGTCCGCATCGTCGGCGCTCAGCCTTCGGTGCGCAAGGTGTTCGAGATCACCGGCCTGGAGCGTGCACTGCTCGGATGACCGCCTCGGAGAGCCGCCGGGCGGGACGTCAGGGCAGGCGGCCCTCGCCCTTCTGGTTCGCGCCCCGCTCGGCCATCTCGCGCTCGTGCTCCGCGACCTCGGGGTCGAGATCCCGCGCTTCGGCGCGTTCGGCTTCCTCCGGGGTCGGTGCGCGGTCGGCACCCGCGGTGCGTTGCGCATCATCGCGTTCGGCCGCACGGGTCTCGGCGTCGGGTCGGGTCGGTTGCTCGCTCATCGGAACCTCCGGGGTCGTGACGAGGACCTTCCGTGCTTACCCGTCGTGGCGATGGTTTGAACCCATCGGCCGCTCGGGCACACCCGCGACGTCACATCATTCGCCACCAAGGAGAACCGTGATGGGAAACCTCGACGAAGCCAAGGGCCGCGCCAAGCAGGCCGTGGGCGATCTCACCGACGACGACGACCTGCGCCGCGAAGGCAAGGTCGACCAGAAGGCCGGCGAAGCGAAGAGCAAGGTCGGAGACCTGAAGGACAAGGCCGAGGACGCGATCGACAAGGTCAAGGAGAAGCTGACCTGACCCGGCGAGCGGGCAGGTCGTGACGGTCGTGCCGTCGGACGGCGATCGCCGTCACGCACGACCGCCGATGATCCGGTCGTCGCCGCTCCGCTCCGCGGCGGCGCACCGGTTCGTCGGCTCGGTGACTCCTGGTTGACCCCGGCTCATCCGGATCATCCGGGTCATCCGGTGAGCGCGCGCCGGGTGCGTTCGACGGCGTCGTGCCCCGGGCCACCACTCGTGGTCCCTTCGCCGTCGGGGATCTCCACGTCGAGTCCCGCGAGCACACTCGCAGTGGCGCCGACGGATGCTCGCAGAGCCGCGAGGTCGTACCCACCCTCGAGGAACGCGATCGTGCGTCCGCGCGCCGGCGAGAGCGCGCGCACGCGCGCCGCGAGCGTCGCGTAGTCACCCGCACTCCATGCGAGGTCGGCCAACGGATCGGCGCGGTGGGCGTCGAAGCCGGCCGAGATCAGCACCCAGGTCGGCGCGAAGGCGTCGGCGACGGGAGCCACCACGTCGTCGAGTGCGGCCCGGGCGACGTCGCCGGTGGCGCCCGGCGGCAGCGGGAAGTTGAGGGTGAGCGCGCGCGCGTTCACGCCGCCGATCTCGTCGGCTCGTCCCGTCCCCGGATACGCGGGGTACTGGTGGGTGGAGACGAACAGGACCCTCGGGTCGTCCCAGAAGAGGTCCTGGGTGCCGTTGCCGTGGTGGACGTCCCAGTCGACGATCAGCACGCGCTCACCACGAGCGGCCAGCGCCGCGGCCGCGACCGCGACGTTGTTGAACAGGCAGAACCCCTGGCCCCGGCCGGCCACCGCGTGGTGACCGGGTGGACGCGCGACGACGAACGCGGCGTCGGCGCCGCCCTCGGTGAGCGCCTCGACCGCGCGCATTCCGGACCCCGCCGCTCGCGCCGCCGCTGCGAACGAACCCGGCGCGACGACGGTGTCGGCGTCGAGCAGACCGCCGCCCGCGCGCGCGAAGTCGGCGAGGGCATCGACGTAGCGCTCGTCGTGCACCAGGGTGAGCTCGTCGCGCGTCGCGTCGCGTCCGGCGTCGAACACCACCGCGTCGCCGAGGTGCGCGTCGGCGATTCCGGCGAGCGCAGCTTCGACCCGGCCGATGCGCTCCGGATGACCGCGACCGGTGTCGTGCGCGTCCGAGTCGGGCGCGACGACGAGCAGGCGCGGCGTCATCGCCGGTACGTCAGCCGCTCAACCGGGAGCGGGAACGACCGGCGCGGGTTGGCGGAGGTCGATGACACGCGGCACGCGCCGGCGCAGACCCAGGCGGCGACCTGCGAGCATCAGACCGAGCACGACTCCCACCAACGCACCGAGGTCGATGAGCACGCGCAGCCCGCCGGGCAACTCGCCGGCGAAGAACGCCAGCGCTGCGAGATCGATCGTGAGGTGCACCAGGAAGCCGGGGATGATCGAGCCCGACCGCAACGCCACGTAGCCGAGCAGCACCGCCAGGCTGAGGAACGGCAGCACGTTGGTGGCGCCCGTCATCTGCTCGACGTGACCGGGGAGCGAGCTGAACACCACGCCGGCGCCGACCAGGCCGCCGATCGCGGGGCCGGTGCCCCACTCCGCGGTGTCGCGCCAGTTGCGTCCGGCGATGCGTGCGCACGCGGCGCCGATCAGGATCACCGCGGCGAGGCGGTAGACCAGCTCCTCGCCCGCCACCGCGACGACGATCCCCTCGATGTCGCGCCACGCCGCGACGGAGTCGGGATACGAGATGCACCAGACGAGGAGCAAGGGACCACCGAGCAGGAGGAACTCGCGCCACGCGGCGAAGCTGCGTCGCGAGAAGCCGACGTGACGCGGCCCGATCAGCGCGACGAGGACCACGCCGAGCGGCAGCGCGGGCGACATCGACACCCGCCCGAGGTACCACTCCGGCTGCCCCCACCACGAGGTCCCGACGTCGACCACCACCGCAACCGCGCACACCCACAGCACGGCGGTCGAGATGGGCCACGAGGCCCAGCCGGTCCAGCGCCACGCCCAGCCGCTCGCGCGGGCGCGCACGAGGTCGTCGGTGGCGCCGCCGGGCACGTCCGTGGGGTGGTCGCTGGGCACGGTTCGATTGTGACCGACGCCACGCCTCCCCTGCGATGCCCAGGACCCAAATCCCGGTAAAGGTTTGCGCGCGGAGAGTGGCGACTCAACCGAGATGCGTGTCGAACCAGTCCAAAGCGCGCTGCCAGGCGTCGCGGGCAGAGGGCTCGTGGTACGCGTCGCGGGCATCACAGTGGAACCCGTGCTCGGCCTCCGGGTAGCGGACGACCTCGGTCGCCACGGTCGCCCCGGTGAGCGCGCTGCGCAGCGTCTCGACGTCGTCGACGGGAATCCCCTTGTCGAGGTCGCCGAAGAGCCCGAGCCACGGCGTGCGGAGCGCGCTCGCCTCGTCGACCAGCGCGCCGAGCCCGAGCGGGCTGGCCTTCACGATCCCGCCGCCGTAGAAGCCGACTGCCGCGCCGAGCGCGCGGCGGGCGGCGACGAGGAACGTGACGCGACCGCCGAAGCAGAAGCCGACGATGCCGATGCGCGAGGCGTCGAAGCCCTGGGCCTCCAGGTGGGAGACGGTCGCGTCGACGTCGGCGAGGATGCCTTCGTCGCTGACGCCCTCGAAGAGCGGCATCACCTGGGTGAAGTCGTCGTACGGGGCGGTGCCGCCACCGGCGCGGTGGAACATCGACGGCGCGACCCCGACGTAGCCGGCGGCGGCGATGCGCCGGGTGACGTCCTGGATGTGGTCGTTCACGCCGAACGCCTCTTGGATCACGATCACCGCGCCCTTGGGCGCACCCTCGGGGAACGCCTCGTAGACCTCCATCGACCCGTCCGGCGTCGGCAGCATGAGCACCTCGGCCACGTCAGGCTCCCTGGGCCGACATGGTCTCGGCCGCGATCTGCACCGCCTTGATGATCCCCTGGTAGCCGGTGCAACGGCAGAGGTTGCCCGACAACCCCTCCTTGATCTCGTCGAGGGTGGGGTTCGGGTTGTCCTCCAGGAACGCGTGCACGCTCACCACGAACCCGGGGGTGCAGAACCCGCACTGCAGACCGTGTGCCTGGCGGAACGCCTCCTGCACCGGCCCGAGGGAGCCGTCGGCGGGCCCGATGCCCTCGATGGTGGTGATGTCGGTGCCGTCGGCCTGCACCGCGAACATGAGGCACGATCGCACCGCCTCGCCGTCGACCAGGATCGTGCACGCGCCGCACACCCCGTGCTCGCAGCCGAGGTGCGTACCGGTGAGGCCGCAGTCTTCACGCAGGTAGTCGGCGAGCGTCTTGCGGGCCTCGGACGAACCCGAGTGCGGCTGGCCGTTGACGGTGAACTGGATGGCGTGCTCAGCCACGCGCGGCTCCCAGGGCTCGGTCGAGGGCGCGCACCACGAGGTGGGCACCGACGTGCTTGCGGTACTCGGCTGACGCGTGGACGTCGGCGGTGGGTTCGGTGTCGGCGACCGCGAGTCGGCCGATCTCCTCGAGCTCGGCGGCGGTGGGTGCCGTTCCCACCAGCGCCTGCTCGGCCTGGCGGGCGCGCACCGGCGTGGGCCCCATGCCCAGGAACGAGAGCCCGGCGCGCGACACGCTGCCGCTGCCGTCGACCTCGACCGCTGCGACCACACCGGTGAGGGCGAAGTCGCCGCTTCGACGCGCGACCTCTTCCACCGCGAAGCCGGCGCCGTCGGACCACACGGGGAAGTGCACCGCGACGAGGATCTCGTCCTCGCCGATCGTGGTGGTCCACGTGCCGACGAAGAACTCCGACGCAGGGACGGTGCGCGTGCCCCCGGGCCCGGCGACCTCGAGCTCGGCGTCGAGCGCCAGCGCCACCGCCGGGAGCTCGGAAGCGGGATCGGCGTGGGCGATCGAGCCACCGACCGTGCCGCGATTGCGGATCTGGAAGTGGCCGATGAGCGGGATCGCCTGCGCGAGGAGCGGCACCGCGGCCCCGGCGTCGGCGTCGTGCTCGACCGTGCGCTGAGTGGTCATCGCCTTGACCGTCAGCGTGCCGTTGGCACGGGACACGCCCCGCAGGTCGTCGACGCGGTTGAGGTCGACGATGTGCTCGAAGCGGGTGAGGCGCAGGGCCAGCATCGGCACCAGGCTCTGCCCACCCGCCAAGACCTTGGCTTCGTCACCGTGCTCCGCGAGCAGCGCGGTGACGTCGGAGAGCGATTCGGGCGCGTGGTACTCGAACGGTGCGGGCTTCATCGGCAGCTCCGGAAGGCTTTGAGGCGCGTGAACCTACCCCAGCCCCCACCGCGACGCACGGTCGTGGGCACCGACGACCAGGCCGACGATAGGGTCGGCGCGGTGCCTGACCCCGTGCTCGAGGAGGAGCTCCCACCGGCGATCCCGGCCGCCACCGTCGTGCTCCTGCGCGACGGTGCCGATGGCGTCGAGACGCTGATGCTGCGCCGGGACTCGCGGCTCGCGTTCGCGGGCGGCGCCTGGGTGTTCCCGGGTGGCCGGATCGACCCCGAGGACTACCCGGGCGGCGTGGTGACCGACGACGGCGACTCGCTACTCACCGCGGCGCGCAACGCGGCGGCACGGGAGGCGATGGAGGAGGCGGGGCTCGTCGTCGACCCCGACTCGCTGGACTGGTTCGCGCACTGGACGCCGGGTGCGATCGCGACCCGGCGGTTCGCCACCTGGTTCTTCGTGGGCGCCGCGCCGGAGGGGCGCGTGGTCGTGGACGACGGCGAGATCCGCGAGCACCAGTGGATCCGACCGGCCGACGCCCTGACCCGCCGGGAGTCGGGCGAGATCGAGCTCATCCCGCCCACGTGGGTCACCCTGCACACGCTCGCCGAGGCGGCAACGACCGAGGACTTCTGCGCCGCGGTCCGGACGCGCGAGCCGGACATCTACCTGACGCACATCGCGCGGGTCGACGGCGGCATCGCGTCGATCTGGCAGGGCGACGCGGCCTACGACGACCTCGACACCGAGAAGCCCGGTCCGCGGAACCGGCTGCTCATGCTCGACTCCGGCTGGCGACTCGAGACCTCCGCCCGCTGAGCTCCGGGAGGCCCGACCCGTCTCGGACAGACCCTCGCCCGTGCCCGGGTTCGGCGGGATGCGCCGCGTAGTGTCGCGGCCTTGTCCTCCCGACGTGCGCGCCCTTCGAGCCCGACACCTCGGTCGCGCGGCCAGCTCCTGCACGGCACCGACCTCCGCTGGGCCCGACGGATGGTCGTCCTGCTCACCGCGCTCGCGCTCCTCGCGGTGGCGTGCGGCGGTGGCGGCGACTCGAAGCAGTCGTCGAACACCACGGGGCCGGCCGGCGGCAGCACGGCTGCACCCACGGCGCCCACCGCCGCGCCCACCACGGCCGTACCGAAGAAGATCGACACCATCCCCGGCATGCCCGGCGTGCCCGACCCGTCGAACCTCTACAGCGAGATCAAGACCGACAACTTCGCCCCGGCGACCAAGGGCGCGCTCACGCGGGTCTACGTGCCCAACCGCGCCGACAACACCGTGTCGGTGATCGATCCCGCGACGATGAAGGTGGTCGACACGTTCAAGGTCGGCCTCAACCCGCAGCACGTGGTGCCGTCGTACGACCTCACGACGCTGTGGGTCACCAACAACGCCGAAGGCACCACCGACGGCACGCTCACGCCGATCGATCCGAAGACGGGCAAGCCCGGGCAGTCGGTGACGCTCGACGACCCGTACAACATGTACTTCACACCCGACGGGAAGTACGCGATCAACGTCGCC
>Ga0265327_10004111_pt1 | contig 13145 bp, 10 predicted proteins | sample 41621metaG_FD_202089 | JGI IMG/M metagenome (GOLD analysis project Ga0265327, IMG submission 202089) | Rhizosphere microbial communities from Carex aquatilis grown in University of Washington, Seatle, WA, United States - 4-16-21 metaG | ecosystem: Host-associated > Plants > Roots > Rhizosphere... | reverse complement strand
ATAGAGGATCATGGCCAGCTTGGCCAGCTCCGACGGCTGGAAGCGCATGAAGCCCAGCGGCAGCCAGCGCCGCGCGCCGTTCACGTTGATGCCCAGGTGCGGAATCAGCACGGTGATCAGCAGCAGCAGCGAGATCACGAAGAGCCAGGGCGCGGCGCGCTCCCAGGTCCGCATCGGCACCTGGAAGGCCAGCAGGCCGGCGATGGCGGCAATGATCAGCGAAGCCGCATGCCGGGTGATGAAGAAGGTCGGCCCATAGCCAGCGCGGGCGAAGCGCGGGTTGTCGGGAATCGCGATGGAAGCCGAATAGACCATCACCAGGCCCCAGGCCAGCAGAGCGATCGTGACCCAGACCAGCGCCTGGTCGAAGCCCAGCACCCGCACCGGCACTGCCTTGGTCTGCGTCACACCGGCATTGCCCAGGCGCACCGGCAGGTGCACCGGCAAGGCGTCGATGCCGCTCCTGGCGCGGCTGAACCAGCCGCCGAAGCGGCTGGTCTTCTCGGTGCCCGCCGCGCTCGCCGCGTTGGAGGTGGCGCTGTTCATCGAAGCTCCTCCAGGCTGCTCATCGAGCCATCGGCCAGTTCCTGCACCGCCTCGCAGAAGACGGCCGCGCGATGCGCGTAGTCCTCGAACATGTCGAAGCTGGCACAGGCCGGCGACAGCAGCACCGCGTCGCCCGGCCGCGCATGCGTGGCAGCGAGCGTCACGGCCTGCGGCAGCGAGGCAGCGGCCAGCAGCGGCACGCCGGTGGCTGCCAGCGCGGCCTCGATCAGCGGCGCGTCGCGGCCGATCAGCACCACCGCTCGCGCATGGGCGCGCACCGGCGCAGCCAGCGGCGCGAAGTCCTGGCCCTTGCCCTCGCCGCCGAGAATGACCACCAGGCGCCGCTCGGCGCCCAGCCCGCTCAGCGCGGCGACGGTGGCGCCGACATTGGTGCCCTTGCTGTCGTCGAAGTATTCGACCTCGCGCACCAACGCCACCGGCTCGACCCGGTGCGGCTCGCCGCGGTAGTCGCGCAGGCCGTAGAGCATCGGTGCGAGCTGGCAGCCGGCGGCGGTGGCCAGGGCCAGCGCCGCCAGCGCGTTGAGTGCGTTGTGGCGTCCGCGGATGCGCAGCGCATTGGCCGGCATCAGGCGCTGGATGAAGATCTCGTCTTCCACCGCGGCGGCACCGCGCTTGCGCTTCTGGGTCTCGTCGGCCTCGTGCGCACGAACCAGCCAGGCCATGCCGTTGAGCTGCTCGATGCCGAAGTCGCCCGGCCGACGCGGCATGTCGCCGCCGAAGGTGAGCACGCCGCGCGCGGACTGGCCCTTGGCCGGCTTCACCGCCGGCGGCCGCATGGCCATCACCGCCTCGTCGTCGCGATTGAGCACCACCAGCCCGTGCCGGCCGAAGATGCGTGCCTTGGCGGCCGCATAGGCGGCCATGTCGCCGTGCCAGTCGAGGTGGTCCTGCGACAGGTTCAGCACGGTCGCCGCGGTGGGCTCGAAGTCCCGCACGCCGTCGAGCTGGAAGCTCGACAGCTCGAGCACCCAGACCTGGGGCAGCGTGCCGGCATCCATGTGACCGGCCAAGGTGTCGAGCAGGGTCGGCCCGATGTTGCCGGCGATCGCGACGCTCTTGCCGGCGCGCTCGACCAAGAGGCCGGTGAGCGAGGTGACGGTGGTCTTGCCATTCGTGCCGGTGATGGCCAGCACCGCCGGCCGGTAGCCGGTGGGAGCGGGCGGTGCCACCGGCAGCGGCGTGGACGCGGCTTCGTCGTACTCGGTGGACGGCAGGGCGGCCTCGATGTCGATCGATGCGGCTTCGGGCGCCGCTTCGTCCTGCGCGCCAGGGACTTCGGGTTCGACGGCGACAGGCGCCTCGGCCACTTCGGCCGATTCGACCGCCTCGCCGACATCCGCGCTGCGCAGGTCGAACAGCGCGCGCGCGAACAGATCCAGCTCCCCGCCGACCGCCAGCCCCATCGCACGGGCCGCATCGATGACCGGCGCCTGCGAAGCCGGCGACAAGCCCGGCGAGCGATAGACCGCGCGCACCGCGCTGCCTTCGACCAGCGCCGCGCTGAACGCGCCGCCGACGAAGGCCGCACCGGGCAGCTCGGCGCGCAGGACGGCCAGTTGCGGCGGCGCCTCGCGCGTGTCGGCCACGGTGACGACGGCGCCATGGCGCGCGCACCAGCGCGCCATCGCCAGGCCGGACGCACCGAGGCCCAGGATCAGCACATGGAGGTCTTTCAGGTGGCGCATCGCTTCAACGCAGCTTCAGGGTGGAAAGACCCACGAGGCACAGCAGCATCGTGATGATCCAGAAGCGGACCACGACCTGCGTCTCGCGCCAGCCGCTCTTCTCGAAATGATGGTGCAGCGGCGCCATCTTGAGCACCCGCCGACCCTCGCCGAAACGCTTCTTGGTGTATTTGAAGTAACTGACCTGCGCCATCACCGAGATCGCCTCGACCACGAAGATGCCGCCCATCACGAAGAAGACGATCTCCTGGCGAACGATGACCGCGATGGTGCCAAGCGCGCCGCCCAGCGCAAGCGCGCCCACGTCGCCCATGAAGACCTGCGCCGGATGGGTGTTGAACCAAAGGAAGGCCAGCCCCGCGCCGGCCATCGCGGAGCAGAACACCAGCAGTTCGCCCGAACCCGGGATGTGCGGGAAGAACAGGTAGTGCGAATAGACCACGCTGCCGGTCACGTAGGCGAATACGCCCAGCGACGAGCCGACCATCACCACCGGCATGATCGCCAGGCCGTCGAGGCCGTCGGTGAGGTTCACGGCGTTGCTGGCGCCGACGATCACCAGGTAGGTGAGGATCACGAAGCCGATGCCGCCGAGCGGATAGCTGACCTCCTTGAAGAAGGGCACCAGCAGGTTGATCTTCGGCGGGAAGTTCAGGTCGAAGCCGGAGCGCACCCAGGTGTAGAACAGCTCGATCACCCGCCAGTTGGAGCTCTCGGAAATGCTGAACAGGAGGTAGAAGCCCGCCACCAGGCCGACCACCGACTGCCAGAAGTATTTCTCGCGCGAGCGCATGCCCTCGGGGTCCTTGCGCACCACCTTGCGCCAGTCGTCGACCCAGCCGATCGCGCCGAAGCCGAGCGTCACCCACAGCACGATCCAGACGAAGCGGTTCGACAGGTCGAACCACAAGAGCGTCGAGAAGGCGATCGAGAACAGCACCAGCACCCCGCCCATGGTCGGCGTGCCGCTCTTGGTGAGATGGGTCTCCATGCCGTAGCTGCGCACCTGCTGGCCGATCTTGAGCGCGGCCAGGCGCCGGATCACGTAGGGGCCGGCGGCCAGGCCGAGCAGCAGCGCGGTCAGCGCAGCCATCAGCGCGCGAAAGGTCAGGTACTGGAAGACGCGCAGGAAACCGAATTCCGGCGAGACCGTCTGCAGCCAGATGGACAGGCTCAGCAGCATGTGAAAACCCCGGCGTCATGCTGCATGGCCGGTCTCCTTGTGATCTTGTTGTCGGGTCGTTGCGCTGGCGATGGCTTCCACCGCCTGGACCACGCGCTCCATGCGCATGAAGCGCGAGCCCTTCACCAGCAGGCTGGCGATGCCGGGCAGGCGCGCCAGCACGGCGGCATTGAGCGCATCGATGTCGTCGAAGTGGCGTGCGTCGGCGGCACCGAAGGCGGTGATCGCGTGGGTCGATTCGCTGCCCAGCGCAAAGAATGCGTCGATGCCGCGTTCGCGCGCGAAGGCGCCGATCTCGGCATGGAACTGCGGGCCCTGGTCGCCGACCTCTCCCATGTCGCCGAGCACCAGCAGGCGCGGCCCCGGCAAGCTGGCCAGCACCTCGACCGCGGCGCGCATCGAATCGGGATTGGCGTTGTAGGTGTCGTCGACCAGGCTCAGGCCGTGGCCGTCCGCCAGGCGCAGCTGGCTGGCCCTGGAACGGCCCTTGACCGGCTCGAAGGCGGCCAGCCCCTGGGCGATCTTCTCGATCGAGACGCCGCCGGCCAGTGCGCAGGCGACGGCGGCCAGTGCATTGACCACGTTGTGCCGGCCGGCAATGCGCAGTTCGGCGCGCACCACGCCCAGCGGCGTGCGGGCCTCGAACTGCCATGCGCCATCGCGCCAGCTGGCGGCGCCGAGCGAGACGTCGGCATCGGCATGCTCGCCGAAGCTCAGGCAGCGGCGCGGCGCGCTGCGGCGCGCGATCTCGCCCCACAGCGAGCTGAACTCGTCGCCGTGCGGGAACACCGCGGTGCCGTTGCCCGGCAGCGACTCGAACACCGACGCGTTCTCGCGGGCCACCGCCTCGACCGTCGCCATGAACTCCTGGTGTTCGCGCTGGGCGTTGTTGACCAGCGCGATGGTCGGCTGCGCCATGGCGGCCAACCGCTCGATCTCGCCCGGATGGTTCATGCCCAGCTCGACCACCGCTCGCTGGTGCCGCGGGCGCAGCCGCAAGAGCGTCAGCGGCACGCCGATCTCGTTGTTGAAGTTGCCGGCGGTGGCCAGCGCCGCATCGCCGGCGGCGGCCCGCAGGATCGAGGCGATCATCTGCGTCACCGTGGTCTTGCCGTTGCTGCCGGTGACGGCGATCAGCGGCAGCTCGAAGCGGGCCCGCCAACCCGTCGCCAGCGCACCCAACGCCGCCAGGCTGTCGGCCACTTCGAGGCCGGCCAGCCCGGCTTCGGCCAGGCCGCCATGGGCGATCGCGGCTACCGCGCCACGCGAGCGCGCATCGGCGAGGAAGTCGTTGGCATCGAAGCGCTCGCCCTTCAGCGCGACGAACAGGTCGCCGGGCAGCAGGCTGCGGGTGTCGGTATGGACGCGCAGGATGGGGGTGGCCGGATCGCCGACGAGGCGCGACCCGGGCACCAGGGCTTGCGCCTCGGCCAGCGTCATCATCGTGGTGCTCTCGTTCGTCATCGGGCCGCCCCGCTGTCCTGTGCCGGCGCAGCGGCCAACGCATCCAACGCATGAGCCCGGTCGGAGAACGCAATGCGTTCGCCGGCGATCTCCTGCCAGGCCTCGTGGCCGCGGCCGGCCAGCAGCACCACGTCCTCGGGCCGGGCCTGGGCCAGCGTCTCGGCGATGGCGCGGGCCCGGTCGGGCTCGACCTGGGCTGCCTCGGGACGCGCCAGCCCCAGCAGGATCTGGCTGATGATCGCCGCCGGCTTCTCGCTGCGCGGGTTGTCGCTGGTCACCACCACCCGGTCGGCCAGGGATTCGGCCACCGCGCCCATCATCGGCCGCTTGGCGTTGTCGCGATCGCCGCCGCAGCCGAACAGGCACCAGAGCGCGCCGCCGCGCTGGCGCGCCAGCGGGCGCAGGCCGGCCAGGGCCTTGTCGAGTGCATCGGGGGTGTGGGCATAGTCGACCACGGCCAGCGGACGGCCCGGCAGGCTCAGGCGTTCCATGCGGCCGGGCACGCTGTCGAGTCCGGCGCAGGCCCGCACCGCCGCGTCGAACGGCAGGCCGAGGGCGCGCAGCGTGCCCAGCACGCCCAGCAGGTTGGCGACGTTGTACTGGCCGATCAGCGCGGTGCCCAGGCGCTGCGGCGTCACGCCCGATTCGTGCACCGTGAAGAACAGGCCTTGCTCGTCGTAGCCGATGTCGCTGGCCGACAGGCGGGCCGGCGCGCCGGCGGCCGAGACGGTCCACACGTCAAGCGCGCCGACGCCGTTCTCGAGCAGGTTGCCGACCAGCGCCGCACCGTGTACGTCGTCGATGTTGACCACCGCGGCGGCGAGCCCCGGCCAGCGGAACAGCTCGGCCTTGGCCTGCCAGTAGGCATCCATGCTGCCGTGGTAGTCGAGGTGGTCCTGGGTGAAGTTGGTGAAGACCGCCACCGCGATGCGGCAACCGTCGAGGCGCCGCTCGGCGATGCCGATCGACGAGGCCTCGATGGCGCAGGCGCCGAAGCCCTGCTCGACGAAGCCGCGCAGTTCGCGCTGCAGCGTGACCGGGTCGGGCGTGGTCAGGCCGGTGTAGCTGAGCGCCGGCGGCACGCCGATGCCCAGCGTGCCGACCACCGCGCAGGGGCTGCCGATCGGGCCCGCGGCCTCGGAGGCGATCGCCTGGGCCAGCCACCATGCGGTCGAGGTCTTGCCGTTGGTGCCGGTGACCGCCAGCATCTTCAGCGCCGCCGAAGGCGTGTCGTAGTAGGCGGCGGCGATCGGGCCGGTCGCGGCCTTCAGTCCCGAATAGGCGGCAATGGATGCATCGTCGAAGGCGAAGGCCTCGCTGCCCTCCTGCTCGACCAGGCAGGCGGCAGCGCCCTGCGCCAGCGCGGCCGCGACATAGCGCCGGCCGTCGGTGGCTGCACCGGGCCAGGCGATGAAGCCGTCGCCGGCGCCGACCGAGCGGCTGTCGGCCTGCAGGCTGCCGCGCACGCGCGAGCGCAGCCACTCGGCGGCCTGGGCGGGATCGTGCAGCGTCTGCATCGCCATCAGAAGCTCTCTTCCACGGCCTGCGTCATGACCAGCGGCTTGACCGCGAGGTCGGGCGCCACGTTCATCATGCGCAGCGTCTGCTGCACCACTTCGCTGAACACCGGCGCGGCGACGATGCCGCCGAAATACTGGCCGTCGCTGGGCTCGTCGATCATCACCGCGACGATGATGCGCGGCTTGTCGATCGGCGCCATGCCGGTGAACCAGGAACGGTATTGCTTGCTGGCATAGCCGCGGCCCACCTGCTTGTGGGCGGTGCCGGACTTGCCGCCGACCGAATAGCCGACCGTCTGCGCCAGCGGCCCGGTGCCGCCCGGGCCGGCCGCCATCTGCAGCATCTTGCGCACCGCCAGCGCGTTGTCGGCCGAGAAGACCCGCACGCCCTGTGCCGGCACCGGGCTCTTCAGGATGGTGGCCGGGATGACCTCGCCGCCATGCGCGAAGGCGGTGTAGGAATGGGCCATCTGGAACAGCGACGCCGACAGGCCGTAGCCATAGGCCATGGTGGCCTGTTCCACCGGCTTCCACGACTTCCAGGGCCGCAGCCGGCCGGTGACCGCGCCGGGAAACTGCAGCTGCGGCTTCTGGCCATAGCCGAGCGCGGTGTAGGTGTCCCACATCTCGCGCGGCGCCATCTTCTGCGCGATCTTCAGCGCGCCGATGTTGCTCGACTTCTGGATCACGCCCTCGACCGTGAGCGAGCCGTAGTTGTGGGTGTCGCTGATGGTGAAGCCGCCGATGTTGAAGCGGCCCGGCGCGGTCTCGATCACGGTGTGCGGCGTGACCCGTCCGGCCTCCAGCGCCATCGCGATGGTGATCGGCTTCATGGTCGAGCCGGGCTCGAAGACGTCGGTCAGCGCGCGGTTGCGCAATTGCTCGCCGGTGAGGTTCTGCCGCTTGTCGGGCACGTAGCTCGGGTAGTTGGCCAGCGCCAGCACCTCGCCGGTGATCGCGTCCAGCACCACCACGCTGCCGGCCTTGGCCCGGTGCGCGGTGACCGCGTCGCGCAGCTTCTGATAGGCGAAGAACTGCACCTTGCTGTCAACGCTCAGCTGGATGTCGCGGCCCTCGACCGGCGGCACCTGCTCGCCCACGCCTTCGACCACGCGGCCGAGCCGGTCCTTGATGACCCGGCGCGAGCCGGCCTTGCCCGACAGCTCCTTGTTGAACGCCAGCTCGATGCCTTCCTGGCCGACGTCCTCGACGTTGGTGAAGCCCACCACGTGCGCGGCCGCCTCGCCCTCCGGGTACTGGCGCTTGTATTCCTTGCGCTGGTAGAGGCCCTTGATGTTGAGGTCGGCGATCTGCCTGGCGATCGGCTCGTCGACCTGGCGGCGGATCCACACGAAGGTCTTGTCCTCGTCCTCCAGCTTGCGGTCGAACTCGCGCTGCGGCATGCCCAGCAGCTTCGCGACCTGGCGCAGCTTGTCCTTGACCTCGGGATCGTCGCGCTCGATGTCTTCCGGAATCGCCCAGACGCTGGGCGCGACCACGCTGGAGGCCAGCAGCAGTCCGTTGCGGTCGAGGATGCGGCCGCGGTTGGCCGGCAGCTCCAGGGTGCGCGCGTAGCGGACCTCGCCCTGGCGCTGGAAGAAGGCGTTGTCGATCACCTGCACGTAGGTGGCGCGTGCAGCCAGCGCGAGGAAGCCGACCGCGATGCCGCCGACGATGAGCCGGCTGCGCCAGACCGGCGTCTTGCTGGCCAGCAGGGGGCTGGTGCTGTAGCGAACGCTGCGCCGCGACATCAGTGCGCTCCCTTGGCCGCGGAATTGCGCGCGGGCGTGGCGGGCGGCGGCGCGACCACCGCGGGCAGCACCGTGCCGTCCTCGCGCACATAGAGCGTGATGGCCGGCGTGGTGGTGCGCATCTTCAGCTGCTCCTTGGCCAGCTTCTCGACCCGCAGCGGCGTCGCCTGCGCCCGCTTCTCGACCTGCAGCCGGTCCTGCTCCAGCTCGAGACGCCGGGTCTCGAGCTCGATGCGGTGCAGTTCGGTGAAGAGCTGGCGCGACATGTACTGGGTGTGGACGAGGTAGATCGCCGAGCCCAGCACGGCGATCAGCAGGAGCAGGTTCAACCGGGCCATGTCAATGCGCCTCCGCGCTGCGCTCGGCCACGCGCAGGATCGCGCTGCGCGAGCGCGGGTTGGCATCGACCTCGGCTTTCGAGGGCTTGATCCGCTCGAGCGCCTTGAGCTTCATCGCCTTGGGTGCGGCGAAGGGCGCGCGGCGGTCGTAGACCTCCTTCGAATGCAGCGCGATGAACTGCTTGACGATCCGGTCTTCCAGCGAATGGAAGCTGATGACCGCCAGCCGGCCGGCCGGACGCAGCACCGAAAGGCTTGCCTCTAGCGCCTGTTGCAGCTCCTCAAGCTCGGCGTTGATGAAAATCCGAAGAGCCTGAAATGTGCGCGTTGCAGGGTTCTGGCCCGGCTCGCGGGTTTTGACCGCGCCAGCCACGAGCTCGGCCAGCTCGGCGGTGGTTGAAACTGCGCCCCGTTCTTGTCGGCGAGCAGCAATCGCCTTTGCAATCTGAACAGCAAACCGTTCTTCGCCATAGTCACGAATTACCTCCGCTATCTGCTGGACATCGGCTGTCGCCAGCCACTCGGCCACGCTCTCGCCGCGCGTGGTGTCCATGCGCATGTCGAGTGGGCCGTCGAAACGAAAAGAAAAACCCCGTGCGGGGTTGTCGATCTGGGGGGAGCTGACGCCGAGGTCCATCAGCAGGCCGGACACGCTGCCCGGCGGCAATTGCCCCAGTTCGCGGAAACCCTGGTGACGGATGGAGAAACGCGCATCCTGGATGCGCGCTGCTTCGGCCACCGCTTCCGCGTCCTTGTCGAACGCGATGAGCCGGCCGCCCGGCCCCAGCCTCTGCAGGATGGCCCGCGCATGGCCGCCGCGGCCGAAGGTGGCGTCGACGTAGGTGCCGTCGGCCGGCGCCGTGTCGGGCAGGAGGGCATCGACCGCTTCCTGCAACAAGACGGTCTGGTGGGTCCAGGGCTGATCCACGGCCGGCCTCAGAACGAGAAGTCCTGGAACACGTCGGGCATCTGGCCCTGGGTGGCTTCGGCTTCCTTGGCGTCGTAGGTGGCCTTGTCCCAGAGCTCGAAATGGTTGCCCATGCCCAGCAGCAGCGCGTCGCGCGAGATGCCGGCGGCTTCGCGCAGCTCGGGCGAGACCAGCACGCGGCCGGTGCCGTCCATCTCGACGTCCATCGCGTTGCCCAGGAAGACCCGCTTCCACCACTGCGCCGACATGGGCAGCTGGGCGATGCGCTCGCGGAACTTCTCCCATTCGGGGCGCGGGAAGACCATCAGGCAGCCGTGCGGATGCTTGGTGATGGTCAGCTGGCCGCCGGCGGTCGCGCTCAGGACGTCGCGATGCCGGGTCGGCACGGAGAGCCTCCCCTTGGCATCCAGACTGAGCGATGAAGCGCCTTGAAACACGACCACGAGACCCCGGTGGTGGGATGTGCCCGATGCCTGGAACAGGCTCCGTCCGACACTTTTTCCCACTTAACTGCACTTTTTTGCACTGTAGCAGGAAACGTCTACTCCGCAACCGGCCGTTCGGGCTATTTTTTGTAATGGAATCAACGACTTAGCGAAGTTTTTGAAGCTTCAAAAACCGCGAATTCCGTTGCAAATGAAGCACTTAGCTCACGCAATGAATGTGATGCGCGAAGCGCACCACCTCGTGAGCCCCCGTCTACAGGATGAAGCGCGAGAGGTCTTCGTCGTGACTTAGTGCCTGCAGCCGGGCGTCCACGTAAGCCGCGTCGATGCGGATGGACTGCCCCTGCAGCCGAGCCGCATCGAAGCTCACCTCGTCGAGCAGGCGCTCCATCACGGTCGACAGCCGGCGCGCGCCGATGTTCTCGGTGCGCTCGTTGACCTCGAAGGCGATGCTGGCCAGCCGGGTGATGCCCTCCGGCGCGAAGTCCAGCGTCACGCCCTCGGTCGCGAGCAGGGCCTGGTACTGCTTCACCAGCGATGCGCGAGTCTGGGTCAGGATGCTCTCGAAGTCGGCCACCGACAGCGATTGCAGCTCGACCCGGATCGGGAAGCGGCCCTGCAGCTCGGGGATCAGGTCGCTGGGCTTGCTGAGGTGGAAGGCGCCGCTGGCGATGAACAGGATGTGGTCGGTGCGCACCACGCCGTACTTGGTGCTGACGGCGGTGCCCTCGACCAGTGGCAGCAGGTCGCGCTGCACGCCCTGGCGCGAGACGTCGGCGCCTTGCGCCTCGGTGCGGGTCGCAACCTTGTCGATCTCGTCGATGAAGACGATGCCGTTCTGCTCGGCGTTGTGGATCGCCTGGGTGCGGATCTCGTCCTCGTTGACCAGCTTGGCGGCCTCTTCGTCGACCAGCAGGCGCATCGCCTCGCCGATCTTCAGCTTGCGCGTCTTGCGCTTGGCCTGGCCCAGCTGGCCGAACATGCCGCGCAGCTGCTCGGTCATTTCCTCCATGCCGGCCGGACCCATGATCTCGAGCGGCGTGCGGGTCTCGGCCAGGTCGATCTCGATCTCCTTGTCGTCGAGCTCGTGCTCGCGCAGCTTCTTGCGGAAGGCCTGGCGGGTGGGGTTGGCGCTGTCGGAGGCGCCGGTGCCGGCGTCGCCCAGCCGCGCGGACGGCAGCAGCGCATCGAGGATGCGCTCCTCCGCGCCGTCCTCGGCCCGCATCCGGACCTTGGCGCTCTCGGCCTCGCGAGTCTGCTTGATCGCGATCTCGGCCAGGTCGCGGATGATCGAGTCGACGTCCTTGCCGACATAGCCGACCTCGGTGAACTTGGTGGCCTCCACCTTGATGAAGGGCGCATCGGCGAGCCGGGCCAGCCGGCGCGCGATCTCGGTCTTGCCGACGCCGGTCGGGCCGATCATCAAGATGTTCTTCGGCGTGATCTCGGCACGAAGCTTGTCGTCGACCTGCTGGCGGCGCCAGCGGTTGCGCAGGGCGATGGCCACCGCGCGCTTGGCCTGCGGCTGGCCGACGATGTGGTTGTCGAGTTCGGAAACGATCTCTTGAGGGGTCATTGACATTGATGTTTTCTCAGTTGCCCACGGCACGCGTCGATCCGAAACCGACGCCCACTCTCCCATCCGAAGGCCGCGGAGCAGGCCATTCCAGGGCACCCACGGAACCGGCTTCGCCGGGCCGTCGGGTGCGCCCCCCTCCAAGCCGAAGGCGCCAGGGAGGGGGGAGCGGCGAAGCCGCTCGGGGGGTGCTTCACTGCCGGGGGAGCGGCGAAGCCGCTCGGGGGGTGCTTCATCTAGAGCGTTTCGACCGTGTGGTTCATGTTGGTGTAGATGCAGAGTTCGCCGGCGATCTCAAGCGCCTTCTTGACGATCTGCTCGGCCGGCAGTTCCGTGTTGTCGAGCAGCGCCTTGGCCGCCGACTGGGCGTAGGCGCCGCCGGAGCCGATGGCGATGATCCCGCCCTCGGGCTCCAGCACGTCGCCGTTGCCGGTGATGATCAGCGAGGTGGTGGCGTCGGCCACCGCCAGCATCGCTTCCAGGCGGCGAAGCACCCGATCGGTGCGCCAGTCCTTGGTCAGCTCGATGGCGGCGCGCGCCAGATGGCCCTGGTGCTTCTCGAGCTTGGCCTCGAAGCGCTCGAACAGCGTGAAGGCGTCGGCGGTGGCGCCGGCGAAGCCGGCCAGCACCTTGCCGTGGTAGAGCCGGCGCACCTTGCGCGCCGTGCCCTTGATGACGATGTTGCCCAGCGTGACCTGGCCGTCGCCGCCGATCGCCACCTGGTCGGCGCCGTCGGTCTTGCGCCGGACGCTGACGATGGTTGTTCCGTGAAATTGTTCCATCGGGCAATTATCCCGCCGCCGCGAATCGCCCCTTCGGCCGACCCGGGAAGGCCCGCCGAGCCGCGCAGCGGGTCAGGCGCGCAGCTTGACCGACGCGTGGTCGGCAATGCCGATGACGTCGAAGAAGGCGGCGACCAGCCGATGCACATCGACGAGCTGGACGTCGTGGCCGCGGCCGTGGTGGTCGGTCACCCAGTTGAGCATCGTGCCGGCTGCGGCGAAGTCGATCCGGACCAGCGCTGCGCAGGAAACGATCGGCGTCTGGGCATCGGCCAGTTCGGCATCCAGCCGCTGCCAGGTCGGCAGGGATTCGCCGGCCAGTTCGCCGGAGAGCGTGGAATGGTCGGGGTCCTCGGGGGGTGGCAACCTGCCGCTGCCGCTGTCCATCGGCGCGATCGAGAAGCCGTCGTAGACCGGCCTGGCCTCGATGACCTCGACATCGAGCGGCGCGTAGTCGCCCTTCGGATCTTCCCAGGGCGGCGGCGACACCTCGTAGGTGATGCAGTAGTTGAGCGCCAACAGTTCGAATTCGTCGGCCCGGTGCATCACCCGCAGCGCCGCCATGTGCAGCTGCCACCAGACCGCGTCGACCGAGCGCTCGTTGGCCGGCGTGGCGGCCGCCAGCACTTCGAGAAGTCGCTCGCCGTTGCCGAAGCGCAGTTGGACGGTCGAGTCCGCCCAATGCGTCAGCAGCGCGCGCAACGGACCGGCGGCATCGGCATCGATGGCCTCGAGCCGGCTCCAGTCGAGCCGCCAGGCCGGTCCGGCTGCGGCCAGCGCGCGGGTCAGCCCGAGCAGGCCCTCGCGCGCCAGGCGCGGCGGGCTGGCCCAGTCGGCGTCATCGGAAGGGACCGCTGCAAGCGACGGGGTCGGCTCGGCAGCGCGAGCCGTGCTGGCCAGCGCCC
>Ga0265327_10004110_pt1 | contig 13146 bp, 9 predicted proteins | sample 41621metaG_FD_202089 | JGI IMG/M metagenome (GOLD analysis project Ga0265327, IMG submission 202089) | Rhizosphere microbial communities from Carex aquatilis grown in University of Washington, Seatle, WA, United States - 4-16-21 metaG | ecosystem: Host-associated > Plants > Roots > Rhizosphere >... | reverse complement strand
TTCGTGGCGCTCGGACCGGCGCTGTCGCGCCGCCCGCTGCCGGTCAGGATCGGTACGGTGGAGACCCTGCCGCGGGCCAACAGCCCGAAGCTGGTGCCGCTGCCGGAGACGCCGCCCGCCGACGCCCGCGAGCTGATCCTGAAGCCGGGCGAGCCGGAACCGCGGACATCGTCGGCGCTGCCGCCTCCACGGCCGCGGCCGCCCGCCCCGCCGCCCGCGCCGACGACGGACATGGTGCTGCAACAGCTCGCGCGCTCGCGTCCGGCGCCGCTCCCGCCACCGCCCGGAAGCGGCGGTGCATCGGTATCGGGCGGAGGAAATACCGGCGGCGCGGCAATGCCGGCGACGGCGGCCGAGGCCGCCCCGGTCGTCGACGGAATCCTGCGCCAGATCCTGGCCGATCCCGAAGCGGCGTTCCGCCCGGTCGCCGTGCTCTACCAGGACTTCCTCGTCCGCTGCCGGATCCACCGGATCCGCGGCGAGGCGATGGACCTGCCGTCTTTCCGGCGGAAGCTGTCGGTGCAGCGGGCGGGGATCGATCCGGCATCGGCCGACAGCCCGGAATGGCAGGAGGCGATCGCCATTTCCGGCGGCCTGCCCGAGGACATGCAGGGCGTGTTCCTGATCCTGGCGCGGGCCGCCCTCGAACGGTCACCCTGCCCGTCCGACGCCGAGATCGCCCGCGCCTGCGGCAGCCACTCGCCGCGGCGGGCGCGGAGCCTGCTGAGCTACATGGAGCAGCGCGGCTTCATCGTCTGCCGCGACGACCTCGGCGGGAACGGCCGCATCGTCGCCCTGCCCGGCCTCGGCTGGGAATCGGCGCCGGGCGATCCACAGGCCGTGCCTGAGACGCCGCGCGCACCCTCGGACGGGGGCGGCGACGTCTTCGCGCCGGATTGACGCCGGCAGCCGGAACGACGGCGGAAGAAGCGACCGGAACCTGATGAGGGGATCGGGGCGATCGCCGGGGATAAGGGGGATGAGAGAAAAACCGCTTCGTCGCGAATGAGACGCTGAGGATGATCGTGCGCGCCTGCGGCGCGCGAGACATGAACCTGTGCGTTTCTCTGCGCCTCGCCGCGTCCTCCGCGGTGAACCCAATCCTTCGGATGTTCAGGCCGGCTCGACCATGATGCGCGGGTCGGAGCCGAGGATCCTGACGGCTGCCTGCCTCGCCTCCTCGCGGGACAGCGACGGCTTGCGGTCGAGGATTACCTGGACCGCGCGCTCCATGGCGATCCGCGCATCGCGCGGCGACTTTGCGGCGCGCGCGTAGGCTGATCGGACGAGGGCGTAGAGATCGTCAGGCATGGTCCGGCACGCTCGGTAATTTGCAGCGGGGCCATCAACGGCGGATAGGAACCAGAGTTCCCGACGGACGACCGCGGCGCGATGCAAAATGGATGCGGCCATGGCGACGTCCGGCAGGCGACGGACGGGCCCGCCATGCATAATTTCGTCGGCGCTGGCTCAGAACGGCCGAACGGTGTTTACTTGTGTTAAGGATCAGAAAAAGACCGCCGCCGCCGGGGAGTCGCCGCGCGCGCATCCTGTCCCGGCGTCGGCAGCGCCAGGAGGACGCTGCCCATGAGCATTGCTATGGAGAGGATCGGCTGGTTCGTGCTCGCCCTGCTGGGTGCGGCCGCCTTCGCCGTCATCGCGCTGACGCGCGGCGAGACGATAAACGCCGTGTGGCTGGTCGTCGCCGCCGTCTGCACGTACCTCATCGCCTATCGGTTCTACAGCCTCTACATCGCGCAGCGCGTGCTGCGGCTCGACCCGACGCGGCCGACGCCGGCAATGCGGCACAATGACGGCCTCGACTACGTGCCGACCGACAAGTACGTGCTGTTCGGCCATCATTTCGCGGCGATCGCCGGGGCCGGGCCGCTCGTCGGCCCCGTGCTCGCGGCGCAGATGGGATACCTTCCCGGCACGCTCTGGATCCTGGTCGGCGTCGTCTTCGCCGGTGCGGTCCAGGACTTCGTCGTCCTCTTCGCCTCGATGCGGCGCGATGCGCGGTCGCTCGGCGACATGATCCGGTCCGAGATGGGACCGGTGGCCGGCGCCATCGCGCTCGTCGGCGTGCTGATGATCATGGTCATCCTGCTCGCCGTGCTGGCGCTCGTCGTCGTCAAGGCGCTCGCCGACAGCCCATGGGGTACGTTCACGGTGTTCGCGACGATCCCGATCGCGATCCTGATGGGACTGTACAGCCGGTACATCAGACCGGGACGCATCGGCGAGATGTCGCTGATCGGCTTCGTGCTGCTGATGGCGTCGATCATCTACGGCCAGACCGTGAGCGAGAGCCCCGCGCTCGCGCCGCTCTTCACCTATCGCGGCGAGACGCTCGCGCTGATCCTGATCGCCTACGGCTTCATCGCCTCGGTGCTGCCGGTCTGGCTGCTGCTGGCGCCGCGCGACTATCTGTCGACCTTCCTCAAGATCGGGACGATCTGCGCGCTCGCCCTCGGGATCCTGTTCGTACGGCCCGAACTGCACATGCCGGGCGTAACCAAGTTCATCGACGGAACGGGGCCGGTCTTTTCCGGCAACCTCTTCCCGTTCCTCTTCATCACGATCGCGTGCGGCTCGGTGTCGGGCTTCCACGCGCTGATCGCGTCGGGCACGACCCCGAAGATGCTGGAGACGGAGCCGCAGGCCCGCTTCATCGGCTACGGGGCGATGCTGACGGAGTCGTTCGTCGCGATCATGGCGCTGATCGCGGCCTGCGTGATCGATCCGGGCGTCTATTTCAGCATGAACAGCCCGGCCGGCCTCATCGGCACGACGCCTGATCAGGCGGCGCAGGTGATCTCCGGCTGGGGCTTCGCCGTGACCCCCGACATGCTGACGCAGATCGCGCAGGACGTGGGAGAGCACTCGATCCTGTCGCGGGCCGGCGGCGCACCGACGCTCGCGGTCGGCATGGCGCACATCCTGTCGGGCGCGATCGGCGGCAAGGCGCTGATGGCCTTCTGGTACCATTTCGCGATCCTGTTCGAGGCGCTGTTCATCCTCACGACCGTCGATGCCGGCACGCGGGTCTGCCGCTTCATGATCCAGGACCTGATCGGCGCGGCCGTCCCGGCGTTCCGGCGGACGCAGGCTTGGGGACCGGCGATTGCCGCGACCGCCCTGTCGGTCGCGGCGTGGGGCTACTTCCTCTATACCGGCGTCACCGATCCGCTGGGCGGGATCAACACGCTGTGGCCGCTCTTCGGCATCTCCAACCAGATGCTCGCGGCGATCGCGCTGACCCTCTGCACCGTCGTGCTGTTCAAGATGAAGCGCGAGCGGTACGCCTGGGTGACGATCCTGCCGGCGATGTGGCTGCTGATCTGCACGCTCACCGCGGGCTGGCAGAAGCTGTTCGATCCGAACCCGGCGATCGGCTTCCTCGCCCACGCGCGGAAGTTCGGCGACGCGATGGCGGCCGGTCAGGTCCTCGCGCCGGCCAAATCGCTCGACCAGATGCATCAGGTCGTGCTCAACGACTATGTCGACGCGGCGCTCTGCGGCTTCTTCGTCCTGGTGGTGATCGCGATGGCGGTTTACGGCGTCATCTGGTGCGTCCGCGCCCTGGCGGCGCCGCGCGCGACGGCGCAGGAGGTCGGGCTTGCCGCCGCGGCCGAGTAGCGGCGGCGCTGCCGGCGGGGACCGCGACCGGTCCTCGCCCGCAGCCGCCCTCGGGCAGATCGTCAGGCGCCTGCGCGAGACGGCGCGCCTGATGGTCGGCATCCCGGATTACGGGAGCTATGTGGAGCACCGCAAGGCGGTGCATCCCGGCGAGCCGGTGATGAGCTACGAGGAGTTCTTCCGGGAGCGGCAGGACAGCCGCTACGGCGGCAAGGACGGCCGGATCGGCCGCTGCTGCTGACAGGGTAGTGCGCCCGCTAACAGCAAGCGGCACTATGCGTGCCGCCCCTTTCGTCACGGCCTTGCGCCGGACGCGCCGCCGAAGGACACTCCCGCCCGCCGAAGGATTAGAACGGCGGACGGAGGAAACATGGCATCGGGCAAGGCGCCGCGGATTCGGCGGCAACGGCGGACGGCGTCCGTCGCCGCAATCGTTTCGTTTCTCGCGATTGCCGGCGTCTGTACCGCAGGCAGTACCCAGGCCGGCCCCACGCTCGACAAGACCCGCCGCGCGGACGCGCTCTCCTGCGGGGTCACGACCGGCGTCGCCGGCTTCTCGGTCCCCGACAGCCGAGGGCAATGGACAGGGATCGACGTCGATGTCTGCCGCGGCATCGCCGCCGCCGTGCTCGGCGACGCGACGAAGGTGAAGTTCGTCCCCCTGACCACGCAGCAGCGCTTCACGGCGCTGCAATCCGGCGAGGTCGACATCCTGGCGCGGGTGACGACGTGGAACCTCTCGCGCGACACGCAGCTCGCGCTCGCCTTCGGGCCGATCACCGTCTATGACGGCCAGGGATTCCTGGTGCCGAAATCGCTCGGCGTGAAGAGCGCGAAGGAGCTGAACGGCGCGACCGTCTGCGTCCAGCCGGGCACGACGACCGAGGTGAACCTCGCCGCTGGTTCCGCGCGAACGGGATGCAGTTCAAGCCGGTGGTCATCGAGAAGCTCGACGAGGTCGAAGCCGCGTTCTTCGCCGGCCGCTGCGACGTGTACACGAGCTACAGCGCCGGACTGGCCTCGATCCGGGCGACCCGGGCCGGGAACCCGGACGACTACGTGATCCTGCCGGAGCGGATCTCGAAGGAGCCGATCGCCGCCGCCGTGCGGCAGGGCGACGACGAGTGGTACGACATCTCGCGCTGGGTCGTCTTCGCGATGATCGAGGCGGAAGAGAAAGGCATCTCGTCGCAGAACGTCGACGAGATGCTGAAAAGCCCCGATCCGGACGTGAAACGGATACTCGGCGTGACGCCGGGGAACGGCAAGGCGCTAGGCGGGCTCGACGAGAAATGGGCCTACAACGCGGTCAAGCAGGTCGGCAATTACGGCGAGATCTATGACCGCAACCTCGGCAAGGGCTCGCCGCTGAAGCTCGACCGCGGCTTGAACGAGCTGTGGACGAAGGGCGGCCTCATCTACTCGCCGCCGCTGCGCTAAGCCGCGCCTCCCCCGCAGGCCGCCACGATCACGGAAACGAGCGGCTTCATAAAATAGGCGTCGCTCGGCGTGACCGTCGCGGCGACTCCGCGCCGCTGCAATTCCTCCGCGACCACCGGACCGACCGCGGCAATCACGATGGAGTGCAGCGCGGCGCGCAGTGCAGCTTCCCGGCCGGCGGCTTCGGCCACCGCGAACAGCCGGCGGACCTGAGGCGAGCTGGTGAAGGCGATCACGTCGACCTTACCGGCCGCCATGTCGTCGATCAGCGCGACGACTTTCTCGTCGTCGGCTGCCGATGCATAGACATAAGGCAGGACCGCGTCCGGCACCGCCCCGGCGCCCGTCAGGAATTCCGTCAGCTTCGCGTTCGGGTTGTCGGGGTAGAGCTGGACGCCTACCCGGTGGCCGCGCAGATCGTCCCCGGACAGCGCGGCGATCACCCCATCGGTGGTCGGCTGCTCGGCGCGGAGATCCGGCTTCAACCCGAGTTCCCGAAGCGCCTGCGCCGGCTTAGGGCCGCGCGTCACCTTGCGTGTCGCCGCGAGCGCCGCCAGGAAAGCAGGCTCCAGCTCCTCCCGCCGGGCGAACCCGTCGAGCCGGCGCAACCCCTCCCCGGTCAGAAGGATCAAATCATCGAACGGCGCGTCGGCGAAGCGGCGCAGCCACGCCAGCACCGGCGCCGGGTCGGGCGCGTCGTGAATCGACACTAGCGGGCAGCGCAACGTTGTCGCCCCTTGCTGTTCGAGCATGCCGGCAAGCCGGTCCAGCTCCCGCGTCTCCGGCACCGCGATCCGGCGCCCAGTCAGTGATCCAGTCATGGCGGCAATATGTTCAGGCGGCGCGGATCGCACCAGCGGCGGTGGCGGTAGCGCCGGCTTCAGCGGCGAGCGCGGCGACGCGTCCGACGACGACCAGCGTCGGGCCGGCGAAGCCGGATGCGGCCACCTGGGCGGCGATGGTGGACAGCGTGCCGCGGCACGTCCGCTCGTCCGGGCGGGTCGCGTTCTCGACGGCGACGGCCGGCGTGTCCGGCGGAAGCCCGGCCGCCGCGAGCCGCTCGGCGAGCCGCGGCAGCGTGCGCGCTCCCATGTAGATCGCGACCGTGGCGTCCCGCCGTGCGCCGAGCGACGCCGCCCAATCAAGCTCCACCTCCTCGCCATCGGCGCGGTGTCCGGTGACGAGGTGCAGCGAGCGGGCGACGCCGCGATGCGTCAGCGGCATGCCGAGGCGGGCCGCGACGGCCAACGCGGCGGTGATGTTGGGCACGACATCGACCGGCACGCCCTCCGTGCGCAGCCATTCCAACTCCTCGCCGCCGCGGCCGAACACGAACGGGTCGCCGCCCTTCAGCCGCACGACATGCGAGCCCCGTCGGGCATGCTCGACGAGCAGGCGGTTGATCGCCTCCTGGCTCATCGCGTGCCGGCCGCAGCGCTTGCCGACATCGACGAGCCGCGCGTCGCGCCGCGCGAGCGAGAGGACGTCCCGGCCGACGAGACTGTCGTAGAGGATCACGTCGGCGCGCCGCACGAGGCGGGCCGCGCGCAAGGTGAGCAGTTCGGCGTCGCCAGGACCGGCGCCGACGAGGCTGACGCTGCCGCGCCGCGTCGCGGCGTTCGTTCCGGCGGCCAACCGCGCCGTTATCCGCCGGTCGGCTTCCGCCATGTCGCCGGCCAGCGCGGCGTCGGCTTCGGGACCGTCGAGCACGGCATCCCAGAAGCGGCGGCGCAGCGCCTTCGGCACCGCCTCGGACACCGCACGCCGCCACCGGCCGCAGAACCGCGCGAGCGCACCGTATGCCGCCGGGATGGCCGCCTCGATGCGGGCGCGCAGGTCGCGCGCGAGCGCCGGGGACAGGCCGCCGGTCGACACCGCAATCTGCACCGGCCCGCGCTCGATCACCGCCGGCACGATGAAATCGCAGAGCGCCGTCCGGTCGACGGCGTTGAACAGCACGCCGCGGCGGCGCGCCTCCTCCCGCCAGATCCGCGCAACCGCCTCGTCCTCGACCGCGGCGACGCAGAGGCGGGCGCCGTCGAGCAGCGCCGCCGCACCGGGGCCGCCGCCGGTATGGTGCTCGACGGCGCCCGCAGCGGCGAGCGCCTCCAGCTCTTCGGTCAGCCGGTCGGCGACGATCGTGACGCGCGCACCGGCGCGCCGCAGCATCGCGACCTTCGACACCGCCTCCGGACCGCCGCCGACGACCAGCGCACGCTCCCCCTCAAGCGAGAGGAAAAGCGGGAAATAGGTTGGCCCGTCAGGCAGCGGCGGCTGCGGCGTCGGCACCGGCATCGGCTCGGCCATCGCGCAGGATCTCCTTCAGTTCGGGAACGCAGGAACCGCAATTGGTGCCGGCGCGCAGCACGGCGCCGATCTCGGCGACGCTGGCAAGCCGGCGGTCGCGGATCGCCTCTTGCAATGTCCTGAGACCGACGGCGAAGCACGCGCACACCATGCGGTCCGTACCGGCGGGAGCGGCGCCCGGCGAACCGGCGAGGAGCGCCGCCCGGTCCTGCGGCTCGACGGGAGCGCCGAGCATGCCCTCGATCGCCGCCCGCGCCGGCAGCGCCGTCTCGCCGCGGCCGACGAAGAGGCAGGCGTCGAGCCGCCCGCCGACGACGCTTGCATAGCGGAACACGCCCCGGCGCGGATCGGCGTAGATGACGAGTTCGGAATCGTCATGCGGCGGCGCATCGAGCAGACCGGTGACCCACTGCTCCGACGCGCTTCCGCCGGGGAGCGGTTCCCAGCCGGACAGCTCGAACGCATGCCCGGCGGCGATCGGGACGCGGGACCAGTGATACGCCGCGCCGGCCGCGATCGGCCCATCGGCTCGGCGCAACAGCAGGGCGCGCCAGACCGTCGCAACCGGCTGGACACAGACCGGCGTCGCCTTCATCTCCGGTTGGCCGGACACCGGGTCGGCAGCGGCCGACACCAGCCGGTCGATCGGTCCCGCCGACGCGAAGCGGTCGGTCCAGTGCATCGGCGCGAACACCTCGCCCCGACGCTGGCCGCGCGACAGGCGGACGCGGAGCACCGTGGAGCCGTGCCGGCTTTCGATCCGGGCCAGCCCGCCGTCCGTGAGCCGGTAGCGGACAGCGTCGTCGGGATGGGCATCGAGAATCGGCTCAGCCGCATGGCTCATCAGGCGCGGCACCCGGCCCGTGCGCGTCATCGTATGCCACTGGTCGCGCGCCCGGCCGGTGTTGAGCAGCAGCGGAAACGCGGCGTCGGCCGCTTCGGCCGGCGGACGCCACGGCGTCGGCACGAACCGAGCCCTGCCGTCCGCGGTGGGAAAGCCGCCCGCGGCGAAGAGCCGGCTGTCGTCGCCTGCTGCGGCCCCGTCCCGCCGCGCGGGCCAGCGGACCGGCGGCATTCGGTCATATGCCGTGTCGTCAAGATCCGCGAGCGCGCCGATGTCGAAGACGCGGCGTCCGCCGTTCTCGAAGGCGGACAGCGTGGCGTGCTCGCGGAAGATCGCGGCCGGATTGCGATAGGGAAAGGCCGACCGCCAGCCCATCCGCCGCGCGACTTCGGTCAGCATCCACCAGTCCGGCCGCGCCTCGCCGGGCGCGGAGCGGAAGGCGCGCTGGCGCGAGATCAAGCGCTCGGAGTTCGTCACCGTCCCGTCCTTCTCCGCCCACCCCGCAGCCGGCAGCACAATTTTTGCGAGCGCCGACGTGTCGGTCGGCCAGCAATCGGAGACGACGACGAAGGGACAGGCAGCGAGCGCATCGCGCACGCGCCCGGCGCGCGGCATGCTGGCGGCGGGATTGGTGCCGAGGATCCACAGCGCCTTCACCCTGCCGTCGAGCACCGCGTCGAACAGGTCGACCGCCTTCAGACCCGGCCGGGCGGCGATGCGCGGCGCATCCCAGAAGCGGCGCACCCGGTCGATGTCGGCCGGATCGCCGAAGCCCATATGCGCCGCAAGCTGGTTGGCGAGTCCGCCGACCTCGCGCCCGCCCATCGCGTTCGGCTGGCCGGTGAGCGAGAACGGCCCCGCGCCGGAGCGTCCGATCCGGGCCGTCGCGAGATGGCAGTTCAGGATCGCGTTGACCTTGTCCGTGCCCGCCGAGGACTGGTTGACGCCCTGCGAATAGAGCGTGACCGTCCGCTCGGTCGCCGCGAACCAGTCGTAGAAGGCGGCGATGTCGCGCTCGGCGAGATCGGCGACCGCGGCGACGGAAGCGATCGACGGCGCGGAGCCCTTCGCCGCGTCGAGCGCCGCATCGAACCCTTGCACATGACGCTCCGTCCAGGCGCTGTCGACAGCACCCTGCTGGGCGAGATGGACAAGGAGCCCATCGAACAGAGCCACATCGGCGCCCGGCCACAGCTTCAGATGCAGGTCGGCGATGTCGCACGTCGCGGTGCGCCTTGGATCGATGACGACGACGCGCGTACCGCGGGCCTGCTTGGCGGCGGCGAGCCGCTGGAACAGCACCGGGTGGCACCACGCGGCGTTGCTGCCGACGAGGACGACGAGGTCGGCCAGCTCCAGATCCTCGTAGCAGCCGGGTACGACATCCTCGCCGAACGCGCGGACGTGTCCGGCGACCGACGAGGCCATGCACAACCGCGAGTTGGTGTCGATGTTGGCGGAGCCGATGAACCCCTTCATCAGCTTGTTGGCGACGTAGTAATCCTCCGTCAGGAACTGACCCGAGACGTAGAGCGCGACGGCATCGGGGCCATGCTCTTCGATCGTTCGCGCGAAGGTTCCTGCGACGAGGTCGAGCGCCTCGTCCCAGCTCGCGCGGCTTCCGTCGATCTCCGGGTGGAGGAGACGCCCGCCGTCCCCCAGCGTCTCGGCGAGCGCGGCGCCTTTCGAGCAGAGCCGCCCGGCATTCGCCGGATGGAGCCGGTCGCCGGAGACTGTCCCGTCCGGCTTCGCCAGCATGCCGCAGCCGACGCCGCAATAAGGACAGGTCGTGCGGACGCCAGCCTCCGCTGCCGCGTCGCCCCTGCTCACGCGGCCTCCGAACGCGGAGCGTCGCCCGCTGCCTTGTTGCGAGCGGCGGGGACGCCGAGGAAGATCCGGTCGCCGACGAGCCGCACCGGGATCGACGGCGCGCAGCCGACATCCGGCGCCTTCGCCTCCCCGCTTTGCAGGTCGATCACCCAGTTGTGCAGCGGGCACGCGACCGAGCGTCCCGACACGATGCCTTCCGACAGCGGCCCGCCGCGATGCGGGCAGCGGTCGATCAGTGCAAAGATCTCGCCCTCGCTCGTGCGGAACACCGCGATCGGCGGGCCGTCTTCCCGGTGCACCGTCCGCGCGCCGCGCACCGGCACGTCCTCAACGCGGCCGATCTCGATCCAATCCTGCGTCATGACTCTCACCCCACCGCTTCGGGTTGCAGCGAGGCGAACTCATGCGCATCGACCTGACGCGCCGCACGCTCGGCCCACGGGTCGGTCTGCACGAAGCTTTGCGAGAAGAGGAAGCGCTCATGGAGCGCGCGGCGGCCTTCCGCGTCTTCGACGATCCGCTGCTTGACGTAGTCGATGCCGACCCGCGCCACCCACGGTGCGGTACGCTCCAGATAGCGCGCCTGCTCACGGTAGAGCTGAAGGAAGGCGGCGGTATGCTCCAGCACCTCGGCCTCGGTCGCGACGCGCGCCAGATGGTCGGTGACCCGCACCTCGATGCCGCCGTTGCCGCCGACGACGATGTCGTAGCCGGCCTCGACGCAGATCACGCCGAGATCCTTGATCGTCGCCTCGGCGCAGTTGCGCGGGCAGCCTGACACCGCGAGCTTCACCTTGTGCGGCGTCCACGAGCCCCAGCACATCTTCTCCAGCTTGACGCCGAGCCCGGTGGAGTCCTGCGTGCCGAAGCGGCACCACTCACTGCCGACGCAGGTCTTCACCGTGCGCAGCCCCTTGGCATAGGCGTGACCGGAGACAAGACCGGCCTCGTTGAGGTCGGCCCAGACGGCGGGCAGCTTGTCCTTCGGGACGCCGAGCAGGTCGATGCGCTGCCCGCCGGTCACCTTGACCGTCGGGATGCTGAACTTCTCGGCGACGTCGGCGATGGCGCGCAACTCACCGGGCGTCGTCAGTCCGCCCCACATCCGCGGCACCACCGAATAAGTGCCGTCCTTCTGGATGTTCGCGTGCACCCGCTCGTTGACGAAGCGCGAGCGCGAATCATCGGCGTACTCGCCGGGCCACGCGCAGAGCAGATAGTAATTGAGCGCCGGCCGGCATTTGTGGCAGCCGTCCGGCGACGTCCAGCCGAGCGCCTCGCACACTGCATCCATCGTCTTGAGGCCGCGCTCGACGATGGCGCGGCGCACCCCGTCGTGGCCGTGTTCGGTGCAGGAGCACATCGCCGGGACGCGGTTCGCCGCAACGTCGGCATCGGGTCCAAGCGCGTGCTGGAGGATCGCCTGTACGACGCTCGTGCACTGCCCGCAGGAGGCGGACGCCTTGGTGTGGCCGCGCACCTCGTCGAGACACGTCAGCTTCTTCGCCGCGATCGCGCCGCAGATCGCGCCTTTCGAGACGCCGTTGCAACCGCAGACCTGCTCGCCGTCGGCCATCGCGGCGATGTCGAGCCCACCCGGAGCGGAGCCTGCGCCGGTCGCCTCGACGAAGGCGCGGCCGAAGACGAGCCGGTCGCGGACCTCGCCGATCTCGGCGCCCTCGCGCATCAGGCGGACGTACCAGGGACCGTCGGCGACGTCGCCGTAGAGCACGGCGCCGACGACGCGGTCGGCGCGCAGGACGAGCTTCTTGTACACGCCGCGCTTGGCGTCATGGAACGTGATCTCGTCATCGGCCTCGTCCGCCGCGCACAGGGCGCCGGCCGAGAACACGTCGATGCCGGTGATCTTGAGGCTGGTGAAGAGCGTCGGCGCGGCGAAGGCCGCGTCGGACTCGTCCGCCAATTGGGCGGCGCAAACCTTCGCCTGCTCCCACAGGGGTGCTACGAGGCCGAAGGTCTGGCCGCGATGCTCGACGCACTCGCCGACCGCCGATATGGCGGGATCGCTGGTGCGCATGTCGTCGCCGACGACGACGCCGCGGTTGACCTCGAGGCCCGCCTTGCGCGCGAGGTCGATGTTCGGGCGGATGCCGATCGCCAGCACGACGAGATCGGCCGGCACCTCGCGGCCGTCGGCGAGACGCACGCCCTCGGCGCGCTCGGTCCCCAGGATCTCCTCGGTCTGCCCGTTGGTGAAGAAGGCGATGCCGCGCTTGTCGAGATCGCGTTGCAAAAGTTGCCCGGCGGGAACGTCGAGCTGCCGCTCCATCAGCGTCGGCATCAGATGCACGACGGCGACCGACATGCCGCGCCGCTTCAGGCCCCAGGCCGCCTCCAGTCCGAGCAGCCCGCCGCCGATCACGACGGCCCGCTTCTTCGTGCGCGCCGCTTCGATCATCGTGTCGACGTCGGCGATGTCGCGGAAGGCGCACACGCCGGGAAGCGCGAGCCCCGGAATGGGCGGCGCCAGCGGCTTCGAGCCGGTCGCGAGCAGCAGCCTGTCGTATGGCACCACACGCCCCGACGCGGAGGTCACCGAGCGATTGGCCGGATCGATCGCCGCCACCGGGTCGCCGGCGATCAGAGTGATGCCGTGCTCCTCGTACCAGGAGCGCGGGTTGATCACGATCTCCTCGACCGCCTTCTCGCCGGCCAGCACCGAGGAAAGCATGATGCGGTTGTAGTTGGGGTGCGGCTCGGCGCCGAAGACGGTGATCTCGAACCGTCCGGGCCGGGCGCGGGCGAGCAGCTCCTCGACGGTCCGCATCCCGGCCATGCCGTTGCCGACGACGACGAGGCGCTCGCGGTAGGGCACATGCATGTTCATGATGATGCTCCCCCCGCTCAGACGCGCGCCGCGCCGAGCGCCGCGGTGGCGCCCCACGTCGAGCGCCAGCGCCGCTTGATGCCGCTAAGGGTGACGAGCGCCAGCGCAGCAAGCGCCGCGAAGACGAGGAACCCCGCCCCGTAGCTGCCGGTGAACTGCTTCGAGTAGCCGAGGCTGGAGGCGAGATAGAACCCGCCGATGCCGCCGGTCATGCCGACGACGCCGGTCATCACGC
>Ga0265327_10004109_pt1 | contig 13147 bp, 8 predicted proteins | sample 41621metaG_FD_202089 | JGI IMG/M metagenome (GOLD analysis project Ga0265327, IMG submission 202089) | Rhizosphere microbial communities from Carex aquatilis grown in University of Washington, Seatle, WA, United States - 4-16-21 metaG | ecosystem: Host-associated > Plants > Roots > Rhizosphere >... | reverse complement strand
CAGAACAAGATCGTCTGGGATAAATATGAGCGCATCGATCTGCGTTTCGAAGGCCAGGTGGTTGCCAGTCCGGCATTGCAATGGAAACGCCCAGTGGATGCCGCCCTCACCAATATGAGCTGGCTCAAGGCCATCATGGAACATGCTCCTGCCAATCAGAACCTCTTAGGTGGTGATCTTGGCGGAAACACGGAAGGTGCCGGTATCCAGGATGTGGCTGCCAGTGTCCCTGTACCGAAAGAAGGAACTAAGCCTTCAGAACCGCATACACCCCATATAACTCCCACCGCAGTCGCCAGACCCTTGCTGACAGCAACCCAGGTGAAACATGCAACGGCTACACAGAACCACAACCCGAAACCCATAGCACATCCCGTACCGGGAAGTCCGCATAAACCCAAGCAACTACCTGCAAGCCTTCACAAGCCTAAACCTGCACCTGCAGGCCTTCATGCCCATCAGCAGCAGCCGGCAAGCACTAAGAAAACATCCCCTAAAAAGTCAAATCATCCCAGCCCTAATCAGTAATACGATCAGTATATGTCAGAAAAAAACGAGTCATCTATGGACAACAACAACACCGGGAACACCAATCCGATTATCGTAGGATTGGATATCGGAACTACCAAGGTGGTAGCCATTGCCGGCAGGAAGAATGAGTTCGGTAAACTCCAGATCCTTGGATTCGGAAAGGCCGAGAGTGCAGGGGTCAGCCATGGTGTTGTGATGAATATTGAACAATGCATTCGCAGCATCGAAGAAGCCATGCAGCGTTGCCTGGATAGCAATACCGCCCTTGAATTGGGTGAAGTCTATGTGGGCATTGCCGGTCAGCATATCAAAAGCCTGCAGACCCGCGGAGACCGGGTTCGCGTTCGCGTGGAAGAAGAGATCGATAAACATGATATCGACCTGCTGGTGCGCGACCAGTACAAAACATACATTCCCGCTGGTGACCAGATCATCGATATTATCCCCCAGGAATTCATGGTGGATAATACCCCTTCTGTGCTCGACCCAATCGGTATGAGCGGGGTCAAGATCGGCGCTAATTTCCACATCATCACCGGCGACCGGAATGCCATCCGCAATATCAAACGTTGCGTGGATAAGAGCAATCTTAAGACCCGCGACCTCGTTCTGCAACCATTGGCATCCGCTGCTGCAGTGATGAATGATGAGGACCTGGAAGCTGGTGTAGCGATTGTCGATATCGGTGGTGGTACAACGGACATGGCTGTCTTTTATGATGGTATGCTGAAGCACACGGCCGTCATTCCTTACGCTGGTGTCAATATCAGCAATGATATCCGGAATGGCCTCGGTGTCCTGAAAGCCCAGGCAGAGCAAATGAAAACCCAGTTCGGTACCGCGCTTGCCGATGAGGCCAATGCGAATGCCTATATCACCATTCCCGGCCTACGAGGTCTGCCATCCAAAGAAATTTCCGTCAAGAACCTGGCGCATATCATTCAGGCCCGGATGACCGAAATTCTGGACTATGTGGTATACCACCTCAAGCAGATCGGTCTTGACAAACAACTTTACGGAGGTATTATCCTGACGGGTGGGGGAGCGCAACTGAAAAATATCATTCAGTTGACGGAGTATGTTACCGGCCTCGGTGCCCGCCTCGGATATCCGAATGAACACCTCGCCGGTGGCCATGCGGAAGCCCTCAATAACCCGATGTATGCTACCTGTATCGGACTGATCCTTCGTGGCTACCACGATTATGAAGCAGGCAGGCTCCGCTTTGTTGGCGAAGGTGGCAACATCATTCACCTCGGTGGTGAAGAGTCCATTGAAGTTTCGCATGATGTCGCCGGAGTGCAGAAAACGACGGCTCCTAAGACCATCGATCCGTCGCTTTCTAATGAAGATCTGATAAACGAAGCTGCTGAACGTGCCAGCAAACGCGGAGAACGCTTTGGCAAATTATTTGACGGCCTCAAAAACAAATTCATGGGCCTGTTCGAAGAAGTAGAAGACGAACAGATGGAATAAGATTCCAGGGTTTCAGCCATTATCTAATTATACAAGTTCACAACTCTTGATTTTATACACAACCACTTTTCTAACTCCACAACTAGTTCCCAAAAACCACTTCTCCAATTATGATACATTTTGAAATTCCCAAAAATCAATCGTCTATCCTTAAAGTAATTGGAGTAGGCGGCGGTGGCAGTAATGCCGTTAATTACATGCACGACCTCGATCTGGACGGAGTTGATTTTATCGTCTGTAATACAGACTCACAGGCCCTGGCATTGAGCCCGGTGCCGAATAAGATCCAGCTCGGTCCACATCTGACTCAGGGACTGGGTGCTGGTGCGAATCCGGAAATCGGCAAGCAGGCCAGTGAGGAAAGCATGGAGGATATTTCCAAGATCCTGAAGGTGAATACCAAGATGGCATTCATAACCGCTGGTATGGGTGGTGGCACCGGAACCGGTGGTGCTCCTGTCGTTGCTAAGATTTGTAAGGATCTGGGTATCCTGACGGTAGGTATTGTGACGACCCCCTTCACTTATGAAGGCCGTAAGCGTATGAAGCAGGCCCAGGAAGGGATCGACCGCATGCGCGAATATGTTGACACCATTCTCATTATTTCCAATGATAAGCTCCGTCAGCAATTCGGAAACCTGCCATTTACCCAGGCTTTTGCCAAGGCGGATAATGTACTCGCTACAGCGGCTAAATGTATCACGGATGTGATCACTACTTCCGGTGATATGAACCTGGACTTTGCCGATGTAACTACCGTTATGAAAAATGGTGGTGTAGCGATCCTGGGCAGTGCGGCAGTTGCAGGTGAACATCGCGCGATGAAGGCCGTAGAAGAAGCCATCTCATCACCGCTGCTGAATGATAATGATATCCGCGGCGCTAAATGGATGCTCCTGAACGTTACTTCTTCACCAGGTGAGTTTGAGCATACACTGGATGAGCTCGACGAAATCCAGGCCTATGTGCAACAGCATGCCGGCGACAATTGCGACCTGATCCTGGGTATCGGACATGATCCGGAACTGGGCGACCGTATCGGGGTAACCGTGATCGCTACTGGGTTCAATTATAAAGAAGTGAAGGATATTCCGGTTCGTCCACGCGAAGAGGATCGTAAGATCATGGTATCGCTTGGCGACGAAAACACACAGGGCATCTTTACACCTGCCACATCAGCTACACCAGAACCTGCAAGGGAAGAGTTAGTACTGGATTGGATGGCTCCGAAGCTCGTGGATCAGGTACCTGCGGCCACATCAACGCCCCCATCCCTGAAGCCACTGCCATTCCCGATTCATGAGCAGCCGGTACAACGTTTCACGCTGAATGCTGAAGAAACAGAAGCATCTCCGGAGATGACCCTGACGAAGGAGGATGAAATGCCATCGATGGCTTCCGGATTTAGTATGACGATCCGTGAGGAAGCCCCTAAGGAGGCTATTCCTGTGCGGATTGGCGAGCATAATTTGACACCGGATGAGATCGAGGAAAAGCGTCGTTTTGAGGATCAGAAAAGGGCTTTGGAAGAGCGTGCCGAGCGCCTGCGTCGCCTGAGCTTTAATCTGAAAGGCGCCGAAGGAGCCGATGATCTGGAAAATGTACCGGCCTACCTGCGTCGCAATATGGAATTGCCAGCAACAGCAGGATCATCCGATAATGGCTACCTGAGCGGCATGAGCGTAGGCCTGAATAATGGCCAGCAAAACGGCCAGGCAAGCATCCAAACGATCAACACATTCCTGGACGGCAAGAAGCCGGATTAAGAGATTGTAATGAAGGAAAAGAAATGGCTGTCCGTGCGGGCGGCCTTTTTTTTGTTCATCTCCCACTTAAAAGGACCTATGCATTTACATAAGAGATGTCATCCCGGCAAGGGAGGGACTCCGCAGTGACTGCCCGCTGCGACCATCCACAATGACTTTGTGAATGGAATAAGGCATTCAATTTGTGTTGGGAAGTAAAACAGATTCCCTCCGGAAAGGCCTGTCCCGCCGAATGGCGGGAACAAAGTTTGGGTCAACGGAACAGGTCAAGGGAACGGGTCAAGGAAACGAGTCAACGGGAAAGTCCGACATATTCTGGTACATCCGATAATGGTACATCCTATGTACTTTTTGTCCCCGCCATTCGGCGGGACAGGCATTCTGGAAGAATCTAACGAAGTAAGAGCTCAGGATCCCGGATTAAATCCTTCCTATATTCAGAGAAGTTATTGGTTCCTCTATGGTTTTTGAAAATTAATTTTTTCATTTTATTTTTGGAAACATACTTTATAATATGTAACTGCCTTCATCATTTTCGCCGGATTGACCTAGGTGATTTCAAAAAAGGGATTTTGAAATGGCATAGTAAACTGAAAATTAATATTTAGCACTTAATAATGAAACAACATTAGAAATGATGTGGCGTTATTAAAACAACAGATTACATGTTAAAATAATTGTTTCCTATAATATTACAGGAAACAATTATTTTAACATATACCTAGATGATAAACAATCACGTAATATTAAATTATCATGCATTAAAGGTGTTTTCTTTAATATTATAGTAAACACTACTCTTAACATATACTACGTTGATCAATAATCACGTAAAATAAAATATTATGCATTTAAAATGTTCTCTTTGATATTGCGGGAAACACTAATTTTAACATATACCACGCTGAATTATAATTATATAAAATAAAATGCTATTCATTAAAAATGGTTCCATTTTAAATTACAGGAGCAATACTGTTAACATATACCCCATTGATCAATAATCACGTGAAATAAAAATATTATGCATTTAAAACCTTATTGAGACTAGAAAATCCACCTTATAAAATTGAAAGATCGAGTAACAATTTCAGATTCAGTGCCAAAGAATGCTCAACCCACTCAAGGTTGAAAAAGCAATCGCAGCGTTTTACCCTTCCCGCTAGTCGACGACTGATATTTACACAAGTAGATTCCAGGTGTAATGGACCCTGGCAATTCCAGGGAGCTTTTACCCGAGTGGATGGGAATGGAATGCAGTTGTTGAGCCTGAAGGTTCCAGATGCTAATGACTCCCGGTTCGGGGCAATTCACAGTAAACCGGCCGTTATTGGGATTAGGAAATAAGCTGAATTCAGCTTCCTGAGCCGGATTGCCATACACGGATAGTCCAATATTACAGATTGGCAATTCACAGCCATTGCTATCAATGCTTAAAAGCCAAATATCCTGTGTGCATTTTGGACAAGCCTTAGTCCATCCGACGCAAACAAATCCACCGTTGGGCCTTTCTTTGGCTTCAGCTATATAACCTTCCTGGGTACTGTCTTTAAAATAAATATGATCCCAGATCACTTTTCCAAATTTATTCAATTTGCACAGCCAACCATTTACAGCAACACCCTCACGATAGCCCATTGCAAGGTAGCCACTGTCTTTAGTTTGTATACATTGATAAATGCCCGCAATTGAACTATATCCTTTAATGTTGATATTTGGGTAAGAACAGCGCCAATCCATTATAAAATTGGTATCTAAATGTGCTAAATAACTTGGGTAATTCCCATTCCAATCTATTGACTGAGGATAGGGAGTCGGTGTTGAATCCTTGTTACCCCAATGAAAATAACCACCATTTTTATCACTAAAAATATTTCCACCACCTATATAAGCCCCTGGATAATAATGGTTACTATACATAGTATCTTTCAACACGGTTCCTGAGCTGTCAAGCAATAGCATCCATGGATGATGGAAATGGAACCCATAATTTCCCCTATTTGCTGGAATAATTACCTCTCCTCCAATAAGGATATTATGGTTGGGCAGAGATTCAATACTTGTAAAGCGATTTTCGTTAATGGTATCCCGTCGATAAGTATGCATCCAAAGTAATTGCCCGGTTGAGCTAATATGTTGAACGTAACCCCATGCTTTATTTTTACCAAGGGCATCTCGTTCCCACACATTAGAAAAGAATTGTCAGATAAAATATCAATATAAAGACCACCTTCAGCATACAAAGTTGTATCCGTATAGGTTTTCGTAAATAAAGTATCACCTGTACTATCATAAACAACAAGACCACTTTGGGAAAATTTTAGGGTAGGACTATATGGCGAAGCATAACCGGCATTTAATTTCTTTAATGCTCCAGGAACACCCAAATAATAATTTGTTTTAGGAGCATCAAGTAAATTGGTATGTAGGATCATATTTCCATCACTGGAAATAGTCATATTTATTGCTGAATAAAATCCTGAGTGGCCTACTCCAAAAGCGGTTCCAGTAATAAAATAATTTCCGTCAGCTTTAATAAACACATTAGATCCACCGTCTCCAGTTTGATTGTAATTATAAAGTTTGCTAAACAAGGGATTTTGAGCAGAACCGATATAGCTTAGTGGCCCAAGGAAAATCAAACACCATATGGTAAATTTATTAAGCACTTTACCAGGTTTAATATTCAATGTTTAATGGAAAAAAAGTCTAAGGCTTCTCAAAGGAACTATAAAAACCGCTTCAAGTCTTAAATCATATTTTAATCATTCAAAACCGTGACACCATTATGACATCGTTTGATGATTTATAATGTTTATTAAACAGTTTAGCGAACAATAAAGTTTTGATGTATTTCCCTTGATCTTTTAGCTTTAAACTGAATCGCCCCCAATTGTCATGAAGATTTCATAAAGCCGTGTTAGAAATACAAGCACCCAACCATTTCCTATATTGCATAGTCTTTGTTATTCAGTGCAGGATCTAGTGCCGAAATAGTTTTTAACTTTTTTCCAACTTCCTGCAATAACATTGCAAATCGTTCGTTTTACAAAAACACCATTGCCTATAGCATACATACTTCTACTTTAAAACATTGACGCCTTGCAGGTCTTCACCAACTGCAAATCAGGTCAAAGCAACCAGAGGTATGAACACTATACAGCAATGCAGCGATGCATCCCTGATCTCTTTGTACAAGAATGGCAACAATGCCGGCCTTGAAACAATTATCAGCCGCTACAAAGACAAGATCTATACCACCATCTACATGCTGGTGAAGGACCAATACCTGGCAGAAGATATCTTTCAGGAAACCTTCTTCAAAATCATCCGCACGATCAAAAGCGATCGCTATGCGGAACAGGGAAAATTCCTGCCCTTCGCAATACGTGTCGCCCGTAACCTCTGCATGGACCACTTCCGGCATACCCGGCAACATGTACCGGTTCTCCTGGAGGATGGGACCGAACTCACCGAACTCCTGAATGTGAGCCAGTACAGCGACTCCTCCCGGATGGAAGACCGGGAGACCTGCAAAACGATCCGGGAACTCATCGAAGCCTTGCCCGAAGAGCAACGCGAAGTGATCTCCCTGCGGATCTATGGCGAACTATCCTTTAAAGAAATTGGTGATTTTACAGGGGTAAGTATTAATACCGCGCTTGGAAGGATGCGCTATGGTCTTATCAACCTGCGGAAAATGATTACTGAGCAGCAATTGGTATTCCGCTAACTCCGGATCTGTTCCATAAAAAGAGGGTGTCTCAGCTATTGAGACACCCTCTTTGTATTTTACAATCCCTGAGCGAAGTCGAAACCCCGATCCCGGTTCCTGAGCGGAGTCGAAGGAGAGCGAAGTCGAAGGGTCAGATCAATTTGGTGATTTGATAATTTGATGATTTGGTAATTGGGAAGCAGGAACCTTTTGGTCTTAAAATGAAATAAAACCCGCCCCCGGAGCGAGGTCGAAGGGTCAGATCAATTTGGTGATTTGGTAATTTGATGATTTGGTAATTGGGAAGCGGGAACCTTTTGGTCCTAAAATTAAATAAAACCCCACCCCCTGAGCGAAGTCGAAGGGTCAGATCAATTTGGTGATTTGGTAATCACTGTTGTCCGGTTAAAATCGAAAACAGTCAATTTTCGCTCATAACGTCTTGATAGTCAGATGTGCCAAATGGCTTTTTGAAAAGTAAGCCCCCCAAGGCAAAGATGCTCTTTGTATGCTTTTACTTCAGACCAACAGTAAAAAGTTGTTCTTAGACCCCGTCTAAGAACTGCTGGATTTGCCATCCCCCGATGGCGGAGTAATTCATATGCATTTGAAGCAAAAACCCACGCCCCAATCAGGGGATTGGAAATCCAGTCGTGACTAGACGGGGTCTAGCCACAACCTTCTACTTTATATCTAATGTACCTATTGTTTAAAGTACCTACCAATGGCTTGAACATCCGAAAATCAGCTTTATACTTTTGTCTTTCGACTTTCAACTAGTAAAGGTGTTTTCCTTTTCAAACAGCCTCTTTTCAATTTTACTCAAAAAGTTTACCGGACAACAGTGATTTGATAATTTGATGATTTGGTAATTGGGAAGCGGGAACCTTTTGGTCCTAAAATGAAATAAAACCCCGATCCCTGAGCGAAGTCGAAGGGTCAGATCAATTTGGTGATTTGGTAATTTGATGATTTGGTAATTGGGAAGCGGGAACCTTTTGGTCCTAAAATGAAATAAAACCCCACCCCCTGAGCGAAGTCGAAGGGTCAGATCAATTTGGTGATTTGGTAATTTGATGATTTGGTAATTGGGAAGCAGGAACCTTTTGGTCTTAAAATGAAATAAAACCCGCCCCCGGAGCGAGGTCGAATCCCGCCCCCTGAGCGCCGCCGAAAAGCCCGTAGTCAGCTCTCAAACTTAATGCCTATAAAAGAATACCAGCCACAACGAGAGTAGAACGATCAGGCCGATGGAGATCGAAAGAAAGGTGATGGTCTTCTTATAGGCTTTGTTGATCACCTTCATCTTGTGCAACTCACTCACATTATTCATGGTATTTTCCATGCGGCTAAATGCCGTTTCGCCCTTTACCACATAATCATAGGCGCCATACTTGATGCTATCCACAGCCACCTCGATCTTGTCCTGTCCGGATAAAATGATCACCTGGGTTTGCGGATATTTATCCTTGACCTCTTTCAGAATCTCCACCCCGTTCTTTGCCCCCTTATGGGAGCCTTCCAGGTGGTAATCCAGCACCATTATCTCAGGATTCAGATTCATATTCTGTAATGCATCCTCTCCATTATCGAATGTGTGGATCTCATATAAGAACCGCTCGGACAAATAATCCTTGAGCATTTCATTCTGAATCGGTTCATCATCAACAAGAAAAATGATGCGTTTCTGGTCTGCCATAATATATTGGTGTGCTAAGTGGCGGTTAAAATACGGTTTTGAACATAATCCTGCAAGCCACGGTTCAGGATTGTGGCTGTCGTAATTCTTCGAAAGCCTTATCACAAACGCGATGCAGGTTATTGATCAGCGAAGGTAACATATCCGAATGGCCCGTTTCCCCTGCAGATTGTTCCAGCAGGAAAATATTGCTAACCTCCTCTTTCACACCCATATAAGTCAGTTGCGGCTTTAAGGAATGGGCAGCAATTTTCATCGCTGGCAGGTCTTGCGAAGCCAAAGCATCATCAATTACTCCGAGTAGTCGGGGCGCATTTTCCAGGAACATGCCAATATACTTCTCCATCTTATCCACTTTACCACCCGTAAACTGGTTCAGGAAAGTTCGGTCGGTTACCTGAGCAGGCAATTCCCGGAGCTTGGGTCCTTTGGATTCGGGGCTGTTTTCTTTCTCCGCAATCGGAGCAGCTGTAGTGCCATTGCTGAGCAATGCACTCATTTTCTGCAATAATTCTTCGACCTTAAACGGTTTGGAGACGTAAGCATTCATACCTGCATCCGCATACTCCTTCACATTTTCCTGCAGCACATTGGCGGTCATAGCAATGATGCATACGTTAGAAGCAGGAGGACTCAGTTTTTTCCGGATATAATGCGTGGCTTCGAGTCCATCCATCACCGGCATCTGGATATCCATCAGCACAAAATCGTATGGTTTATTCCGGATCTTCTCAACCGCTTCCTGGCCATTATAGGCCTGCTCAATCAGAATACCGGGGAGCATTTCCTCCAGGGTATCGACAGCCACCATCCGGTTGAATTCATTATCCTCCACCAATAAGACCCGGGACTTTTTCAGGCGCTCCGTTTCGATGGGAATTTCCGGTTCTGCATTGGTCGCATCATTCACACTGGTATCAATATGTAAAGGGATCATCACCGAAAAGGTGGTGCCCTTGCCGACCTCACTGACAATGGTTATATCCCCATCCATCAGATTTGCCAACTGCCGGGAGATAGTGAGCCCCAGACCTGTACCCCCAAATTTCCGGGCAGTATCCGTTCCTGCCTGGGTAAAGGAATCAAAGATCCGGTCGATATAATCGGCTTCGATACCGATACCGCTATCCTCGACCTCAAATCGAAGCAGCGCCTTCTCTCCGCTTGCCGACACCTGGATGGCTCTCAAATCCACAAAGCCTTTCTCCGTAAATTTTATGGCATTCCCAACCAGATTGATCAGGATCTGACTAATGCGTGTCGGATCACCGATCAGTTTATCCTGGATGCTGGGCTGGATCGACATGCGCAATTCCAGGCCTTTTTCTTCTGCCTTGTGCAGTAACATGTCGCGGACCGCTTCCATCATCCGGCTTAATGAAAAGCCGGTTTGTTCGATGATGATCTTCCCCGCTTCGATCTTCGACAGGTCGAGGATATCATTGATGATGACCAGGAGATTATCCGCGCTTTGCTGAATGGCATTCAGGTAACGAAGCTGGTGGCTTTGCGGAGTCTTTTCCATGAGCAGGCGGGTCATCCCCACAATGGCATTCATGGGCGTCCGGATCTCATGACTCATATTGGCCATGAACTGCTGTTTCAGGGCAGCGGTGCGTTCTGCGACCTCCTTTTCCTTTTGCGCCAGTTCGATCTGTTGCCTCGTTTGGAGATTGCGCAGTTTATTAAACGTTCGCTGCTGAAAGATTTCTTCTTTCAGGCGTTCAAATTCCTTGAGGTGTTCAAAAGCCTTGGGGATATCCCCCATCTGATCGTAGAGCATGCTGAGCATTTCATGAAGGCTCATCACATCATGCATCCGGTGGTATTCGGTGGCCAGTTCGAAGGCTTTTAACAGGAAGGCACGGCTCTTGCGGAAGGAGCCATCATCCATACGCAGGCGGCCCAGGTAATAATTACAGGTGATCTGGACTTCTACATCGTTTAGTGCCTCCGCCTCCAGCAGGGCGGTTTTAAGGAGTTCATCGGACTGGTCCAGTTCATTGTTCTTGTAATACACCTTGCCAATCCCGCTCATTGACATAGCATGCATCACTGTCCCTTCATCGGCAAGCTCCAGATTTTCTTCAAAATAGCGCAGGGCGTCATTGTACAGCTCCTGCTTGAAATAAATATTGCCCAGAATATGGTAGAGGCTGCTCAGTCGATGTGTTTCCTTCGCCCGTTTGAAAATGGGTAAGCAGCGTAGGGCAAACTCCAGGGCATTCTCATAATCATTCAGGTCATAATGGACATAGGCTATGCTGGAAAGATTCACCGCCTGGCTTACCTCGTTTTGCAATTCTTCGTTAATGGCAAGCGCATGTTCGAAGAAATTCATGGCTGTGGCGAGGTCGCCACGATCGCGGTAGATGTAACCGAAATTGTTCATGACCCGGGCCTTGAGCGCTTGGTTCTTGATCTCATTTGCGATATTATGCGCCTCCTGGAGGATGTCTAATCCTTCATCATAATTCCCCTGACGCCAGAAGCACCAACCTTTGAGATTTAATCCTCTTCCGACAGCCAATTGATATTTATTGGCTCTGGCCCTGGAGATGATTTCATCCGTCATGCCTACCGCTCGTTCTACATCATAGTTCCGGACCTCCATTGCCATTTCGATGAGGGTATCAATGCGTGCGGATTCATCCTCCAGGGTATGGTATTGGGTTTGCAGTTCTTTCAGTCGTAAACTATCCATGATCATAAGAAGCCAAAAATTACGTCCATATTTTGTTATTTGTAACTGGATATGGTATTCTTTATGGGATTTACCGGGAATATAGCCTGTTCATCAAGAGTTCTGGGTGTCAGGTACAATGTGTCAAGGCTCCTGCCACCTTTGTATTATTTTTGAGTCTATGATCCAAGCAGCCACTATTCATTTTTTGCAAGCGCTTAAAAAGAACAATGATAAAACCTGGTTTGATGCCCATCGGGATGCCTATGAGACGGCCCGGGCTGATTTTGAGGGCTTTATTGGGGAATTGCTGCAGGAACTCACGCCGGTTGAGCCGGGACTAGCCGGTCAGAAAGCGAAGGATTGCATATACAGGATCTATCGGGATGTCCGCTTTTCAAAGGATAAGACGCCGTATAAGCCGAATTTCTCCGCCTATTTTACCAAGGGGGGAAAGAAATGGGAAGGGGCCGGGTTTTACCTGCATTTGGAGCCCGGTGCCATCTTTGCAGGGGGAGGATTGTGGATGCCTCCGGCGCCATTATTGAAAGCGGTGCGGCAGGAGATTGATTATAATTTCAAGGAGTTTGAGGGGATTTTGAAAAGCAAATCGTTTAAAAAGAATTTTCCCGCTTTGAGTGGCGAGCGTTTGCAGCGGGCACCTCAGGGTTATGAAGAGAGTAATCCGGCGATTGAATATCTCAAAATGAAAAGCTTCATTAGCAGCCATAGTATGTCCGATGAGGAATTCGGGAAGAAAGGCGCGGTAAAGAATCTGGCAGCGGTGTATACCAGTCTGAAGCCATTGATTGATTTTTTGAATCGGGCTGTGGAGGTGTAGGGAATACTTAAGGTAGTTGCCTCGTGCCTTTAGGCTTGCCCGCCATAGCGAATGCGACGGGCCTCCTTCGCAATGCTACGGCGGCCAATGAGGGCCGGGGATTAGAAATGTCCCCAAAAATGTCAAGGGCTTTAGCCCTTTTTTTATTGATTTTTGAGGGCAAATTCAAAAGGCTTCAAGGCATGATCCAAAGTAGTTGCCCCGTGCCTTTAGGCCGGGGGGAGTTGCCCCGTGCCTTTAGGCCGGGGATTAGAAATGTCCCCAAAAATGTCAAGGGCTTTAGCCCTTTTTTTATTGATTTTTGAGGGCAAATTCAAAAGGCTTCAAGGCATGATCCAAATTAGTTGCCCCGTGCCTTTAGGCCGGGGGGAGTTGCCCCGTGCCTTTAGGCCGGGGATTAGAAATGTCCCCAAAAATGTCAAGGGCTTTAGCCCTT
>Ga0265327_10004108_pt1 | contig 13148 bp, 8 predicted proteins | sample 41621metaG_FD_202089 | JGI IMG/M metagenome (GOLD analysis project Ga0265327, IMG submission 202089) | Rhizosphere microbial communities from Carex aquatilis grown in University of Washington, Seatle, WA, United States - 4-16-21 metaG | ecosystem: Host-associated > Plants > Roots > Rhizosphere >... | reverse complement strand
CGGCCGGCCGCTGCCGCTCCGAGCGGAAGTACGAGCGCAACCGGGCCCGCAGGTCGCGCGCCCGCCCGACGTACAGCACCTGCTCGTAACGGTCGCGGAACAGGTAGACGCCGGGACGGGCCGGCGCGCCGAACGCGAGCTGCCGCTTGTCCCAGACCCGGCGCGTCCGCGTCGCAGCGAGCTCGATCAGATCGGCGACCGTCCGCGCGCCACGCTCCTGCGCGAGCCCGATCAGCGCGAGCAGCACCTCGGCCGTCGCCTGGGCGTCCGGGAGGGCCCGGTGGCACGGCTGCACCGAGGTGCCGAGGAAGTACGAGAGCTGGGCGAGGCTCGCACGCGGCACGCGTCCTGCGAGCAGGCGCCGCGCGAGCGGCACCGTGTCGACGACGGGCGCCGCTATCCGGGAACCGGTCAGCAGCTCCGTCTCGCGGTCGAGAAACGAGAGGTCGAAGCGGGCGTTGTGCGCGACGAGCACCGCGTCGCCGGCGAAGGAGAGGAAGCTGCGGACGGCGGGCCCCGGTGCCGGCGCGCCGCGCAGCTGCCGGTCGGTCAGCCCGGTGAGCGCCGACGCGCCGGGCGTGAGCGGCGTTCCCGGATCGACGAGCGTCTCGAAGACCGCGCCGAGCTCGAGCCCGCGCACGCGCACCGCCCCGATCTCGCAGATCTGCGACGAGCCGGGGCGCAGGCCGGTCGTCTCGAGGTCGACGACGACGTACGTCGCGTGCTCGAGCAGCAGAGCGGCGCCGGGCGTCTCCGCGAGCGCGACGGCGTCGCCGCGCCACGCGAGCCGTGCGTCGGTCTCGACCACGTCGGCCAGGAGCGAGCGCGCGAGGGCGACGGGAGGCTGGCGCAGCGCGAACAGCTTCTGCGCCGCCTCGTCGGCCACGACCGGGCCGCGGCGTTCCTCGACGAGCTCCACCAGCCGGTCGGCGGCGTCTAACCTGAGTTGCATGGGCGTTAGCCTAGGCGAACATACGTTCGTGCGCCAGCTTGTGCGCGACTTCGGGACGCGGATGACGTGATCCGAGCAAGACGGTGGCGTGGGCTCCGAGCCACTGTCGCTCTCGCTGCGGGCGTTGTGCTCCTCGTTGCCTCCTGCGGCGGCGGCAAGCATCAGCGGGCGTCGTCGACGCCCGCGCCCGGGAACAGCCTGGCGTTCCCGGTGCTGCGCCTGGTCACGGACTCGGGCATCGACTACCTCGACCCCGGGCTCTCGTACACGCCGGAAGGATCGAGCGTCCTCTGGAACGTCTACCTCCCGCTGCTCGGGTACCGGCATGTCTCCGGGCCGGGCGGTGCGACGATCGTGCCCTACCTCGCGCGGGAGCTGCCGAGCATCTCGCCGGACGGCACGACGTACACCCTCGTGCTGCGGGGGGGCCTGAAGTACTCGGACGGGACTCGGGTGCGCGCACGTGACTTCAAGACGACCATCGAGCGCGACTTTCGCCTGGACTCGCCCGGGGTCGCGTTCTTCTCGAACATCGTCGGCGCCGTCGACTACGGCCGGACGAAGAAGGGGCAGATCAGCGGGATCACCACCGACAACGCCACCGGGGAGATCACGATCCGGCTCATCGCCCCGCAGGCGGACTTCGAGAACGTCCTGGCGAGCGAGTTCGGCGCCCTCGTCCCGGCCCGCGCACCGGCGAGCGACACCTCGCTCCATCCGCTGCCTGCCACGGGGCCCTATGTGATCAAGAGCTACAAGCCGAACAACAAGATCGTCGAGACACGGAACCGCTACTTCGATCCTGCCGCTTTCGGAGGCAGCGTCCCGGCCGGGAATCCAGACTCCGTCGTCTGGGACGTCGTGAGCAGTGACAGCGCCGCGCTGAAGCGCGTGATCGACGGCCAGGACGACTGGGACGGCTTTCACGCGATCCCTCCGGGCCGGCTTGCGAGCGTGCAGCGGAAGTACGACAACCGGATCAGGCGTTACCTGTCGCCGAACACCTACTACTTCTTCATGAACACCCGCGTGGCGCCGTTCACGAGCCTCCAGGTTCGCCAGGCGGTGAACTACGCGATCGACCGCAGCGCGCTGGTCAAGCTCTACGACGGGCTCGCGCTTCCGACCGAGAACGTTCTGCCGCCCACGTACCCGCAGTACAAGGAGCACGACTTCTATCCCTACGATCCGGCCAAGGCGAAGCGGCTCGTGGCGCGCTCGGGCTTCGCGGGCACTCCGGTCACCGTCTGGAGCCACCAGTCCGGACTCGACTCGAAGGCGTCGACCTATCTCGTGGGGGTGCTGAACTCGCTCGGCTTCGTGGCGAAGGAGAGAACGGTTCCGTCGTCTGCCTACTGGGCGACGATCAGCAACCAGGCGACGAAGGCGCAGATCGGGTTCGCCGACTGGTTCCAGGACTATCCGCACCCGCTCGACTGGTTCGACGTGCTCCTCAACGGCGAGCAGATCACGAAGACGTTCAACAGCGACTACGCGGACTTCGACGATCCGTCCGTGAACGCGGAGATCGACGCGCTCAGAGGCCGGCTCCCGTCCCCGGCCGTGAACAGGGCCTGGGCCCGGCTCGACGCGGCCGTGATGCGGCAGGCGCCGTGGGCGCCGTTCCTGAACCGTCAGTTCACCGACTTCTTCAGCCGGCGGGTCGACCTCGCCTGCTACGTGAACCAGCTCGTCTACGGGTTCGACTACGCGACGATCTGCGTCCGGTAGCCGGCGGGACTGCGGCACCGCGACTCGGTTCTAACTAGCCTTTACCCCTGGACGTCAGTAAGAATGCCCACCATATGCTGCGAAGCGGTCGTCTTCGCGCGGCAGCGAAACAGGACCGGGGAGGTAACTGAATTGAACCGCAAGAACCGGTGGAAGTGGCTGTTGACGGCCACCGCACTCGTCGTCGGGCTGGCGCTCATCGCCGCAGCCTGCGGTAGCGGCGGGAAGAAGAGCCCGAGCACCTCGCCCGGCTCCAGCACGACCAGTACCGGGAAGACGTTCGCGAACTTCCGGATCGCCTACGACACGGGGATCGACTTCCTCGATCCGAGCCTCTCGTACACCGTGCAGGGCTGGGCGATCATGTGGAACGTCTACCTTCCGCTGCTCGGGTACAAGCACGTCAACGGCCCGGACGGCGCGACGATCGTCCCCTATCTGGCCGAAAACCTGCCCACGGTCTCGTCGGACGGGAAGACGTACACGCTGACGCTGCGCAAGGGCCTCAAGTACTCGAACGGCACGGCGATCAAGGCGAGCGACTTCGCCTACTCGATCGAACGCGACTTCCAGATCGACTCGCCGGGCGTCGGCTTCTTCGGGAACATCGTGGGCGCGAACGCCTACGGGTCGACGAAGAAGGGTCACATCAGCGGCATCACGACAGACGACGCGACCGGGAAGATCACGATCCAGCTGTCGGCGCCCGAGGGTGACTTCGAGAACATCCTCGCGACGACGTTCACCGCGCTTGTTCCGCCGGGAACGCCGTTCAAGGATCAGTCGACGACGCCGATCCCGTCGAGTGGGCCGTACGAGATCCAGAGCTACAGCCCGAACCATCAGGTGATCGTCATCCGGAACCCGAACTTCGACGCGTCGGCTTTCGGCGGCAACGTGCCGGCCGGGAATCCCGACAAGATGACGATTCAGATCTTCGGTGACGCGAGCGTCGCGCTGACGCGGACGCTGAACGGCCAGGACGACTACGACTTCTACCAGCCGCCGAACGATCGGCTCAGCCAGCTCGAGTCGAAGTACGCCAACCAGATCAAGGTGTACACGCCGGCGAACACGTTCTACTTCTTCATGAACACGCGCGTCGCGCCGTTCAACAACTTGAAGGTGCGGCAGGCGGTCAACTACGCAATCGACCGCCAGGCGCTGGTACGCGTCTACGGCGGCCTTGCGACGCCGACGGAGAACGTCCTCCCGCCGACGTATCCGCAGTACGAGAAGGACAACCTGTATCCGTACAACGTTGCGAAGGCGAAGCAGCTGATCGTGCAGGCCGGAGCGAAGGGTGCGGCTGTCACGATCTGGGGCAGCAACAACGAGAGCCGCCGCTCGCCCGAGGCGACCGCCTATCTCCAGGATGTCCTCAACAAGATCGGCCTCAAGGCGAAGCTGAAGATCATCAACGCCGCCGTCTACTGGACCACGATTGGTAGCCAGGCGACGAAGGCGCAGATCGGCTTCGCCGACTGGTTCCAGGACTATCCGCATCCGCTCGACTGGTACGACGTGCTGCTCAACGGCACCCGGATCACGGCGACGCACAACAACAACTACGCGGACTTCGACGATGCGTCCGTGAACGCCAAGATCGCCGAGCTGAAGAAGCAGCCGACGTTGACGGGTGCGGTGAACAAGCAGTGGGCCGCGCTCGGCAAGCAGATCATGGAACAGGCCCCATGGGCGCCGTTCATCAACCAGCAGGGGATCGACACGTTCAACTCGGACATCGACCTCAGCTGCTACGTGTTCCACGTCAACTACCAGTTCGACTTCTCGACGATCTGCCACAAGTAGCCAGAGCTGACGCGATCCGGCTGGGGGCGCCGAATGCGGCGCCCCCAGCCGCCGCTCGGGGAGTGAGGTCCTAGGTGGCACAGCGGACGGGCGAGACGGAATTCACGCTCGACCCGTCGGCTGAGCTGGCAGGCGAGACGGCTGCGAGCGAGATCCGCGGCCGGAGCCCCTGGTACCTGGCGTGGCGCCGGCTCCGCCGGAACTACGTCGCCTTCTTCTCCCTGTTCATCTTCGTGGCGGTGGTGCTCGCGTGTGCGCTTGCGCCGGTCTACGCGCACCACGTCGCTCACTCGGGTCCGAACTCGAACCACATCCTCGAGGTGGTCAAGGTGAACGGCCATCCCCAGTCGGTGGTTTCCGTGGGCGGGGTGATCAAGGGGAAGCTCGTCGCTTCGCTCCCGATCGGCCCGACCTGGTTCGGCGGCGGCGGAAAGTTCGTGCTCGGCGCAGACGGCTCGAACGGCCGCGACGAGGCGGTGCGACTGCTCTACGGGGGCCGCAACTCGCTGCTCGTCGGCATCGGCTCGTCGGCGATCTGCGTGTTCTTCGCCGTCGTGCTCGCCTTGCTCGCCGGCTACTTCCGCGGCTGGATCGATTTCGTGATCACGCGCTTCTTCGACCTCTTCTACGCCTTCCCCGTCGTGCTCCTGGGCATCGCTCTCGGCTCGGCCCTCGCGATCAACGGGTTCCATCACTTCGGCATCTCCGTGCAGTCGGGCAGCCTCTGGATACCGACGCTCGTCATCTCCTACGTGCTCGTCCCGTATGTCGGCCGCCCGCTGCGCGGTCAGGTGCTGTCCCTGCGCGAGAAAGAGTTCGTGGAGGCCGCCATCGCCCAGGGCGCAAGCCCGCTGCGAGTCATGTTCAGCGAGCTGCTGCCGAACCTCGCGAGCTCCGTGCTCGTGTTCTTCACCCTGATCATCGCGAACAACATCGTCCTCGAGGCGGCGCTCTCGTTCCTCGGCGCCGGGGTGCAGCCGCCGAACCCGTCGTGGGGCACGCTGATCTCGAGCGGCAGAGACTTCATCGTCACGCGGCCGTGGCTTTCGCTCGCGCCCGGCCTCGCGATCGTCCTCACCGTCCTGTCGTTGAACGTGTTCGGTGACGGGCTCCGCGACGCGCTCGACCCACGGGCCAAGGTGAAGGTTCAGCACTGATGCTCGCCTTCCTCGTACGCCGCACGATCGGCGCCCTTCTGGTCTGTGCGGCGGTCACGTTCATCGTCTTCCTGATCTTCATCGTCGTCCCGGGCGGGGGGCCGCACGGGACGGCGGAGCGGATCGCGGGGAAGAACGCCACGACGCAGAACGTGATCAACATCGAGCACGAGTGGGGGTTCGACCGGCCGTTCTACATCCAGTACTGGCGGCTGATGAACAAGATGTTCAACGGCACCCTCGTCTCGTACACGAGCCAGCAGAACGTGCTCTCTCAGATCGTGGACGGCATCCCCGCCACGTTCTCGCTCACGATCGGCGCCGGCCTGATCTGGCTCTTCTTCGGGATCGTCGTGGGGGTGATATCCGCGCTGACCGCGGGCAGGCTGTCCGATCGCATCATCACGGTGCTCGCGCTGATCGGCATCTCGATGCCGGTGTTCTGGCTCGGCCTCGTGGCTCGCTACTACCTCGCCGAGGGCGGGCTGATGACGTTCTTCCCGGACGGCGAGTACGTCCCGCTGACGCAGAACCCGGCGTCCTGGTTCGCCCATCTGATCCTGCCCTGGCTCGTCCTGGCTGTCCTGTTCATCGGCTTCTACGGCCGCGTTCTGCGCGGGAACATCCTCGACACGGTCAACGAGGACTTCGTTCGCACGGCTAAGGCGAAGGGGCTGACGCCGAGGAGGATCCTGCTCAAGCATGTTCTGCGCACGTCGCTGATCCCGATCGTGACGCTGTTCGGGCTCGACTTCGCGAGCGTGCTCGGCGGCGGCGCGATCCTCACCGAGACCGTGTTCGACCTGCACGGCGTCGGGGAGTACGCGGCTCAGTCGATCGGCAACTTCGACCTGCCGCCGATCATGGGCGTGACGATGTACGGCGCGTTCTTCATCGTCGGCTTCAGCGTTCTCGTCGACCTGTTCTACGCGTACCTCGACCCGCGGATCAGGCCAACTTAATGGGAGAGCGGCTGCTCGAGGTGGACGATCTCAGTGTGCACTTCGCGACGGAGGACGGCGTCGTGCGCGCCGTTGACGGTGTCTCCTTCGAGCTCGCGCGCGGCGACGTGCTCGGGATCGTCGGCGAGTCCGGGTCCGGCAAGAGCGTGACTGCGATGACGCTGATGGGCCTGACGCGCGGGGTGAACTCCATCTTCGGCGGTCGGATCGTCTACAAGGGGAAGGATCTGCTCAACATCTCGGAGCGCGAGTTTCAGGACTACCGCGGAGCCGAGATCGGGATGATCTTCCAGGATCCGATGACGTCGCTGAATCCCGTGTATCGGATCGGCGACCAGATCGTCGAGGCGATCCGGACGCACGACTCGGTGGACAGGCGGACGGCGAGGAAACGGGCGGTGGAACTGCTGCGCCAGGTTGGCATTCCGAATCCGGAGACCCGCGTCGACGATTATCCGCACCAATTCTCGGGCGGCATGCGCCAGCGCGCGATGATCGCCATGGCCTTGTCGTGCAGTCCCGATATCCTGATCGCGGACGAGCCGACGACGGCGCTGGACGTGACGATCCAGGCGCAGATCATCGAGCTGATCTCGAGATTGAAAGACGATTTCAACTCCGCGGTGATCCTGATCACGCATGACCTCGGGGTGGTGGCCGACATCGCGGACGAGATCCTCGTCATGTACGCCGGGCGGGTGGTGGAGCAGGCGGCGAAGCGGGAGCTCTTCTACAACCCGCAGCATCCGTACACGTGGGGGCTGCTCGGCTCGATCCCGCGGCTGGACGGGCCGCGCCCGGAGCGGTTGCACTCGATCAAGGGCTCGCCGCCGTCGCTCATCAACGCGCCGGCGGGCTGCAAGTTTCGTGCACGCTGCCCGCACGCGTTCGGGAAGTGCACGGAGGAGCCGCGCCTCGAGAACCACGTCGAGGCGGCCGACCATCTGGACCGCTGCTGGCTCGACGTCGACTACAAGCGGGCGCAACGCGACCTGACGATCAGCGGCGGCCACACGGAGGCAGCGTGAGCACCGACGGCGGCCGGGGGCAGCCGCTGGTCGAGATCCGCCACGTCAAGAAGTACTTCCCGATCCGGAAGGGCATCCTCCAGCGCGAGGTGGCGCGTGTGCACGCGGTGGACGACGTCAGCTTCGCGGTGCAGGAGGGGGAGACGCTGGGGCTCGTCGGCGAGTCTGGTTGCGGCAAGTCGACGCTCGGGCGCACGATCGTACGTTTGTTCGAGCCGACGGCGGGGGAGATCTTCTTTCGCGGGCAGGCGATCGAGGCGCTCGGGCCGCGGCGGCTGCGGCCGCTGCGCCGTGAGATGCAGATGGTCTTCCAGGATCCGTATGCGAGCCTGAATCCGCGCAAGCGGGTCGGCACGATCATCAGCGACCCGATGAAGATCCATCATCTCGGGGACAAGCGGGAGCGGAAGGCGCGGGTCGAGGAGCTGCTGGAGGCGGTCGGGCTCTCGCCGGAGCACTACAACCGTTTCCCGCACGAGTTCTCGGGCGGCCAGCGGCAGCGGATCGGGATCGCCCGGGCGCTCGCGCTGCGCCCGAAGCTGGTGGTGGCGGACGAGCCGGTGTCGGCGCTCGACGTGTCGATCCAGTCGCAGATGCTCAACCTGCTCGAGGATCTCCAGACCGAGTTCAAGCTGACGTACATCTTCATCGCGCACGACCTCGGCGTCGTCCGCCATGTGAGCGACCGGATCGCGGTCATGTATCTCGGCAAGCTCGTCGAGGTCTCGCCGGCCGAGGAGCTGTACCAGCGTCCGATCATGCCGTACACGGAGGCGCTGCTCTCGGCGGTGCCGGTGCCGGATCCCGACCTCGCGGCGTCGCGGGAGCGGATCGTGCTCGAGGGGGACGTGCCGAGCCCGATCAACCCGCCGAGCGGCTGCCGGTTCCACCCGCGCTGCCGCTACGCGACCCAGGTCTGCGCCGAGATCGAGCCGCCGCTCGTCGACTACGGGGGAGCCCATTTCGCGGCCTGCCACCACCCTCTGAACGTCGACAAGGCCACTCTGGCGGCCACCGAGGCCGCCCGATAACGAGGCCTGGAGCCGCGCCGATCCCTGGGTTGAGGTAAGGCGCCCCTAAAGGGGTGATTCCGTGGCGCCGATACTCGGGCCGTGGACGCTGCAGAGCGTAAAGAGATCCTCGACCGGTACCAGGACCACTCGCGACGCTTCGAGGAGGTCGCGGCGCGCCGCCGTTCCGGCAACGGAAGCGGCGAGGTTATCCCGTTCCAGGGCCCGCTCCGGGAGCTCGAGCAGGAGCCGACGATGCGGGAGGTCGAGGTGCTCCAGCTCATCTCCGACGGCCTCGTGAACCGGGAGATCGGCCAGCGTCTGTTCCTCTCAGAGGAAACGGTCAAGTCGCACGTGCGTCACCTGCTCGCCAAGCTGCAGTCGCGCTCCCGCGCGCATGCCGTGGCCGTCGGCTTCCGCCGCGGCATCATCGGCTAGCGCGTTTCCCCAGCCTCCTGTAGAAAGTTTGTGCGTAAGCACCATCACGCACCGAGTGCTAACACACCCGGTGTGTGATGGTTAAGCGGTTTCACTCCTGTCCACCGGCTGTGGAAATCCCTCACAAGGGGGATGCCACTTACCTGTGGACAACGGAGACTGCGTCGGCTCTACCAAGCTTTAGTTGTGCCAACGATGGCCGCATGCGCGACGATCAAGGCGAGACGCTTATGCACCGGTAACCTCCGGTTCGGGACTGACGGCTATTCGAATCTATACCCCTTTAGGGTGATGTCAAGGGTAGGTATTGACCATTTCTACGGATATTCGTCGGATAGTGACTAGGCGCGACAACCTCCTCATGGCGTGGGTCGCGGCCCTGGTGTGGGGCGCGTCGGCGATGTGCGCCGGGCTTGTCCTCGCCGGCTACTCGGTTGGACACCCATTGGCGACCGGCGTTCTGGCCGCATTTGCTATCGCCGCGGAGCGCGAAGGCATTCGGCTTACCCCCACCGTGGAGGTGACCATCGCCTCCTTCTTGTGCATCTTTGCGGCCGTTGTGTTTGGGCCGCTTTCAGCGGTGGTAGTCGGCGGCGCAGGTCTTCTCGCGGACCTCCCTCGTCGCGACTGTGACCAGCCGATCCTCCGGTGGACGACCTGGACCGCGATGCGCGTGATCGTTGCGGGCACAGCGGGTCTCACGGCGGCGGCGATCATGCACGCTTTCTCGCCAGGCTTCTTGGGCATTTTCGCTGCGGTGGTTGGCGCCTTCGCCGTGGAGACAACGACCGAAGTCGGCCTTACAGCGGTTGCGCCGGCGATCCGAGCCACGGCGTCCTGGAACGACACAGTGCGGACGGTTGGGCAAGTGCATGCCGCGAGCGTTCCCCTTCAGGTGCCGATGGTGGCAGTTCTTGCCTACTCGTACGTCACGATCTCTCCCTGGAGCGTCGCCCTATTCGCAATTCCCGCCGTGGCCGCCCAGAGGCTTCTGCTCTTGTACAGGGAGCAACGGGAGACGTCGGAAGCACTTGGCGCTGCGAACGCGAGATTGTCCAGGGCAAATCTGTCTTTCGCCACCGCGCTCGTCGCGACGCTCGACGCGCGAGATCGCTACACGGCTGGCCACTCAGCATCGGTTGCGATCTACGCGCGAGACATCGCTGCGCGGATGGGGCTTGCGGGGAGAGACCAGGAGTTGGCCCAACTGTGCGGGCTCGTACACGACGTGGGAAAGATTGGCCTGCCCGCCGGTTTGCTCGAGAAGCCTGGCTCGTTGAACCTCGAGGAGAGACGCCAGATGGAGCGTCACCCGGTGATTGGCGAGCGGATCCTGCGAAACGTCGATGACTACAGCGAGATCGCGTCGATTGTTCGGCATCATCACGAGCGCCTCGATGGTCTGGGGTACCCCGACGGATTGCGCGGGGATGCGATTCCGCTCCTCTCACGTGTGATCTCCGTGGCAGACGCGTACAACGCGATGACTTCCGACCGTCCCTATCGCGATGCCATGCCCAGCCGAGTGGCGCGCCTTCGATTGGCTCAGGGTGTGGAGGGGCAGTTCGACACGGCGGTTGTCGCGGCATTCGAGGCGATTCTGGCGGGTGCGCCGGAGGACTACAGGCTCGGACGGGGGCGGGAATTCGGACTTCCGTCGTTCGGGCTAGTTGACGCCGTGGACCACGATGTGAGCAAGTCCTTGCAGCCGGCCGTTGCCTCAAGCGCCGCGGTCTGATCCTTCCTCTGCCGCTGACGCCCGTGCGGCTTCCGCACGCGAGTGAACTCCCAGCTTCTCGAAGATGTGTCGGACATGCACCTTGGTCGTGGACTCGCTAATGAAGAGCGTCTTTGCGATTTGGCGATTCGTACGCCCCTGGGCCAGAAGCTCATGAACCTCGCGCTCGCGTGGAGACAGTCCCTCACTTCGCCGCAACTCGCGAGGCATCTCGAGGCCCGCGCGCCGGCCGAGTGCGATGTCTCGTGACGCTACGAACAACTCGGTGAGCGACCTGTTCAGTGCGGGATCACCAGAAGCTGCGACCGCTAAAGCTGGATACGCGCGGCATGCAGTGACCACTCCATCTAGATACCCCTGGGCGACCACAGTCTGAACGGCATCTGCAGCTTCCTCGCGCGCATGCGGGCGCTGCTGAATACCGACGACCGCTCTTCCGAGGCGGCTGAGCACCGTCGCTTCGGCGTAGCGTGAGAATTCAACAGCATCACGGAACGCCGCTTCTGCGGCGTCGAACTGCCCAATTGAAGCGAGCACCAGGCCTCGATACCCGTGAAACTCGCCAAGCATGGCGAGGGGCACGGCATCTTGAGGAGGCGTGAGAAAGAGAACTCTCGCTCCCTCGAGGTCTCCGAGCGCGATTCGCAATCTCGCTGTTTGGAGAGTGGCTTGGAGAGCAACGACTTCAGAATCAAGCTGCCTCTCCCGCTGTAGCTGATCGAGTGTTTGCTGAGCAATTAGGAGCTTCCTCGATCCGATCAATGCTGCCGCACGTCCTATGAGTGCGTGGTCAAGGACAAACTCCAACCCGCTAAGACGGGCCTCCGTTGTCAGCTCGTATGCCAGATCGAGAGCCTGGTCATAGCGCGCCATTAGGCAGCAGACAAAAAGGTGCTGATTCAGGAACCCGGTGCGAGTCAGAGGATCGCGGACATGTTCCAACAGCGGCCGTGCGAGTTCGTAAGCGCGAATGGATTCGCGAGGTCTTCCGGTCTCGGCGGCCAAGAGAGCCTTTCCGAGCCGCAGCCGAAGCGTGCGATCTGGGTAGCTGTCCTCCAGTTCCTGCAAGCGCTCGAGGAGTGGATCGACGAGCTGGGTCTGAAGCTCGGTCGCGCTCAAGAAGGCGAGCCATAGCGCCTCAAAGCGGATCCCCGAGTCGGTTGTAAGCGACTGGGCCCGGTCGCAGTTCGACGCAACACCCTCAGCGTCTTGATGCATGTGTGCAGCCCTTGCGGCCGTCAGGTGCGCTCGCGCGGCGAGATCGGCGTTCTCGAGAAGCCGTCCACTTCGTTCCCCGAGCGTCTGGGCGCGCGTATCGTCACGCTCGCGTAGAGCAACTTCGGCCTCCGCGAGAAGGAATATCGGGGAAGTGAGATTGTGCGCGCGAGATAGCTCGAGCCATTGTTTGAGCGTGGCTACGCGTCCGGAGGCGAGAAGCGGAAAAAGAGCGTCGCTGAGCGTCGACGCGACCATGTCCGTGAGTGGCACGGTCTGCAACGCGGCGAGGCACGTGTCCCACAGCTCTGACCGCGCAAGGCAGTGGACGACTCGGCGCGCAACCGTGTTCATCTCTTCCGTGTCGAGCTCATGAAATTTCGTTACAAGGAAACCTCTGAGCAAGGGGTGTATGGCGGCTGAGCTGAGCGAGCCGCGACCCAGGAACCCACGCTCGGTGGCCTCCGCTGCCAAGCTGTCGTGCTCTTGCCCTAGCAGCTCCCGCGCCACGTCGATGTCTGTGTCTCCGCCGAGTGCGAGCAGGAACAAGGCGTTCTTCAACTCGGGGGACGCCTTCTCGAACAGGTCCTCGGCGAAATAGTCGTATAGGTCCTCCGCTTGCAGTGCTGAGTCCGGCCGAGCCTGCGCTCCTCGCATCGCTGCAAGCCCGATCACCGCAGGCCAGCCGTGCGCCTGCGAGACTATCGCTTCGGGCGATTTCCCGCCCTCCGCGCCCAACACCTCCTGGGCTTCCTCGTCGGTGAATGCGAGCTCGCCCATCTCGATCACGGTCGCCTCGCCGTAGACCGCCATCCGCGGCGTGAGCCACGGAGGGCGCACTCGGCTCGTCAACAGCAGCCGGAACTTCGTCAGCGACATCAGCTCCGACATGAACGCGTCCGCGTCGGACGACTCGGCGACGTACTGGTAGTCGTCGATGACGAGCATCAGGCCGGCGTCCTTTGGGGCGGCCGCCGCAACCGCTTTGGCGAGGACGCCGGCCGGCTGCCCGCGCGCGGCCAGGATCTGCAAGCGCTCCGCCACCTCCTCTTGCGCCGTAAGCGCCTCGGCCACCCCGGCCGCCAGCGCGGCGACGTCCCCCATC
>Ga0265327_10004107_pt1 | contig 13160 bp, 10 predicted proteins | sample 41621metaG_FD_202089 | JGI IMG/M metagenome (GOLD analysis project Ga0265327, IMG submission 202089) | Rhizosphere microbial communities from Carex aquatilis grown in University of Washington, Seatle, WA, United States - 4-16-21 metaG | ecosystem: Host-associated > Plants > Roots > Rhizosphere... | reverse complement strand
GACGCCCAACTGCTCCATGCAGCGCGCCAACCCGTCCATGGTGAGCCCGTAACCTTCATCCATGCGGTGCGGCAGAAAGAGGCCGGGCTGCAAACCATAGGCGCGCAGGGCGAGCGCAATCTGCGCCATGGAGGTGACACCGTCCACATCGTAGTCGCCGTAGAGGATCACATGCTCCTTGCGCTCCACCGCCTGGAGGATGCGCTGCGCCGCCGCCATCATGTTGGGCAACTCAAAGGGATCCGAGAGCGCGGAGAGCCGCGGATTGAGGAAGAGATCCACCCCCTCATCCGCGATGCCGCGCAGAGCCAGCAGACGCTGCAGCAGAAGCGGCAACTCTGGCGCCTGCTCCATCACTGCGAGCAATTGGTCAGCGTCGGGCTTCCGCAGAATCCAACGGGTTTTTTTAGGCAGGGACATGCTTCAGGGGTGGGTAATCTTATAGCAGAATGCAGTTGCCGCGCAGGAGATTTTTATGCTTGTGCAGAGTGCTTGAATGCAGTGCCCGCAAGCCTTATGCCCCATGGTGAAAGAAACTGATCCCGCCCAGCCCAAGACGACCTTAGGAGCACGCTTCATCCTCAGCGGCCTCGGTGTGGTGCTGACGGTGCTGGGCCTGCTCTTTACCTATCTGCTCTGGCACAGTCGTCAGCTTGGCCTGGAAACACGCAACTGGGTGCAGACGCCCTGCGAAATCATTTTGTCCGAAGTCCTTACGGACAAGCCCTCGCCCAATTCTCCGCCGGAATACCGTGCCTGGGTGCGCTACCGCTACGAGCTCAACGGCACCATCTACCACGGCAGCGCCATCAAGCGCGGCCTCGGTCCTTCCACGAGCCGTGAGACTGCGGAGTCGCGCATTGCGCCCTACAAGATCGGGATGAAAACGGTCTGTTACGTGAACCCCAACGACCTCGGCAGCTCCGTGCTGGAGCACAGCACCATGGCCGCGGTTTTCACGACATGGTTCCCCATGCTTTTTGCCGTGGTGGGATTCGGAATGATCTGGAGCGCGTGGCGGAGGCGGTGAGCCGGAGAAAGGATCAAAATCCAACCACTCAAATTCCAAGGAAGGTTCAAGGATCGACACTCAGGCTCCAAACTCCTCATTGGCTTCGCGCCTTGGAGTTTGATCCTTCCTTGAGTGTTGTGCGGTTGAGATTTGGATATTAGCGCAGGCTCCGCCTGCGCTGTATCACTCCCAATCTGCCCCACCCACTTCGCGACCGAAGTTGCGCTTGGGACGGCCACGCGGGCCTCCGCGACCTCTCGGCGGACCACGAAAACCACCACGGGTCTCCGCGAAGTCCTGCTGCTCCGCAACATCCATGCGGAGCTGGCGGCCGTGGTAATTCGTGTTGGAAATCTGGTCCATTACCTGGTCCACGTATTCCGGGGGGACGCCCACGTAGCTGCAGCGCTCGAAGATTTCGATCTTGCCCAGTGTGCCGGGCGGAAGATTCACGGTGCGGTAGATCGCGCCGGAAATTTCGCGCGGCGTGACCTGGTCCATGGCGCCGAGATTGAGAAACATGCGGGTGAAGGCGCGCTGCGGACCGCCTTGGGGCGGACGCGGGCGCTGCTCGCGTTCCTGGCCTTCGCCGCCCTGCTCACGGCGGAATCCTTGATCCTCAGCACCGCGGTCATTCGTGAACTCGCGCGGCTCCCGTTCCCGCGGTGCGCGCTGGGGACGTTCCGGCCGCTGCTGGCGCGGGCGGTCTTCCATGATTTCCTCGCTCTCGCGGGCGCTCTCCACCAGCCAAAGGTGCAGCAGTGCACTGGCGATGTCCGTGCCCGTATGGCCGGCATCCATGAAGCGCTGCAGGGTGGTTTCATGATTCTTGAACGAGCCATCCTCGAGCGTGGAGTTCAGCTTGTCGAGATGCGCGTCAATGCGGCGGCCATCCACGTCTTCACGGGTAGGAATGGGATGGCGCTCGATCCGCACTTTCGCATATCGCTGGATGCGCTGAAGCAGGAAAACTTCGCGCCCTGCAACGAGGCTCACCGCCTTGCCCTCACGTCCCGCGCGGCCGGTACGGCCGATGCGGTGCACGTAATCTTCTTCATCGTAGGGAAGGTCAATGTTCACCACCAGGTCCACGTCATCCACGTCCAGGCCGCGGGCCGCCACGTCGGTGGCCACCAGCACCTCCACCGCACTGCTGCGGAAATTCTTCATTACACGGTCGCGCATCGCCTGGCTGAGATCGCCGTGCAGACGGTCTGCCGCATAGCCGCGTGCCACCAGGGCATCCGCCACGTCGTCCACCGCGCGCTTCGTGTTCGCGAAGACGATCGCCAGCTTCGGATTTTCCGTGTCCAGCACACGACAGAGCACTTCCACCTTGGAGCGGAAATGACAGTCGTAGAAACGCTGCTCCACCGTGGGCACCGTGAGCGCCTTGTGCTCGATGGTGATGATGGCAGGATCCTTCGTGTACTGTTCGATGAGCGAGCGGATGGGCCGGTCGATCGTAGCCGAGAAGAAAAGGGTCTGGCGCTCCGCCGGCACCGCTTCCATGAGCTTTTCGATGTCCTCGCGGAATCCCATGTCGAGCATTTCGTCCGCTTCATCGAAGACCAGCATCTTCAGCTTGTCGAGCCGCAGCACGCCACGCTCGATGAAGTCCAAAATACGTCCTGGGGTACCGACCACAATCTGGGAGCCATCGCGCAGGCCACGGATCTGGCGGTCAAAGGTGGCGCCGCCGTAAATGGGCACCGCCTTGATGCCGGGCTTGTGCTGGGTGAGCTTGTGCACGGCTTCGCAGACCTGCATGGCCAGCTCGCGCGTGGGGCACATCACCAGCGCGGCCACGCCGCGTTCTTTGGGATCGATCATCTGCACCATCGGCATGGCAAAGGCCATGGTCTTGCCCGAACCGGTCTGCGACTGGCCGACCACATCTCGCCGCTCCAGTGCAGGCGGAATGGCCTCCGCTTGGATTGGCGAAGGCTGGTCGAAGCCCAGCGCCTCCACAGCCTTAAGGATTTCCGGCGAAAGGCCGAGTTCGGAGAACGGTTTTTTATCCATAACAAACGCCCCGTTAAATTTGGGGGTTCGCAACATCCCACGAATGGGGAAATAAGCAAATGGAAGCTCAATCCTTCATTGCGAGGTACTTTTCCGCATCATCGCGGTATAGCTCTTCTTCACTAAAGGAATAGCCTTTCCGCGCCTTCGAAAACACCGGTTCCCCGAGGTTGTCCAAAGCAATCATGATCTGATAGGTGGCGTTCAAATCCCGCGGCAACTCAAGCCGAAGCGATTCAATGAAGAACAGTAGGAGCGACGAATCACACTTCTTGCCCAAGGCCCAATAGGCTCTTCCGCGAGTATCGGAATTACTCTGATCGTCACGCGCCCAGCGCATCAGTTCTTTGGTGACATCCTCGAGATCAGAATTTGCCAGACCGTGTTCTGCGATCTCTCTCTGCTCGAATGCGCGGAGTTCATTTCCACGGGAAGCCTCAAACAAGAAGGCCGCTGCATTGATGGCTTCATATTCCAATCTCATTTACTCTCCAAACTAACATTTGGAGTGCAGCCGCGCCACCACGGCAAATAGTCCCGCGTAAGCCGCCAAGATGATCAAGTTCAAAACAATGGCCGCCACATCGAGGGTCCATGTGGCGGTTGGTCCAACAAAGAAAGAGTAGTTGCAGACGAGGAGCGTGAACGAGGCCCAGCTGCCGACATTTTGTGCCTGGGTGACGAAGCGCGCATCGTAGCGCGGGCGGCGCAGGATGGAACGCCGGGCGAAGAAAAAGAGCACGCCATAAAACAACACCATGAGCACGCCTTTCAACCACTGCCCGGCCCACACGCACTTCGCGGCAAAGACGATGAGCACGACCGTGGAGATCCCAAGGCTCCAGGTGCGGAGCCTCGCCGCTTTGGCTCCGCCCTCCTCGGACCTCGATGCCGTCGGCGGTATCCAGTCCGATTTTTCCCAAGTACCGTCCTCCCTCTGAATCTGATGCCGGCGGCGAACGATGACTTCCGCGTGCACGATGATAGCGATTGCCAGACAAAACATTCCGGCGGCAATCGCCGAATGCTCAATCCACGGTGTCGTGAGCACCGGGTAAGCCTGGGCCAGCATCTGGGCGCTGAACGCCACCACGCAAGCTACCGCCACAAAGGCCATCCGCAGCCAGAAGAAGCGGATCATGAGCTTCCGCTCGCGGGGAGACTTCGTGTCCTCAATGGATGCGCGGGTGTTTAGATAACTGGAGCCAAACAGGCCAAGCCAGCTCGCGGCTGCACCCAAGGCAGCTCCGGTTTTCGCCACCGCGCTCCCCTTGGTGACCAAAGCGCCCAGGGTGGCCGCCTTTCCCGTTGTGGAACCGAGCGGGAGCGCGGCAAGGACCGCCATTCCGAAGGCGCTGCCTGGCGCGCTGCGGCGCAGCGCGGACTCCACCGTCTGCGCGACGCTCTCCTTCAGCATGACCCGGCCACGCGAGAGCCGCTGCGACACGGCAACTTCCGAAAGGTCGAGCGCCTCCGCCACGGCCTGAGTGGACTGGCCTTCCCGATAAAAGAGAATCAGCGGCTCGCGATACGTCGGCGGAATCGTCTCAAGGGCGCGCCACACGAGCGCTTCTTCCTCCTTGCTCACTGCTTGCTCATGCGGATTTGCAGCATCGCCAGGAGTTTCGTCCTGCAAGGGACCGGAGAGCGCCAAGGGTGCGCGCGATTCACGGCGCAGCGCGTTTTGCGCGAGGTTGCGGGCGATGCCGCAAAGCCAGCTTTTCAGCTTCGCGGGCTCTCGGAGTTCGCGCAGGTTTTTCCACGTGGTAATAAAAGTTTCCTGCGCGAGGTCCTCGCTGCGGCCCACGTCCCCACAGACGTTGTAGGCGATGGCGCAGATCAGCGACTGGTAGCGGGAGATGACAGTAGCAAAAGCATTGCGGTCATGGCTCAGGCAAAGGCGTACCAGTTCCGCATCGGCGGGGGCTTCGATTTCCAGGATGGTGTTCATGTACCCTCCAAGTGGTCGGGGTCGCGGAAATCTGACAAAGAAAACGGCGATAACTCAACGGAACCGGTCACTGGTCGCTTCCCGGACGGCAGGCCGTGAGTTCTTTGCAATGGCCTTGAGATAAGCATTCAGGTTCACGGGTAGCTGCCGCATCAACGGCTGAAGTTTTTCCAACTGCGCCGCGCTGATGATGCCGCGGGCTTGGGCACGACGGAGGCAGTGCTTCACTTCCATGTGAGATCCCCGGGCGATGCGCGCGAAGCGCCGGTTGTCCGCATAGGTGCCGCGGCCAAAGCCGGCGGCGATGCTGGCGCCGATATTGTCCGCCGCGCGTACGATCTCCAGTCCCAGGCTGTCCCGCGCCAGTCCCTGCCAATTGCTGACGAGATTCCAGATCGCGTCGGCGAGCTGCTCCGCCACCTGATACACGCGCAGGCCTTCAAGGGATGCTGATGCCATGGGCGGGAGTCTACCGACCAAAGCATCTCCCTGCAACATTGGCCCGTCAGCCGTGTTAGCTTCCTTGCCATGAAGACCCGCGTCCGCTTCTTCCTCGATCTCCCGGTGATCATCGCCTTGTTCCTGCCTGCACTCGCCCAGGCAGACGACTGGCCCCAGTGGCTGGGTCCCCAGCGCGATGGCGTGTGGCGCGAAAGCGGCATCGTCGAAAAGTTTCCCGCAGGCGGCCCACCGGTGCGCTGGCGGGTGCCGATCGGCGCTGGCTATACCGGGCCTGCGGTGGCGAACGGAAAAGTGTATGTCATGGATCGTCGTCTCCCCGACGGTACCGGGTCCGCCAAGAATGCCTTCGACCGCACACAAATCCCCGGTTCCGAACGCGTGCTCTGCTTCAGCGAAGCGGACGGGAAACTTCTCTGGCAGCACGAATACGATTGTCCCTATGAGATGAGCTATGCCGCCGGGCCGCGTGCCACGCCCTTGGTGAGCGGCGGCAAGGTTTACACCATGGGCGCTGAGGGAAACTTGTTCTGCTTCGATGCCGGAAACGGCAAGGTGCTTTGGTCGCGCGACTTTCGGAAGGAATACCAGGCGCGCACGCCGATATGGGGCTTTGCCGGAAATCCGCTGCTGGACGGGCAGAAGCTGATCTGTCTGGTGGGAGGCCCGGGCAGCGTGGCCGTGGCTTTCGACAAGGACAGCGGCAAGGAATTGTGGCGCGCCCTCAGCGCACGCGAGCCCGGCTACGCCCCGCCCACCATGATCCAGGCAGGCGGCACGCGGCAGCTCATCATTTGGGAACCACAGGCGGTGAACGGGCTCGACCCTGAGACGGGGAAGGTCTATTGGTCACACCCATGGGAAGTGAAGATGGGTCTCTCCATCGCCACACCGCGGCTCTCGGGCGATCTGCTTTTCCTGACTTCCTTTTATACCAGCGCCCATTGCTACCGCATGAATGCCTCGCAGCCAGATGCGACGCTGCTGTGGGAAGGAAAGAGCTTTAGCGAAAAGAAGACCGACACCCTGCATAGCATCATCAGCACACCGTTCATCGAGGGCGGTTACATCTACGGGGTATGCAGCTACGGACAGCTTCGCTGCCTGAAGCTGGAAACCGGCGAGCGCCTCTGGGAAACCCTCGCCGCCACCACGAACGATGGCAAAGAGACCCGCTGGGCGAACGCTTTCATCATCAAACATGCTGATCGCTTTTTCATCGCCAACGAAAAGGGCGACCTCATCATCGCCAAGCTGTCTCCGAAAGGCTATGACGAGATCAGTCGCATGCATCTGATTGATCCCACCAACACCGATCCCCGTCGCGCCGTCGTCTGGTCGCATCCCGCCTTTGCCAACAAGTGCGTCTATGCGCGCAATGACAAGGAGATGGTCTGCGTCTCGCTGGCGGCGAAGTGAGGGAAGGCAGGCCCTCTTGGGTCCGCTGGGCATCCAAAGTTGCATTTTCGCTCCCAGACCCTACTTTGAGGGCGTATCCTCTTCGATTCCCGAAACCCACATTCATTCCCACCCACCCACTGCCATGGAAGCCCCCAAAATCACTGCCTACCTTAAAACCTACTGTGGCTGGAGCGAAGGCGTGCGCGCCATCATGCGCAAGTATGACCTACCCTATGAAGAGAAGGACATCATCGCGAACCCGGCCTTCCGCTGGGAGATGGAACAGAAGAGCGGCCAGCCCCTGAGCCCCTGCGTGGAGATCAACGGCAAGATGCTGCCGGACATCAGCGGTGAGGAAGTGGAAAAATATCTCGTCGAAAACAAGCTCATCGCCGCCAGCGACGCTGAGGCAGATGCCCCGATCGACTCCGCCTGCACTAACGAGCAGCACGAGGCCATGGCCCGCCAAGTGGGCCAGATCAAGTTTGTTTCGTAAGTGGAAGGGGCATCCTGCCCCTCTTCAATCACATCCGGATAGCGAAGGGGCAGGGATGCCCCTTCCACTTGTCACACCACGACCCGCTCCACGCGGCTCGAGAGTCCCGTAAAGATGTGCCATGCAATGGTGTCCGCCATTTTGGCCAGCTCCATCACGCTGATCGTCTGATCTCCCTGCGTGCCGAGTAGTACCACTTCATCCCCGGGCTGCGCGGGCTCCATGAGATCCGTCACGTCCACCATGATCAGGTCCATGGTCACGCGTCCCAGCAGCGGGCAGCGCTGGCCTTGAATGAGCACCTCGGCACCCTTGCCGGAGACTTGGCGCGGATAGCCGTCGGCGTAGCCGCAGGCCAGCGTGGCCACCTTCGTGGGGCGCTTCAAAATTTCCGTGCGCCCGTAGCTCACGCCGTGGCCCTCGGGCAGCTCGCGCACCAGAAGCACCCGCGTCTTCCAAGCGAGTACTGGCTTGAGCAACGCCTGCTTCTCTGGCAGTGGCGACCAGCCGTAGAGCGCCAGTCCGGGACGCGAGAGATTGCAAAAATCTGCCGGTGGATAACCGAGCAATCCGGCGCTGTTGGCCATGTGTACCCAGCCGGGCAGGAAGCCCGCGTCCCAGCCTACCTGCACGAGGTGATGAAATTTCTCCACCTGGTCTGCTGAAAACGCATGGTCTTCATCCGCGCTGGGGAAATGGGAGCATAGTCCCTCCCAAATGATGTGCTGGAAATTGTGCAGCGCGGTGATCGCCTCATCGTTCCACGCCGCTTCGGTAAAACCCATGCGGCCCATGCCGGTGTCCAGCACCGCGTGGGCGTGGGCGGTGACTCCCAGACGGCCTGCGATTTCATTGTAAGCCGCAGCTTCCTCAAAGGTGCTCACGTTTACCTGAAATCCCGACTGCAGCGCTTCCTCGCGCTCCTCGGGCAGACACGTGCCCAGCAGCATGATCGGCACCGTCACTCCCGAACTCTTCAGCTCCTGCGCTTCATGGAGATTTGCCACGCCGAACATGCTGGCGATGCCTTCCAGTCCCTTCGCGATGGCGGGAGCCCCGTGCCCGTAGGCGTTTGCCTTCACCACGGCGAGGATTTCGTCGTGGCGGCGCAGCAGTTGCGCATTGTGCCGCAGGGCATCGAGAGAGATTTCAGCGAAGCAGCGAGAAGTCATGAGGTACGGGCGAGGAGCCGGAGCATTGCCAGCAACTGGCGGGGTGCGCAAATGAGAATGCGCCTCCTTATCGCAGCACCCAAAACACCACTTCCCCCGGCGCAATTTCCACCTTTTGCTGCCAGGAGCTCTTGCCGGAGGCGACGGGAGTGATTTCACCTTTTTCGTCCATGCGCGAAAGTTTGGCTTCCCCACCCGATGTCTTGCCGCGCAACGCGGGATCGATCGGCAGCGAAACCGTTTGGGGCTGCCCGGTAATATTTACCAGTACGATGGCGACGCTGCCGTCCGCGTGCGAGCGCGTCACGCTGTGCAGCACGCCCGGCACCTGCACCTTCTGCTTCTCTGCGGATTCCGTGAACTCCACCGTGGGCGGCGCAGGTGTGAGCGCAAGCGGATGCAGATACTCACCCATGCGCAGGTAAGCCAGCCCATGCTGGGTATAACGGTCCAGTAACTGGCAGAAGGCCCAATCTTTCGCGAAAGCAGGCTCCAAAAGAAACGGCTTCGGCGAATCGCAGTAAAGCCGTCCCGGGATGGTGCCTTCCAAAAACAGCATCGCCAGTTCCGGCACGAGCCCGTCCCCACGACCCGGCGTCAGCACGCGGCCATGGCCAAGGCTGTAGTCGCCCCACACGGTGCGGTAAATGGGCACGTAGTTTTTCATCACGTTTACAGAATAAAGATTCACATCCAGCAGATCGCGGAAGGCCTCGATGGGATCTTCACCCGACATAATGGCCTGCGGATTGATGGCCTTGACGGCTTCCCTCACGCGTGTCGCGAGTTGGCGCTGGCCTGCGATGCAGGTGTTGCCACCGCCGAGAGCGTGGTGATGATCCGGGGCAAAACACTCCGGCGCGCCCTTGCCGAAACTGTCGAGGTACACGCCATCGAATCCATACTCACCCACGGCCTGTTTTGAGAGATCGACCAGACGCGTCTGCCACCAATCCGTGGCCCGGCACATGGCGAGCAGATTTGGTGAAGCGCCGGTGCCATAGGAAACTTTTTTGTTTTGCGCGTCGAGCGTCACCGCATGATTCACTGCATCCGTGTCGGGTGAAGGAAGCGCTTCGTCGTAAATCATGGATTGGATGTAGGCCTCCAAATGCACATTGCGTTGTTTGAGGCGCTGCACCGCGTCCACGAGGCCTGGTTTGGGCGGCAGCAGATGGCCCAGACCACCTTCGTCGGAAGACTTTCCGCCCACGGGTCCTTGCGGATAGCCGTACCAAATGCCCACCAACGGTCGTCTGCCGATAGCCTCGCTCAACGCGTTCAGGCCTGTTTCATTGTTGGGCACAGTGCGTTCCGGCTTGGTGGTGGAAGCGCGTACCGCCATGGATGAATGCAGCAACCAGTCCGGCAAATCCTTGCGGTCCGCGAGCAGGCCTTTGCTGGCCCAAGTCTGCTTCACCCACCACTCGCGATAAATTCGTGCCGCATCCCACCAGTCGCCTTTGAAGGGCCGTGTCACGATCTCATAGGGCATGCGATACTGCTTCACCGCTGCGCCGCGGTTCGCCGGAAAATGCTGCGCTGCAAAAATGATCGCATCCGCGTCGGGGCGATTGCGCAGCCAGAAGGATTTGGTGAAGCCCTCGCCATCCTCCGCCGCATAGTAGAGACCGTGTTTGCTCGCGGTACCGTAGGCCGCCAGGAATTGAAACTTCGCGGAAGCGCCGGGATAGGGCAGTTCCAGATCACCTTTCGGCGCTGCTTTGCCGAAGCCACGCGTTTGCCCTCGGCGGTACGGCACGACCATTTCGTTTGCTCCGGGTGCTGTGTCGCAGGAAGCCACGGGAATCTGCGGAAAGGTCACGCTCCACAGGCGGGCTTCTTTGTCCCGCAGCCCAACCTCGATGCGCCATCGAATTTGCGGAGCTTCATCGGACAATCGGGCTTCGACGCGCACCTCGGCGGCATCGGTGTCGTAGGTCAGCTTTAGAGATTTCTCGGTGGCGGTGTGCGAAAAATTCTTCACCGCGTCTGCGGCAATGACTACCGGTTTGGATGCACCCTGCGGCAACACTTCCAAGGACCACAACGGTGTCTTGAGCAGTGACGCGCAAAGGTTGTCCTGCCCCGGCTCGCTGATGCCCAACAATGCACCGTCACCTTTCCGGAATACGCAGAGGACTCGCTCGTTCGCGAGTTGGATGATTTCATCACCTGCGGCGCGCAGGCCCAGAGTGGTGCTGCTGACAACCAACAAAGCAAGGAGCGTGCGTCGGATCATTGCTGGAATCTCTACGAGGCTTCCTTCTTAGTTTCCTCCGGCGCCGCGGGCTTCACTTCTTCCGGTCCCAACTCGACTTCACGAGCCAATTTCTCCAGCCAATCCCGCCGGCCTTTCTCCGGCACCTCAAGCTTCCGCGTCACGGGTTCGATCTTCGGGTAGCCACCCACGTCATCCTGACTGTCGATAATCTTACCATTGCCGGTGAGCACGCCGTCCACGATGCGACGATCAATTGCATCGCGCTCCGCAGGCCGGGCTCCCACAAACCGCGCCACGTGCCAGAGCGCGGCGGTGGGACTCTTTGCCACCAGACCCTCCGGCCACAATGGCGGCTCCTTCAGCGTCTCAAACGGCACGCGCAGTTCGGCAATGGGTTCGCCGCGCCAGTTGTAGCCTTCGTTGTCCTTAAAGAACCCGTCTGCACCGCCTTCAAAGACGGCGGCTTCTTTCTTCGTGGCGCGGCCCAGCAGCACCACGTTTCCGACAATGGAAATGCGTGCGTTGGGCAGCGTGGCGTTTTTTCCGTCATCGGTACGGGAGGAATGAATGGCACGCTGGCCGGGATTCGCGATCACGGTGTTCACCACCACCGCAGAGCAGCCGGGATGAATCACCGGATTGCGTTCCACGTTGCTCGCGTAAAGACAGTTCACAATCGCCACCTGCTGCGTGCCTGCGTCGATGAGAGTGCCCTTGGAGTGTCGCACCTTGTGATGCGTGGCGTGGTCCAGTCCTTCGGCAATCAGGCAGTCACGCAAAAAGACGCGGTGCGTCGGCTCGCCGGTGGGTGATTTGAAGGTCGTGGCGGAGAGATTTTCATCGATTGCCCACGTGCAGGAACAATGGTCGAACCATACATCGACCGGTCCGCCGGAAGTGGTCATGCCATCCGGTTCGTAGCCCTGTGCTTTCGGCTGACCAGCATCGCCAGGCCGCACTCGAATGTGCTGGATGAGCGCCTGGCTGGACCGCACCCGCAGGCCGCCACGGATCAGGGTGATGCCGGGGCTGGGCGCGGTCTGTCCTGCGATGATGACCTGCGACTCCTGCGTGTCGATGCCTTGCAGGTCGAGATCAATCACGCCGCCCACCTCGAACACGATGATGCGCGGGCCTGGAACCTTCAGCGCATCGCGCAGCGTCCCCTTGCCCTTGGTGGCAAGGGAAGTGACGCGCACAATTTGCGCCGCATCGAGGTCAAAACCGAGATCCGGCACACGGGCTTCCTGCCAGTGCCAGGGTGTTGAATCCGCCGCAGACAAGGCCTGCGCGAGGAGAACAGCCAGCCCAAAGAAAAGTGCGTGCGCTTTCATCCGATGGGAACGTGAAACGCCACGCTGAAGTTGCAGGGGATACTCCTAGGGCTTGGGCGAGACACGATCATAGAGCTCGTGCACTTTTGCGACGATGCGTTCCTCCACGCTTTCCGCCCAGCCCGCAGCAGCCTCGTAGCCGCCCTCCTTCAGAACGCGCAGGCTGGGAATGTAACCTGCCATCCCGTTCGAATATCCTGCGATCCAAACCGCCGCTGGTCCGGCAAGCTCGCGCTTCAGCCGCAACGAATAGTCCACCACGGTCTCGCTGCCGAGCGCGACGAGCGTGAGATCATTTCCAAACCGGATGACCTGCACGGGGTAGCTGGTGGCATGTTTCTTTGGATCGGCGTAATCCAACGACACCTCTTCATAGACGGAATGCAGCGGGCCGCTGATGCCGCGCGGGTTCACCGTGATCGCCATCTCCACGGCATTCGCCAGTGACCGGCCGTGTTGCTGGCACAGCTCCAGGTCCGTGACTCCCGGCACCACATCTGAACGGCGCGGATATGGATTCTGGTCGCCCGCGCAACCCTGGAGAAACAGCGCGATGAAATTTGGCCGGTGTTCCTGCAAATACTCCTGCGCATAGCCCGCGTAGTCGCCGCAGTAGTGGTAAAAGCCGAGGCAAGTGTTGTGGCACGCATAGCCGAACAAGACGGCACGCAGGGTTCCGTCCGGCGCCTCTACCCGCAGCGCAGGGACTTCCTGGTCCACTGGCCCGTTCGGATTGGGCGCGAGCTTGGCGTTGGGATCGTCCGGCGGCAGTGTGTAGTCGCGCCTGCGATTCATGGCAAAGCCACACCGCGCCCGGTTCCACGTAAGACGCGCCGGCTGCAGCTCCGACAGCGCTTTGCCGATGGCTGCCATGATCTTTTCTTCCAAACCCTTGGTATATTCGTACGAATCACGAGTCCGCGGATTCTCCAATTCCTTTTCCGTGGCAGCGGTGCGCAGCCCGGGCCCACTGTGGGTGTGCGACGCGTTGATAAGGAGGTTTGATTTGGAGAGCTTGAAATCCTTCTCCACACGTGCCGCGATCGAGTCGTGCATCGCCTGCGGCACGCCGATGAGATCCAGCGT
>Ga0265327_10004106_pt1 | contig 13160 bp, 16 predicted proteins | sample 41621metaG_FD_202089 | JGI IMG/M metagenome (GOLD analysis project Ga0265327, IMG submission 202089) | Rhizosphere microbial communities from Carex aquatilis grown in University of Washington, Seatle, WA, United States - 4-16-21 metaG | ecosystem: Host-associated > Plants > Roots > Rhizosphere... | reverse complement strand
CCGAAGGTGACTGAGGGGGCTCAAAGGGCTGTGGGCTTCAGCCCCCTCCGTCCGCCATCGCTTCGCGCTGACGGCCACCTCCCCCAATTCGCGCTAAGCGCTGGGGGAGGATCTGCAATCCCTAGTGCGGCTGCGACCGCAGGGATTCCATTTCTTCCTTCAGTTTGAGCTTCTGTCGCTTGAGGTCCCGGAGCTTCATGCTGTCGTAGGCCGGTCGGGTCATCTCGTCCTGGATCGCCCTTTCGAGGTTCTGGTGGCGGGAACCGAGTTCACGGATACGAGCATCGACGGCCATGTGGGACGTCTCCTTTCCATGGAACGAGTAAGATAGTGAACACCCGCTGGCCTGGCCTGTCAGATCACATATGTTTGCAGGACAGGCGTCGAAACCGGCGCGGGATATGCAGGCGCAGGGGCTCCGAGGCGTGACGAAATCCGAGCTTCCGCGACTGGTGGTGGGCATATCCGGGGCCAGCGGGGTGACTTATGGCCTGCGGGTGCTGGAAGCCTGCCGCGAACTGGGGGTCGAGAGCCATCTGATCCTGTCCCGCGCCGCCGCCCTGACCCTGGCCCAGGAGACCGAGCTCAGCATCGCCGACGTCCAGGCGCGCGCCAATGTGTCGCACCGGCCGGGGGATGTGGGCGCCTCCATCGCGTCCGGTTCCTTCCCCACCCTGGGGATGATCGTGGCCCCCTGTTCGGTGCGGACCATGAGTGAGATCGCCACCGGCGTGACCTCCTCCCTGCTGACCCGCGCCGCGGACGTGACCCTCAAGGAACGCCGGCCCCTGGTGCTGATGGTGCGCGAGACCCCGCTGCACCTGGGCCATCTGCGCACCATGGTGCGGCTGGCGGAGATGGGCGCGATCATCGCCCCGCCCCTGCCGGCCTTCTACGCCAGGCCCGTGACCCTTGAGGAGATGGTCGACCAGTCGGTGGGCCGGGCGCTCGACCTGTTCGGCCTGTCCTGGGCGACAGTCCGGCGCTGGGGCGAGGATGTCGGTCCGCTGAACGGAGACGCCTGAATGTCCCTGTGGGAATGGACCCTGGAGGCCTATGGCCGTCCCGGGGTCGCCGACGCCACCCTGTCCCTGCAGGACGGGCATGGGCAGAACACCTCCCTGCTCCTGTGGGCGGTCTGGGCCGAGGGGCCGGACGCCGCCGCGCTGGCCCGGGCCGTTGAAATCACAAGGGCCTGGGACGCCACGGTCCTGAAGCCGATCCGCCAGGTGCGGCGGGATCTCAAGCCGGTGTTTCCCGGGGTGGACGATGGCGCGCGGGAAGGGCTGCGCGACGACATCAAGGGCGCGGAGCTGCGGGCCGAGCGGGTGCTGATGGAGGCCCTGGCCCATCTCGCCGGCCATGAGAAGGGCGGAACCCCGGCCCTGGCGGCCCTGCGCGCGGCGTCCGCCGCCTGGGGCTCTCCGCCGCCGGACGAGGCCCTGGCCATTTTGGCGGGGGCTCTGCGCTAGGAGCCTTTACCTGCGCCGGGCGGGCGCGCATCATTTCCGGGTTCTTGTTCGGGGCGTGCGTATGAACGATTTGGAAGCCGAGGATCCGGATGAGCCGATCCGGGCGCGGCTCAACATCGCGGTCCAGGAACACGCCGACCTCGACGCCGCGGTCGCGGCCCTGGCCATGGCGCCTGTGCCGGACATGATGGTGATCGGCCGGCTGAAGCGGAAAAAGCTCATCCTCAAGGACGAGATCGAGCGGCTGAAAGATCAGCTGACCCCGGACATCATCGCGTAGACCGGGGTAATTCGGGGACAGGATAACAATTCCAACCCATATGGCGGGCGGCCGCTGTGACGGATCGGGAATTGTTATCCTGTCCCCGAATTACCTGGACCCCGCTTCCGCGGGGCTGAGCGGTGAATCTGCCGCTCAGCCCACCGCGCGGCGGTCCCGCTTGTGGGAGAACATGGCGGCGTCGGCCTCGGCGATCAGGGTCTCGGGCTCCTGGTCGGGGGTGATTTCGCGCACGCCGTAGGAGACATGTAGCGGCGCCGACCAGTCGCCGAACTGGATCGGGCTGGCCTCGATGGTGCGGGCCAGGGCCTCGGCCTTGGCCTGGGCGGTGGCTTGGTCGGCCTGGACCAGGATCACCCCGAACTCGTCGCCGCCCATGCGGCCGACGATGTCGGACTCGCGCACATTGTTGGAAAGCCGCTGGGCCACGGCCTGGAGCGCGGCGTCGCCGGCGGCGTGGCCGTAGCGGTCATTCACCGACTTGAACCCGTCCAGGTCGAAATAGACCACGCTGGCCGGGGAGCCGTAGCGCTGGGCGAAGGTGCGGATGCGCCCCAGCTCGCGCACGAAGGCGCGGCGGTTCAGCACCGGGGTGAGGGCGTCGCGGTCAGCCAGGTCCTCGGCTTCGCTGAGCTTGGCCTTCAGGCGGCTCACCTCGCTGCGCAGGCCGTCGATCTCCGAGAGCAGGGTCTTGACCGCCGCCTGCACGGACGGGGTCATGTCCTCTTCCGACAGCCCCAGGAAGGCTGTGGTGTCGGCCGGAGCCGCGGCCGAGGCCGTCACCTGGGCGCCGGCCCGGGCGAGGGCGCGTTTGCGGATGTCCGAGAACGGTTCGTTGCGCGCGCCGGAAACCTTCATGAGGCGTGATCCAGAATCAGCGGGCCGTTGCCCGCAGAAGAATCTAGACGTCCTTGGTTGCCCGCGCAAAGCCGGCGCCTATACTCCGCGCCTTTCCGTCACAGGGGCTGCCAGTTCATGAGCGCTTCCCGCGCCCTCGTCGCTATCATTATGGGCAGCCGTTCGGACTGGCCCACCATGAAGGGCGCGGCGGATCACCTGACGGCGCTGGGCGTGGCCTGGGAGGCCAAGGTGGTCTCGGCCCACCGCACCCCCGACCGGATGTACGCCTTCGCCAAGGGCGCCAAGGCGGCGGGATTCAAGGTGATCATCGCCGGCGCCGGGGGCGCCGCCCACCTGCCGGGCATGACCGCCTCCCTCACCGATCTGCCGGTGCTGGGGGTTCCGGTGGAGTCCAAGGCCCTGAAGGGCATGGACAGCCTGCTGTCCATCGTCCAGATGCCGGCCGGCATCCCGGTGGCCACCCTGGCGATCGGCGAGGCCGGGGCGAAGAACGCCGGGCTGCTGGCGGCGCAGATCCTGGCCCTGGAGGACGCGGCCCTGGCCGAGCGCCTGGCGACCTTCCGGCGCGAGCTCACCGAGGCCGTGGCTGAGACGGTGGAGGACCTTTGAGCGCGTTCCCGCTTCCCCCCGGTTCCACCATCGGCATCCTCGGCGGCGGCCAGCTGGGCCGGATGCTGGCGGCCGCCGCGGGCCGGCTCGGCTTCGATGTGGCCGTCCTGGAGCGCGAGACCGATGCGCCGGCCGGTCGGGTCGCCGCCCGGGCCATCGTCGCGGCCTATGATGACCCTGCCGGGCTTGAGGCCCTGGCCAAGCTCGCCCAGGTGGTGACCTTCGAATTCGAGAACGTGCCGTCCGCCGCCCTGGACCGGCTCCAGGCCCTGGGGGTCCCGGTGGCCCCCAATGCCGGGGCCCTGGCCATCGCCCAGGACCGGGTGGACGAGAAGAGCTTCCTCAACGCCGCCGGCGTGGCCACCGTGGCCTTCGCCGCCGCCGCCAGCCCGGACGAGGCTGTCGCCGCCGTCGCCGCCGTGGGCGCGCCGGCCCTGATGAAGACCCGCCGCGACGGCTATGACGGCAAGGGCCAGCGCTGGGTGGAGCACGTGGCCGACGCGGCCGCGATCTTCACGGCCCTGGGGAGCAAGCCGGTGATCGTCGAGGCGCCCGCCGCCTTCTCCCGCGAGCTGTCGGTGATCGCCGCCCGCGGCCGGGACGGCGAGATCGCGGTCTATCCCCTGGCCGAGAACCACCACGAGGGCGGCGTCCTCCGGCGCACCGTCGCCCCGGCCGAGGTCTCCCCCGAGATCGCCGGCCAGGCCGAGCGCATCGCCCACCAGGTGCTGTCGGCCCTGGACTATGTGGGGGTGATCGGCATCGAGCTGTTCGAGCTTCCCGATGGCCGCCTGCTGGTGAACGAGATCGCACCGCGGGTGCACAATACCGGCCACTGGACCCAGGACGGCTGCGAGGTCGACCAGTTCGAGCAGCACATCCGCGCCGTGGCCGGCTGGCCCCTGGCGCCCACCCACGCCCACGCCCGGGTGGAAATGACCAACCTGTTGGGGGACGAGGTCCTGGCCTGGGCGAAACTGGCCGCCGAACCGGACGCGCGGCTGCACCTCTACGGCAAGCGCGAAGCCAAGCCCGGCCGCAAGATGGGCCACGTGAATAGGCTCAGGCCGGTCTAGGCGCCGCAGATGCTCCCCCGTTGGGGGAGCTGTCGCCGCAGGCGACTGAGGGGGCTCATAGGGTTGTGGGTTTCAGCTGCTGGAAGGCCCGTGGGCTTCAGCCCCCTCCGGCCCTTTGGGCCACCTCCCCCAAGTCGGGCTTCGCCCTGGGGGAGGATCTGGCGCTGCGTCAGGCGCCCATTTCGAGGGACATTCGTAACATCAGCCTTCAGCCAGATCGGACTTCGCCGGCGCTTTCGCGCGCTTCGGCCCGAAACGCTTCATTCTTCCCAAGATCAGCCATGAACCAAGGATGAGGCCGTCAATTGTCCAGCTCAGCCAACCCGGCGAGGCGAGCCATTCCTCGATCTCAGTGCTGACGAGAAAGGCCGCTGCAATTGCAAGGGCGATGCCCACGCGGGGCCAAGTCCAGAACCGAAACATTATTCGCCGTCGCGCCTCAGGCCCACCTCACCTGTTCACCACTACCCCTCCGCCGGGATCGCCGACAGCGCCGCTTCCAGTTCCAGGAAGCTCGGCTGCGAGCCTGACGGCACGCTGCCGCGGCCGATCTCCACGGAGATCTGGGCGGCGTTGCCGTGCAGGTGGGCCACCAGCACGGCCTGGATGATCTTGTAGAACGAGCTCTCTTCCTCGACGACGGCGTTCATGCGGGTCGCGAACGGACCCACCAGGCCATAGGCCAGGAACACGCCGAGGAAGGTGCCGACGAGCGCGCCGCCGATCATGGCGCCCAGCACTTCCGGGGGCTCGGTGATGGCGCCCATGGTCTTGATGACCCCCAGAACGGCGGCGACGATGCCGAGGGCGGGGAGGGCGTCGGCCAGGCTCTGCATGGCGTGGGCCGGCGCCAGGGCCTCGTGGTGATGCTTCTCGAGCTGCTTCTCCATGGCGTCCTCGACCTGGTGGGGATCCTCCAGGTTCATGGTCATCATGCGAAGGGTGTCGCAGATGAAGTCCACGGCGAAGTGGTCCTTCATCACCCGCGGGAAGCGGGAGAAGATCGTCGAGTCCTTGGGGTTCTCGATATGGCTTTCCAGGGCGATCACGCCCTTGGACTTCATGGTCTTGGTGAGCAGGAACAGCAGGGACAACAGGTCCCGATAGTCCGAGGCCTTCCATTTGGGGCCGGCGAACACCTTGGACATGCCGCCGCCGGAGGCCTTGATCACCGTCATGGAGTTGGAGATCAGGAAGCTGGCTATGCCCGCGCCGCCGATGGCCATCAGCTCGTGAGGCGCCGCCTCGATGATGACGCCCAGATTGCCGCCCGACATGAGGTAACTGCCGAACACCAGGCCGAACAGCAGGACGATGCCGATGATCTGAAACATTGCGTACGACAGTCCCCAACCGATCGGCCTTCGGGCGATCCGGGGGCAGCATCGGCATTAATGCTTAAAGTGTGGTGAGTGTTTCTAGGGTTTGCGCGCATCGCCGCCGCAGCTTAACAGCGATCCATGGCCAGACCTTCCCAGGCGGCGCCCGCCGCGGCGACCCCCGCCAGATCCCGGAAGCCCAGGGCGGCCGGAGCTCCGGCCCCGCCCATGGGCCTGCCCAAGCAGTCCTTCGTGATCATCTTCTGCGTCTCCATGGCCACCGCCATGGGCAATACCGGGATGATCTCGGTGCTGCCGGCCATCGGCCGCTCCATCGGCATTCCCGACCCGATGGTGGCGGGGATCTTCTCGCTTTCGGCCCTGCTCTGGGCGGGCTCCTCGCCGTTCTGGGCCCGGGCGTCCGACCGCTATGGGCGCAAGCCGCTGATGATGGTGGGGCTGTCGGGCTTCATGATCTCCATGGCGGTCTGCGCCATCGTGGTGAGCGCCGGGCTGCACAAGCTCGCCGCCCCGATGGTCATTTTCGGCATGTTCCTGCTGGCCCGGGCGCTGTTCGGCCTGTTCGGCGCCGCGTCCAACCCGGCCACCCAGGCCTATGTGGCCGAGCACACCCCGCTCGACCAGCGCACCCAGTCGCTGTCGAGCCTGGCGGGCGCCTTCGGCCTGGGGACGGTGATCGGCCCCTTCGTGGCGCCGCTGTTCGTCCTGCCGGGGGTTGGCCTGGCTGGGCCGATGATGGGCTTCTCCCTGGCCGCCGCCGTGATGCTGATCGTGGTCTGGCGCAAGCTGCCGGAGAGCGCGCACCGCCCGCCCTGGTCGCCGCCGGTCAAGGCCGCCGACGGGAAGAAGGAAAAGCCCATGTGGCGCGATCCGCGGATCACGCCCTTCCTGATCTATGGCTTCATCGTCGCGGTGAGCCAGACCGCCCAGGCCCAGACCCTGGGCTTCCTGATCATCGACAAGCTGAAAATGTCCCCGGCCCAGGCCCAGGGCTCCATCGCCATCGCCATGATGTTCGGTGCGGTGGCCGGCCTGCTGGCCCAGTGGGGCATCATCCGGATGATGGAGATGACCCCCCGCCAGCTGCTGCGCTGGGGGGTGGCGGTGGCGGCCGTGGGCAATCTGATCGTGGCCTTCGCGCCGGACTATGCCGCCGTGGTGGCCGGCTATGCGGTCTCGAGCCTGGGCTTCGGCTTTGCGCGGCCAGGCTTCACGGCCGGCGCCTCCCTGGCCGTGGGCATCACCGAACAGGCCCGGACGGCCGGCGCCATCGCCGCGGTGAACGGGGTCAATGTGGTGCTCGCCCCCGCCTTCGTCTGGCTCTACGAGAAGGTCCATCCGGCGCCCTTCCTGCTGAACATGACGATGATGCTGGCCATGCTGGCCTACGCCTTCCTCAATCCCCAGCTGCGGACCGCCGACCCCAAGCCCGCCACCCGCGCCGACGCGGCGATCTCGACGCTGGAGAAGTCGGACGAGGGGTAAGGAGCGCCGCGGGGAACGCCCGGAGCGTAAGCGAAGCGCCGGACGGCGGCGGCAGATCCTCCCCTCCTGGGGGAGGTGGCCCGAAGGGCCGGAGGGGGCTGAAGCCCACAGCCCTACGAGCCCCCTCAGTCGGCTTCGCCGACAGCTCCCCCAGGAGGGGAGCATCTGGTTCAGCTCACCGGCGCCGCCGGCGGCATGGCGGCGGCCTCCACCTTCAGGCGGGTCACCATGTCGGCGGAGAAATAGCCGTCGGCGGTGAGGCCCCGGGCCCGCTGCCAGCTGCGCAGGGACGCCCGGCTGTTGAGGCCGATCACACCGTCCGCCGAACCGGGATCGAAGCCGGCCGCCTTCAGGGCCTTCTGGCAGGCGATGCGGTCCTCCAGGGACAGGGGCGTCTCCGGCGGCCAGGCGCGCACGAGGGGCCCGCTCCCGGCGAACCGGTCGGCCAGCAGGCCCACGGCCAGGGCATAGGTGGTGGCGTTGTTGTACTTGCGGATCACGAAGTGATTGGGGAACAGCAGGAAGGCCGGCCCCGCCGCCCCGGTCGGCGCGATCAGCATGGCCTCGGCGGCCGCGTCCGCACCGCTCCAGCCGCCATTGTCCGCCGGCCGCACCCCGAGCGCCGCCCAGGCGTCGGGGATCATCCTGGGGCCCTCGGTCAGGCCATAGTCGAAGCCGTCGGGCAGGGAGACCTCCCGGGCCCAGCTCTCCCCGCGCCGCCAGCCGCCCTTGGCCAGCAGGTTGGCGGCGGAGGCCAGGGCGTCGGCGCTGGAGCCCCAGATGTCGCGCCTGCCGTCCCCGTCCCCGTCCACGGCGGTGGAGAGGAAGGTGGTGGGGATGAACTGGGTCTGGCCCATGGCCCCGGCCCAGGAGCCGGTGAGCCGCGTGCGGGGGAACTCGCCGGAGCCGATGATCCGCAGCGCCGCGATCAGCTGGTCCTCGGCGAACTGCCGCCGCCGCCCCTGGGCCGCCAGGGAGGCCATGGAGCGGATCACGTCGAAACTGCCAAGGATCGCCCCGAACCCGGTCTCCATGGCCCAGATCCCCATGACGATCTCCGGGGGCACGCCATAGGTCGCCTCGATGGGCCCGAGGAACGGCGCGAGCTCGTCGCGCTTCCTGCGGCCGATGGCGATGCGGTCGTCATTGACCACGCCCTTGATGTAGTCGCCGAACGGCTTGGCGAATTCCGGCTGCTTCACGTCCCGGTCGGCGACCCGGGGATCGGGGGTCAGTCCCGCGAGTTCGCGGTCCAGGAGGTCGGGGGGCAGGCCGGCCTTGACGGCGCGGGCGTAGAAGGCGGCCGCCCAGGCGTCAAACACCGGATCGCCGGAGCGGGTGGGGGGCGTGACGGGGTCCGGAGCGCCTGGAGTCGGGGCCGGCGGGGCGCCCGCCACCGGCGGCAGCAGGTTGGGATCCGGGTCGGCGCAACCGGCCATGAGCAGGACGAGAAAGGAGCGGCGATCCATGAACGGAGCCTAGGGGCGCCCGCCAGGCTATTCAATGACCAGGCCCGTTCCAGAGCCTCAGCGTTGACTCCAAATGCCGTTGCCCCTATACGCGCCCGCTCAATTGATAACCCGGACGCCAGTCCCGCGCCCCGAGAAGATACGGTCATGAAGGTCAGAAGCTCGCTCAAGTCGCTCAAGACGCGTCACCGCGACTGCAAGCTCGTGCGCCGCAAGGGCCGGGTTTACGTCATCAACAAGACGAACCCGCGCTTCAAGGCCCGCCAGGGCTAAGCCGACCGGCTTGCCGGACGTCCCGATGACGGCCAAGGCGGTCATCGGTTATTACGGTGACAGTGCACTTAATTCGAGAACCGCAGCTTCCAGTCGTGCGCGGGGCCCGAATTAAGTGCACTGTCACCGTAATTAATCCCCCCGCACCAGCTCGAAGAACTCCTGCCGCGTCCGCGGATCGTCGCGGACTTCGCCCAGCAGGTGGCTGGTGGTGAGCCGCGAGCCCGGGGTGTTGACCCCGCGCATGGTCATGCAGCTGTGCTCGGAGATCACCACCACCCCCACCCCCTTGGGCTTGAGGATGTCCTGGATCGCCGAGGCGATCTCGGCGGTGAGCTTTTCCTGGATCTGCAGCCGCCGGGCGAAGCCGTTCACCACCCGGGCCAGCTTGGAGATCCCCACCACCCGGTCATTGGGCAGATAGGCCACATGGGCCTTGCCGAGAAACGGCAGCATGTGGTGCTCGCAGAAGCTCACCACCCGGATGTCCCGCAACACCACCAGCTCGTCATAGCCCCCCACCTCCTCGAAGGTGCGGGCCAGATAGTCCCGGGGATCGGCCTCATAGCCGGCGAACAGCTCCCGATAGGCCTTGGCCACCCGTTTGGGGGTCTCGACCAGGCCCTCGCGGTCCGGGTCGTCGCCGGCCCACTGGATCAGCGTGCGCACGGCGGCCTCGGCGTCGGCCTGGGTCGGCGGTGTCCTGGCGTCGGTCATCGAAGGCGCTCCTTGGGGGTCCGTCACTGCGACGATAGAGGACTACCACCAGCGTGACAGATGTGCGGCGAGGCATTAGGTTCCGCCGCTTCCGCCATCCCCAGGAGCTCCCCCCATGGCCGACGACGCCGCCGCCCATCCCGACGTTCTGAACCAGGCGGCCCAGGGCCAGCTGAAGAGCATCATCGAGCGCATCGAGCGCCTCGAGCAGGAGAAGTCCGAGATCGCCGAGCAGATCAAGGAAGTGTTCGCCGAGGCCAAGGGCAACGGCTTCGACGTCAAGATCCTGCGCAAGGTGATCCGCATCCGCAAGCAGGACCGCGCCAAGCGCATGGAGGAGGACGCGATCCTCGATCTCTATCTCGCGGCGATCGGGGAGATTTGAAGCGGAGCCCGCCAGACCCGAGGGCCGCCGCCAAACGGGCGGCCCTGAACGCCTTGAAACGCGCCCAGCGCCAGGCCGACCGGTCCGGCGTCAAGCTCTCCGACTGGGAGGGCGAATTCCTGCAGTCGGTGACCGAGCGGGTGCAGACCTATGGGCGCGCCTTCGCCGACCCCGAGAAGGGCGGCCCGGGCGCGCCGTTCTCCGTCCTCCAGGCCGTGAAGCTCAAAGAGATCGCGGCCAAGGCCAAGGGCGAGAAGAAAGAATTCAAACGCAAGCCGTTCCGCCGCAAGGGCCGGACTGAGGACCCCGAATGACCGACCGACGCCTGGTGAGCTCCGGCTCCCCCCTGGAGCCCAGGATCGGCTTTTCCCGCGCCGTGCGGGTGGGCCGCCACATCGTCGTGGCCGGCACTGCGCCGATCCTGCCCGGCGGCGGCGCCCCGCAGGGGATCTACGCCCAGACCCTTCGCTGCCTGGAGATCGTCCGCCAGGCGATCGAGGACGCCGGCGGGACCGCCGCCGACGTGGTGCGCACCCGCATGATGCTCACCGACATCAAGGGCTGGGAGGAAGCCGCCCGGGCCCACGGCGAATATTTCGGCGAGGCCCGCCCCGCCTGCACCTTCGTCCAGGTCTCCGGCTTCATCGACCCGGCCTGGGTGGTGGAGGTCGAGGCCGACGCCATCCTGCAGCACGACTAGGTTCAGGTCCGGACCAAGATGACTGAGGTGCTCCCCTACTGGGGGAGCTGGCCCGAAGGGCCTGAGGGGGCTCATAGGGCTGTGGGCTTCAGCCCCCTCCGGCGCTTCGCGCCACCTCCCCCAGAGAGGGAGGACCCTGATCAGTGCGTCCGCCCCTGTCGCCGGCAGCCCCCGCGGCCCCGCCCCTACCTCCCCCGCGAAGCGGCGGGCCGCCCGCCGAGAGGCGGGGGGTGGAGGGGGCGAGCCGCCTCCGCGCCCGTTCCGCCGCGATCAGCTCATCGGCTTGAAGGAATATTCCGTCGGTCACGCCACCCAGAGGCGCGATAGATCCTGGACGCCGGGATACGCAACACCCGAACGCCCTGTCTCATCAGCCAGCCATCCCGCGCCGCATCCTTCGCCTGGGCGGCCTCGTCCCAATGGGTTGCGCCATCGACCTCCACCGCCAGCCTCGCCGCCGGGCAATAGAAATCGAGGATCAGCGACCCGAACGGATGCTGGCGACGGAATGTGGGTTTATCCGGCCCTCGTCCACGCAGGCGGCTCCAGAGCATGACCTCCGGCTCGGTCATCGCCTTGCGCATAGCGCGGGCGCGGTTGGTGATCAGGGTTCGTCGCATCGCCGTGCCTGTGGCCTGCCCCCTCCACCCCCCGCCTTCGGCGGGCGGTCCCCCTCCCGCCGCTTCGCGGGGGAGGTAGAACAATGCAAGAACTTATGGACTGGGGGAGTCAAGACCTGCGGGAATCGCGGCGGACTCTAGGAAGGTTCGCTCAGGGTGGAAAAGCGACGAAGCTTGGCCCGGTCATTTTGCCCGCAGCAGCCAAATGGCCGGCCGTTCAGTTTGAACCCTGCGGATCGCGCCACTCCCGCGGCAGAGACGCGTTTGGACAGTACTTCAGGTGGAAGGTGCCACCGCGCCCTGTCCAAACAAAAGCCGTCGGCCTCTTGATGAAGAAATGATCGCGAGCGCTTGTTCCGTCCTGCGCCTGGTACTCGCCAACATATTCAGAGGCCGAGACGCGTTTCAGCCTCACTGAAACTGGTGGGGCTCCGAATGTCAGGCTTTGGCCATCAAATTTGGAATACAGGTAGCCGTGGCCGCCGCCGCAATGCTCCCGGTGATCTACAAAGAGCCCATGCCTCAGCGGCACCGCAGCGCTAGGCGCAATGGTGGTCGCAGCCACCGCTAGTCCGATCAACCAGGACACTCGCGCCTCCCTCGTTTCTGAACCTATGCAGGTTCGAGAAACGTCCGCAACGGGTCGAAATTGACCATTGGGCCCACGCCGCGAAGTCGCCGTCGGCCGGCTTCGCGGCGCCAGCGCCGAAACTGGACATTCCCAGCGGCAGTGATGAGCCCGAAGCTGACCTGCGCTCCGCGGAATTCCCACCTTCGCCTTGACAATCCATCCCGTCTGTGTTCCTGTTTTGTTCCATGCACACGACCCCACCAGACCCCGACGACGCCGCCGCCCTTGAGGCGGACGACGCGGCGCGGCTGGCGCGGCATCGGGCGCGGCTGGAGCGGCTGGCCGAGGTGGGGATGGAGATGGTCGAGGCCTTGCGGGCCGAGATGATCTCCGCCCAGGGGCGGGGGGATGTCACCGCGGCCGGTGAGGCGGCGCGGGGGCTCGGCCATCTGGCCCGGGCCGTGCGCCACACCGTCGCGCTGGACACGCGGCTGGCGCGGGACGCGCGCCTGCGCCGGGCGGAGGCCGAGCGCGACCGCTGGCGGGACGAGGCCCGGGTCGGGCGCCGCGCCCGCAAGGATGAGGTCCGCGAGCACGTCCAGGCGCTCATCGCCCGGGCCGGGGACAGCCGCGGCCGCGAGGCCCTGGAGCGCCGGCTGCACCAGCGCCTCGACCGGGAGGACGACCGCGATACGGCGCTGTTCGCCCCCGACACGCCCCTGGGTCCGGCCATTGGCCGGCTCTGCTATGAGCTGGGGGTCCGGCCCGACTGGGAGGCCTGCGACGGCGAGCCCTGGGCGCCGGCGGCGTTCGACGCCTACCAGGCCCTGGCCCGCGAACGGCCCGTGGTGGTGGATATCCTCAAGTTCGCCCCGGACGAGAACGGCGATCCCCAGCCGCCCACTGAGGTCATCTTCGGGCCCCGCCGGCCCAGTGGATAGAGACCGGCGGTCGCGGTCGTCGCTGCGGCCGAAATATTATTGAACCACGAAGACCACGAAGGGGCCGAGCCGAACGCGCCGGTCCCGGAGGGGCTGAGCCCGGCTGACCTAGATGGTCGCGACGCGACCATCGACAATATCTCGAACGACCGCCGCCACGACCGAGGTCAGCACGGCCCCTTCGTGGTCTTCGTGGTCTTCGTGGTAAATATTCTTCTCGAGCGCCCGCCGGTCTACGGCGCGCGCCCGATCATACCGTCAGTGCGTCCGCGCCTGGGCCTCGGCCCGGGCGGCGGCGAGCTTGGCCTGACGGATCAGGTCCCGCAGCCGCTCGTCACGCGGCTTGGATCTCAGAACCGTC
>Ga0265327_10004105_pt1 | contig 13161 bp, 8 predicted proteins | sample 41621metaG_FD_202089 | JGI IMG/M metagenome (GOLD analysis project Ga0265327, IMG submission 202089) | Rhizosphere microbial communities from Carex aquatilis grown in University of Washington, Seatle, WA, United States - 4-16-21 metaG | ecosystem: Host-associated > Plants > Roots > Rhizosphere >... | reverse complement strand
TGTCCGGCCATGGGCAACCTTTATTTTCAATAGGGCCCGATTGATCAGGACATTCGTCGTTCTTGTCCACAATTCCATCTGCATCTTTATCCGGGCAACCTTTGTATTCACGTGGGCCAAAAATTTCAGGACATCCATCGTCCTTATCAGGCGTTCCATCTGCATCTTTATCAGGACAACCATTAAACTCCGATAAGCCCGCATCAAAAGGACATTCATCTAAACGGTCAATGACTTTATCACCATCGGTATCCGGGCAACCTTTGAACTCAGCAGTACCGGCTGAATCCGGGCACATGTCTTCGTTATCGGTAATACCATCTCCATCCCTGTCAGGACAACCCATCAGTTGTTTTAAGCCTGGAATCTCCGGACACTTATCTTCCGAATCAGGAACGTGATCACCGTCTTTATCCGGACAACCTTTAAACTCCCAAACACCCGGTATGTTCACGCACTTATCTTTTTTGTTACTGATACCATCTTTATCACTATCCTTTTTCATTCCATACGGAATAGGAATTTTTAAAAGAAAATAAAAGTTAGCGCCATAAATATCGCCTTTAAAATAATTCAAAATATTGTTCGAGCCCACAATTAACGGGCCAATGCGCACCATACCGCCTACTGAAACAATTTCTCCGCGCGAGCCGGATAAAGTATTGTAAGAAACAGGAATTCCCAAACCAAACCATTTATTTTCGACCCTTGGCGCTATACTAATGTTGGTGTAATCAAATACTTTTGACTCGGCACCTTTAAAAAAGTTACTGAAGTTGGCGGTAAGGTTTATATAAAAGGGTCTCCAGATATTGTAATCCACTTGTGCGTTAATCGACATGGGCAAGCGCATGGTGAAAGTCCGTTTATCATTTTTTGCAGGAAAGTCCTGCGGATGGGCTTTAACGGTGGAATCAAAAGCGGTGATGCTACTGGCGCCCTGAAACACGCCTACATTAAATCGGGTAACATCTGCAGTAAAATCATTCGACAAAACCCCTTTCTTGAAACGGATACCGCCAATATCATTAACTGCCAAACTTGCTTTTAATTTATATTTATTTTTATCGCGACGGGTTAAACCAGAAACGCCATCCATCTCATATTGATACTTGTTGAAGTCCGGCCGCCACTCATACACGGCTCCAATATCTAATCCAAAACCAGGTGAAGATGTGAAATTATAGAATTTCGACGGGTCAGAACCTGTAAAATTTAAATTATCAGAATGGCCGTAAGCCACATTACTTCTGAAAAAACTCATGGTGTCTTTCGTGCTTACCTGGTAGTCGAGCTTTCTTACATAAACATAAGCCGCTTCAAGTCCTTGCAATAATTTCACCGTTAAACCAGCCTTAAAAAAATGCGGGCCATCTGCCTTTAAAACGCGACCATACGATAAACCATATTCGGCCCAGGACATTTGCTGCGCGCTTAAATTATTGTTCGTTAAACGTGTATTTAAGAGGCCTGGAAGGGCAAAGCCACTATACATGAGATCTGCGAGGTTTTGAGAAAGTCCGTCAATGTTTAAATAATTTCTGACACTCCAGTTAAAAGCGATGGCATTTTTTCTGTTGAGTGAAATCAAAAACGAAGGAAGCACTATTCGGTTCGCCACATAAAAGGCTTTCGGTTTGCCATTATTAAGAACTGAGAAATTCGCATTTCTGTTCGACCAGGTTGAATCCGAAATATTTATAGCACTTCGTTTTAACCCTACATAGTTATTGTTGACTGTTGTATTTAATCCAAGAAGCGCAATATCTACAACAAAACGGTTATCTACAATATTGGCCGGATTACTGATAGCCCCATTAACACCGGCATAGTTACTACTTTGAAGGCCTAAAAAGTCCTGAGCTTTTATATTGCAATAGTTTATTACAATAAAAAAAAGTAAGAGTCGCTTCATAAAAAACCGGGTTATTGTTGTAAACAAATATAGTAATTTTAAAAAAGAAACATAAGAAAAGAGCCTTGCACCTTAGGTAATTTCGACGCACTGGCGAATAGTTTAGACCAAAATAAATATGAGTTAATCAATGTGGTATCGTATACATTGAAATCTTTGTTATTCTCACCCTACTAATTGTTTTTTCCACAGCCACTATTAGTATAATTCGTGTCTACAATTTATTTAAACTTCTTCACGCAGTACCTGAGGTCATCAAAATAGATAGTCTTCTTCGTAGGATTTTGCAGATTAAATGTTACTTCTGAAGAGTCACACTCTACGAACATAATAAAAATCATTTGCATTTTTTTCCATCCGCTGTTTTCTATTATTTGGATATCGGGATTTATAAAACGATACGGCTGGCACCTTGTCCCGTGCCCTTGAACGACAATTTCACCACCGCTTCCTTTTTGCCAGACATAAATTTCTATTAAATCCCCAACATGCAGATCCTTAAATTCATAAGTAGCTGCAAAAGACGAATCGGGAGGCAAGGCAAGTGCGTATCTTCCGTTTCTATGTTCTACCGTGGTTCTTTTATCACCACCTTCCAATGTTATATCGGGATTGGATGTCTTTAGGAAATGATAAATGTCTACCGTTTCCATATCACAAGTGAAATCCATTTTACTCGCTTCAGACTTTTTAAAATAGTGGTCGTAGAGCACATAACAGGCATAGGCATTTGCTAAAAAAACAAATACAATGACAATCGGGGCAACATTAAATTTAACCTTGGTTCGACCGGTATTAAAAAGCATAAATATTAAGGGAAGAATTGGAACGAAGTATCTCCCCTGTATTGCTTCTATATAGTCACCTCCAACTTTATTCCAGGTTAAATGCTGCGAAAGAAACAGGAGGAAAAGACTGATAAACGCTGTTATTAATAAAATGAATTTTTGAGAATAAGACAATACAAATTGTGTTGTTTCAGCTAACGAAACAAACACGATAAGAGGAAGAGAAATAATAAGAAACCAAAGGGGTAAAGGAATGTCCAAATAGGTTCCAAAATGTCCAACATAACTTAACAGATAAAACCGGGCATGCATGATAAGACTGTTGTAAAACACCTTAAAAAAATGAAAAGGATGATGTAACATATGATCTTTCTGGCCATAGTAATTGGCTTCGTGGTGAAGCGTTGCACTATTTCTCGTGGTAATATTATAATCTTCAAACGAAATATAATGCTGCATGATAACGTCCGACCAATACAACGTAAATAAAGAAGAGACTATTAAAATTACTGAAACAATAAAATACTTGTGCTTTTTTGAGTTAAATTTCTCGGAAGGTATAATGAACAATAAAAAAAGTAAGCTGATATAAATGATCTTCGTAAGTGCAAGTAAAACCCCAATCACTAAAATCAGAATCAGATCTTTTTTGGTGATTTTTTTTTCGCCAAAGGCCAATCTAAGAATAGAAGCTATCAGCAATAATGTTAAAATATTTGTAACGGTATCGGCGCTGAAAGACACCGCCATATACAAACTCATTGGCAAGAGCAAAAGCATGGAAAAAAGCCATTTATACAGTGGAATAATCCTGATCACAAAAAACATACTTATCAGCCATACAAGGAATACAAACATCCTTGAACCATGATACATAAGTGCTACAGAGCAATGAAATTGTCGCAAAACGCACAACGCCAGGGCCTGCGGTAAATAAGAAACAGGGGAATAATAAGCGGTATTTGGAAAATCTTTAAACACTTTATTTTTGGGTGAAAATTCAACATCAAATCCCTGCAGAACTTCTTTAAAGGTCAGTCTGTATCCGGGAACAAAAGTGCTGGGCCGGTAAATCGACATAAATTCTTCAATGCATACAGGAATTTCACCGCCGAGGCGTTGGTTCTTTTTTTCAGGCAAAAATTTTCCTTCTGAAACCTGGTATGCCCTGCAAAAATGATTGAATTCATCGGGAGATTGCATGGGAGGCCGAATAATGCTGTAGGATATGCCACATAAAATAGCTGCCACTACAAAAAAAGAAACCGGGCTTATTCTATTGAATATTTTTAACATCAAAAGGTTTAACTTTTAAGAATAAACATAATTTCCTTTCTTCACTTTTCAATACTAGTATTTTTAAGGCAAACGTCAAAATAATGCAATTACGCAATTAACGAAACAAGCAAATGTTGTTTATAATTCACGTTATTTAGCACTCCAATACCGGTATTTTTAGCCAAACAGTCAAAAGAATTAATCAATTTCTTATCTTTACGTTCCTAAAATTAATATGTTAGAAAAGTTAGAAGAAATAAAACGCCGCTACGAAGATGTAGAGCTGAAATTGGCGGATCCCAAGGTGATTAGCGATATGAAATTGTTTAAGAAATTAAATATTGAATATAAAGAACTTGGTGAAATAGTAACCTATATTAACGAATACAAAAAAGTTCTCTCTAACATCAGCGGTGCTAAAGAAGTATTGGCTACTGAAAAAGATAAGGACTTTTTAGAAATGGCTAAATCCGAATTGGAGGAAAATCGTGAAAAGGAAGAAAAGTTAATTGAAGAGATCCGTTTGCTTCTTATACCAAAGGATCCCGAAGATGATAAGAATTGTGTGATGGAACTCAGAGGAGGCACAGGCGGCGACGAAGCTGCAATTTTTGCAGGAAACCTTTTTGAAATGTACTCCCGTTTTTGTGAAAAGAAAGGCTATCAGCTGGAAGTAGTAGATTCCAGTCCAGGCACTATGGGCGGCTTTAAAGAAATTGTATTTAATGTAAAGGGTAATGGTGCTTATGGCACAATGAAATTTGAAAGCGGTGTACACCGGGTTCAACGCGTTCCTGCAACAGAAGCGCAGGGCAGAGTACACACTTCGGCAGCCTCTTTGGTTGTTTTACCCGAAGCGGAAGAACTGGATGTTGACATAAAAGATTCTGACATAGACATGGCCACAGCCCGCAGTGGTGGGGCTGGTGGACAAAACGTGAATAAAGTTGAAAGTAAGGTAATACTTACTCATAAACCCACGGGCATTGTGGTGACCTGTCAAACAGAGCGTAACCAATTGGGTAACCGTGAAAAAGCCATGCAAATGCTCCGTTCAAAAATTTACGACATCGAATACCAAAAACGTTTGGAAGAAGTAACAAAGCGTAGAAAAACCATGGTTAGTACGGGAGACAGAAGCGCTAAGATTCGCACTTATAATTATCCGCAAAACAGAATAACTGATCACCGTATTAATGTTACACTCTACGATCTTACCAATTTTATGAATGGAGATATCCAGGAAATGATAGACAAGCTGCAATTTGCAGAGAACGCAGAAAGAATGAAAGAAGGCGGCCTTTAAATCAACACATAGGCACACAGACATGGTACATCTTACATATACAACTTACAAAGCACCACAAAAACACCACAAATAAATGACATCAGAAGGAGAAGAACGTATCAGGGATGCATTCGCAAACAAAGACTGGAATGATATTAAAGCGCAAAACAGCTGGCAGATCTTTAAAATAATGAGTGAGTTCGTTGAAGGATTTGAAAAAATGAGTCGTATCGGTCCCTGTGTTTCTATTTTTGGAAGCGCCCGCACGAAGCCAGAAAATAAATATTACCAGCTTGCAGAAGAAATAGCTTTTAAACTCGTGAAAGAAGGCTACGGGATAATTACCGGTGGTGGTCCGGGTATTATGGAAGCAGCTAACAAGGGAGCGCGCAGAGGAGAAGGAAAATCAGTGGGCTTAAACATTGTTCTCCCTTTCGAGCAAACCAATAACGATTATATCGATACAGACAAGTCTATTAACTTTGATTACTTTTTTGTTCGCAAAACAATTTTCTTAAAATACTCTCAGGGCTTTATTGGTATGCCCGGCGGCTTTGGTACCATGGACGAGTTATTCGAATCTTTAACTCTTGTTCAAACAAATAAGATTGCTCAGTTTCCAGTAGTGCTTGTAGGCACTGAGTACTGGAGCGGTATGATTAACTGGATGAAAAACACCATGCTCGAACAGGAACATAACATTAACCCCATTGACCTCGACTTATTTAAAATTGTAGATACTGCAGAGGATGCAGCAAAACACATTGTGGATTTCTACAGCAAATATTTATTAAAACCGAATTTCTAAATTGAGCTGGCCTTTTAAAATAATTGTCCTACCCCTGCTCTATTTTATTTCTATTTTACCTTTTTGGCTGTTGCATATTTTCAGTAGCCTGCTTTATGTGCTTGTTTATTACATTATAGGCTATCGTAAAAAAGTAGTAGTACAAAATTTAAAAAATTCTTTTCCGGAAAAGACTGCGGCGGAAATAAAAAAAATAAGCAAGCAATTCTACAAACACTTTTGCGACGTAATTTTTGAGATCATAAAACTCATGACTATTTCTGAGAAAGAATTTAGAAAACGTTTCGTTTTTACCCCGGAAGGCATTACGATCATCGGTGGCTTCGAAGCCAGGAAACAAAGCATTATCGGCGTTATGGGTCATTGTGGTAACTGGGAATGGGGGGCGATTGCTCACCAGTTTTATTTTAAGCAGCTTATCACAGGCGTGTATCATCCCTTAAGTAACAAAAGCTTCGATGCCTTTATGCTTAAGCTCCGCGGAAGAAAAGGGGGAAATATTGTTGCCATGAAAAACCTTTTCCGTGAACTGCTGACTCTTAAACAAAAAAACATTCCTACAACTGTTGGCTTAATTGCAGATCAGACACCGCCACCGGAAGGTGCTTATTGGACAACATTTTTAAACCAAGATACACCCGTTTTTAACGGCCCTGAAAAAATCTCTAAAAAATTTAATTACCCCATGATCTATGTGCCGGTGAAAAAAATAAAAAGAGGGTATTATGAAATGGGATGCGAAATCATTACCGAAAATCCCAATGACCTGCCGGATGGTATGATCTCAGAACTTCACACAAAGGCTCTGGAAAAAAACATCAGGGAACAGCCTTATATCTGGCTATGGACACACAGAAGGTGGAAACATAAGAGATCCTAAGAAAAGTCAGAAATAATTACCGTATTACAATTTTAGTTCTGCAAAGTATTTGTTTATTTTCTAAAACAACACACTGGTATATCCCTTTAGTTAGATGCTGCGTGCCAATACTAGTCCAACCATTGCTCATCGTTTGGTGGAAAACTACTCTTCCGATATTATCGGAAAGAATTAGCTCTGCACTTTCACTAAAATTAGTCAGTTCTAAAGTAAAGTCACCTTCGTTTGGATTTGGATAAATCAAAATGGAAGCTGAATTTAAGTCTCTTGATTTTATCCCCGTGCACGCATTTACCAATTGACTAACCTGTGTTGTATTCGAACATCCGTTTGCATCCGTTCCAATTACCGTATAACTTGTATTTATTGTGGGAGAAACCGTTACTAGGGAACCACTCAGCGCGCCGGGCTGCCATAGGTATGTTATTCCACCAGAAGCTGAAATGTTGTTTGATTCGCCTATGCAAATGGCGGTATTATGTAAGGTAGCGTTTATCTGCGGCAAAGGGTTCACATTTACCAGGATCGTACTGGTACCAGCGCAACCTGCAGTATTAAAAGAAACAGTGTAGATGGTATTCGTGTTTGGGAGAACTGAAACGATGGAATCATGTGAACCATTGTTCCAGGTATATGTTATTGCCCCGGTTGCAACCAAATTAACCGACGATCCAATGCAGGCAGCGGACGGCGTAGCAGACACCGAAAGTCCCGGCCATGGCACAACATTAAGAATGGTTGTTGTTGCGGACATGCAGGCACCGTTAGAACCTGCCACGGTATAAACGGTTGTTGAAGGCGGATTAACTGTTATGCTCGCACTATTCAGGTTACCGGGAAACCAGGTATAGCTTGTCGCACCACTAGCTTGCAGCGTTGCAGAGCCGCCAGCGCACACAACAGAGGTTGGCGTTACTACGTTAATAACCGGAGGAGGGATCACATTTAGAACAATATTTGTAGTGGATGTACAATTAGTCATCGGTCCCGAAACGGAGCCTGAAACTGTATAAATAGTGGTCGACGACGGACTAACAGTGATATTCTGACCAGAGAAATTTCCTGGGAACCAGGAATAGCTTGTGGCACCATTTGCAGAGAGAACTGCTGAACCCCCCGGACAAATAACAGAGGAAGACGTTGAAATATTTAGAACAGGATTTGGAATAACATTTACACCAATATGGCCATAAGTGCCGCAAACACCATTCGTGCCAAATACAGTGTAATTAGTGGTTGCACCAGGATTAACTATCAATGTAGTTCCTGTTGAGTTACTCGGAAACCAAACATAATTCAACGCTCCACTCACCGTAAGGGTCGAAGAAGAACCGGCACACACAGTGGGTTGATTAGAATTTAATATTAAGAGAGGATAGCCGGTAACGTTTACCACTACATTGGCAGTTCCCGAACAACCCCCACTGTAACCAATAACGGTGTACGTAACATAAAACGCGGGACTGCTAACTATGGTAGAACCGGTTAAATTGTCTGGCAACCAGGAATAAGTAGTTGCCCCGCTTGCACCGAGTGTTAACGTACTTCCCTGGCAAATAGAGTTAGAAGAGGCAGTTGCTGTAATAACCGGACTAGGATTTACCAGTACACTCACGGTTTTAGAATCTACTCCGCAGGTAGTTGCGCCAGTTACGGTATACACTGTACTGGAAATCGGATTGATTGCCACCACCGGGCCATTGCTCCCACCCGGATACCACGAATAGGAATTTGCGCCGCTGGCTGTTAAAGTTGTTTGTTGTCCCGAACATACCACAGAAGACGCTACAGCAGCAACCACCGTGGGAGATAAGACTGTTACTGCAACTGTGGGATTAGTATACGCCGTACAACTTCCTGTAGGATAAGCTACCGTATAGCTTGTTGTTACACTCGGACTTAATGCTACACTTGCTGAAGTTATATTTAACGGAAACCACGTATAATTACTCGCGCCGCTTATGGAGAGCGTTGTAGAGTTGGAAGGGCAAATGACTGTATTCCCTACAACAGAAACGCTTGGTCCGAAGGCTGAGCACATCCCTGAAACGCTCGCAGTAGATGCTACCCAATTTGAAACGGCTCCGCTTAATGCAAAAGTATTTAGAGTTCCAGTAAGATTTGTAACTGAAGTTGCGTTGGTTAAAGTCGAAACGCTAGTGTTAGTGGAACTTCCAACACCTTCGTTAAAATTATAATAAGCTACAAGTCCATTTTCACTACCTGTTAAACCACAATTTTTCCGCGCTGCAATTTCAGTTCCACATAATGCTCTGTGCCATACCCTAACTTCATCCATTGTGCCGGTCAGGTAATAGGCCGTGTTTCCCCTCGAACCTAAATGGGTATTATTTAATGTATTAATCGAAGCGGTGAGATTATTATTTGTTACGTTCTGAGACTGAAGGATTCCATCAACATAAATATCTACATTGCTCGCTGTAGGAATTCCTTTATACACACACGCAACATGATGCCAGAGCCCATCATTATAGGAATTGGTAGTTTCAATTCTTATCGAATTGGTAATGTAATTATTAGTGAGGTCAAATACCACCTTACTGTTTACTACCGCCACTTCGTAGCCCGGGTACGGTGAAATGTCCACATGCGTAGAATAGAGTACTGTCGTGATATTAAAAGTTTTAAACCAAAGTTCAATAGTAAAATTATCAGTTATCGAAAAATTTAGCGCGGGATTATATGGGATTACGACATCATCACCAGACCCATCAAAATTAAGCGCATTGTTTTGTCCATGCCCTGAATTAGCTGCGAGGGAAAATAACAACACTAAAAAAATAAATATTTTTTTGTATGAAGCAGCAATGCATTTTTGGGTAAGAATCATTGAAATAAATTTTTGTTTAACAAATATAGTAATTATTCCAAATTCGGATAATTCAAACTAACACCAACGTTAACCCCTTTTTTGTGCAGCTTGTAAGGCGTTCAAGTAATTTAAGTTGCGGATGTTGTAAGGTATGAGCCCTTACAGAATAAAAATAACACTGAAACAAAGAATATATTTAGCTACAATGTTACTGATAAGAAGTGAGAGATTAGCTTCGGTAACCAGAAATATTCATTTGTATGTCCATTCCCAAACTATGGTTAATGTGCACAAATGGTTTGTGTGAAAAAATACCGACCGTCTGAATATAATACCTGAAACCCGCTTTTGATAATATTGCCAGTATTTCGTCCAGGTGCTGAGTTTGACCAACAAAGGAGTGGTATTCTATAAAAATATTTTTTACAAGATTTAAATCATTGCTGATATCCTTTAAAACAGCATACTCTGCACCTTCAATGTCAATTTTGAGGAAATCAATTTCCTGGTTCATATAAGGCTTCAGGCGCGTTGTAGGAACTTTGATTGCAGTTTTACCTTCTTTAGTTTCTTCGATGCGTCCGCCATCTCCACCTTCTTTATAGAACGTTAAAGTGGTTTCTTCGTTCCACACCGCTTTGTTAATGATGGTGACGTCACTGAAGCCTTGCACCGTAACATTTTCTGTAAGTATTTTACAGATATCCGGATCAGCTTCAAAAGTGGTGACTTGTGCTCCTGGGTAAAGTTTCTTGAAGTAAATAACACTTAGCCCGATATTAGCTCCGCAATCAAGTATGTAAGGATTTTTCTTGCTGGTATTAAAGCGGTAGATCTCCGTTCCCATAATTTCCTGCTTCATTACATGGTAAGAAGAGATATCTATGCACTTGATCGGTTTACCGTAAAGTTTGGTAGTATGAACTTTGAAGCGAAGTATTTTTTTAATCTTATAAAAAAAATCAGCGTTCTTTACAATAAAATTGTTGTAGATATAATAGGCTATTTTTGACATTATTTTAGTACTCCAAAGATCTTAGTTTATTTTTGATGAATTGAATTTTGGATCCGGCACTATTTATATTGTTTCGGGGAATGCCAAACATTTTTTAAATATGATTTTGTATTTTTCTTACGACGTAAATATTTGACAAATAAATCGAATCATTGTCTGGCAAAAGTCTGTTCAAAATTTTCCCGCAAACATTTACTAAAAAAATAATCAATTTTTTTATTAAGCCAACATCCCCAGTTTTATACTTACGGTCCTTTTTGGAAAAATATAAAAAGAAAATTTGTGTATAGGTTTCAAAAAAAGTTCCTCCCTTTTGATAGGAAACAACTTCGAAACCTCTCTTTTTAAATTTATCATTCAGCGCAAATGAAGTGTAGCGCGCATAGTCGTATGGAATTTCATGTTCATTCCATACAAACGGACAAGTCACAAACATCAATCCATCCTTCTTAAGAACTCTGTTAAACTCTATTAACTTATCATCCAGGTCAAATAAATGTTCAAACACTTCTGTGCACAAAATGTAATCAAATTCGGCATCTTTGAATGGTAAATTACCTCCGTCGTAATAAATATCTATTTGTTCTTCATCATGAGGATGTCCTTCATTTTCAAAATCAATTCCAATATATTCATCCACCTTGAGCAAAGATTTGTATGGTTTTGAACCACACCCGAAATCCAATAAACGACCTCCTTTTACATATCCGGCAAATATATTTGCTGCTTTAAACAGGCCTTTTCTTGCAAAATAAAAAGGGGAAGTTAGTTTTGGATTAAGAAATTCAGACATACAATTTTTAGATTAAATAGGGAGCAAATATAATTAATAAAAACAAACAGGCAATACTAAAAAAATAGCCACCTGTAGCGTTAGTTGCCAAATATTTGTATTTTTACCAGATGAAAAAAAACACCCTGATAAATGGCGCCATTGAAGTACTGAAGGCTCCCGAAGTTGGAAAAAACACCAAACTTATAATCACTTTATACACTCGTTTAAGCGTAAGACAGGAGTAACCTTTTTTTTCAATTCACAGAATTATTTTAAACTCATAATAAACTAAACTTAATGTCTAACAGATATAATATTGGCTGTGCTACAGATAAAAACTATGCTCAGCACTTAGGTGTAATGATTTATTCATTAATGATGAATACTAAATCTCCGGAATTGTTTGATATTTATATTGTAGACGGAGGAATTTCACCGGAGGACATTGAGCGATTTGAGCAAATCGCAATTAAATTTGGTTGTAAATTATTTTTCTTGAAGCCCGATAGAAAATACTTTGACAAACTTAAAGTATACGAAATTTATAGTGAAGCTACTTATTATAGGTATTTTTTACTGGACACCCTACCAGTAGATAAACTCTTGTTTTTAGATTGCGACATGATTATTGAAGGCGATGTAATAGAATTATATAATACCAATCAGGAAGGAAATATTATCTCAGCTGTATATGAAGTTCTGGTTTCTGATAAGCATTTAGAGAAAATAAAACTTACTAAATCATTTAATGCAGGAATGATGCTGGTAGATTGTAAAAAATGGCAGGAAAATAAAATTTCTAAAAAAGCCTTTGAGTACCAGGTTGAGTTTGAACCTATATTAGAATACCCTGACCAGGATTCGTTAAATGTGATTTTAAAAGACAGTTGGCAAATGGTTCCATATAGATGGAATGTAATTGCCAGATTAGGATTGGTTAAATTGGGTATTGGACATGCAGATTACAAGGTGTATTCGAAAAAGGAACTTTTTAAAGAGTATAATAATCCTAAAATAATTCATTACGCAAACAGACTTTTTAAACCTTGGTTTTGGCTTGATCCTACACCCTATAAAAAAAATTATTTAAATTATAAAAAACTATCCCCTTGGAAAGATTTGCTGTTTAATGATAAATCATTCTCTGGCGCGATGAATAGAATTCAATATTACTTTACGTTCGTCTTTAAGTATTTAAAAAGGCGCCATTCAAAAAGTAAATAAGCTTCAAAAACAATTACAAACAACTCTATAAAAGTAGAGTTGGTCGCATCTTTTGTACGCGTTTAAAACAAGTTTTTTTGAACCACTGATAAAATACAGTAAGAGCTTAACCCGGAAGTTATTAAGATAGTTTCGAGTTCGGTGACCATTCCTAAGAAGGAGCCAAGTCAAGTCAGAGAACAAAACTCCAATTACCTTAAAATGTTTGGCTCTTATAACAATGTGAAGGAAATTAAATGTAAATTAATGTCGTTAAATTGAGAATAGAATTTTAAAAAAATTAAAGCGTTCCGGTAAAAATAAAGTATCTTAGCAAAGTATAAAAAAATAGCTTGAATTGTTTTATTTAAGAGTTTT
>Ga0265327_10004104_pt1 | contig 13162 bp, 6 predicted proteins | sample 41621metaG_FD_202089 | JGI IMG/M metagenome (GOLD analysis project Ga0265327, IMG submission 202089) | Rhizosphere microbial communities from Carex aquatilis grown in University of Washington, Seatle, WA, United States - 4-16-21 metaG | ecosystem: Host-associated > Plants > Roots > Rhizosphere >... | reverse complement strand
TCAGCCGTTTGCTTTGCCAAGGTGCGAACCGCTGAAAATGGTTTTGCAGGCATCGCTGCAGAAGAAGGTTTGTTGCAAGGTGTCTCTGGTCTGGATGATAAGAAGTCACGCAAAGTATTTGCTGAAGAAGACTTCCCGGACTGGGGTGCGCTGTTGCAGCACTGGAAGAGCTCAATCACCCAGATTGCGCTGGAACTAAAATCTGGCGAGGCTTCTGTTAAATTCGAAAACGAGAAGCAGCTGGCTTTTTGTGAAGTGCTACCGCTGCTCAGGCTACCAGAGCGGCAGTTGCAGTATGAACGCAGGCAGACAGGTGAACCCAGTTGAGTGAACATCAGGATTTGCTCGCCGAAGATGACAAAAGCCGCCAGCAGGGGTTGGAGCTTGATTCGTTCATTGTAGAAGCCCCAGCAGGAGCCGGTAAAACCGAGCTATTAACACAGCGATTCCTCAGGCTTTTACAAACAGTAGATGCGCCTGAAGAAATCATCGCCATTACCTTTACCAATAAAGCCGCTTCAGAAATGAAGTCGCGCATTATGGATAGCCTGAAGCTGGCAGCTGATGGGCTAATGCCGCCACAGGCGCATAAACAGATGACCTTTGCATTGGGGCAACAAGCCTTGGCACGCTCAACTGAGCTGCAATGGAATTTGCTGGATACGCCATCACGATTGCGTATCTACACGATAGATTCTCTGAGCAGCAACCTTGCACGACAGATGCCATTACTCAGCCGCTTTGGTGCTCAGCCCGGTGTGCGTGATGATGCCAGCATGTTTTATCAGGATGCTGCCAGTCGCACACTGGAAAATCTGGACGATGCTGATCTGGGGCCGGTTGTTCAGCGAGCCCTGCGTTATTTCGATAACGACAGCTTCCGCTTGCAGCAACTGCTGGCCGAGATGCTGGCCAAGCGAGATCAGTGGCTGAATTATACGCAGGGCAGCAGCACGGCTGATGCGGCTGAGGCTGCCTTGGCGCAGATGGTAATGGCTGATATCAAGGTGGCAGCCAGCTATGTAGGGGCTCCTATTCAACTGGCGCTCATGCCAGTTGCCCGATACGCAGCAAGCAACCTGACTGAAGAAGAGAGTATCTACCGTTTGTTGGATTGGGAGAGCGAACTTAACGCTGATGTTGCTGATTTGAGCATGTGGCAGGCGCTTGCGGATTTGTTACTTACAGGAACTGGAGGCTTCAGGAAACGTCTGGATAAAAATATGGGCTTGCAGGCGATTGATGAAGCCAAGCCATACAAGGAAACACTCACCAATATTCTGGATAGTCTGCGTGACATCAAGGGCGCTGAAGCTGCTATTGCACGCCTACGTTTATTACCGCAGGCAGAGCATGATGAAGATAGCTGGCAGTTGATCGCCACACTGGGCTTGCTCTTGAATATGGCCGTTGCCGAGTTGTGGCTGGTGTTTCAGGCACATGGTGAAGTGGATTTTGTCGAGATCTCGCAGCGCTCATTGCAGGCGCTGGAAGATGATGCAGGTAACCCTACTGATCTAGCACTCAAAATTGATTATCGTGTACAGCATTTGCTGGTGGATGAGTTTCAGGACACTAGCCCGACACAGATCAAACTAATACGCGCGCTCACACAAGGCTGGATGCCCGGTGATGGCCGTACCTTGTTCGCAGTGGGCGACCCCATGCAGTCTATCTATCGCTTCCGTAAAGCCAATGTTGGCTTGTTCCTGCGCGTGGCGCAGGAGGGGATTGGCCATGTGCGGTTAAAGTCTCTGAAACTATGGCGCAATAACCGCTCTTGTCCACCCGTTGTCGAATGGGTTAATCAGGCATTTGCGCAGGTGTTCCCGGAAGCAGATAGCGTTTCGCGAGGGGCCATTCATTACCGCTCTTTCGTGGCAACTAGAAAAAGTGAAGAGGGCTCTGGTGTTTATGTGCACGCCATGCTTGATGGGCAGGTGGAGCTTGATACTGATGATGAAACCGAGCTCATGGAAAGCGATGTGAGGCAGCTGGAAGCCAATCAGATTATCAGGATTATTCAGGATACCTGGGCAGATGATGCCAATAAAAAAATCGCCGTACTGGTGCGCGCCCGCAGCCATCTGCATGTGCTGGTGACTGAGATCCGCCGTAATCACCCGGATTTGAGCTTTCAGGCAGTTGAAATCGAGGAGTTGGCAAACCGTCAGATCGTGCAGGATCTGTTGTCGCTTACCAATGCGTTACATCAGCGAGCAGATAGGGTGCACTGGTTAGCCATATTACGTGCGCCTTGGTGTGGGCTGAAGCTGGCAGATTTACACGCACTGATTGCCGGTGATAAATACAGCACTATCCCGCAACTCATGCATGATGAAGGCCGCTTGCGCACTATGAGTGAAGATGGGCGTCAGCGCCTGTCGCATGTGCGTACTGTGATGGATGAAGCGATGGCGCACCACGGTCGGCAGAGCACGAGTCGCTGGGTGCATGGGGTATGGCTGATGCTGGGCGGGGCGGATTGTTTATGGGAGGCAGGCGATGTGCGCGATGTGCAGGCTTTCTTTGAACGCATTGCCCAACTCGAAGCAGTAGGCCAATTCTCTACCGAACAGTTGGCGCTTGAAGTGCAAAAGCTCTATGCAGCGCCAGATGCAGAGGCAGACGACAGATTGCAATTCATGACTATCCATAAATCCAAAGGCCTGGAATTCGATACGGTGATACTCCCCGGCTTGGACCGAAAAACCGGCGGCAATGAACAACCGCTTTTGTTGTGGGAAGAAGTCGCCGTCGAAGGCATTAGCCATGATGCGGCTGAGACCAGCTTGGTGGTGGCGCCTTATATACCAAAGGGCAGAAATCAATCCAGCCACGCCAGCCCTTATGATTACCTTAAATTGCTGGAAAATGAACGGGCTGAATACGAGGATGCACGTGTGCTCTATGTGGCGGCTACACGTGCCGAGCGCTGCCTGCACCTGCTAGGTGCGGCCAAACTGGATAGCAAAACAGGGCAACCCAAGGCGCCGAAAAATACCTTTCTGGAAATGCTATGGCCTATCGTACATGCTGAGTTCAGCGCTGATAATGTGCTTAAGGAGCAAGCCACAAAGAATCTTAGCAATACAATACAGCTGGCCGATTTTGCCCCTCAGTTGGTGAGGTTGAAAGCGCCATCTATCCCAGCATTGTTGGGGGCGCGTAATCTTCCACCCAATTCCCCACAAGTTGAGTCTGCCTTGGCCCAAACTGACGAACCTGAAGTCCGCAGCATAGAGGCTGATATAGGCACTTTAGCCCACCAATATATGGAAATATTCGCCAGACAGGGCTTGGAAAAATGGCCGGAGTCTCGAGTTCTGAGCTTGAGCCAAGCGATGCTGCACTGGTTTAAGCAGAGAGGCCACGCAGGAGACAAGTCCACTTTAGCAGCTCAGCAAGTGATTGCATTGCTCACAACGACATTGTTGAGTGAGAAGGGGCGGTGGGTATTGCAGCCTAGGCCAGATGCGCAAAGCGAACTGGCGATTGAGGCATTGCATGAACAGGGTGTCCGTAAGCGTGTGCTTGACCGCACATTCACCGAGGCTGGTGTACGCTGGATTATTGATTATAAAACTGCAACTTTTGGCGCCAACCCTGATGAGTCAGCTTTGAGGGCTGTGGCAGAGCAATATCGCGAGCAATTGGAAAGTTACGCCAGCTTGTTTGCCGAAGATAGCTTGCCTGTATGCAAAGCCATCTTTTTCCTGAGCGTTGGCAGGCTGGTCGTTATTTAATCCTGATGGTGGTGCAGGCGACGGATTGCCCTGAAGTGGCGGCGTACATACCAGGCAACAAAAATCACAGCTGCAATAATCAATACATGGTGGAACTGGTGGAAATATACTTTCAGGCTTTCCCAATGTTCACCCATCTTGAACCCGGCATATGCCAGCAACCAGCACCAGATCAGCGAACCGACAAAAGTATAGGCAATGAATTTTCCCATGTGCATGCGAGCGATGCCGGCGGGAAAGGCGATAAAGGTACGCACTGCTGGTAACAAGCGGCCAACAAAAATTGTGATTTCACCATGGTTGGCGAACCATTTATCAGCCAGTGCCAAATCATGATGTGAGATCAACACCCATTTACCGTATTTCTCTACCAGCGGTCTGCCACCATACATGCCAAGATAATATGCAGGTATAGAACCCACCACACAGCCAATAGCCCCTGCCAGCGCGACACCCCATAGCGTCATCTCACCCTTGAATACCAGAAAGCCAGAGAACGGCATGATGACTTCGGATGGCAAGGGGATACAGGCTGACTCGATTCCCATAAGAAGAACAATGCCGCCATATCCAAGACTGGATATGACATAAATAATAAATGTGGCGAGTGTTGCGATAAGTTTTTCGAGCATGATTTTACTTTTATGTGTTCTATTAGTTAGTTACACTGTGGTTACATCAATTAAAAAGACTAACAACAAGGAATTACAAATTGAGTCCATTTCGACTTTGCTTATCCTCTTTTTATCATCTGTATTTTAACCAAATAATAGGTAGCTGATATGCCTATTAATACTGCACCAGTTTTTTATAACCCATTAGATGGCAAAGTCATAACTGATTCGAACTTTTCTAAATTCACAGTTCTTGACGATGGAAAAATACTTGTTGCAGGCAAGCCTGATTTAATTCGCTATAACTCTAACGGTTCATTAGATGACACATTTGGTGTTAACGGTGTCATTGCCCATCACTCATTTGGTACTGAAGGTGCGCGCGCCATAGAAGTGCTTGCAAATGGCAAGATTTTGCTTGCTGGGAGCATTAACGATCAATTTGCTGTGGCTAGATATAACGCTGACGGTACCCTTGATAATAGCTTTGGCCTAAATGGGATTGCGACCACCTCATTTAGCAATGGATTCAACACTGTTCGAGATATGAAAGTTCAGGCTGATGGCAAGATACTCATTTCTGGTCGGGCTACCTTTGGGTATTCAAATGATTCTGCTGTTGTCCGGTTGAATGTTGATGGTACGGTGGATACCAGTTTTGGGAACTCTGGAAGCATTGTCGAAGATTTCGGTGCTGCATGGGAGACTGCTACTAATATTCTGCTGATGCCAGATCAGTCAATTGTCATTGCAACAGACAGTGACTTGGGCTCAGAGCGCCTTGAGATGCGCCACTTCGACATTAATGGCCAACTTGATACCAGCTTTGGTTTTAATGGTCTGCTAGAAAGAACCTATTTTCCGTTTACGGATTTAACACTCTTGCAAAATGGAAATATTTTGGCGATTGGCGGGTATAACTACGTCAATTTATTCTGGTTTACTTCTGGGGGGCAGGTCGATAGGTCCCAGAGCGAGTTGGGTTATATCGGTAATCACCCTGTAGCTGATCCTTATGCTTCTACTAATCCATATGCTACATACATACAGCAAGATGGAAAAATTCTCATTGCAGGCACTATATATAACGATTTTATGGTGCTGAGATATAACGTGGACGGTACTTTAGATACTAATTTTGGCGTGAATGGTGTTTTTCGCGCTGATTTTATTAAATATTATGATACTGCCACTGAGCTTAAAGAGCTTGATGATGGAAGTATTCTTGTCGTTGGCGGAGTAGGCACTGCAACTTCTGGTGAATACAAGCTGGGTATGCTCAAACTGAAACCCAATGGCACACTAGACACAAATTTTGGCCTTGGTGTTGTAAACAATAACCCAGTGTTTACTGAAGGTACACCCGTAATTCTCGCACCAACTATGCGGGTTTTTGATAAAGATCTAGCGGCTGGCAATTATGCCGGTTCCACGCTTGAATTGAGCAGATCGGGTGGCCCAAATTCAGATGATCATTTTGTTACACTTGCTGGTCATAGCATATTGTCATTGGAGGAAGGGCAGGACCTGATAGTTTGGGATAATGTCATTGGCAAGGTGAATGGTAATAGCCATGGCCACCTCAGTATTGAGTTCAACAGCAATGCAACTGATTTGCTGGTGAATTATGCAGTTCAAGATATTGCGTATTTGAATTTTTCGCAGACTCTTCCTGAATACATTACGATTGATTGGACATTTAGAGATGGTAATACTGGATTGCAAGGCGATGGTGGAGAGCAATCCGTTACAAAGTCTATTAAAGTAATTACATCAACGGTAAATGATCCTCCTTTCCAGCAGAGCGAGAAGGCCAATTTGATTGCTGGAACAGAGGATACTAATTACATCGTCACCAAAGCTCAGTTGCTTCAAGGAGTTTCTGACCCAGAGGATAATCCGTTGTCGATTAATCAAATATCTGCTAATCATGGCAGTGTGACCCTCAATAATGATGGCTTGTCATATACCATCATCCCGAGTGCTGATTATTTTGGCGATATCTTGCTTAGTTACTCAATTTCAGATGGCAATGGCGCTACATTTCAAACTAATCAGCAATTTACTTTGACTGCTGTAAATGATGCCCCAGAGGCAGAAGCGCTGCTGCCTGAGCTTGCAAAAGGTAAAATTAACAAAGTTTACGTAGTGAGTGACGAGCAGTTGCTATCGGGCATTGTTGATGCTGATGGAGACTCAGTCCAGCTCTCAGGCTTACATATCGACAAAGGTAACTTCGTCATAAATCCTGACGCGACATACACGATTACACAGGCTACTAATTTTACTGGTTTGGTCAATCTAACTTTCGATGTTACAGATGGGAACGGTGGTATCTATCATGCAACAAGAAGCTTAAATATTGGCCCTAATGTGGCTCCGGGTTTGACGGGAGATAAGGCTCTGTTGCTTTCAGGCGTCATCAACAAAAGCTATACCATCACCACCAGCCAATTACTTCAAGGCTATACAGACGAAGAGAACGATAGCCTCTCAATTTCTGGTCTTAGTGCAGATCATGGCAGTATCATCAACAACCACAATGGGACATATACGATTGACCCCGCCCTTAACTATAATGATTCAATCAAACTGAGTTACAACGTGATTGACGGTAATGGAGGCGTCACTGCGGCAAGTAATTCCTTCAATTTGTCAGGTATTAGAGTAAGTCCTCTTACGATTAAAACCAGTTTTGCTGATACCTCAAATATTAATCAGGCACTTAGTAATATTGGCACTTTGGCTAACCTAGATACAAAAATGTTGAATGCCGGAGAAGAGGCTGGTTATGCCATTCTGAGCATCGCCAGAGGCTTTTATGTTTATTCCTACTCTTCAAGTTTTGTAAATGGTGAGACTTTTGATGGATATTCTTTCTATGCCACAGGATCACGCTTTACAAGCTATCCAAAGGTAATTAATTCCATCAAATACTACTATGACACTGGTTGGATTTCTATGAATACCAATCTTCGACAGAATTCCGAGTCGTCTAGTTTGACAGGCAATATTTATAACTCGACCCTGATTACTGGTGATATGAAGATTTACCAGACTTTCGATTATGATGTTACCAAGCCTAGCAATTTCAGCATTACAAGTGCAAAAATCAGAATCGGCGATACCTCGATCTTGTTAAGTGGATCATTTAAACGCGATACCAGCGTTGACTTCCACCTAAAAGGCACAATTAAGTCTCTGGCTTTGAGTTCTGGGCATGAGAGCATCACCATTTCCGGGCTCAACTTATCTTTCAAGGATATGCGTGATTTTAGTTCTATCAGTGACCTTCTAGCTTCAGCTATGAGTAGTAAGGATAATGTACAGGGTAGTAACGGGGCTGAGAAGTTGTATGGCTATGACGGTAACGATAGTCTTAAGGCTCTAAAAGGCGACGATACACTGGATGGTGGAAATGGTGATGACCTGATTGATGGTGGTCCCGGTCAAGACAGTATGATTGGTGGCGGTGGAAACGATACATATCTGGTTGATAATCTACTGGATGTTATTTATGAAGAAGTTGATCAAGGAATTGATCAGGTGAAAATCAATATTCTCAGTAGCAACGGCACTTATGAATTAAGTGAAAATGTTGAGAATGCGACTATTGTTAGTAAGGTTGCCTTTAGTGTCATAGGCAATGCTCAGGACAACTATCTAATCGGTAATAAGGCAGCAAACTTTCTGACAGGCGCAGCTGGTGACGATACGCTGGACGGTGCGGCTGGAGCTGATAGTTTCTCAGGAGGGGATGGCAATGACACATATCTTCTGGATCAACAGTCTGAGTTGCTTAATATTACTGAGGCTGCGGACCAAGGAACAGACACCTTAATTCTAAGTTACAAAAATACTTCAAAACTCATTGCCAAACTGATTGATCTTGATACACAGCAAAATCTGAACTACATCGAGAACGTGACAGTGAAAGGAACGGGATTATTCGACCTTGTTGGCAATGCTTCAAACAATCAGCTGATTGGTAATGCCTCAATTAACCATATCACTGGGGGAGATGGTAACGATACCCTGAGCGGCGCTGCTGGTAACGATACACTTACTGGAGGTGCAGGACACGACATGTTTGTATTCGATAGTAAGCTAGCAAAAAACAACGTCGACACCATTAGTGATTTTAGTGCGGGGCAAGATGTCTTGGCACTCGATCATCTGATCTTCAAAAAACTGCTTGAAGGCAATCTCAGTATGGATAGCCTGGTAAATGGCAATACAGCCCCAACTAATGCAGCTCTTAGCGCTGGTGATTACCTTTATTTCAATACTTCCAATGGCGACCTCTACTACGATACTGATGCAAATGGCAAAGGGGTGGCAATCAAGTTTGCCACCCTGACAGGCGTATCTGAATTGTCGGCATCAGATATCTTGGTCATATGATTTCGTAAAACCAATACTTACAATTTCGTCTGCAATTTAAGATGGTTCATGCAATTCTTGTATGGATATGCAACTGTAAATAGTTGTTAATTAAATAAAAATCAATAAGTTATAAATAAACCCTAATTGGCATAGGGCTTGCCAACTACTTAGTGTTATTAACCACTGGAGTAGCTGCATGCAGGCCTCAACCCGAATCAACAAATATCCAAAGTTGATGATAGCCATACACTGGCTGACTCTTATACTTATCTTATCCGCAGTAGCACTTGTATTTCTCCGTGATGCCATCGAAGGCAAAGCACCTCGTCTTTGGTTACTCAATCTACATCGTAGTATTGGCTTATTGATCCCTTTGGTTCTGTTATTCAGACTCTCTATTCTGTTTTACTTCCGCAAGGCAGTACCTGTTCACGATCTTCCATTACCAGTAAAGCTGGCTTCAAAAATCAATCACGCCGCCATCTACCTGGTGCTGGCAGTTCAGCCATTTTTGGGTTGGGCGCAAACCAGCGCTTCGGGTAAGGATGCCAGCTTCTTTGGCATCATCCCACTGCCAGCCATTGTTTCTGAAGATATGGATTTCGCCGAAACGCTTGCTGACTGGCATGAGTGGGCTGCCTATGCGCTGCTGTTTCTGGTGCTATCCCATGCAGTTGCTGCGCTTTGGCATCACTACGTCAAAAAAGATCACGTGCTAACGGCTATGTTGTGGCCGTCCAAGGCTTAAAAGGTTTATTCATCTCAAGGAAGTAACATGTATAACAATGTATTTAATTTAAAGGGCACTTTGTTTAAGCTGCTGGGGTTCTTTATGGTGATTGGTTTTGCCCAGTCAGCTTTTGCGCTCCCCAGTTTTGCCAGACAAACCGGGGAAGATTGTATTGCCTGCCACGTAGGTGGTTTTGGCCCACAACTGACGCCACATGGCATGAAATTCAAGCTCGGCGGCTATACCGATACCGATGGCAAGTCAGGCAAAGTGCCATTGTCAGCCATGCTGGTACAGGGGTTTACCCACACTAGCAAAGATCAGTCTGGCGATGCTGCGCCACATTTTGGTACTAACGACAATCTGTCCTTGCAGGAACTATCCATGTTTGTGGCAGGGCGTTTTGCAGACCACGTTGGCGGCATGATACAGATCACGGGAAATGATTTCGATCGCAGATTTGCCATGGATAACATGGATATCCGCTTTGCCAATACAGCGCAAGTTGCAGATAAGGACATGCTTTATGGTATTTCGCTGAACAATAATCCTACAGTTCAGGATCCCTTCAATACACTGGCTGGCTGGCGTTTCCCTTACATGTCATCAGAGCTGGCACCAGGCCCTAATGCCTCACCATTGCTTGATGGTGGTCTCTCGCAACAAGTGATGGGGGCAACTGCTTATACGCTGTTTGATAATTCGTTCTATGCCGAATTTGGCGGTTATCAATCGATTTCTAGAACCATGCTGAACAAGATCAATGTTGACGGCAGCGGTCGCATCAATGGCGTGGCGCCTTACTGGCGGCTGGCGTATTTCAAGGATATGAAGAAGCAGGCATTCCACGTGGGTCTGTTTGGGATGAATGCAGATATCCAGCCTGACTATGCTTCTGGCGGCCCAACAGATAAGTACAACGACATTGGTGTAGATGCTGCGTACCAGTTCCTCGGAACGCGTGAACATATCTGGACTTTGAACAGCAGCTATACGCATGAGCGCAGATCATTAGATGCGACCATGCTTGGCGGTGGCGCAAGTGACAGAAAGAGCAATGTAAACAGGCTCGATTTGAGCACTTCTTACCATTACATGAACACCTATGGCATCACCCTTGGCGCATTCGATATCAATGGCAGCAAGGATCAGTTGCTCTACAACACAGGCGAGCAGGATGCTGGCAGCCTCAATGGTTCTCCCAATAGTCGTGGCTATATCGTACAGGCAGACTGGACGCCATGGGGGAAAGAAGATTCATGGGGTGCGCCATGGGCCAATGTACGTCTGGGGCTGCAATATACCGGCTATACCAAATTTAATGGCGCCAGCAAGAACTACGATGGATTTGGCCGTGATGCAAAAGACAACAACACATTGTTTGCCTTTGCCTGGCTCTCTTTTTAGGACATAAAATGAAATCAAACCAATGTATTGCCACCTTGATGCTGAGCCTGATGTTTGCCGGGCATAGCTATGCTGCAGCCGATGTGAATAGAGGTGCCAAGGTATTTGCAGAGGAATGCGCAGAATGCCATAGCGTCAAAGATGGAAAAAATAAGAAAGGCCCCTTTCTTTGGGGCATCTCTGGCCGTAAATCAGGGAGTATCGAGGATTTCAAATACTCAGACTCCATGAAAGCTAGCGGTATCACTTGGACTGCGGACAAGATTGCCGCCTATATAGCTGCGCCGAAGAAGATAGTGCCGGGCGGCATTATGAAATATGACGGTCTGGTTGATGAGAAAGACCGGCTGGATGTGATTGAGTATCTAGGCTCCCTGCATTAGGGTTCCCTGACGCGCACTTCATCCCTTAGTGCGTGATTCCTAAGCCATCTCTCTCCGAGGTGGCTTTTTTTATACAAATTCTTTTAGCAAAACTTTCACAAAATCTGCGCGGTGGTTGATATCTGGGAGCTGCACTGTAACGCGGAGCTTGTCTGGCCCATTCATGCGGCAGCGCCTATCGCGTTGTAGTAGGGTGATTAATTTGGCGGGGTCCAGTTCGGTATTCTGGCTAAAGTGCAGCTGGATAGCGCTGTCGCTTGCATCGATCTTCTGTATGCCCAGCGGCTTGGCAGCAACGCGCAATCTATGGCATGCCATCAGTGCTTCACCTTGCTCTGGCAGTAATCCAAAGCGGTCTATCAGCTCTTCCTGCAGGTTATCCAGTTCGTCGTCATTGGTACAATTGGCCAGACGTTTATAGAGCACAAGGCGCTCATGAACATCCGGGCAGTAATCGTTTGTGAGCAGGGCAGGGGTGTGCAGGTTGATCTCTGTGGTAACACCTAGCGGTGCCGAAAGATCAGGCTCCTTGCCAGCTTTGAGTTGCTTGACCGCATGGTTGAGCATGTCGGAATAAAGACTGAAACCGATCTCCTGCATCTCGCCGCTCTGGCTGTCACCCAGCAACTCACCCGCACCACGGATTTCCAGATCGTGCATGGCGAGGTGAAAGCCCGCGCCAAGGTCTTCGAGTAACTGAATCGCATCCAGTCGCTTTTGTGCTTGTGGTGTGATCTTGCGGTCTGGCTCGGTGAGCAAATAAGCGTAAGCCTGGTGGTGGGAGCGACCGACACGACCACGAAGTTGGTGCAACTGTGCCAGGCCGAACATATCAGCCTTGTTCATGATAATGGTGTTGGCCGTTGGTACGTCGATGCCAGTCTCAATAATGGTGGTACACAGCAGCAGGTTGGAGCGTTGCTGGTAGAAGTCACGCATCACGTGTTCCAGCTCGCGTTCACGCAGCTGGCCATGGGCAATGGCGATGCGCGCTTCAGGCAGGAACTTCTCCAGCTTTTCTTTCATCACGAAGATGGTATCGACTTCGTTATGAAGGAAATACACCTGCCCACCACGCTTGAATTCGCGCATCACGGCTTCGCGGATAATGCCTTCGGAGAAATCGGTATGGAAAGTCTTAATCGCCAGACGTTTCTGCGGCGGTGTGCTGATGACTGAAAATTCGCGCAGACCTTCCATTGCCATGGATAGCGTTCTCGGTATTGGCGTGGCAGTCAGTGTCAGTACATCCACTTCTGCACGCATGGCTTTTAGCTGCTCCTTCTGGCGTACACCGAAGCGATGCTCTTCATCGAGTATCACCAGCCCGAGATTCTTGAACTTGACGTCCTTCTGTATGAGCCTATGGGTGCCGATAATGATGTCTATCTTTCCCTCAGTCAGTCCCTTGAGCGCTTCTGTTTGTTCTTTTGCGCTGCGGAAACGCGATATCTCAGCAATCTTGATCGGCCATTCCGCAAAGCGATCCACAAAGTTCTGGAAGTGTTGTTCAGCCAGCAATGTGGTTGGTACCAGCACAGCTACCTGCCTGCCACCCATCACCGCAACAAACGCAGCGCGCAGCGCGACTTCAGTCTTGCCGAAGCCTACATCGCCGCATACCAGCCTATCCATTGGCCGACCAGACTGCATATCGCTGATGACAGCTTCGATTGCGGATAGCTGATCCGGAGTCTCTTCAAATGGAAAGCCTTCAGCAAAAGTCTCGTAATCTTGCAGGCTGAGCTTGAATGCATGACCTTTACGCGCAGCACGTTGGGCATAGAGATTAAGTAATTCGGCAGCGGTATCGCGTATCTGCTTGAGCGCTTTTTTCTTGGCCTTTTCCCAGTTGCCACTACCCAAACGGTGCAGAGGTGCTGATTCTGGCGGGCC
>Ga0265327_10004103_pt1 | contig 13163 bp, 13 predicted proteins | sample 41621metaG_FD_202089 | JGI IMG/M metagenome (GOLD analysis project Ga0265327, IMG submission 202089) | Rhizosphere microbial communities from Carex aquatilis grown in University of Washington, Seatle, WA, United States - 4-16-21 metaG | ecosystem: Host-associated > Plants > Roots > Rhizosphere... | reverse complement strand
TCGGCGCTGACCTTGCGCATCCGTCTTCTTATCCGGAAACCCAGGCTCATTTGTCGCTCCCTCACCTTCCGATTTACCTTGGCGGCCGGCGGCGACGGCGGCCGGCACGGCCATGCTCGGCACGCTGATACATCACGTCAAATACGTTGTTGCGGCGCTATTTATTCGATCTGTATATAAGTCATGGACTTCCGCCGCTTACGGTACTTCGTCGCTGTCGCTGAGGAGCTGAGCTTCAGCCGCGCGGCCAAGCGCCTGAACGTCAGCCAGCCGCCGCTCAGCATGCAGATCAAGGCGATCGAGCATGAGCTCGGAACCAGCCTGTTCGCCCGCACGCGCCGAACCGTGGCTTTGACCCATGCCGGGGAGGTCTTGCTACAGCAGGCTCGCGTTGCGCTGAGCCAGCTGGACCATGCCGAGGAGATGACGCGCCGCGCCGGTCGGGGCGAAGCCGGACGGCTCTCGCTCGGCTTCACCTCCTCCGTCCCGCTGCTGGACCTATTCCCGCGGATCCTGCGGAAATTCCGCCAACTCTATCCGTCTGCGGTGGTCGAAGCGCGATTGATGTCCACCGGCCAGCAGCTGAAGGCGCTGGCCGAACGACAGCTGGACGTCGGAATCCTGCAGCCGCCGCATGGGTTCAGGCCCGCGCCCGGATTGACGGCGCGACGTCTGTGGCGGGACCAACTCCATGTCTTTCTTCCCGACGACCATCCGCTGCTGCGCCAAGGCGAGCCGATCGCGCCTGCCGCTTTGGCGGAGGAGTCTTTCATTACCTTCGCCTCCGATCTGGGCTGCGGCCTTTCTGCGCACACGACCATGGTTTGCAGCCAAGCCGGCTTTCACCCGCAGGTGACGCAGGAGGTGGATGTGGCCAGTTCCATCCTGAGCCTCGTCGCCGCAGGCATTGGCGTCACCATTCTGCCTGAATGCCAGTCGCGCGCAGGGGTTGCCGGCGTCGGCAATCGTGCCTTGGCGGCAGCCGGAACCGAGAGTGACCTGCTCCTCGCGCATCGCACGCGCGATCGCAGCCCATTGCTGTGCAACTTCCTGGCGCTGGTGGACGAGATCGCGCCTGAACTCCCGGAAATGCCTGTGCAGCTGCGGGCGCTGAGGTAGCGAGACGTCGCACAGCGCGGCTCACCGCTTCCCTTCGTGGTCGGCATGAACCGTCGCATGACGGGGGCGGAACCACGAGCGGGAACGCGACAAGTGCCTTGCGGCACCCCCAACCCGGTAGGCGGCGCGCCGGCCGGACCGGAACCGCCTTACCTCGACCTCGTTACCGAGAACGAGTGCGCGGCGATGCATCGAGCGGCGGCGCGATATTTCCGCTGCGGGGATGCTGCGATGTCGAAGACCGCCAAGAAGACGGACCCGAAGCTTTGGGAAGCGGTGAAACACGAGGTCGTTGAATCCGGCAAGGGCGGACGGCCGGGCCAATGGTCTGCGCGCAAGGCGCAGCTCGCGACGCAGGAATACAAGCAGGAAGGCGGCGGCTATGTCGGCCGGAAGTCCGGAGACAACAGCCTGCGCCAGTGGCAGGAGGAGGACTGGGGCACCAAGTCCGGCCGCAAGAGCACTGAGACCGGCGAGCGCTACCTGCCGAAGACGGCGCGGGAGGATCTGTCGGACGAGGAATACCGCAAGACCACCGAGAAGAAGCGCGCCGACACGCGCAAGGGCAAGCAGTTCTCCCGCCAACCCAAGCGCATCGCCGAGAAGACCGCGAGGCATCGCGCGACCGGGCAGGCTGACGGTGCCGGCGGCCGGACCAAGGCCGAGCTGATGGCGGAGGCGAAGCGCCGCAACATCCGCGGCCGGTCGCGGATGCGCAAGGATGAGCTGGCGGACGCCCTCGGCCGCGGCGGCTGAATAGCTCCGGGTTTGGTAGTCTAATACGGGCTGAGCTTCACGCCTCTGCTGGTGTCGCGGGTGAACGTCGCCCGTGGGCAGCAGTCGGGGATCAGAACCGGCGGCGTTTTCGGAGCGATCGTTTTCCGCACTCACGCCGGTCCGTAAGCGAAACACGGAAGAAGGGAGGAGCACATCTTGCGCAGAAGAAAAGCGCTCGCTCCGGCGGCGCTGTCGCACGGCGTCAGCCGTCGCGACATGCTCGCCACCGGGACGGCCGCGATGCTGGCGGCTGGAACCGGCATCGGCGCCTTCGCGCCGCGGCAAGCGTCGGCACAGGCGACGAGCGGCAACCTCCCGCCGAACGTGCCCTCATGGATGAGGGAACAGGGAGCGCCCATCCTGACCTCGCCCTACGGCGTTCCGTCGCCGTTCGAGAAGGAGGTCGTGCGGCGGGCGCGGGAGCAGCGGCCGACGAACACGGCTGCGACGAGCTTCGCACCATTGCAGGACCTGTTCGGTATCATCACCCCGAATGGGCTCTGCTTCGAACGTCACCACGGCGGCGTGCCCGGAATCGATCCGGGCGAGCACCGGCTGATGGTCCACGGCATGGTGGACCGCCCCTTGATCTTCACCATGGACGACCTGATGCGCTTCCCTTCGGTATCGCGCATCCATTTCCTCGAATGCTCGGGCAACACGCTGAACTGGAAGAGCGCCGATCCGAAATGGACGGTGCAGGACACGCATGGACTCGTGATGTGCTGCGAGTGGACGGGTGTGCTCCTCTCGACCGTGCTCGACGAGGTCGGCGTCAAGCCGGAGGCGTCCTGGATTCTCGCCGAGGGAGCGGACGCGGCGGCGATGACGCGCAGCGTCCCGATGGAGAAGGCGCTCGACGACGCGCTGCTCGTGTACGCGCAGAACGGCGAGCGGTTGCGCCCGGAGCAAGGCTACCCCTTGCGTCTCCTGCTGCCCGGCTACGAGGGCAACATGAACATAAAATGGCTGCGGCGCCTCAAGGCCGGCGACAAGCCGTTCCAGACGCGCGAGGAAACGTCGAAATACACGGATCTCATGCCCGACGGGACGGCGCGGCAGTTCACCTTCTTCATGGAGGCGAAGTCGGTGATCACCCACCCGTCCGGCGGTCAGCAGATCAAAGGCGGGCCGGGATTTTACGAGATCTCCGGCTTGGCATGGTCCGGCCACGGCCGGATCGCGCGCGTCGACGTGTCGACGGACGGCGGCAGGAACTGGCAGAAGGCCCGTCTGCAGGAGCCGGTCCTGTCGAAGGCACTCACCCGCTTCCGAATGCCCTGGCGGTGGGACGGCGGGCCGGCGTTGCTGCAAAGCCGCGCCGTCGATGAGACCGGCTACGTACAGCCGCAGCACGATGCGATGATCGGCGCCCGCGGCACGAATTCCTTCTATCACTACAACGCCATCCAGACGTGGCGCGTCGATGGCGGCGGGGCCGTGACCAATCATGTCGCGTGACGCCGTCCGCATCGCCGCGCTGGCGGGATGCCTGCTGTTCGGCGCCGCGGGCACCGTCGGCGCCGCCGAACGATACGGTCTCGGCTCGCCCGCGACCGCCGCCGACGTGGCGGGCTGGGACATCGACGTGCAGCCGGACGGGACCGGCCTGCCGCCGGGCAAAGGCAGCGTTCAGGACGGGCGGAAGATCTTCGGCGAGGTCTGTGCGGCCTGCCATGGGGAGAAGGGCGAAGGCAAGCCGATGGACCGCCTCGCCGGAGGCTACGGCACGCTGAACACGGCGAAGCCGGAGAAGACGGTGGGTAGCTATTGGCCGTACCCGACGACGCTGTTCGACTATGTGCGCCGGGCCATGCCGTTCAACGCGCCGCAGTCGCTCACCCCCGATCAGGTCTACGCCGTCTCCGCCTACGTCCTCTTTCTCAACCAGATCGTCCCGGAAGACGCGGTGCTCGACGCCAAAAGCCTGCCGCAGGTACGGATGCCGAACCGCGACGGCTTCGTCAGCCCGGATCCGCGGCCGGACATCCGGAGCCCGGAGTGCATGCACGACTGCGATACGAACGGCGGGAAGGACTGATTTCCCTGACACGCTCTCTCTTGAGCGGCGGAGACCGTCTGCCGGTGGGGCTTAAACGCCGACGCGGATCAACGCGGCGTCGCGCCTGACCTCCCGCGGCGGGTGAAGCTCGCGACGGTCATCTTCGAGCGGGGCTGGACCGTCGCCCGCCGCAAGCTGGAATTCACGGGTTCGACGGATACTTCCAATGCCGGGCTGCCCGGCTTCCGCAAACTCGCTGACGCACTCGGCCGCAACGCAATGATGAAGAGTAGTTGCCGACGCCGGGATCGGGCATGACGGAGGCTGCGGCTTCTCATCCCGGAAAGCTCGACCGTATCTACACATAGGGTCTCTGAAGGACATAAAAGAAACACAAAGATAAAATACGCCATGTTCTTGAGCATTGCCGTCGAGGTTGTCCGAAACTGCGAATCCACCCACTGTTCGAATTCGAACAGATCGCTTATTGTGAAATATCGCCCGCAACAGGTTCAGGCGCGGGCGGCTGAGGGATGTATGCGCCCCCGCCTCGGCGGCAATAGGGGTGAGTGCATGACGGAAAATCCCACCGAACCCCTCGTCTTCGATGGTGACGCAAGCAGAGGGGCTATAGAGACATCACCCGACGAACTCGGCCGCCCCGTAAGCCGTGCCGCGAATGGCGAAGACGATCCGGGGCGTCGAGGCGCAACCATGATCGACAGCATGCGCCTCCCGACCAGCCCGCAAACGGCCGACGAGTGCAGACGACAGGCCGAGCATTTCGAGCTGTGCGCACAACACCAGCCGAACGTGGTAAGAGCATCGGTGCTTGTCGATCTGGCTGAATTTTACAAGGCTAAGGCGGCTTGGCTCGAAAGTGCCTGAATACCCCCGTGTGCACGGACGGCGACTTTGCTGATGTTGCGCATACGGCGGCGGGACGGCCTGCGCTCACGCATGACGCCCGACGGGATTCACCGCGATGATACGATCCGCCCGCTCACACGCTGCGCCATCAGCGCAACTCGAACTCGCGTTCGACACCCCCTCTCCGCCGACATTCCTGTCGAACCTGCTCGACATCCAGCGCATCTATTTGGAGCCGGCCGTCGAGCGCTATGCTCGTGGCCAGGAGATCCTGAGACGCTTTTCGGATGCCGAACGGGTCTCCGTCGGCTCGCACTGGAACATCCCCGACCTGCACGGCAACCCCGAACTCGTCGAGGATTGGAACCGCGTCAAGCGGCGGACCCTCGTGCTCGGCGTCAAGAAGTCGATGGCCTGCCGGCCGAACGGGCGCAGCGCCGACTTCGTCGGGCCGAACGCGGCGAACGGCTGCGCGATGGCCTGTTCCTATTGCTACGTCGCGCGGCGCAAGGGCTTCGCCAACCCGATTACCGTGTTCGTCAACATCGAGGCGATGCTCGCCTTCCTGGAGCGGCACGCCGCGCGCCAGGGGCCGAGGGGCGAACCCAACCAAGTCGACCCGGCTTATTGGGTCTATGATTTCGGCGAGAACGGCGACTGCTCCGTCGACGCGCTGCTCTCGGATAATATCCGGGACACGGTCGCGCTGTTCCGGCGGCTGCCAAACGCGAAGGGCAGCTTCGCGACAAAATACGTCAACCGCGACCTGCTCGACTATGACCCGCAGGGCAAGACGCGCATCCGCTTCAGCCTGATGCCCGAAGGCATGGCGCGGGTGGTCGACGTCCGAACGGCGCCGATGGCGGAGCGGATCGCCGCGATCGACGATTTCGTCGCGGCCGGCTGGGAGGTGCACGTCAATTTCAGTCCGGTGATCGTGCGCGACGGCTGGCTCCAGGAGTACCGCGACCTGTTCCGCCGATTGGACCAGTCGATCGGCCGGGTGGCGAAGGCACAACTCGCTGCCGAGGTGATCTTCCTCACCCACAACGCCGGCCTTCACGAGAGCAACCTGGAGTGGCATCCCAAAGGCGAGGCCCTGCTCTGGCGCCCCGACCTCCAGGAAGCGAAGCGCTCGGAGAACGGCGGCGAAAACATCCGCTACCGCGCCGGACCGAAGGCCGGTTACCTGCGGGAGTTCAAGGCGCTGCTGACGCGCGAGCTGCCCTATTGCCGCGTGCGCTACGCGTTTTGAAGCGACGGGCGGATAAGGTGTGAATTGCGTTTTCCGCTCAACCGCCCGACATGCTCGGCCAACCGGCGCGAGGCGAGGTTCTTGTGCTTCGCCTCGACCTCGAAGTCGGTCCAGACGAGATGGGCGGTCACGAGGTCGTTGACGGCGTCGTTCCACATCGTATCGGAGTGGGCGCGCAGATCGCGCGCCTTGATGCCGCGCTCCAGCAGGGCGACGAAATCCGGCCGTACGCTGGGCGGGTGGTCGGGAAGCAGATCCTCGCGCGATACGCTGACATGGCTGACCGGGCGGACGCCGCGCCATGATTCCTGGATGAGCGGGATGCGCGGATCGTCGGGCCGGATGTACTCGCCGCTGCTTTTGATCCAATGGTGATGGATGTCCAGCACGATCGGCAGCGTGTCGGCGAGCGGCAGCAGGTCGTCGAGCCCGTACGAGACTTCGTCGTTCTCGACCGTGATCAGGTTGCGCGCATCGGCGGAGAGGCGCGCGAGACCGGCGCGGAAACCCTCGATCCCGGCGGCCCTCGCGCCGCCGTGGATGTTGATGTGCGCGCCGTGCGGAGCCACCCGCCGTCGGCATATCCCATCATCCGCATCACGTCGGTATGGTACTCGAAATCCTCGATCGCGTTCTCCAGCGCCGCCGGGTTCGTCGTCGCGAGCACGCAGTACTGGCCGGGATGCATGCTGAGCCGGACGCCCGTGGCGCGGGCAAGCGACCCGGCCCGCGCCAAGCCGCTCTCGACCAGCGAGCGCATCGACGGTTCCTCGCGATACATCCAGTTCCCGACCGGATGCGTATAGGCCGGCAGCACGCCGCTGTAGATACGCAGCAGCCGTTCGAGCGCCGGCCTGCGGCCTATCTCGGCGATCGCGCGGCGAGCGCTGCCATATTGTGTTCGACGATGCCGATCGCCTTGGCCAGCGCCGCCGTCCGATCGAGACGGCTCAGCGCGGCGATCGTGGTGCCGATCAGGTTTAGATGCCTCTCCGCAGCGGTGTCGCCGATAGGTGAGACGTACTTGCAGCAGAAGCCGACGCGGGGGGTATCTTGGGATGTCATCGTCCTGCCAACCACCCGGCGCCGGGCTGCGTTCCGGCTGCCGTCGCTGCGCAGGCGGGCGGACAGCGGAATCGCTTTGACGCCGTCACGGCGGCGCAGTACTCGGCGGTGCACGAAGACTCGTCCGAGCAGGAGATGGGGATGCGGAAAGTGACGGCGCGCGGCTTCACGGCGGAGCGGGCCTGGGGCGCGCTCGACATCGCCGTCATCGACAACGCCACGGTCCGCCTGCATTGGACCGACCGGCCCTACATCTGGCATGTCAACGATGGCGAAGAAGTCTTCGTCGTGCTCGACGGCATTGTCGACATGCACGTGCGCGAGCATGGCACGGTGCGCGTCATCCGGCTCGAACCGGGCGACATCTTTCATGCCGCGGCCGGCGACGAGCATGTGGCACACCCGTGCGGTGAAGCCCGTATCCTCGTCGTCGAGCGGCAGGGGAGCCTCTGAGATCACGCCACGGCAAATGACGAACGCTAAGCGTTTCTTCGGTTTCGTGTCATATTTCCACCGGTTGAAAGCGATAAATCCTTCGGCTACGGTGCGATGGTCCATGGTAATTTAAGTCGCCACTTAAAGTAGTTTTTAACCGTCGATGCCCTTCGTTCGCCAGGCAATTGCCGGCCGTGCCTCAACAGCGCCCGCTAGTGGCGTCAGGTGCGCGGTCAGATCTGACGCGACGGAGAGGTGGATGGTCGATCGGTTCATTGGGAAGGTTGCTCTGATAACGGGCGGGACCAGCGGCATCGGCGCGGCGAGCGCCCGACGGATTGCGCGCGAAGGGGGTGCGGTGGCGATCGTCGGGCGCAATGCCGAAGCGGGCGCCGCAATCGTCGACGACATCGCCGCGGAAGGCGGCCGGGCCATTTTCGTGCAGTTGGACGTGCGCGACCGCGCCGGCATTCAGGGGACGGTCGATCAGGTCGTCGAACGGCTGTCCCGCATCGACGTGCTGATCAACAGCGCCGGCATCGCGAAGCTGGCGCCGTTCCTGGACACGCCGCCGGACATGTTCCAGGACACGTTCGACGTCAATGTCGGCGGGACGTTCTTCTTCGGTCAGGCGGTGGCGCGCGCCATGATCGAACTCGACGTCGGCGGCAGCATCGTCAACATCGCATCGATCTCGGGACAGCGCGGCAGCACCCGCCGCGCCGCCTACGGCCTCTCCAAGAGCGCCGTCATCCATCTGACGAAGGTGATGGCCGCCGAACTCGCCCAGCACCGGATCCGCGTCAACGCGGTTTCGCCGGGACCGATCACGACGCCGCTCAGCACGGCGGTCCACAAGTCGGCGACGGTCGCGGCGTACCGCGCGCTGACGCCGGCCGGGCGTTTCGCCGAACTGGACGAGGTCGCGGCGGCGGTGGTCTTCCTTGCCTCCGACGAAGCCTCCTACATCACCGGGCATACCCTCAACGTCGACGGCGGCTTCTGTGCCGCCGGGCTGATCGATTAAGGGGCGGGCGGGGGCATGTCCGTCACCTTCGCCCTTCCCCGCCTGCGGTGGCTTGCCTGGATCGGCCGCCGCGGCACCGCGGCGCTCGCGGTCGGGGCGCTGCTCGGCCTCGCCGTGCCGGGCCTCGCCGACCTGCTGGCCCCGGCGCTGCCGGCGCTGGTGTTCGCGTTCCTGGCGTCGACGCTGCTGCGCCTGCGGTTCGACGGGCTGCGGCAGTGCTTCCGCCGGCCGCTGCTGCCGGCGCTGCTGATCCTCTGGTCGCTCGTGCTGTCGCCGGCGGCGGTGGCGCTCGTCCTGCGGGCGGCGCCGCCGCAGCTGCTGCCCGGCGAACTGCCCGACGCGCTGATGCTGTGGGCGGCGTCGCCGCCGATGACCGCCGCCGCCGCGTTCGCGGCGCTGCTCGGGCTCGACGTCGAGCTGGCGTTCGGCGTCTCGCTGGTATCGACGCTGGCGACGCCGCTGACGGCGCCGCCGCTGCTCTTCGGGCTCGCCGGGTTCGCGGTCGGGATCGACGGCGTGGCGCTGTCGGCGCGGCTCGCGGCGGTCGTCGGCGGCGCCGCCGCGGTCGCGTGGGCGGTGCGGCGGATGCTCGGCGAGGAGCGGCTGGAGCGCCACGGCGACGAGATCGGCGGCGCGATGATCCTGGTGCTGGTCGCGTTCGCGGCGGCGCTGATGACCGAGATGCGGGCGCGGCTGGCGACGGCCCCGCACACCGCCCTCGCCTTCATCGCCGTCGCCTTCGCGTCGAACCTGCTGGCGCAGGGCGCGACGGCAGCGTGCTTCGCCTGGGCCGGGCGGCGGGAGGCGGCGACCGCGGCGCTGCTCGGCGGCAACCGCAACCTGTCGGTCGTCTATGCCGGCCTCGGCGCGGCGGCGACGCCCGACATCACCCTGTTCTTCGCCGCCGTGCACCTGCCGATCTACATGCTGCCGCTGCTGCTGCGGCGGATCTACTCCGCCGGTCGCGGCGCGGCGGCGGCGGACAAGGCGGAAGCTGCGGCGGCCGAAGCGGAACTCAAGCCGCCCGCACCGCCTCCCCCTCGGGCCCGCGCGGCACGTCGCCGCGGATAGTCGTGCGGTACATGATCCGCCGCTGCCCCTCTTCCAGGGGCGTCGCGTGGTGGATCGTCGCGCGGTTGTCCCACATCACGATGTCATCAGGCTGCCACAGATGGCGGTACATGAACCGCTCGTCGATCATGTGGCGGAAGAGATGGTCGAGCAGCTCGCGGCTCTCCGCCTCGGGCAGGCCGACGATCCGGGTGGTGAAGCCTTCGCTGACGAACAGCGCCTTGCGCCCGGTCGCGGGATGGACGCGGACCATCGGGTGCACGACTTCCGGCACCTGCGCCAGCATGTCGGCGTCGAGCGCCGGGCGGAGCGGGTTCTTGGCGTTCTGCGCGGCGTTGCGCGCGATGTAGCTGTGCACCGCGGACAGCCCGTCGATGCGCCGCCTGACATCCTCGGACAGCGCCTCGTAGGCGGCGTGCATCGAGATGAACAGCGTGTCGCCGCCCTTCCGCGGCAGCTCGCGGGCATGGAGCAGCGAGGCGAGGCTCGGCTCCGCCTTGTAGGAGAGGTCGGAGTGCCAGTAGCGCCCGGCGTCGGTGAGCCCGATCGGCTTCCCGTCCTCGCCCATCACGTTCGAGACGATCAGGATCTCCGGGTGCCCGGCGAGCAGGAAGGTCTTCTGCACGTGCACCTCCAGCGGACCGAAGCGGCGGCTGAAGGCGATGTGGTGCTCGGGCGCGATGCGCTGGTCGCGGATCACCAGCACCGAGCGCTCCTCGAAGGCTCGCTTCAGCGCGGCGAAGGTCGCGTCGTCCGGCGGCTCCGAGAGGTCGACGCCGAGCGCCTCCACCCCCAGCGGCCCCGGCATGTTGCGGATCTCCAGCGTCATCCTTCTCTCCCTCCCCGCCGCGCCCCGGACGGACGGCGTCGGCATCCCTCGGCGATTGCTACCATACCATGACGGCGGCGGGAACACGTGCCGGCCTTGACAGGCGGCGGGCTCTCGGGGCGTATTCGGGGCGCGCCGATTTCAGCCATGCCGTCAGCTTGCGGGCGCTCGAAAAATTCAGCTAAGCAGGATCGGCCGGTGCAGCACGATCCGTTCCGACCCGAGGAGAGGATCATGACGACGCTCCGAGCCGCCGCCTCCGCCTTCCTGCTTTCCCTCGCCGCCGCGGTCGCGGCGCCGCCGCGGGCCGCCGACGCCGCCGAGACGGTGCGGATCGCGCAGCAGTTCGGCGTCGCCTACCTGCCGCTCACGGTGATGAAGGAGAAGCACCTGCTGGAGCGGGCGGCCGAGCGCCATGGCGGCGGCAAGCCGGCGCCCACGGTCGAGTGGCTGCAGTTCAGCGGCGCCCCGGCGATGAACGACGCGCTGATCTCGGGCAACCTCGATTTCGCCTCGGGCGGCATCTCGCCGATGATCACGACGTGGGACAAGACGCGGCGCAGCCTGGCCGTGCGCGGCGTCGCGGCGCTGGGCGACATGCCGAACGAGCTGACGACGAACCGGCCGGAGATCCGCACGCTGCGCGACTTCACCGACAAGGACAAGATCGCGCTCCCCGCGGTCAAGGTCAGCTTCCAGGCGGTCGTCCTCCAAATGGCGGCGGAGCAGGCGTTCGGCCCCGGCAACGCCGGCCGCCTCGACGGAATTACGGTCAGCATGGCGCACCCCGACGCCGCGGCGGCGCTGCTGTCCGGCGGGACCGAGATCGACGCGCACTTCACCAGCCCGCCCTTCAGCAACCAGGAGCTGCTCGACCCGAAGATCCACCGGGTGCTGAGCAGCTACGACGTGGTCGGCGGGCCGCACACCTTCAACGTCGTCTGGGCGACGGCGAAATACCACGACGCCAACCCCGAGACCGTCGCCGCCTTCATCGAGGCGCTGGACGAGGCGAACGCCGCGATCCGCGAGGACCCGGCGGGCGCCGCCCGGCTCTACCTCGCCGCCGAGGGGTCGAAGATGCCGGCGGAGCAGGTCGAGCGGATCATCCGCGCACCGGACAACAGCTTCACCGTGGCCCCGCATGCGACGATGAAGTTCGCCGCCTTCCTCGCCCGCACCGGCGCGATCAAGGCGGCGCCGGCCGACTGGAAGGAGCTGTTCTTCCCGGAGATCCACGGCCGGGAGGGGAGCTGAGGGACCGTTTTTCTAACATAGGGGCGGGCTTGCCCCGCCCGTCTTGTGATGCAGGGCGTCGGGTACGGGCGGGGACGAGCCCCGCCCCTACGGCAGATTGCTGCGAACGAAGAAAAACGAACCGAACGGGTGGCGCACGGAGGGGAGATGCGACGTTTCGACGAACAGAGAACGGAGCCTTGCCCTATGCCGCCATCGCAGAAGACCACCCTCGCCGCCCGCCTTCTCCCCTCCTCCGCGGCTACAGCCGCGGCGCTGCTGCTCGCCGCGACCGCCGCCTTCCCCACGCCGGCCGCGGCCGGGCCGACGCTCGACGCGGTGCGGAAGCGCGGCGAGCTGGCCTGCGGCGTCACGACCGGCGTCGCCGGCTTCTCGCTCGCCGACAGCCAGGGCCGCTATACCGGGCTGGACGTCGATTTCTGCCGGCAGGTCGCGGCGGCGATCTTCGGCGAGGGCGGCGCCGCCAAGGCGAAGTTCGTGCCGCTGACCTCGCAGCAGCGCTTCACCGCGATCCAGTCCGGCGAGGTCGACATCCTCACCCGCAACACGACCTGGACGCTGCTGCGCGACACGACGCTGGGCCTCAACTTCACCGCGGTCAATTTCTATGACGGCCAGGGCTTCATGGTGCCGAAGAGCCTGGGCGTCAAAAGCGCCAGGGAGCTGAACGGCGCCACCGTCTGCCTTCAGCCGGGGACGACGACCGAGCAGAACCTCGCCGACTATTTCCGCGCCAACGGCATGCAGTACAAGCCTGTCGTGATCGAGAATTTCAGCGAGATCGAGAGCGCGTACTTCGCCGGGCGGTGCGACGTGTACACGACCGACAAGTCCGGGCTCGCCAGCACCCGCGCCTCGCGCGCCGGGAACCCGGACGATCAGGTGATCCTGCCCGAGACGATCTCGAAGGAGCCGCTCTCCCCCGCGGTGCGGCAGGGCGACGACGAGTGGAACGACCTCGTCCGCTGGGTGCTATACGCGACGATCGAGGCGGAGGAGAAGGGCGTCTCGCAGAAGAACGTCGACGAGATGCTGAAGAGCGACGACCCGGGGGTGAAGCGCCTGCTCGGCGTGACGCCGGGCATGGGCAAGGCGCTGGGCGTCGACGAGAAGTGGGCCTATTACGCGATCAAGCAGGTGGGCAATTACGGCGAGGTGTTCGAGCGCAACGTGGGCCGGGACTCGCCGCTGAAGCTGGAGCGCGGCCTCAACGAGCTGTGGACCAGGGGCGGATTGATGTACGCGATGCCGGTCCGCTGATCAGCCCCGCGCTGCCCTGCCGCGTCCCGAGTCGCCGCCACGGGTGCCGGACGCAAGCGGGCCGGAGCCGGCGGAGCGCGACGATGTTAGCGGTAATATCGGCGGAACCATGCTCTTCGGCACCGTCGGCGCGGCATACCGGCCGCCTCCTGCCGCCTCGCCTCGCGCACTCCCTCTCCCCTCGGGGAGAGGGCCG
>Ga0265327_10004102_pt1 | contig 13164 bp, 11 predicted proteins | sample 41621metaG_FD_202089 | JGI IMG/M metagenome (GOLD analysis project Ga0265327, IMG submission 202089) | Rhizosphere microbial communities from Carex aquatilis grown in University of Washington, Seatle, WA, United States - 4-16-21 metaG | ecosystem: Host-associated > Plants > Roots > Rhizosphere... | reverse complement strand
ATCTGCACTACCCCAAAACCGCCTTGCCATGGGCTGCGCGGCCCTGTTGCTTATATTGGCCGCCGGCTTGACGCCCGGCTTTGCGCGAGAGCCAACCGCCGCCGTCTGGCAGGACGATTTCCAATCCAGGCTGGAAGTCTACGCGCTGATGCAAACGCTCAGCGTCGATATTCTCGGCAGTTCCAGCGCCACGCGGAGCCTGGAAAAATGGTGCCGGGAGCACCAGCTTGCCGCCGTTCCGAGCATCGTCGCGCAGCGGGTTTTCGGCGAGGACAAGCCTATATCGCCGGAGCAATTGTAGCGCTTGGAGGTTGAAAGCGCGGAACAGGTAAAATATCGGAAAGTCCAGCTTTTCTGTGGCGATCAATTATTATCCGAAGCGGACAATTGGTATGTGCCTAGCCGGTTGAGCGCCGACATGAACCGGCTCCTGGACACGACGCAAACCCCGTTTGGAAAAGCCGTGGCGGCTTTGGAGCCTTCCCGGCAAACCATCTCCGTCAAGCTGCTCTGGTCGCCTTTGCCGGATGGCTGGGCACTCAACAACCCCGCCCGTGTTGGCCGCACGAAAACCCAAGCGCTGGACATTCCCGACGCGCTGTTTGAGCACCAGACCCTGCTGTATAGCCGGGACCGGAAACCGATTGCCGAAGTCCACGAAATTTACCAGCGGCACATATTGGCGCCGCCACGCCGCGCCAGTCGCTGAGTTCAGCGCCGCAAGCGCGGCCTCTGGCCGTCGCGGTCAAACAACCGTGGCTTGGGGGATTTGGCAGGATAAGAAATTGGCTTTCAGGCTTGAAGCGCTGAGGCTGGGGGGTTCGGCTTCGTTTGTACGCTTCTTGCGTCCCAGGATGGGAGGCGCTTGCGCGAAGCCCGCTGCAAAGCGGAGACGAGAAAATCAGGATTTGATGACCCATTGGTCGGGGTGAGAGGATTCGAACCTCCGGCCACTGCCTCCCGAAAGCAGTGCTCTACCAGGCTGAGCTACACCCCGCGTATGGATTTTTCAGTAGCTGCGTTCCACTGAAAATTGCGCAAGCCGGATAAGGGCTTGCTTGTGCTCGGACGCTGGAAGATCGCTTAAAGCCGCGATGGCTTTGTCGGCTTCTTCCCTTGCACGCCGTGCAGTATACTCGATTGCCCGCGTAGACTCAATGATATCGTACACTTCTTTGAAACGGTCGCGGTTGCCTTCCTGGATGGTCTGGCGCAACAGGGCCGCCTGCGCCTCGGTGCCGTGTTCGATGGCGTAGATCAAAGGCAGCGTGGGCTTGCCCTCGGCGAGGTCGTCGCCTAAGTTTTTGCCCAAGTCTTCCGGGTCGGCCTTATAGTCCAGCGCGTCGTCGATGAGCTGGAAGGCCGTCCCTAAGCACAAGCCATATTCTTTAAGCTTGTTTTCAGCGGCTTCCGGCACGCCGGTCAGCACGCCGGCCAGTTGCGCGGCGGCGCTGAACAGGATGGCAGTTTTGCGGGCGATGACTTGCAGGTATTTTTCTTCGGTGGTGGCCGGGTTGTTGCAGTTGAGCAGTTGCAGCACCTCGCCTTCGGCGATGGCGGTGGTGGTGCGGGACAGGATCTCCATGATGCGCATGTGGTTGACGCTGACCATCAGCTCAAACGAGCGCGAATAGAGGTAGTCGCCGACCAACACGCTGGCGGAGTTGCCCCAGAGCTGGTTGACCGTATCCTGGCCGCGCCGCAGCGAGGACTCGTCGACCACGTCATCATGCAGCAAGGTGGCGGTGTGGATGAATTCGACGACCGCGGCCAGGGTGATGTGCTGGTCGCCCCGGTAGCCCAGGGCCTTGGCGACCAGCAGCAGGAGCATGGGGCGCAGGCGTTTGCCGCCGCTGGCGACGATGTAGTTGCCGATCTGGTTGATGAGCACCACATCGGAACTGAGTTCGCGGATGATGAGTTGGTTGACCTCGGCCATTTCCGCTTCGACGAGCTGTTTGATGCCGGCAAAGTCCTGGTTGGGGCTGTTGGCCGCCGCCGATTGGGTTGATTGAGCGCTAAGGGTCGTCATGAGTGTCTCCGCCTGCAAGCGGTTATCCTGGTATTTGAATAAAATCGGCGAATCCTATGAATCCGCTTCGACTGTGTCAAGTTTAATTAGTTTTTTGGTCGCTAACGCATTCTGGCTCCGCTTCGAGCATCAAAAATGGCGGTGGGCCGATCCAAGCCGCCGAGCTCGCCGGGCAGAAAGCATAAGCCGCTGCCGGTAAAGTAACGCCGGGTTTGGGACAGCGTCCGCGCCGGCCGGGTTCCGCTAGGATTGGCGCTAGTGGAGACAATGGCCCCGCCGAAGTCCCGGCACAGCGCCGAGGCGGCCGGGTGCGCCGTGACGCGCACCGCCAGCGTGCCGCGCCGCCCGCAAAGCCAGCGCGGCGCCCGGCGTGCCGCCGGCACGATCCAGGTGACCGGCCCCGGCCAGCTTGCCAGCAAGCGCCCGCGCATGTCGCCTGCGGGGATGTCCAGGAAAGGCTCGACTTGCGCGAAGTCGGCGGCGATCAAAATCAAGCCTTTCGCCGCCGGGCGTCGCTTAAGCGCCAACAAGGCGGCCACCGCCGCCTCGTTGCGCGGGTCGCAGCCTAAGCCCCACACCGCTTCAGTGGGGTAGGCGACCAGCCCGCCCTGACGTAACTGCCGGGCGGCGAGGCGCAGACGCAGGCGCGGCATCCAGACCATGCGCCAGCCGCCTCAATCCATCGCCGCGTCCGTGGGGTCGCCCTCGTAAGGGGTGGCGTAGCCGCACTCCTTTTGCGGACAGACTTTTTCGACGCCGCGCCGCTTGGTCGTTTTGACAGTCAGGATCGGCCAGCCGCAGCTCGGGCAGGGCTCCGCCAATGGCGGATTCCAGGCGGCATAGCTACACGTCGGGTAGGTGGAGCAGGAATAGAACAGCTTGCCGAAGCGCGACTTGCGCTTGATCAGGCTGCCTTTCTTGCACTCGGGGCATGGGACGCCGGAGTCTTCCGGCTTTTCCAGAGGCTCGATGTGCTTGCAGGCCGGGTAGCCGCTGCAACCGATGAATTTGCCGTAGCGCCCGGTTTTCAGCACCAGAGGGGAATCGCACTTGGGGCAAGTCCGGCCTTCGACGATTTCCGGCTCCGACTGCTTGGCGTCGCCGTCGAGGTTGCGGGTGTATTTGCAAGTCGGGTAGCTGTTGCAGCCGATGAAGCGGCCATTGCGGCCCAGCCGGATGGACAAGGGGCCGCCGCAGTCGGGGCACAGCTCGTCGATGGCCTCGTGGGTCACGTCGGCGCGCTTGAGCGAGCCGTCCTTGTCCTCGACCAGCGCGATGAACGGCCCCCAGAACTCGCCCAGCACCGGCTTCCAGGCTTTTTCCCCGCGCGAGACGGCGTCCAGTTCGTCTTCCAGGTTGGCGGTGAAATTGTAATCGACGTACTGGGTGAAATGCTCGGTCAGGAATTTGTTGACAATGCGGCCCACGTCGGAGGGGATGAAGCGTTTGCTTTCCAATTCCACGTAATGGCGCTGCTGCAAGGTCGAGATGATCGAGGCGTAGGTGGACGGCCGGCCGATGCCGTATTCCTCCAGGGTCTTGACCAGGCTGGCCTCAGTGTAGCGCGGCGGCGGCTCGGTAAAATGCTGGCCGGCGATGATCGCCTCCAAGTCGATGGCCTGGCCTTCGCGGAGCGGCGGCAAGTAGCTTTCGTCGTCGTCCGTCGCCGCGTCGTCGCGGCCTTCCAGGTAGACGGCCATGAAGCCGGGCTCGATGACGGTCGAGCCATTGGCGCGGAACACGTTCCCTTCGCCGCAGGCCAGATCCACGGCGACGGTGCCCAAGGTGGCATGGATCATCTGGCAGGCCACAGTGCGCTTCCAGATCAGGTTGTAGAGCTTGAACTGATCCGGGCCTAGATGCGCTTTGACGGCTTCCGGCGTGCGCTGCGCCGAGGTGGGACGGATCGCTTCGTGGGCTTCCTGGGCGTTTTTGCTTTTGGTCTTGTAGACCGGCGGCTGTTCGGGCAGCTTGGCCTTGCCGAAGCGGGCACCGATCAACTCGCGCAGATCGGCAATGGCCTCGTCGGCCAGGTTCACCGAGTCGGTGCGCATATAGCTAATCAAGCCGACGCTTTCCCCGCCCAGGTCTATGCCTTCATACAACTGCTGCGCCAGCGTCATCGTGCGCCGGGTGGTGAAGCCCAGCTTGCGAGCGGCCTCCTGTTGCAGGGTCGAAGTGGTGAACGGGGCCGCCGGGTTGCGCTTGCGCTCTTTTTTCTCGACTTTCAGGACGCCTAGCTTGCCGCCGGCCGCCTTGAGCAAGGCCGAGCGCACGGCGTGGGCCTGCTCTTCGTTCGTGATGCTGAACTGTTCTTGCTTAACGCCGCCGAACTGGGTCAGGCGAGCCTTGAAGGCTTGGCCTTCGGCTTGGGTCTGCGCTTCGATAGTCCAGTATTCTTGGGACTTGAAGGCTTCGATCTCCAGCTCCCGCTCCACGATCATGCGCAGCGCCGGGCTTTGCACGCGGCCGGCGGAAAGCCCGCGACGGATTTTTTTCCACAACAACGGAGAAAGCTTGAAGCCAACCAGGTAATCCAGCGCGCGGCGGGCCTGCTGGGCGTTGATGAGATCCTCCGACAGCGTCTTGGGATTCTCGATGGCTTCGGTGATGGCACGCTTGGTGATTTCATGGAACACCACGCGATGCACCGGCTTGTTGCCGAGCAATTTCTTTTCCCGCAGAATTTCGATCAAATGCCAGGAAATCGCCTCGCCCTCGCGGTCGGGGTCGGTGGCCAGATAAACCGAATCGGCTTTTTTCGCCGCGCTGGCGATGGCTTGCACATGCTTGAGGTTCTTTTCGATGACCTCATACTTCATGGCGAAATCATGTTCGGGGTCAACCGCGCCTTCTTTGGGGACAAGGTCGCGCACATGGCCATAGGACGCCAAGACCTGGAAGTCTTTCCCTAAATATTTTTCGATGGTCTTGGCCTTGGCCGGGGATTCTACGATGACGAGGTGTTGACTCATTTATGGCGCTTGGCTTGGGGGTGTTGCTAAAGTGAGGCTGCTGGGATGCCGCTCAGTGCGAATAGCTAGGCAGCGATTCGTACACCAAGTTTTCCATGCGGGCGAAGGCGATTTCTTCGTTGGGCTGGCTGAACAAAACCATCAACACGATCCATTTCAAATTTTCCAGGGAAATGGCCTCCTCTTGCAGCGCCATGGCACGGTCGACGGCCAACTCGCGGCTGGCGGGCGTGAGGATGCCGCTTTGTTCGAGGAACATGAGCAGGCCGCGGCACTCGGTGTCCAGCTTGGCGCATTCTTGTGCCGAATACACACGGAACGCCGGCAGGGAGCAGGATTTGATCGGTTTTTGCTCGGACAGCGACTCCAGCCAGTCGAATGCCTTGTTTATCTCTTTGTGCGGGAAGCCCGCCTCCAGCAACTCGGAGCGGATCGCGTCCGGGTCGGGGGTCAGGTCGGTCTCGTCGTCCATGTAATTCTCAAAGAGATAAATCAGGACATCAAATACGTTCTCTTTCATTCTCGGTCTCGATTGGAAGTGGGAGGGCGAGGAGCTTCACCGTATCCGGCTGTAGCCGCCGTCGGCGGAAACAATGTGGCCTTGCAGTTCCAGTGCCAGCAGCAGGGAAGCGATGGCTTCCGGCGTATTCCCCGTCGCCGCCACAAGAGTATCCACGGAGGTCGGGGCATACGCAATATATTTCAACAACCGGCCACATTCCGGGTCGAGCGCTTCCCCGTCCGTTTGCCGCGCCAACGGGGGCTGGCTGGCGAGTCTGGCAACGGAGAATTCGTCGAGGATGTCGTCCACCGTCTCCACGAGTTTGGCCCCTTGCTTGATGAGAAAGTTGCAGCCCCGCGCCAGCGGGTCGTTGACCGCGCCGGGCAGGGCGAACACCTCGCGGCCTTGCTCCAAAGCCATCCGGGCGGTAATCAGGGAGCCGCTTTTCAGCGCGGCCTGCACCACCAGGACACCCAGCGAAAGCCCTGAAATAATACGGTTGCGCCGTGGAAAATTGCTGGCCTGGGGCGGGCTTGCGGTGGGAAATTCAGAGACCAAGGCTCCGCCTTGAGCCAAGATGGACTGGGCCAGCTCGGCATGGCTGCGCGGGTAGACCTGATCCAGCCCGGTGCCCGCGACCGCCAAGGTCAGCCCGCCGCCCTCCAGCGCCCCCCGGTGGGCGGCCGCGTCCACGCCCAAAGCCAGGCCGCTGGTCACGGCAAAGCCGGTTTCCACCAGGGCGCGGGCGAAATCGCGGGCGAACCGCCCGCCCGCAGGCGACGGGTTGCGGCTGCCGACCACGGCCATCTGCCGACTGGCCAGCGCGTCGACGGCGCCTTGCACAAACAACAGCGGCGGCGGGTCGGCAATTTCGCGGAGCATGGCGGGATAAGCCGCGTCTTCCAGGCTCAGGCAATGGCGGCCTCCCGCGTCGAGCCAGCGCAGATCGCCTTCCACAGCGTCCCAGTCAGGCTTTTTCAGCCAGGCCAGCGTGTCCTTGCCCAAGCCCAAGCCTGCCAAGCTTTCGCCGGACGCGGCAAAAACCCGCGCCGCCGAGCCGCAGCGCTCGACGAGCGCCGCGAACGTGCGCGGCCCGACCCTGGGCGCGCGCAGCAGGGCAAGGGCAAAGCGCAGTTCCTCGGGGCGGGCGGGGAGGCTCAAGGGTTGGTGACGGCGTCGTTAAGATGGATGGCGCGGATGGCGTTCATCACCAGCGCGAAACTCACCCGCTGGTAAGGGCGGAACACCATCAGCAAACCTTCCTTTTCGGCCGGCAGCGCGACCATCTCGTCGGCGGAGGGGCTGATAATGTCGCGCTGGAACACCCCGCTTTGGCGCACTTCCAGCACGGTGCCGGTTTCGATGCCGTCGGCCGCGCCACGGTCGATAATCACGATGTTCCACTGGCCGATTTGCGAGACGCCATCGACCACGGCAATGACATGCCCGGCGACGGGCTGGGCGGGCGGGTGCGGCTGATAGCGCGTCTGCACCTTTTCGGCTTCGATGGGCAGGATGCGGTCGCCGATGACGAGTTCGCGGGCGCTTTTGGTGATGCGCAGGGTGGACGGGTCGCCCACCGCCTGCAGCTCGGCGTTCGCCACGTAGAGCGCCTCGTAGCCTAAAACCTCGTCGGTCTCCGCGTCCACATACGGCGGGCCGGCGCGGAACACCATGTAACCCGCCGTTTGCCTGTCGTTCAGCCCGCGCACATAGATCCGGTCGCCGCTGCCGGTGACGACATGCTCATCGGCCATGGCGACGACATAAGCCGCCTGGTCCATGACGCCGCCGTCGACGACCTTAGGCTCGGTCAAAAACTGCTGGATCGCGTTCAGCGGAATGGTGGGAATGGCCTCGTCCAGCGGCTCGGCGCGGATGGTCGGGGACAGCCGGACATCGCCGCCCGCCGCCTGCCCACCGCCTGCGCCCTCGCGCCTAGCGCCCACCTGCAAGCGCGGCTTGCCGTTGATGACGGTCAAGGTCAACTCGTCCCCCGGATAGATCCAATGGGGATTGGCGATTTGGCGGTTGTCATGCCAAATCTCGGGCCACTGCCAGGGCTTGGCTAGAAATTTGCCGGCAATGTCCCAAAGCGTGTCGCCCCTGGCCACGGTATAGCGCTCCGGGTGGCCGGGATTCAGTTCGATTTCGTCGGCCTGCGCGAAGCCCGCCATGAGCAACAACCACAAACCCCCCGCTATCCGCAATTTCATAAGCGTTTTCATCCTCTGCCTGACTTTCCCGGCGTGGGAACGGCGCCATAACACGTTAGGTCAAATCGGTTTTATTTCCGCGAAGGCGGAAAAGCTTTGCGGCGGCCTGAGGTCTTCCGCCGCCTTCGTTTAAGCGAAACGTTCAAAGTCTAGTCGAATTCGGCTAGAATTCCAAAATTCTAAGAACTTGCACCGGCGGCGAAACCATGGCCCTTCTCACTATTCTCGAATATCCCGACCCCAAGCTACGCAAAAAAGCGCTGCCGGTGGAGCGGGTGGACGCTGCCGTGCAGACCCTGCTAGATGACATGCTGGCAACCATGTACGCCGCGCCGGGCATCGGCCTGGCCGCGATCCAGGTCAATGTGCAAAAGCGGGTCATCGTCATCGACATCTCCGAAGAAAAGAACGCCCCGCTCTGCCTGGTCAATCCCGAAATCCTGGAAACCTCCGGCAAGGAGGAAATGGACGAAGGCTGCCTGTCCGTGCCGGGCGTGTTCGAGAAAGTCAGCCGGGCGGAGAAAGTGCGGGTCAAAGCCTTAGGCCGCGACGGCGCCGAGTTCGAAATGGAGGCCGACGGGCTGCTCGCCGTGTGCATCCAGCACGAAATCGACCACCTCGAAGGCAAGCTGTTCGTCGATTACCTGTCCGCCCTCAAGCGCCACCGCGCCAAGAAAAAGCTCGAAAAAGACCGCCGCCAGCGGGCCGGCAAACCCGAAGGCAAAGCCCAGGCGGCGCTCTAAGCCTCTATCCGCCGCGTCGCGCACAGAGCGCTTCCCGCCCTCCCCTCAGCCAGGGCCACACTAGGCACACCACCCCTATGAAAATTCTTTTTGCCGGCACGCCCGAGTTCGCCGTTCCCAGCCTAGACGCACTGCTGGCCTCGGAACATGCCGTCGTCGGCGTCTACACCCAGCCAGACCGGCCCGCAGGCCGGGGGCGCAAAGACAAGCCCAGCCCGGTGAAAGCCTTGGCGCTGGCCCACGGCATCGAAGTCCGCCAGCCGGAAACCCTGAAATCGCCGGAGGAGCAGGCCATCCTGCGCGGCTTCGACGCCGATTTGATGGTGGTGGTGGCCTACGGGCTGATCCTGCCCAAAAAAGTGCTGGAAATTCCCCGCCTGGGCTGCGTCAACATCCACGGCTCGCTGCTGCCGCGCTGGCGCGGCGCCGCGCCGATCCAGCGGGCGCTCTACGCCGGTGACGCTGAGACCGGCGTCACCGTCATGTTCCTGGAGCCGAAAATGGACACCGGGCCGATGTTGCGCAAAGTGTCCACGCCGATCCGGCCCTTGGAAACCTCGGCCGATCTCTACGAGCGCTTGGCCGTGCTGGGCGCGCAGGCGCTGGGCGAGTGCCTGCCGGGCATCGCGGACGGGACGCTCGTGCCGGAGACCCAAGACGAGTCACTGGCCACCTACGCGCAAAAACTGGACAAGGCCGAGGCTCTCCTGGACTGGACGCTACCGGCGGCGGTGCTGGAACGGCGGGTGCGGGCGTTCAACCCCTGGCCGGTCGCGGAAACGCGCTATCGCGGCGAGACGCTGCGCATCTGGCTGGCGCAAGCCGTGGACGAACCGTCAGGGAGCGCGCCCGGCGAGCTGCTGGCGAACCGCAAGACCCTGGACGTGGCGACCGGCAACGGCCTCCTGCGCCTGCTCGAAGTGCAGCTTCCCGGCGGCAAGCGGCTGTCGGCCGCCGACTTTCTCAATGCGCGTCCGGTGGACGGCGTGCGGCTTGGTGAGTCCGCTTGAACACGCGCGCGCTGGCGGCGGACGCCCTGCGCCGAGTGACAGTGGAGGGCCAGTCGCTGACCGCCGCGCTCGACGATATTCTGCCGGGCATTACCCAGCACAACGACCGCGCCTTTGTGCAGGCACTGTGCTTCGGCGTGGCACGCTGGTATTTCCGGCTCGACTTCATCCTGCGCCAATTGGCCGCCAAGCCCATCCGCGACGAGCAGATCCGCCTGCTGGCCCTGCTCGGCCTGTACCAATTGGAATACACCCGGGTCAAACCGCATGCGGCGGTCGCGGAAACGGTCGAAGCCGCCGGCGGCAAGCGCTGGGCGAAGCCCTTGCTCAACGGCGTGTTGCGCAGCTATCAGCGCGAGCGGGAGCGTCTGCTGGCGCTGGCCGCCCTTGACGAATCCGCCGCCTCCGCGCATCCTCCCTGGCTGATCGGCAGAATCCGCGCAAGCTGGCCGGACGACTGCGCCGCCCTCTTGGAGCAGGCCAACCAGCCGCCGCCGATGACGTTGCGCGTCAACCACAGGCAAGGCGGGCGCGAGGACTACCTGGAACGCTTGCGCGAGGCCGGCCTCGCCGCGCAAGCCTGCCGCTTCGCGCCGACCGGGCTCACGCTGGAAAGCCCCGTCGCCACCGAGCGCCTGCCGGGGTTTGCGCAAGGCCGGATCTCCGTGCAGGACGAGGCCGCGCAGTTGGCGGCGGATTTGCTGGATCTGCGGCCGGGGCTGCGGGTGCTGGACGTGTGCGCCGCGCCCGGCGGCAAGACCTTGCACATCCTGGAGAGCCAGCCTGATTTGGCCGAGGTGGTCGCGCTCGACATCGCGCCGGAACGGCTAGGCAGAATCCGGGAAAACCTGGCCCGCGCCGGCCTTCAAGCCACCGTGTTGCGCGGCGACGCCGCCCGCCCCCAAGACTGGTGGGACGGCAGGCCGTTCGACCGCATCCTGCTGGACGCGCCCTGCTCCGCCACCGGCGTGATCCGCCGCCATCCGGACATCAAGCTATTGCGCCGCCCGGAGGATATTGCCCAGCTACAGGACTTGCAGCGCCGCATCTTGGCCAGCATCTGGCCGCTGCTGGCCGAAGGCGGCCTGCTGCTGTACGCGACCTGCTCCATTCTGCAAGAGGAAAACGAACAGCAGGTGGCCGGTTTTCTGTCCCGCCACCCGGAGGCAAAGGAAGCCCCCATCACGGCGGACTGGGGCCGGCCCGGCGTCTGTGGCCGGCAAATTCTCAGCGGCGAGCAGGGCATGGACGGCTTCTATTACGCCCGCCTGGCGAAATGACCGCGTGCCTGCGCTTGTGCTTGTGCGCGTGGCTGGCGCTGGCCGCCCCGTCCCAGTCTGCGGCGGCGGACTACGGGTTTCGCGTGCTACGCGCCGAACTAAAACCAGACGCCACGGGCAAGGCTTGGGGGCTGTTGGACGCCGACATCGACTATCGCTTCAGCGAAGCCACACTTGACGCGCTGCGCAACGGCGTGTCGCTGACCCTGGTGCTGCGCCTGGCGGTCAAGCGCGAGCGCCAGGGCTGGTGGGACGCGACCGCGCTGGACGAAAACCGCCCGTTCCGCGTCCGTTACCATGCCTTGTCCAAGCTTTACCAAATCCTCGACGGGGACGGCGAGACGCCGCGCAATTTCGTCAGCATCAACGCCTTGCTGGAAGCCATGGGCAGCGTGCGCCGTATGCCTTGGGCGCTGGCCTCGCCGTTAAGCCCCGGTGCGCGCTACCGGGCCAGCCTCGCCGTGGGCCTGGACATCGAATCCCTGCCCCTGCCTTTGCGGCCGGTGGCTTACCTCACCCCTGCCTGGTATTTGGATAGCCCGGTTTACCAATGGACTTTCGCAAACTGAAGCCGCCGTTAAGCCTGTCCGTGCTGGTGCTGTTCGCGGCCATTCTCGCCTCGCTGCACCTGATGAGCTCGGCCACCCAGGACTCGTCGCAACTGGGGAAGATGTACTCCTGGCTGCTGCTGATCAACTCCTTGGGGTCGGCCTTGTTGCTCGGGCTGGTCGGGGCCAATGTCTATTGGCTGCTGCGCCAGCTCAAGCAAAAGGCGGCGGGCTCGCTGCTGACGGCACGCATGGTGTTCCTGTTCATCTTGCTAACCCTGGCGCCGGCCTCGATTGTGTTCTACTACTCCATGCAGTTTCTCCAGCAAAACATCGACAGTTGGTTTGACGTGCGCATCGACCGCGCCATGGACGACGCCTTGGAACTAGGGCGCTCGGCGCTGGACGAGCGCATGCAGGCTTTGCTGCGGCAGACCGAGCAAGTCGCCTGGCACCTGGACAACGTGCCGGCCTCCATGGTCGCCATCACCCTGGGCGACGTTTACGACCGCAGCGAGGAGGGGGAATTGACCGTGTTCACCAAAAAAGGCCGCATCATCGCCTCCAGCGGTTCCAGCTCCGACCAAATCGTCCCCGACTTGCCCAGCGATACCGTGTTATTGCAACTGCGCCATGGCAAATCCCATGTCGGGCTGGAACCCACCGCCGGTTCAGGCATAAAAATCCGCGCCGTGGTGTTAGTCACCGGGCGCGATGAAAACTATTACCTGCAAACCGTGCATCCCGTGCCGCAGCGGCTGGCGGAGTTGGGCTTGACCGTCGAGTCGGCGCACGCCCACTACAAAGAGCTAAACTATCTGCGCAGCTCGCTGAAAGCCAGCTTCGCGCTGACCTTGTCTTTGGTGTTGCTACTCAGCCTGCTGGCGGCCATCTGGGCGGCCTTCGTCAGCATCCGCCGCATCGTCGCCCCGGTGCGCCGGCTGGCGGAAGGCACCCGCGCCGTCGCCGAAGGCGATTACGAAAAGCGCCTGCCGGTGAAAAGCAAAGACGAACTCGGCTTTCTGGTGGAATCGTTCAACGCGATGACCGCGAAGATTGCCAGGGCCAGGGACGAGGCGCAACATTCCCGGCAGGAAGTGGAGCGCCAGCACGCCTACCTGGAGACCCTGCTCGGCAACCTGTCCTCCGCCGTGATGAGCTTCGACGGCCACATGCGCCTGCAAACCGCCAACCACGCGGCGGACACCATCCTAGGCGCAGGCATCGCCGGGCTGCTCAACACGCCGCTGCCGGCACTGGCGCAAGACCACCCCCATCTGCGCGAGCTGATGGAGCTGGTCGGCGAGCGCCTGATCCGCGAAAAGCCCTGGCGCGACGAAATCCATTTCAACGGGCCGCTGGGGCGGCAGGAATTGTTTTGCCGGGGCACGCCGCTGTTCGACGCGGAAGGCGCTTGGCAGGGCACCGTGGTGGTGTTCGACGACGTGACCGCGCTGATCCAGGCCCAGCGCCGCGCCGCCTGGGGCGAAGTGGCGCAGCGCCTGGCCCACGAAATCAAAAACCCGTTGACGCCGATCCAATTGTCCGCCGAACGGCTTAAGCATAAATTGTCGAAAAACCTAGGCGAAGCCGACGCCGACGTGTTGGAGCGCCACACCCGCACCATCGTCCAGCAAGTCGAGGCGATGAAAAGCATGGTCAACGCCTTCTCCGAATACGCCAAGCCCGCCATCATCCACTTGCAGCCGGTCGATTTGCGCCGGCTTATCGAAGAAGTCGTCGCCCTCTATCCGCCGTCCTCGGGCTTGCAATTCCAACTGGATCTGGAAGAGGATTTGCCGCCGGTGTCCGCCGACCCGGTCAGGATGCGGCAAGTGTTGCACAATATGATTAAAAA
>Ga0265327_10004101_pt1 | contig 13167 bp, 11 predicted proteins | sample 41621metaG_FD_202089 | JGI IMG/M metagenome (GOLD analysis project Ga0265327, IMG submission 202089) | Rhizosphere microbial communities from Carex aquatilis grown in University of Washington, Seatle, WA, United States - 4-16-21 metaG | ecosystem: Host-associated > Plants > Roots > Rhizosphere... | reverse complement strand
TGCACCATTCAAGGGACAACTCCCGGGGGGGCCGCCGCCGTCGCCTGGGGCAACGCCGCTGGTTCCGCCAACATCATCAACATGACCGGTGGTTCGATCTATGCGGGTGCCATCGCCATGGGGAACGGTACCACGGGCAGCGTGACACTCAACATGACAGGCGGCTTGTTGGGCGTCGGCGGCAATTGGACGAAATCCGGCACAGGCACTTATACCTTCAATCTCGGTGGCGGAACCCTGCAGGCTCGCGCGGCCGGACTTTCCGTCGTGAACACCCTGCCGTTCGCCCTGACCGGCACCGGTGGTGCTACCACGGTGGACACTATGTCCAATACGTTTACGATGTCGAACGTGCTTTCTGGTGCGGGTGGACTGGTGAAGACCGGGACTGGCGTGCTGATTCTCGGCACCGATGTCGCAAGCACCTATGGCGGCGGCACCACGGTGAATGCGGGCGAGCTTCAGGCTCTGTTCGGAACCGGTGCGGGAGCCAAGACCCCATTCGGTTCTGGCGCGATCGTGGTCAACAGTGGCGCAACCCTCCGCGTCAAGGCTGGCTCGACCGCAAATGCGATGAGCGTGGCCAACAACATCACCGCGACGGGCGCGACCCTGATTGACGAAGACGCCACCCAGACCTGGAGTGGCACCATCGCTCTCAGTGGTGCCACCACCATTCAGGGTGTCTGGTCCGGCAAGAACCTCAACCTGACCGGTGGCATCAGCGGATCCGGCAGCATCACCAAGACCGGCGGTGCCGATCTGATCATCGCCAACACCAACACCTACTCCGGCACACTCACCGTCGCATCCGGCAGCGGTGCTCTGGAAGTGGATGGTTCAATCGCCACCTCCACTACCACGACGGCCTCCGGCACGACGCTACGCGGCACCGGCAGCATCGCGGGCACCACGACCATCAATGGCACCGTGGCACCCGGGGTGAACGCAGTCGGCACCCTCACCCTCGGAAGCGCCGTTCTCGCTGGCACCTACGCCTGCGAGATCAATGGGGTCAACAGTGACAAGCTCGCCGTGAGCGGAACCCTGACCGTCCTGCCGGGCTCCACCCTGGCGATCACCGCCACGTCGCCCACCGCGGCCAGCTACGTCATCGCCACCTACACGGGAGCGACTCCGTCGTTCTCCACGGTCACCGGCATGCCCAGCGGCTACTCGCTGGATCTGAGCACGGCTGGTCAGGTGAAGATCTCGCAACCGGGCTATACCAGTTGGATCGCCACCTACGGTCTGACTGGCTCGGATGCCCTTCCTGGTGCCGACCCGGATCACGATGGCATCCCGAACGGTGTCGAATATGTGCTCGGCGGCAACCCCGCCACGGTCCAGGACCAGAACCTGCTGCCCACCTTGCAACTCGTCACGGTCGATCCTGACGGTGCGGGCCCTGCTCCTACCGGCGACTATGTCAAGTTCACCTTCCGCCGCACGGCCGCAGCCACCGCTGCCGGTGTCACCTCGGGGTGTGAATTCGATGCCGACCTGGCAGGCACCTGGACGACCGCCGTCGGCGCCACCGGAGTGGTGCAGAATGTTACCACGAACGGCTTCACGACCGGCGTCGACAAGGTTGAAGTCTACATCCCGCGCGCCACGTGGGAGGTCAATGGCAAGCTCTTCGCCCGCCTCCGTGTGACGGTCCCATAAGGAGTCTCCATTCAAAAGAAAGCCGCGGAGAACCTGCTTCTCCGCGGCTTTTTCGTTTCGCGGCGCGATCGGCGGTTGATCAGGCCCCCTCGTTACGACCTGGGAACCTATCACCACGCCGGCACGTCGATCCAGCGTCCTTCGCGGTGCGACTGCCAACTCAGTTCGGCGAGCTGCACGCCTTTGGCGCCGTCACGCAGCGACCAGCGGAAGGGCTCGCCGGCGACCACGTGCTTGAGGAACAGTTCCCACTGGATCTTGAAGGCGTTCTCGAAGTTCATCTGGTCCGGCACCTCGGTCCAGCGATCATAGTAGTTGATCGGGCTGTCGATGTCGGGGTTCCAGATCGGGCGCGGCGTCACGCTCTGGTGCTGAGTCCAGCACTTGCGCAGGCCGACGATGGCGGAGCCCTGCGTGCCATCCACCTGCATGGTCAGGAGGTCGTCGCGGCGCACGCGCACGTTCCAGGAAGAGTTGAACTGGCAGGTGATGCCGGTGTCGGTTTCGAAGATCGCATACGCGGAGTCGTCCGCCGTGCACTTGAACCGCTTGCCGCTTTCATCATGGCGCACGGGAATGTGGGTGGCCGCCTTGCAGAAGACGCGGTTGACGTTGCCGAAGAGGTTGTCGATCACGTAGCGCCAATGGCAGTGCATGTCGATGATCATGCCGCCACCGTCTTCCCCGCGGTAGTTCCAGCTCGGGCGCTGGATCGGCTGGCCCTCGTGCTCGCCGGTGAAGACCCAGTAACCGAATTCCCCACGCACCGACAGAATTTCCCCGAAAAATCCCTGCTCTTTCAACAACTGGAATTTCCGCAGGCCCGGCAGCCACAGTTTGTCCTGCACGACGCCGTTTTTCACTCCGGCTGCTTCGGCCACTTCCGCGATACGAAGTGCTTCCGAGGCCGAGACGGCAGTGGGCTTTTCACAGTAGACGTGCTTGCCGGCCGCGATGGCTTTTTCGAGGAAGCCGATGCGATAGGGGGTGCCGGAGGCGTCGAAGAAAATCTCGTTGTGGGGATCAGCCAGCGCCGCGTCGAGGTCGGTCGTCCAGCGCTCCACACTGTGCTTGTTCGCCAGGGTCGAGAGCTTGTCGGCATTGCGTCCGGTGAGGATGGGATCAGGGATGACGAGAGTATCACCGCAGACGATGCCGCCCTGATCGCGGATGGCGAGAATGGAGCGCACGAGATGCTGGTTCGTGCCCATGCGTCCGGTGACGCCGTTGAGGATGATGCCGATGGTTCGCGTATTCATAGGGAAAGGATCAGAGCGGGGCGCAGGCATCCGCGATCTTGTCGAGAAAGGCGTGCTGGTTCTCCGCCCAGTACTTGCGGGAAAAGATCTCGACCTCGGTGAGGCCGTCGAAGCCGGCGGCCTTGACGATTCGCGCGATCCGCGCGGAAGCGTTCACGCCTTCACCAGGCAGGCCCCGGTCCAGCAGGACGTGGTCGAAGTCGGGCTTGAACTCACACACGTGAAAGGCGAACAGACGCTGGCGTTTCGCGCAGTAATGTATCTGCGCCTCCAGGTCGCTTTCCCACCAGATGTGAAAGACATCCGCCGCCACACCCACCAGCGGATGGTTGAAAAGATCGCAGAGCCGGTTCGCGTCCCGCATCGAGGTCACCGCGCAGCGATCTCCGGCATACATCGGATGCAGGGGCTCGATGGCCAGGCGGATCCCGGCCGCCTCAGCCGCCGGTAGAATGGAGGCGATCCCCTCCCCGATTTGTTCCAGGTTTTCCGCGGGCGATTGCCCGACTGTCGCCCCGCAGACCAGCACGATCATTGGCAGCCCGAGCGATTCACATTCGCGCACCACGGCGAGGTTCTCCTCCACGCCCTTCCGTCTCTGGTCCGGCGTGGAGCCGGTGAAAAACCCGCCCCGCACGTACGAGACTCCCCGTAGGCCGCTGTCCGCGATCTTTTTTCCGACCCGCCCCGGATCATCGCCCGCCACCGTTTCGCGCCAGACTGAGAGCCCGCCGAATCCGCGCCTTGCGTAGTTCTCGACGCATTCGTCGATCGACCACGGTTTGTTGGTGAAGGTGTGGATCGCGAGCTGGTCTGGAGTCATCAGGGAGTGGGGAAAGTCGATTGGCCCGGCAACAACAGGCCGGTGATCCGGATACACAGGGGCATCGGCGTGGATTCAATGATCCGGTTCGCGAGTTCGCGGCCGGCCTGGAAGGCGAATTCGTGCACCGGCATCTTCACCGTCGTGAGAAGCGGCCGCGTCAGTCCCCGCACGGGAGAGTCATCGAAACCAGTCACCTGGCAGTGATCGGGAACTGAAATCCCGGCACGGCCCAGTTCGGCCAGTACCGCCGTGGCCACCAGGTCGTTCACGCAGAAGAGCACGTTGAAGGACTGGGCCAGCTTGCGCACCGCCGGGGTGTCGATCGCCTTGAAATTGTCGAAGTAAACAACCTGCTTTTCCGGATCCGGCGCGAGACCGCTGGCGGTCAGGGCACGGGTCCAGCCTTCAAGACGCTCGCGGAACACCACGTTGTTGCTGTCGATGCCGACAAACGCGGCCTTCACCGGAGATCCCTTCGCTCCGGTAATGATGTGCTCCACCAGGTCGCTCATGCCGCTGGCATAGTCGGAGGTCACACACGGCACACCGGCCAGGGTACGATTCAGCACCACCACCGGAATCGAGCGCTTCTTCAGCGCCGCGAGCACAGCCGCATCCGGCTCATGGAAGGCGAAAATGAAGGCATCCGTGTCACCGCCCTTCTTGTGCGGGAACGGGTCATAGTTATCACTGCTGGTATCGCAGATGAGATTGCAGCTCGACGGTGCCAGACCCTCGCGCAGGCCGATGATGAGTTGCTCGAAATCGTAGAAAAGGGCACGCTCCGGATTATCATGGTGGGGCAGCACCAGCCGCACGCTGAGGATCGCCCGGCCGCGGTGACGGCGCACGGTCCGACGTTCAAAGCCGAGATCCTTCGCCACTTTCTCCACCCGTTCCCTCACGTCGTCACTGACCAGGCGGGAGCCTTTGAGCGCACGGGAAACGGTGGAAGCGGAGACTCCGGCTTCGGACGCGATGTCATAGATGGTTGCCATACTTCAGGAAGTGTAGCCAAGACGGACGCGACAGTCCATCAGGATACCGGCTTCCCACTCAGGTCGGCGGGGGCACATTGCATGCGGTTCCGGTGACGGGATCCGGCCGAGCAGATGCTGGAACACCGCACAACTGTGCTTGTAAGCTGGCACCGGCGCACGAAATCCGACATTGCCGAGATACTGCAACGCATCATTGAGGGCGAAGTAACGGTCATCACCGGTTTCCCAGTAGAGGTCCCGCTCCGCGAACTTTTCCGGACAGAAGGCTGCCAGCCCGAGCAGATAGTCCGAGCCATACTCGGTCATGTCGATACCGAGATCGTTTCCGGTGAAAATCCTGAAGTCGGGCCGCAGCTCGTCGCGGATCTCAAGGCGGCGCAGCTCGGTGCCCCGGTCGAGGGATGAGTGCTTCATTCCCTTCAGCGACGGAATCTGCATCAGCCCGCGGACGGTCTCCTCGTCGAAAATCAGTCCGTTCGGGGCGAACATCCGCCCCAGCTCGAATCCGAACACCGACTCGTAGCCCTCACAGACCGCGGCATACAAATCCACGATTTGCGACGGGCTCCAATCGTGGAAACGCGTGGTCTGGAACAGGATCGGGGTGCCGCCAAAGGACACGATTTCATCCATCTGCCGGCGATATAAATCGATCAAATCCCCTTCCAGTCCCTCCACAAAAACGCCAGCTACGAAGTCGCGGCGACCTTGGATCACGCCTTGGGTCCATTCGAGGACGGCGGTGCGCTGCTCAGCCGTTAGATAGTTGGCATAGCCGGTGTCCATGTTCACCGCGCAACCCAGTCCCGCGTCCGTCGTGCGGGCCACCGCCTGCTCGAATGCCGTGCGGGCGATGCTGCCATCCGCCTCGAACGGCAGCAGACAGGCGGCGTAGCCTGTGATCTTGCGGCGGAGACGGCGGGCGGCATGGCGGGATTCAATGGACATCGGATCTTTTGTTGCGTGCAATTTAATGTTGCGGCTTGGTTGGAGCATGCGAGACCGGGCACCCTGGTGTCAAGAACGCCGAGCGCGAATTCCATCCGGGCGAACCGTCGTCACCAACTTTCAGGGTCATCAACCCGTGGTGGCTTCGGATCTTCGAGCTTCTCCGGGAGGTAGCGATAGTGCCGGCGGATGGAGCTCATCATGAAAAGTAGAGCGCTGACATTCGCGGCAATGATCCACGGCGGGTTGTCCCGAATCAAATAGCCGAAGGCCACCATCAAGATCACCTCCGACCACCATCCAAGCCCCACCCACCAACTGAAATTCTCCTGACTTTCGCGGCAGATGCTGAACGTCAAAGTCCCTGCCCACAGCAGACCCAAGAAGATATTTACGCCCGTCCATCCCCTGTCCTGGACACTGCATCGAGCAAGGACGCAGAACACGGCGATGGCAACCGCCATGATGACCCGGGAACCGTGGAACCCGGACTGCGGCAAAGGGCCAGCATTCCCGGAATTTGATTCCTTCAAGACCACAAACATTTATAGATCCTTCCCTACTCTCTGGCAAGGAGATGAACGGCTAGCGAAAGGCGATGTCGTGACGCCGATTGGAGCCCGCGGGGCGAGAGTGGATCGCTCGTGGCGGGGCATCGGGCATGGACAAGAGGAAGAATTTCAGCCGCAAAAATGCGCAGAGGTCGCAAAAATGAAGAGGCGCATCTTGCGAAAGAACGGTGCCGGAGCGTGTTCCATCCTTCTTGGGAACCAGAGGTTAAGAGGGTCGTCGGAAGCCGCCAACGGCGCGGACTTGGCCGTTGAAGCCGTTTTTGTCCCATGGAGAGGGTGGCTCGCATTCCTGGTAGGGCTCGGGTTCGTTTGAGAAGCCGGGTGGAGGTGGGCCGACCGGTTGGGGCTGGCAAGACGGATGGGACGGATGGGACGGATGGGACGGATGGGACGGATGGGACGGATGGGACAAATGAGACTGATCGGGGTAAGTCGGTGAGGCGGCCGGATTGGTAGCTGGGGCAGCGGCGGTGGTGGGGTTCAGGGCGGCCGCGCGGGCCTCGGCAGCATCCCGCTCGGCGCGGCGCTGCATTTCCAGTTCCCAGGGCTGCGGTTCTGCGGCGGCTTTCTTCAGGAACGCGATCCATGCGGCTTCGCTCTCGGCCTCCTGCGGATCCGGCTCCGGCTTGGACCAGCCGAGCATGGTGATCAGCAATCTCGCGGCCTCCAGCTTACCCACGGCTTTCACCTTCACGCGGGTGAGATTCCCATCGCGATCGTAATAGCGGGTGACCTCCTGGGCGAGTTCGTGTGTTTCATCGATTTCCGCGACCGGGGTCTGCAGGGCCGCGCAAAGCCAGGCGACGAGATCATTGCGCTTCATGGCGGAATTGGCGGCAGCGGCCGCCTGGAGTTGCCTGAGCTTCTCCTGCAACTCGGGAATACGGAGGAGTTTTCCGGCATCCGTGGAGGCATTGATGGGGTTCGACTTATAGCCGGCTTTCAGATAGGCCTCGCCATAGGCCATGCCGGAGGCCACGTATTCGAGGAATTGGAGTCGGCGGGGCGAGAGTGGATCGCTCATGGCGGGAAGCGTCCGTGATTTTGGATTCGGGCTCCAACGAACAGGTGGGAATGCTCGTGCAACTTCCCTGCGGGCTTGCGGACGGATGCTTCAAGTTGATAGCGTGTGCCTTCAAATGAAAAAATCCGCCCCGATCTCGTTGTGGAGTGTGATCATCCTTCTAACGGGCGTGCTGATCATCATCGTGGTAGCTCTCTTCTTCCCTCAGTCACATGAAGGAAGCCCGCGCGCCGGATGTGTCATGAACCAGCGCAATCTCCAACAGGCCGTGCGAAGTTATCAGGCCACGAACAACCTGAAACCCGGCGATCCGCTGGATTGGAACAAGATCATCGGACCCGGGTTGCTCATTGAAAAGCCTCCCATTTGTCCGGTCCATGGTGCCTACTCGTATCCAAAGGTCATTCCGGCAATCGGCGTCCTTGTCTCTCCGTGTATCGATCCGGCCCACAAGCCACCCGGGGACACGTCAGACTGGTGAGCCCGGACATCCGGCGCGAAGCGAAGGCGCGTAAGTTTCCAAACTTGCGTGCGGGAGGAGCGGACCATCCAGGTGAGTTCGAATCCATTCCCAAAAGTCGGCCACACCCACTCACAAGCAGGAATGCTCGTGCCACGAAGCTCAGCGCCCTGTGTCTGAGCCCTTTACTCACCCGCCGTCCATGCTAGAATCCCAACATGCTTCAGAAAGGCTACCGCCCTTCCATCCGACGCCTGCAGGAAGATTGGGCGTTCCGTCTCCGTATGGAGCGGCTGAGGAAGAAGCTCGGACCAAAGCCACCAACCCGGATCACGGACAACAGCGAGCCTTGGATCCAAAATCCATCGTCAGTGGCCGAATACTGGGAGATCGCCCGGAGCGTAAACGCATTGGTTGAAAAATGGGGACCCCGACCGACCAGTTCATCCGCACCCTGACCTCCCGTCATCGTGTCATCGTACTTGGTGGATTGGCCGTAATTGCACACGGCTTCAACCGTCCGACGAAAGACGCCGATGTCTGGCTGGAACCCATGTCCAGCCCCGAAGATTGGGCAGCAGCACTGAACCACGTGTGCGGGGTAATTCCGGGGGTTTCCATTCACTCACTTCCAGGTTGGCAGAAAGTGGCTGCAGAGGATCTTGCCCGAGTCATCAATGACACCGGCATTGTCCGAATTCTGGGTTTGGATTGTCCCTTGGATATTTTCCGCCGCCCCAATGAGTTCACTGAAGAAGCCTTCGACGAGGTTTATGACAGAGCCACGGCCAACAACGATGGAACCCGGTTGCCGCATCCCCTGGATCTCATCGTGACCAAACTGGACACTGGAAGGCTTCAGGATTTCCAGGACAGTCAGTTTCTGGAAGATCTCGTCCGCAAAGACTATGCGGGGCGTCTCCCTCATGCCAGAGTCGAAGAAGTGAAGTCGATGTTCAACCGCTTCCTGGACTGGAAAGTCTGCCAGATCGCCCTTGCCAATCCAGATCCTGCGGTACACGCCTTCGTCCTCGACACACTCTCCGAGATGGCTGAAGAGGGCGATCCATTTGCCCAGGCCTTATTAGACGGGAAGCCGATCCCCTATCAGCAGGGGTGATCGGTCCGCGTTCAGCCCCTCTCTGATGGCCGAGCCGGAACTGGCCATGTCCCAACTCCGCGAATTCGCGGACGCAGGCGATCCATTTTCCACCTTCATTCTCGAAGGCCGGGAAATCCCATAACCATAGGAGTCGCGAATGTGACCAAGCCACGCTTGCGCCCGTGGGCGGAGGCCGTTACTCCGCGCCTTGGCATGATCCGTCCCCTTTCCTCTTCCGACGCCGCGATCTACCGCGCGGTACGCCTGCAGTCCCTGTGGGAACAGCCGCCCGCGTTCAGCACGTCACCGATGGACGAGCCGGATCTGGCGACAACGGGGCTACGGCTTTCACCACGGCATGACCATTGCTTCTTTGGTTGGTTCGTCGGCGACCAATTGGTGGGCATCGTGCGCTTTTTCCGGCACGAGGCATCGAACGAACGCCATCGTGCCCAGCTCGGCGGGCTTTATGTGCAGCCGAAATTCCGCCACCAGGGACACGGCCGCCAATTGCTGGAGGCGGTCCTGGACCGCGCCGGACAAACGGCCGGGATCGAACGGATCGGCTTGCACGTGGTTACTACCCAGAAGGCGGCGATCCACCTCTTCGAGCATCTCGGCTTCGTTCGCTACGGCACGGAGACCGATGCGTTTTCAAATGCGGGTGTCCTGCATGACGAGCACCTGATGTCCCTCGATCTGCGGAAAAAGATACCGGAGTCCCCCGCTCTCACGTGGCGACTGGCGGATTCGGCGGACTGCCCGCTGTTGGCCGAGTTCAACCAGCAACTCACCGCCGATGAAGGCCGTGGTCCGCGCCTGACGATCTCGGAACTGCGCCAGCGTCTGGAGGCATGGCTCGCCGACGATCACCGCGCCGTGATTTTTGAAACCGGTGGCAAGCCGGTGGCCTACGCACTCTTTCGGGAAGACGCGGAAGGGATTGCCCTTAGACAGTTTTTCGTCACTCCCAATCGGCGGGAGGCCGGGATCGAACGGCAGGCTGCGGGGCTGCTTCTGGCCGACATCTGGGCTGTGGACAAGCCGGTGACCGTGGAAGCGGCCGCCTCCCCGCTGGAGGCTCCGGCCTTCTGGCGGGCTCTCGGTTTCAAGGACCGCTCGATCACGCTGGAACGGCTGCCAAAAACGCCGCAGCCGCGCGATTAGCGTGTTTGCAAGCCGCCCATTCCGCTGTTGAATCCCGCCGTGGCCTCCTACGTCGTCTCCCTGCCCGCGCTTGAGCGCAATGCCCGCATCCTCCGCGAAACCGCCGACGCCGCGGGGTGCAAGCTGGTGCTGGCGCTGAAGGGATTTTCCTGTTGGAAGGCGTTCGATGCGATCCGCCCCCATCTCGACGGCTGCTGCGCCTCGGGCCTGTGGGAGGGCCTGCTGGCCCGCGATCATTTCGGAAAGCACGTGATCACCTACTCGCCCGGCTACACGGCGGACGACATCATCGAGCTCTGCACCTTCACCCATCACCTTGATTTCAACTCACTCTCGCAGTGGTTCCGCTTCCGCGAAATGGTGATGGCCCATCCGCGCTTCAAGAGTGGCGAACTGCACTGCGGCCTGCGCGTGAATCCGCAGTGCTCTACCGGCCACACCCCGCTTTACGATCCCTGCGTGCCGGGCTCCCGGCTGGGCGTCACCGCCGATCAACTGGAAGGCGTGGATCTAACAGGACTCTCGGGACTGCATTTCCACACCTTGTGCGAACAGGGCTCGGAGGATCTCGAAAAGACCCTCGTGGCGGTGGAAGAAAAGTTCGGCCATCTGCTGCGTTCGGAGCAGTTCACCTACCTCAACATGGGCGGCGGCCATTGGATCACCAAGCCGTTCTACAACCGCGAGCTGCTGGTCCGGCTGGTCAAGGAAACCCAAGCGAAGCATGGCGTGGAAGTCTGGCTGGAACCCGGCGAGGCCGCTGCCATCCACACCGGCGTGCTCCGCTCCACCGTGCTGGACACCTTTGAATCCGCCGGACATCGCTTCGTCATCCTCGATGTCTCGGCCACCGCTCACATGCCGGACGTCCTGGAAATGCCGTACCGTCCCGACGTGTTCCTGGTGGACCGGCACGAGCCGCCGGTGGAGCATGAATCTCTCCCGGCGGTGACGTTTCCAGGCGAGTTCTATCATCCGGCCACCGAGCCTTCCTCCGATTCCGTCAGCCACGATCCGCAATCCGCCTTCGTGTATCGCATCGGCGGACCCACCTGCCTGGCAGGCGATGTCACCGGCGATTTCGCCTTCCACCGCCCGCTGGTGGTCGGTGACGTGCTCGTCTTCGACGACATGGCCCACTACACGATGGTGAAGACGACCACCTTCAATGGAGTGAAACATCCGGCGATCGTCCTGCAGCACGCGGATGGGATGCTCGAAACCATCCGGGAATTCGGCTACGCGGATTTCCGTGATCGTTTGGCGTAGTAGCGTAAGCATTCCTGTTTGCGATTTTCCACGGTAGACTTCCCGCATCAAGTTCCGAGCCCGCCGAAACGGTCCGCCGTCCCCGCTCACAGGTTGGGATGGGAATTTAGCTGGTTTGAAGAATCGGAGATTCTTCCTTCGGGGGTGGCGCCCGGAGGCGTGTGGGAGAAGGTGATTTCGATGGGCGCGTCCGGGTCGGAGTTCGGGACGATGATTTCGTTGCAGATCAGGGAGGCGAGGCGCTGCTTGCCCTCGGTGTCGAGGGTCGGCCAGAGGGCGGACAGGCTCATGGCTTCCTGAGCAATGACCCCGGCGGAAAGCTCCGAGACCTGGAGCGCGGAAATCTCGCCTTCGAGACGGGGAAGCTCTCCGTTGAGCTGTTCCAGTTGCTCCGTCATCGGGTCGTTGAGGGCCTTGAATTGCTCCACGTTCACGCCTCCGGCGAGGTAGAGTTCGTAGGTGCGCTTCATGTTGGCCTTGAGGCCGCCGATCTGCTCGTTGAGGGTTGCGGCGCGGGCCTGCCGCTCCCTGATCTGCCGCTGGGCGTTGGTCAGGTGCGTGTCGATCTTGGCGCTGTCCGCCAGCGAGTCCTTGATCGCCCCGACGAATATCTCGTCCATGACCGCGACCCCGATCCTGTTCTTGCACTTGTTGCAGGTGTAGTTCGGGCTGCGGGTGTAGACATACATCCTGCTGCCGCAGCCGCATCTCAGCAGGCCGGTGAAAACCTGTGCGGGCTTCTTGCCCGGCTTCTTCTGGGGCTTTTTCTGCTCTTCGAGGATGCGGCTCACTTGGTCAAAGACTTCCTCGCTCACGACGGGAAGGCATGGCGCGAAGCCCCATTCGCTCTCCGGCTTCACCTGCTTTGTCCCGCCCCGATAGACATTGACGCGGTAGGTGCCCTTGGCGCTGGTGCAGCGCAGCATCCGCCCGACGCCGATGTCGCGCCACTTTAGCCCCTGGCGGGTGCGGTAGCCCTTGTCGTTGAGAAGGCGGGCGACCACTCCGGCCCGGCGGTGCTCAAGGAACAGGTCGAAGGCCTGCCGGCGGACAGAGACCTCCTCCGGCACCTGCATGAGCTTCTTGTCGACCCAGGTGAATCCGTAAGGTGCCGAGCCTCCAATCGGCTTGCCCAGCTTGGCTCGGACGGTGACGGATGACTTGATTCGGCCAACTATCTCTTCGCGCTCCCATTGGCCAATTGCCCCGAGCATGGTGTAGAAGAGCAGTCCCGCCGGGGTGCCCGTGTCGATCTTCTCTTCGATGGAAACGAGCGATGCCCGGTGCGCCTCGAAGTGCTGGGCGAAATCGAGCAGTTCCTTGGTGTTGCGGGCAAGCCGGGCAAGTTTCGAGAAGATGAGGCAATGGATGTGGCCCCGCTTCACGTCCCTGAGCATCCGCTGGCACTCGGGGTGCTCCCACACGGATTTGCCGCTGACGCCCGCGAGATCGTAGAGCTCGACGACCGTCCAGCCGTTGAACTCCGCATAACGCCGGGCGCGGTGCTCGTGATGCTCAGGCGAGTCGCCCGAGGCCTGCTCGTCGGTGGAGACGCGAATCCAGATACCAACCCTCTTTCCTGCGGAAGATGCGTTGTTCACGAGAACAACGATGGTAATTTGTTCTGGGTTTTAAAGGAAAAATTTAGCGATTGGAAAATAATCAAAAATCAATTTGAGCAAGTCTCTTGCGCACTCCAGTTCGTTCCCGCTCATCTGCTTTCGCTTCCTCCTCCTCTTCGGAGTGGCGTGCTCCCCGGAAATTGAACCATCTGCTATGAGAGTGCCCGGCTCGCGCCGGGTCCGACTCTCATCATGAAGAAAAAACGACACACCCCGGAACAGATCATCAGGAAGCTGCGGACCGCTGGC
>Ga0265327_10004100_pt1 | contig 13168 bp, 13 predicted proteins | sample 41621metaG_FD_202089 | JGI IMG/M metagenome (GOLD analysis project Ga0265327, IMG submission 202089) | Rhizosphere microbial communities from Carex aquatilis grown in University of Washington, Seatle, WA, United States - 4-16-21 metaG | ecosystem: Host-associated > Plants > Roots > Rhizosphere... | reverse complement strand
CTGACAAAGAGTATTTCGTACATGTAACTGGTCTTATCGACAAAGTTAGAGAGAATGATGATGTTACCTTCGATGTTACCGAAGGAAGAAAAGGATTGAATGCGGTAAATGTAAAACTAGCATAGTTTTTACAAACTAAATCAAGCAATTAAAAAAGAGGGCCTTACAATAAATGTGAGGCTCTTTTTTTATGCTTTTATTTAGAATCAAAAAATAAAAGTCGTGAATAACACGCACTAAAAAACAATTACTTTTGTCAATATTATATCTATCAAAGTATTAAAAACGAAGTTAAATTTTCTCAAATCAATGAAATTTAGTGTATCCAAACGGATTCTCCTTTTTGAAGCGGCATTGGTCTGGACTTTTGCAGGCGGAATGTTGCTTTTTAGGGGAAGTTCAATGCTCGGGGCTTCATCAGGTTTCTCCTGGCCTAAAATATTATCATGTTTTTGCGCTGGTCTTATATTCTTTATCTTAGTCTTTTCAAAGATTTCCAGAAAACATGTTAACCGAATTACAAATCTCCTTGGAGAACGGCATCAATTTTACGAATTTTTTAATTTCAGAAGTTATATGATGATGGTTGGAATGATAAGCATGGGCGTCTTCTTAAGAACAACGTTAATTGTTCCATTATCTTCTCTTTCACTTGCTTATATCACAATGGGTATTCCACTTTTGTTCTCCTCTTTCAGGTTCTATCACCACTGGTTTAATTTTCAATTGGCGATTAACCCATCAAATAAATAGAGGTTAGACCTGATTATGCTCACAAGGGAAGAAAAAAAAGCGTTGACCCGACGCTTTTGGACTCAATTTGATGAATTCTCAAATAACATTCCTGAACTGGCTGAACGCAAAAAAAAGTGGATTCTCCATGATACAAAAATCAGCCATCTTGATCTGAAGTTTGACCTGAGTGGAAATTCTGCAATTGTTGCCCTTGAAATAAATCACCGGTCGGAAGCGCGTCGTATTCAGATTTACGAATTAATTGAAAGATATCGGACCTTGTTGGGTAACGGACTAGATGTAAATTTGGTCTGGGATTTCTGTTATCGGAATGAGAATGACCAGGAAGTGTGCCGGATCTATATAGAAAAACACGGGTTTAAAATGCAAAATATTCAGAACTGGCCATCAATCTTTGAATTTTTTGCACGCCATATGCTTATCCTGCAGGATAACTTTCTTGAAATCCAGGAGTACTTGCAGGAAGATATCACTGCACTGTTAAGGGAACTCTAGGTGAATTTTTACTCCTGACTCTGTAAATCGCAAATATTAAAAACGGACCACCCAGAAAATGGGTGGTCCGTTTTTAAATTACAGGATATCAATTCGTTTTGCAGGTTTTGGTTTGACCTCCTCCTTTTTGGGAAGGATGATCATTAAAATTCCATCGTTGTATTTTGCTGAAATTTTATCGCCATCCACCGTCTCCCTTGGAATCGTAAAACTACGCTGAAAACTTTGATAACTAAATTCACGGCGTGAATAATTTGTCTCGTGCTCATCCTTTTCCTCCTTCTTTTCTGAAGTGATCAGCAAACGATCACCATCCAGATTCACCGTAAAATTCTCCTTTGACAGTCCCGGCGCAGCAACTTCAATTAAAAAAGAATCATTTTTCTCCTTAATATTTACCGCCGGTATCGTACTATCCGTATTCGAAAAATTCGAATTGTTCCAATCCATCAAATCTCTGGAAAAAAAGTTGTCAATAAAAGATGGAAACGTTGGAAACAATCTGTCAGATACTTTTGCCAGTTTCATAACTTAGTCCTCCATTCATTAATTGTTTAATTTAGATTGAATAATTTATATCTCCTTATTAAAATTACGAAATATTTATAACAAAGCAAATACCAAAATATATTTTGAGACAATAAAATTCTTATCTATCAATAATTCAATCTATTAATAAGTTTGCTGATAGCTTTAATGCTGACAATTTTTCAATTTAACATATTAGTCAGGTGCCATTTATTCCGGAATACAAAAAATGGGTGAAAATATGACAGCTTTTAGCCATTGGTTGAAGTGATTTTCAGATTATGAAATTTATAATTAACCTTTGAATTAAAAAAAATGTTACTTCTAAAGATTATTTAAAATGCGATGATGTTAACCAAAATATTGTATTTTTGATAAGGCAACAGATGTTGTGCAATCGTATAAATCTCAAAAATAAAAACATGCTACCTAAATTTCTATTAGCGGACAATTCTCAGGTTTTACCTGACAAGATTTTTGTCGTCCATAACGAACAGCCACGTTTTATTGTTGGTTGTGATGTTGAGGGATTCACCATTGACCAGGAGATTTATTGGATTGATGAAGAACCTGCAAGTGAAGAGCTTATAAACGAGTTGCTGGAACAGGCTGAAGAGTTTATGGATCTTGAGCTTGAATATGAGGAAGAACTATACCTGCTTGATAATCAAGAGGAAGCTGAGAATAATAAGGAAAAACCAAAATAAATCCCTATGGACATTAACTCTCCCAAACGACTAACCAGAAGTCGTAACGACAGAATGCTGGCTGGAATCTGTGGCGGACTAGCCAATTATCTGGATATAGACCCAACCATTGTAAGGCTCGTTTTTGCTTTAGCTACTTTTTTCACGGTTGTATTTCCAGGTATTTTTATTTATTTTATAATGTGGCTTGTTGTTCCTAAAGAACAATATTAAGTCTTAGTGCTTTTAAACAGGAACCAAATGCAAATGGTTCCTGCTTGCTGGTATGTGGCTTTAACCGAATTACCTAACCTCCAAAGTTTTGCAGATACCCCTTTCAAATAAAAAATCTGTAGAACTTTGAGAGAGGTTGCCATACATCTAAAACGGGTTATTGGCCTTAAATTGCTTTAACTAAATCATTTAAAATAATCATGAAGAGAAGAAATTTCATTCAAAATTCAGCTGCAGTTGCGGCCTTTGCTGGACTTTCAAATACGGCGTTTGGTGCAAATCAAACGGAAGTAAAGCCATCGAATGCGGCAAAGTTTAAACTTAAATATGCTCCAGGCTTTGGAAGCTTTCCGGAACTTGCAGGAACGGATCCCGTTGAAGTGATTAAGTTTTGTTCCGACCAGGGCTTTAGAGCCATGTTTGACAATGGGTTGCAGGGACATCCGATCGATCGGCAGGAGAAAATAATGGCTGAACTCGCTCGCCAGAATATGGATATGGGACCTTTTGTTTTGTATGCAGATTTCAGCAAGGAATCGATGGTGATCAAGGATCAGGAGATGCGGGAGATGCTGGTTAAGAAAGTAAACCAGGGAGTTGAATTTTTCAAACGGACCGGAGTCAAATGTGCATTGATGGTCCCCGGTCGCTATAATGAACATATAGCCTGGGAGTATCAGACTGCAAATGTGATCGATATGATGCGTGAACTGAGTGATATCGCAGAGAAAGGAGGCTTGACAATAGTTCTTGAGCCGTTGAATAAGCGCGATCATCCCGGCCTGTTCCTCACAGGAATACCGCAGGCTTATGCCATATGCCGCGCTGTTAACAGCCCTGCCTGTAAAATAGTCGACGACATGTATCACCAGCAAATCACAGAAGGAAATATTATCCCGAACATTGATGCCGCATGGTCAGAAATTGCTGCGTTTCATCTTGGAGACAATCCGGGCCGTAAAGAACCTGGCAGTGGTGAGATGAACTACCGGAACATTTTTAAACATATTCATGGCAAAGAGTACAATGGAGTATTGTGCATGGAACATGGGAGAACGATCGAGGGGAAAGCTGGTGAACTAGCCTTGATTGAAGCCTACCGGATAGCTGACAATTTCCAGGTCAATTGATATGAAGAATAAAGTCCTTTTGATATTAATATTGTGGCTATGCAGTTCCTTTTCTGCCAATTCACAAAATAATTATCAGCCGGCCCCTGAAAATCTTGCCGCCCGCCAATGGTTTCAGGATTCGAAATTCGGCCTTTTTATCCACTGGGGTGTTTATTCTACACTCGCCAGCGGTGAATGGGTGATGTATCAGCAGAAGTTTGATAAAGCCACTTACGAAAAACTTCCGGCTCTATTTAATCCTGTGGCATTCAATGCTGCAGAGTGGGTAAAGATGGTCAAGGACGCTGGTATGAAGTATATTACAATTACCAGCAAACATCACGATGGTTTCGCAATGTGGGCTACCAAACAATCTACCTGGAATATCGTGGACCGCACCCCCTACGGTAAGGATGTCTTAAAGCAATTAGCCGATGAGTGTCATAAACAAGGTATTAAATTATTTTTTTATCATTCTCATCTCGACTGGTATCAGGATAACTACTATCCGCGTGGGGGGACCGGGGGATATTCAGGTCGCCCAAATAAAGGGGACTGGAATGCCTATCTTGATTATATGGATAATCAGCTGACTGAACTTCTGACCAATTACGGAGAAATCGCCGGTATTTGGTTTGATGGCTGGTGGGACAAAAAGGATGCCGATTGGCGTCTCGATAAAACCTATAGCCTGATTCATAAGCTGCAGCCTGCAGCGCTGATAGGAAACAACCATCATCAGGCTCCAAAACCCGGCGAGGATTTTCAGATGTTCGAAAAAGATCTTCCAGGGAAAAATACCACAGGCTTCAGTGATGAATCGAAGGTTGGTTCTCTTCCTTTGGAAACTTGCGAGACCATGAACGGGGCCTGGGGTTTCAATATTCATGACCAGAATTTTAAAAGTACGACCCAGCTGGTTCAATATCTGGTTAAAGCGGCAGGTTCCAATGCCAATTTCCTGCTCAATGTAGGACCTATGCCAAATGGAAAGATTCAGCCGGAATTTACTAAAACGCTGGGAGAGATGGGTGAGTGGATGAAAAAATATGGAGAAACAGTTTATGGAACACGGGGTGGGCCTATTGACCCTCATCCCTGGGGAGTTACAACAATTAAAGGGAACAAGGTCTATCTCCATCTGATGGGAGACTCAGATGAAAATCTTCTGCTAACTGATTTTGGGAAAAAGATCAAAAAATCTTATCTGTTTGATGACCAATCAGCTGTAATTTTTAATCAAAATGAATTTGGAATTACAATCAGAGTTCCGGCAGCAAAAAGAAAGCCAATTGACACAATTGTGGTGCTGGAGATATAAAAAAGTACAAGCAATTTGCATAGTATTCCTAAAAAAAAGGATTCGATTTATTTCGAATCCTTTTTTTATACCCCCTATCCTATTTAAGAAGCATCTCCTGAATTATCTTTTCAAACTGCTCCCTTGTGGCATCAGGTGTTCTGGCGATGCCACTGGTCATTTTCGGTTCCCCTGTCCTGGGAACCCACAAAAAAGCAGGAATTGAACTGATATGAAAGATTGTCCCCAACTCGCGCTCCTGGTCAGTGTTCACTTTATAAACTACAATCTTCCCTTTATACTTTCTGGCAAGTTCTTCCAGAATTGGTGAAGCTGTCCGGCATGGGCCACACCAATCGGCATAGAAATCAACAATGCAAGGCAATTTACCCTGAAATTTCCATGTCGTGTTTTTCTCGAAGTCCATAATCAGCGTTTTGAACTGAGCTTTATCTAATTTGACAATCTCACCTTCGGCTGCATTGACTGAAATAGATCGCGTAACAAAAAAAAAAGCTACAAGTATTCCTGCTAAAACTATTTGGTTTCTCATTTTGGGATGAATTTAAATAACTCTTTTAAAACTGTTCAAACCTAAATACTTTTTTACAAATAATCGGTGTGATTTTATGATTTTTTGAATCGTCGTCTTATTTTAACCATAAATAACATTTTTATTGCTCCTGTCAATTAATTTTTTCAATTTTAACGTATGTTTAGAAGACTTTAGAATACCAAATTTTAAACCTTATCGAATGACACATAAAAAGAAGCTTAAAAAAGTTGACCTTCATAAATTTGTCTCAAAGACGGCATTAGGGGGCAGCGTACCGGGAACAGTTGAATATGTAGGAAAGCCAAGAATCGGTGATATTCAAATCGATGTACTGGAATATGATGAATTAAAAATTGCAGAATTATCCGCAGCACGTTCAATTAAAGAACTGGAAGGCTTTATGTTACGCCCCGGAATCAAATGGATTCAGGTTACCGGAGTGCATAATTCAGATGTCCTGAATGAAATAGGAAAAATGTTCGGAATTATTTCGCTTGACCTTGAAGACATTGCAAATACGACCCAACGGCCCAGAATTGAAGAACGGGATGAATATATATTGATGATATTTAAGATATTACAATTAGTGCCGGAAACACTTGATGTTAACATTGAGCAGGTTAGTATGATTCTTGGCTCTAACTTTGTGATCTCATTTCATGAAACAGCGCCCAAAGTTTTTGATACTTTACGCAACCGGATTTTAACCAGCAAGGGGCGCGTACGGAAAATGAATAGCGATTACTTAGTCTTTGCTATGATAGACATCATTATTGATCAGTATTTCACGCTCATTGAAGATATTGGTGAGAGTATTGAAGAGACTGAGGAGGAGTTAATCTCATCACCCGGACAAGAGATCCAGGAATCGATCTATAAAATTAAGCGGCGACTTGGTTACGTCAAAAAGACGATATGGCCGGCTCGTGAGGTGCTTAATCAGCTTCACCGGTCAGACCATCTGTTTATTCATGATGAAACCCGAATCTATTTTCGGAATAATTATGACCACACCATCCAGATTATTGAAACAATCGAAAGTTTACGTGATTTAACTTCAGGAATGATGGACCTTTACCTTTCGACTGTAAGCTATAAAATGAATGAAGTGATGAAAGTCCTGACGATCTTCTCGACCATATTTATCCCTCTCTCCTTCTTCGCAGGTGTTTACGGTATGAATTTCAAATTTATACCGGAACTTGAATATCAGTATGGCTATTTTGTTTTCTGGGTAATCAACATTGGAGTTATTTTGCTTATGTTGGCCTTCTTTAGACGTAAAAAGTGGCTTTAATTGTAATTCCAGTTCGCAGATTACAGAAACAAACGGCTATATTTGAATCTTTAAATTTATAATCACCCATGAGTAAACCTATAGTAACAGCCATTGCCTCTTTTGGAATGTCCGGTGTGGTCTTTCAGGGACCCTCCTTAAAAATTTTTCCTCAACTTTTTAAAATCCATAAGATCCTTGAACGGACAAAAAACATTTCTGCGCGGAGGTACCCCGAAGCCACGATTGTCCGATCCTACGAAGAGATTCTGAATGATCCTGAAGTGGAACTTGTTCTTGTAAATACACCCGATTATCTGCACTTTGAGATGGCAAAACAGGCGCTGAAGGCTGGAAAACATGTGGTGGTTGAGAAACCTTTCACCAAAACCAGTGAGGATGCCCGCGAACTGATCTCACTGGCCCATCAAAACGGGGTGATCCTCACGGTTTATCAAAGCAAACGTTTAGACAACGGATTTCAGACACTTAAAAAAATCCTGGACGAGAAAATGCTCGGGCGTGTGGTAGAATATGAGGCCCATTACGATCGTTACCGGAATTATATCCAGGAGGGGTCCTGGAAAGAGGATGGCGATGAGCGGACAGGGGTTTTGTTCAATCTGGGCTCTCATATTGTTGATCAGACACTTGTATTATTTGGAATACCAAAGGCTGTGACTGCCCATTTAAATGTCCTGCGCACAGGAGGACGTACAACCGACAATTTTGATATCAGACTTCATTACGATAAGTTTAATGCTATTCTGCGCAGTTCTTATCTGGTTCGCGAAATGGGTCCTCAATATATAGTCCATGGAACAGAGGGCTCTTTCGTGAAGATGGGAACTGATCCTCAGGAAGAGCTGATGAAATTACATCACCTGCCCAATGAACCGCTCTGGGGGGAAGATAAACCTGCCGACTGGGGAACTTTGAACACAACGATAAATGGTCTCCATTTTCACGGAAAGATAGAGACAATTCCAGGTAATCTGGCCGCTTTTTTCTCAAAACTTCACGGAACAATCCGGGAAGGGAAAGAACTTTTTGTAAAACCAGAAGAGTCTTTGACAGTAATCCGCATCCTTGAAGCATGTCTTGAAAGTAACCGGCTCAGGAAGACTGTGGAGTTTAATGCCGATTGACAAAGAGGGAGAGAAAGGGCGATGGAGAGAAGAGGCGATAGGGCGATTGGATGCCAATATGTCAGGTTCTGGGAATTGAACGACTAATTTGCTAATGTGCCAATAGGTTAACGGGATCATTCGGCAATTTGGAAATTTAAACTCTTCTTTAACAACAGTTTAAAAAAGATATAAGACATCTTCAGAAAAGAGGATCCAATTTTGAGGTAACCAAGTAAACCATTTTAATCATCAACCTAAGGGAGTCACAAATTAGAAATCCGGGCAAATTGTCCGGATTTCTTAATATGCAAGATAATTAAAAATTTAAATTATTCCCCCAGTTTTTTATATCTGATCCGGTGGGGTGTACTATCCCCGAGCCTTTTTTTCTTATTCTCTTCATATTCCGAATAACTTCCCTCAAAGTAATAGACCTGTGAATTTCCTTCAAAAGCCAGGATATGGGTTGCTACGCGATCCAGGAACCAACGGTCATGCGAGATAACCACGGCACACCCGGCAAAACTGTCGAGACCCTCTTCCAATGCGCGCAACGTATTTACGTCAATATCGTTGGTAGGCTCATCGAGAAGCAGCACATTTGCTTCTGATTTCAGTGTTAAAGCCAGATGAAGCCGGTTACGCTCCCCACCCGAAAGTACACCGCATTTTTTCTCCTGATCGGCTCCACTGAAGTTAAATCTTGATACATAAGCTCTTGCATTGAGCATCCTGCCTCCAACCATCACCTCGTCTGTTCCGCCAGAGAGAACCTGGTAAACAGTCTTATCATTAACAATTGCCTCATGCCCCTGATCGGCATAACCAATCTTTACGGTTTCACCAACAGAGAAACTTCCTGAATCTATTTTTTCAAGACCCAGAATCATCCTGAAAAGTGTCGTCTTTCCTGCGCCGTTAGGTCCGATTACCCCAACAATTCCATTAGGAGGCAAAACAAAATCGAGACCCTCAAACAGCAGCCTGTCGCCATATGCTTTCGAAACGCCATGTGCTTCGATAACCTTATCACCCAATCGTGGTCCGTTGGGGATAAATAATTCGAGCTTATCTTCCTTCTGTTTTACATCTTCATTAAGGAGTTTTTCATAAGCACCCAACCTTGCTTTAGACTTAGCCTGTCGTGCCTTGGGGCTCATCTTAACCCATTCCAGCTCACGTTCAAGGGTTTTGCGCCTTTTGGAGATTCCTTTCTCCTCCATCTCTAATCGTTTTGACTTTTGTTCAAGCCAACTGGAGTAGTTCCCCTTCCACGGAATACCTTCTCCACGATCCAGTTCCAGAATCCATCCCGCCACATTGTCAAGGAAGTAACGATCATGGGTGATACAAATTACGGTACCCTTATATTGCTGCAGATGCATTTCAAGCCACTCGACCGATTCGGCATCAAGGTGGTTAGTAGGCTCATCGAGCAACAGGATATCAGGCTGTTTTAGCAGAAGACGGCATAAAGCCACACGACGGCGTTCGCCACCGGATAATACTTTCACTGAAGTTTCACCGTCAGGACAACGAAGGGCATCCATCGCCCTTTCAAGTTTATTATTGAGATTCCATGCATCTGTTGCATCTATTTTCTCCTGAAGCACAGCCTGCCGATCCATGAGTTTATCCATCACATCAGGGTTCTCATAAACCTCTGGTAAGCCAAACCGCTGATTGATATCCTCGTACTCTTCCAGGATATCGACAATCTCCTGCGCACCCTCCTGCACAATCCCCATCACTGTTTTAGTCTCATCAAGAATTGGCTCCTGAGACAAATGGCCAACAGTATATCCCGGAGAAAATGCCAATTCACCGTTGAAATCCTTTTCCAATCCGGCAATGATCTTCATCAGGGTTGATTTTCCTGATCCGTTCAAACCAATAATCCCGATTTTTGCACCCAGGTAAAACGAGAGTGATATATCCTTTATTACTTGTTTCTGAGGAGGGTAAGTCTTGCTTACCTTGTACATTGAAAAAATTATCTGCCGATCTTCTGCCATTGATTTTTTATTAGATTTGGATGTAAAATTCGTATTTTTAATCAGATTTGACAATAGCAGGCCGAATAAATTCCATCTGTTTAAAATATTACGGGCTGGTTGATCTGAATTAATTATTTTTTTAAATTTTAGATATAATTAGGTTAAATTTGTATTCGTTGTTTAAAACAATTCAACATGAGAAAATTTGCTTTCATTTCAACTCTGACAATCGTTGTGGTAATAGGCCTGATTATTTATTGGAAATACTCCTTTACCTACAGTGAAGGTTATCGGTCCGGATTACTTCAGAAAATATCCTATAAAGGGAATATCTTCAAAACCTATGAAGGTGAGATGATCCTGAGCAGCATTCAGAGCAATACAAATGTGGCGATTGCATCGGAGAAATTTTTCTTTTCGGTTACAGATAAAGCAGTAGCGCTTCAACTTGAAAAGGTTCAGGGTGAAAGCGTTGTGGTCCATTATACTGAGAAAAACGGTACCCTTCCCTGGAAAGGTGAAAGCACTTACTTTGTCGACAGCCTGAAAGTCAATACTTCACCTGCTGCAGGGCATGGATTTCACTAGATGCCTGCTACTGGCGCCTCGCGGCAGGTAACTTGCGGCTGGCAACTGGTGACTGTTAATTTCACAGAATAACTCATTTTCCAGAAATCGTTAAATATTTATTATCAATAATTTGCAGATTGATTTAACGAAACGGAACCTTATCTTATTTTTTCCCAACCCTATCGCCGGCTGGATTTTCAAAAAAAGAATAAATCTCAACTAAATTTATAACATAATAGTTTAGACAAAAAGGCTACCTGTTATAACTTAGGGTGTATTTTCCACTGCCGATAGTTACCAATGAGGGCTCTTTTTGTGGAACCAATTTATTGGAAACCCCATTCAGAAGGTACTCTTTTGTTTTTCCAGGAATGACAACTTTAGCTAAGCTACCAATAGGAACTTCAAGGTTCAGTTTAATTTGATCATTTTCAAGTACCCAATTCAATGCAATAGAACCATAAGGTGTCTCTTTGGTAGTTTTTGCCCAGGTGACCCCTTGTGGGATTTGCGGATCAATAAAGAACTCTTTGTAACCCGGGAAATTGTCATCAGGTCGAATCCCCCCGACAGCCTGGTAAAACCAGGAACCGATACCGTTATAGCAATTATGAATCCGGCTCCTGTCGCCGGACCAGTGTTCCCAGGTTGAAGTTGCACCATGATCAACCATATAAAGGTATCCCGGATAGTCTCTCTTTTTCAGCATGTTGTAAAACAGATCAGTAGCATGGTTCTTAACTGACCACTCGGTAAATATTGGTATCCCTACCAGGCCCGTGGCAATATGACCCTTTCTATTTATAACGATTTCATTTTGAAGGCTCATGATAACCTTTTGAATTAAAGAGTCAGGAACAACCTGGGTCAATAAAGGATAGGTAAGATCTATTTGGGAACCACTGGCATAACTGTGATTTTTTGAGTCAAAAAAAGTCTCATGAATAAGTTTCCTGATTTTCTCATTTTGCAAAGCGTACCTGGTTGCATCTTCTTTTTTACCCAATTTCAATGCAATTTTCTCCATTTTTTCCAGACTCTGACGAACTACACAGTTATTAACCAAATCGACGGACAATTTATTCTTTTGATCAACACCCTCAGGAACAGCCCAATCACCCAAATACCAGCCTCTGTAATCGGTTTCCGGCCATGGACGTAGTAATCCGTCAGGAGAGTATTTCGCAACATATTCAAGCCAATGTTGCATGACGGGGTAGTATTTCTCCAGAAGACGGACATCCCCATAATTCAGGTATGTCTTCCATGTTGCCGTTATGATAAATGCACACCAGTAAGGGCCACCTCCCGCAGGATAAGGGCATGGCGCCGTATGGGGCATCCCGCCATCTTCACGAATACAGTCTGCCCATGCCTGAAGCCAGTTCGAATAGAGCGGTCCAAGATCAAACATGGTCTGCGCAGTAAGAGTAGAGGCATTTCCGTCACCTCCATAACCCAGGCGCTCTAATTGTGGACAATCAACCAGGTATCCGCCGATACTAAGGCATCGAAGTGTATAATATAGCATATTGTGAATCGTGTTCAAGTCACTGTCGGAGCACTGAAAGGTCGCTGCAGCTCTGTAACCCGTATGGATCAAATATGCTTTTATGTTCTCCTTCTTTGGTTCAGAGGTGAGATTACTTATTTTAATATACCTGAAACCATGATAGTTAAATTTACTGCAAAACTGTTCATCTCCCTTACCTGCTGCAATATACCGGTCTTCCTGGCGCTGATCTACGAATTTCCCCTCTTTATCGAGATGATCACAATATTCCATCACGACCTCCTGCCCAGCTTTTAAACCTGCAAATTTAATTTCTGCCCGACCAGTGAGGGTTTTCCCCATATCTACCAACCAGGTATTGGTTCCAAGGGGTGTGACAGACGAGGTATTTGTGCATTCCATAACCTTGTTAAGTTCAACCGTTTGTGGTGTTACCAGATTTTCAGGAATATTTGCCACAAAAACAGGGTGCCAGGAAACCTTGTTAAGTGTTTCGGAGGTCAGATCGGCTGGTACCGCTGCCCTGTTTACTTTTTCTCCTCCAAAATGATCACCCTTGCCATTTCCAATACAGGTATAACCACTTTCGGCTGCAGACCAGGTTGAATCGGTAGCAAGAATTGTATTCCAATTTCCTTTAACAAGTTCCTCCATCCTGGCTTTTACTAATGGTCCTTTATAAGCTACTCCGGGCAAGTTCGCGGTATACCACCCACGCCCTAACCAGAGAACAAGATCATTCTGCCCCTCTTTTAAATATGCTGAAATGTCATAGGTCAGACTTTGAGATCTTTTATTAAACTGAGAAACGGCAGGAGCAAGAACACCATCTCCCACTTTTTTCCCGTTGACATAAACCTCGTGATAACCCAACGAGTTAATGTATATTAGTCGTTTGTCTGCCTTACCCTGGATACTAAACTGTTTTCGTAAAAGAGGACTCTCCGGATTTCCGGTTTCAAGCGACAATCCGATATAATTTGAATTCCAGTTTTCACCGGCTAAAATTCCCGCA
>Ga0265327_10004099_pt1 | contig 13168 bp, 17 predicted proteins | sample 41621metaG_FD_202089 | JGI IMG/M metagenome (GOLD analysis project Ga0265327, IMG submission 202089) | Rhizosphere microbial communities from Carex aquatilis grown in University of Washington, Seatle, WA, United States - 4-16-21 metaG | ecosystem: Host-associated > Plants > Roots > Rhizosphere... | reverse complement strand
TCGGCGCTACCTCAGCTCCCCGTTACAACATCACGGAGAAGGCGGCCGCCGACGTGGCAGCGCTGGCACGGGAAACCGGCGAGAGTGCGTTCTTCTCACTGCGCCGCGGAGATCACACCGTCGTATTGCTCAGCGAGGATGGCGATTTCCCAATCCGATCGCACGTGCTGTACGAGGGCGCCCGTTTCCCGCTCGGAATCGTCTCATCCGGAATGGCCGTCCTGGCTTACCTTCCAGACGACGCGATCCATGCCTACTTGACCAGGGCCGACCTGGAGTCCGAGTGGGGCAACGGTTTTCGCACCGACGCCGTCTGGGATCGGATCGGCGCCACCCGGCAGGCCGGCTGGTCCCTCAACCCGGGCCAGCTGGTCGAGGGATCCTGGGGCATGGCCGCCGCCGTGTTCGATACCAACCACAACCCCATCGGTGCGCTCACCTTGACCGGCATCGAGGCACGGTTCAACGCCGAACGCCAACCGGTCCTCGGACAGCTCTTGCTGCGGCACGCGCATCGGCTCAGCCGCGCCGTGCGCCGCTAGCTTTCGCGCCGCAGAACGGAAGCCTCCTTGCGCACCGCGGAGGTGATCGCCTGCAGTGTCGAGGACTCGAATTTCCAATGTTGCCAATACAACGGCACATCGAGATACCGACCCGGCGCTAGGTCGACAAGGCCGCTGCGATCCAACTGCTCAAGCATCATTCCCCAGCCCAATCCGACCCGCAGCGCCTCGGTGTTTCCACTCGTCGTAGGCACGTAGTGTTCCGGGACCGCGACATCCCGACGAAAGAGCTTGCGTAAGAACTGATCTTGGAGTGCATCACGCCTGTCCCACCGCATCATCGGCGCGCGCCGTACGGCCTCGATCCCCGAGTCAAGCAGACCGCCCGGGAGGTAGCGCGCTACATAACCCGGTGACGCCATCCCGAAGTACCGCATCGAGCCAAGCGGTTCGGAGCGGCATCCGGCGATAGGCTTAGGCTCCGTTGTCACCGCTGCCATCACAACGCCTGCGCGCAACAACTCCGCGGAATGATCCTGATCCTCAACGCGGATGTCGATAAGCACGCCGTCGGGAATCTGCGCCAACACCGACCCCATCCATGTTTCGAATGAGTCGGCATTCACCGCGATCGCGACCCGGATCGGAGATCCATCGACACCCATCTCACGCAATGCCTCACGCTCCAGTGTGCCAACCTGGGCGGCCAGTCGCATCAACGAGACACCCGCATCGGTTGCCACACAGGGCTTCTCGCGGCGAACCAGCACCTGACCCACCGACTGCTCCAACGCCTTGACACGTTGACTCACCGCCGAAGGGGTGATGACGAGCCGCCGGGCGGCGGCATCGAAGCTGCCCTCCTCGATGACGGCGGCGAAGGCAACCAGCTGCTGCGAGTCCAGACTCACATTAGCGATTCTAATGCAGAGTAAGAATCATTAGCTGTACTGCAGCTTTTTGCCGCCCTAGCGTCGATGTCGTGACCGTCCTCTTCCTCGGCTTCCTGACCGGAATGTCCCTCATTGCCGCCATCGGCGCCCAGAACGCCTTCGTACTCAGACAAGGGATTCGCAGTGAGTACGTGCTGCCGGTGGTCGCCGTGTGCATCACCGGCGACTTTCTGCTCATCGCCGCGGGCATCGGTGGCCTCGGTGGACTGATCGCGGCCACGCCGAGTCTGCTCACCGTGGCCAAGGTGGGCGGTGCCGCGTTTCTCATCTGCTACGGATTGTTGGCCGCCCGCCGCGCATTACGGCCCGGCACTCTGGTTCCCGCCGAATCCAATCCGGCACGCCTCGGCGCGGTACTGATGACCGCACTGGCCATAACCTTCCTGAATCCGCACGTCTATCTCGACACCGTGGTGCTGCTCGGCTCACTCGCCAACGCACACAAGGACGCACGCTGGCTGTTCGGCGCGGGCGCCCTGATCGCAAGTGTCGTCTGGTTCGTCGGGCTCGGCTTTGGCGCCCGGTACCTTGCCGGACTGTTCCAGCGTCCAGGAACCTGGCGTGTACTCGACGCCGTCATCGCCGTCGTCATGATCGCACTGGGCCTCACATTGATCGTCTGATCGCCCTTGTCGAACCATTTGGCCCGGTGTTAGCGTCCTTCCCGAACCAACTGACTTGGGAGAGACATGGATGTCGACAAGGCCCGCACCCGCTTCGCCGAACTTCGAGGCCACCGGGACGTCAGTCCCGCCGACCTCGACGAGATCTGGGCCGCGCTCGATACCGCCCGACCCGAAGACATGCTCGGCAGTTGGAAGGGCGACGAGTTCCACACCGGACACAAGATGAACGGCCAGCTGGCCGCCGCCCGCTGGTACGGCAAGATCTTCAGATCCATCAACGACGTCGAGCCGATCGTCTGTTACGACGACGAAGGAAAGTTGTTCTCCAACAACGATTTGAGTCTGGGTGGTGCAACCCTGTGGGATATCGAGTTCCGCGGCGAGGTCACCGGCACCATGGTGTACGACGGACAGCCCACTTTTGATCACTTCAAGTGGGTCGACGAGAACACGCTGATGGGCATCATGAACGGCAAGCGTCAGCGCGCCAGCGGCAACTACCTCTACTTCATTCTCGAACGCGATCGGTGAAAGTCACTGCAGCACTGAGCCGATCCGCAGAGTCTTCATTCACCCTCGAAGAGGTGGAACTCGAGGATCCGCGCTCCGATGAGGTGCTCGTCAAGATTCACGCCACCGGCCTGTGCCACACCGACCTGACCTTCACATCACAGGTACCGATCCCGGCGGTGCTCGGCCATGAGGGTGCCGGGGTCGTCCAGGTCGTAGGCCCTGACGTGACCGGTATCCGGCCAGGAGACCGTGTGGTCTTGAGCTACCGCAGCTGCGGCCAGTGCCGACAATGCGATGCGGGTGAGCGGGCCTACTGCTCCCGCGCCGCCCGGCTCAACCTCTCGGGTACACGGCTCGACGGCACGACGGCACTGTCCCAGAACGGGAACGCACTGTTCGGCTCGTTCTTCGGACAGTCGAGCTTCGCCCAGTACGCACTCGCCACCGCCGACAACACCGTCGTGGTGGACCCCTCCACGGACCTCACCATCGCCGCACCCCTTGGCTGCGGTCTGCAGACCGGTGCTGGTGCGGTGCTCAACGTACTTACACCTGAACCGGATTCGCGCCTCGTGGTGTTCGGCGCTGGCGGTGTCGGCCTCGCCGCGGTGATGGCCGCCAAGGCGGTCGGCGTGCAGACGATCATCGCTGTGGACCCTGTCGCCTCGCGGCGAGACAAAGCCACCGAATTGGGTGCGACCCATACCGTCGACCCCACGGCCCAGGACGTGACCACCACCGCGCGCGGGGCCACCCATGCTCTGGACACCACGGCCAACCCCGATGTCATCGCCACGGCGCTCGGGCTGCTGCGGCAGCGCGGTGTACTGGTTCTGGTCGGGCTGGGCGCCTCACGCGGAACAATCGATCTCACCGATCTGATGTTCGGAGGCAAGGTGATCCGCGGATGCATCGAGGGCGACGCGAATCCTCTGGAGTTCATTCCGGAACTGCTGAGGATGCACGCGCAGGGCCGCTTCCCGATCGAATCGCTGATACGTACCTACCCGGCGCGTGATATCGATCGAGCCGTCGCGGACGCGCGATCGGGAATCACGATCAAACCGGTGCTGCTCTGGTGAGCGCCATGCGAGCGGCCGGGCAGGCCACCCACGACCGGATCATGGCGGCCGCCAAGGCCGAGTTCACCGAGTACGGCTTCGCTGGTGCGCGGCTCAACCGAATTGCCACCAATGCGAACGCAAGCAAGGAACGGCTGTACAGCTACTTTGAGAGCAAGGAGCAGCTGTTTGAAGCCGTTGTGGCGCAATGGATCAATGATGCGCCATACAAGGTGCCGCTGCGCGCCGACGATGTGCCGGGCTACGTCGCGGGCCTCTTCGACAACATCGTCGCCGACCCCCAGGGCGCGCGGTTACAGCGCTGGATCGAGCTGGAAGCCCCCGACGGAATGTTCGACAACCACGTACTGCGCCGCATCTTCCAGGCGAAACTCGACGAGGTGCGCCGGGGCCAGCAGTGCGGGCTCATCGACCCGGCGTGGGACCCCACATGTCTGCTCATGATGCTGATCGATATCGCCTACTCGATGGCGGCTAGCGGATTCGGTATCGACCGGATTATCGGCGAACCGCTCGGCGACGACGTGCTCGCGGACCGCCGCACCGCAGCCGCCGAGGCGACACGCCGGCTGGTAGCCCGTTAACGAACATCGCCGCACCCCCTGAGTGCATGTGCCAGCTACTCTCGATATGTGCCGTCCGCGATATTGACCCGCCGCGGGTTTCTCGCTGCCGGTGCCACGCTCGCCGCGGGCACCGCGCTGGCTGCCTGCACCAAGGACTCTCCTCCCACTTCCGAGCGCAACGGTGTCGCCGTCATCAAGCACGCGTTCGGCACCACCGAAGTCAAGACTCCGCCGCAGCGCATCGTCAGTGCCGGGTACACCGAGCATGACTACCTGCTGGCGCTGGGCATCGTCCCTATCGCGGTCACCGAGTGGTACGGAGGATTCCCGTTCGCCACCTGGCCATGGGCTACCGATCGCCTGGGCGCGGCCACACCCGAGGTGCTCACCCTTACCGACGGACTGATGGTCGACAAGATCGCATCCCTGAAACCCGACCTCATCCTGGCCACCAACGCCGGGCTGGATCAGGACAACTACAACAAGTTGTCCGGTATCGCACCGACCATCGCGCAGTCGGGCAAGTACGCGTTCTTCGAGCCGTGGAAAGACCAGGCCAAGGCCATCGGGCAGTCCGTATTCAAGCCGTCGGAGATGGACGCGGTGGTGCAGGCCGTCGACAGCAGATTCACTTCGGCCACGTCTGCGCACCCCAGCTTCAAGGATAAGAAGGTCATCTACCTGCAGGGTGAACTGCTCGACGGACAGGCCATCGCGTATCGATCCGGACCGCGCACCGGATTCCTCAGCTCCCTCGGATTGGCTGTTCCCGCCGAATTGGACAGCTACGGCAAGGCCGACCAGCTCGCCCATCTTCCGGCCGATCAGCTTGCCAGTGTGCTCGGGCAGGCCGATGTGCTGCTGTGGGGCACCGAATCCGACGAACAGAGCACCGCGCTGCAGGCCGACCCGGTGATCACCAAACTGGGCTCCTCGCTGCTGAACCGCAGCATTTTCACCAGCAAGGAATTGGCCGGCGCCATCAACTTCAGCTCGCCGCTGAGTCTGACCTACGTGGCGGACAACCTGGTCCCCCAGCTGGCCCGAGTACTGGGGTGATGAACTACCCACCCGCCCGACCGGCCCAGCCGTATTGGGCTGACGTTGTGATTCGCGTAGTCGGCGGCATCGTCGGCGCCATAGCTCTTAGTGTCTTCGCACTGGGTGCATACATGGTGTTGTCGACCCGGCTGTCGTCGAATCCGTTCGCCGACCCGCACGGCTACGGGCTGATCATCGGAATGGTGCTCGCCCTGCCCTGCGGACTGCTGGCCTCAGGCACGCTGCCGTTGGCGCTTCCCCGCAGGCAATGCCTTCGCGCCTTCACCATCGGCTTCGTCGTATATCTCGCGGCGGCGGCATTGTTGATCTACTCGGCCGCCACCATGCCCAACCGCCCTCCGCCCTGCGCGACAAATCCACCCGCGCCGCATTGCAAGCACGCACCCTAGACTTCGCGGAATGGCGACAAGCGAGGTCGAGACAAGCCCCCAGGATCATGTGGTCTTCGCCCAGGTAGGCCGCAGCTACTATCCGCTGCTGTCGGCTGTCTTTGTCGGAGTCGTACTCATCTCGAACGTGGCTGCCACCAAGGCAATTGGCTTTGGCCCTGTGGTCGGCGATTGGTCGCTGATCACCGATGGGGCGTTTGTGCTGTTCCCGCTGAGCTATGTGATCGGCGATGTGCTCAGTGAGGTCTACGGGTATCGCGCCACCAACCGGGTGATCCTGCTCGGGTTCGCGATGGAACTCCTGGCATGCCTGGTGTTGTGGACGGCCAAGATCCTGCCGCCCGCCGACTTCTATCCCAACCAGGAGGCCTTTTCCACCATCGTCACCAGCATCACCACGCTCATGGTGGCAGGACTGGCGGGATATCTTGTTGGACAAACACTTAACGCGCTCGTGGTGGTGCGCATGAAGAAGCGTTCCAAGGAACGCCACCTGTGGGCGCGACTGGTGGGTTCGACGGTTATCGGCGAGTTCGCCGATTCACTGGTGTTCTGTTCCATCGCGGCCACCGCGCTGGGCATTCACACCTTCGGCCAGTTAGCGACGTACACGGCCCTGGGCTGGATCTTCAAGTCGGTGGTGGAGATCGTGATGCTGCCGATTACCTATCGGGTGATCGCCTACATCAAGAAGCACGAGCCGACTTATACACAGGCCGGATAAATGCGCCCCTAGGCGTGGCCACGGGAGTACCGTCGAAATATGAGTACCGCAACGGATTTGAAGGTGCGGGATCACGGGGATCGGGCGTTGTTGCTCGAGTGCACATCCGTGCAGGAAGTGCTGGCGTGGACGTCGGCGCTGAATGCCGACCCTATCGACGGCGTCACCGATATCGTTCCCGCGTCCCGGACCGTACTTCTCAAGCTCGACAGCCCGGCCGACCAGGCCATAGTGCGGCACCGGCTGACACAACGCACGGCACCGACGGGCACGGCGGAGAGCACCGCCTCGCCACCGGTGACCATCCCGGTCCGGTACGACGGTCTCGATCTCGAAGAGGTTGCCGAACACACCGGCCTCGGTGTAGACGGTGTCATCGCGGCACACACCGGAACGGTATGGACCGTCGGATTCTGCGGATTCGCACCGGGATTCGCGTACCTCGTGGGCGGGGACACACGTCTGGCCATCCCGCGCCGCGCCGACCCGCGCACCAAAGTACCTGCCGGTGCCGTCGCGCTCGCCGGCGAGTTCAGTGGGATTTACCCGCGTGAATCTCCCGGCGGCTGGCAACTGATCGGCAGCACCGACGCCGTCATCTGGGACCTCGACCGCAACCCACCTGCGTTACTGACTCCCGGCACCCGTGTCCAGTTCCAAGTACAAACCCAGGGGACGATCGCATGAGACCCACCCTTGAGGTAATGCGCACCGGCCCTCTCGCTCTGATTCAGGACCTCGGCCGCGTCGGCAAGGCGGCCATGGGTGTCGGACGCTCCGGGGCAGCCGATCGCAAATCGCATTCGCTGGCCAACCGGTTGGTGGCGAACCCCGATCATCTGGCGACCATCGAGGTGACACTGGGCGGCATGTCATTTCGGGTCTCCGGCGGCGATGCGGTGGTGGCTGTGACCGGTGCCGACACCGATCCGTCCGTCAACGGAATTCCCTTCGGTACCAACAGTATTACCCAAGTTCAAGATGGCGATGTGGTGTCGCTCGGCGCACCGCTCAGTGGCCTGCGTAGCTACGTGGCCGTGCGCGGTGGAGTCAGCGTGGCGCCGGTGATGGGCTCGCGCAGCTTCGACATCCTGTCTGGCATCGGCCCCAAGCCGCTGCAGGCCGGGGACAGGCTGCCGGTCGGACCACGGTCCCCCTCCTTCCCGGAGATCGAGCAAGCACCGGTGGCCACCATGTCCGATGACATCGTCGAACTCAAGGTGGTGCCTGGTCCGCGTGACGACTGGTTCGTCGATCCCGACGAGCTGACGCACGGAAGCTGGATCGTCTCCGATCGCAGCGACCGGGTAGGCACCCGGCTCAGCGGTAAGCCTCTGGAGCTACGCGACCCCGCCAGGCAGCTGCCGAGCGAGGGCGTGATCCGCGGTGCAATCCAGGTGCCACCCGGCGGCCAGCCCGTTATCCTGGGCCCTGACCATCCGGTGACCGGCGGCTATCCGGTCATCGGGGTGATCACCGATCAGGATGTGGATCTGGCCGCCCAGGTGCGGCCAGGACAAACCGTTCGGTTCCGCTGGTCAAGACCGCGCCTCAGCTAGGAGCATCCCGTGTCTACGATGCCGACCGTACCCGTCATCCGGACCCACACCGCGCGACTCATCCACACCGCCGATCTGGATAGCGAAACACGCCATGCGGCAAGGGAATTACTGATCGAAGCCTTTGAGGGCGAGTTCACCGAGGAAGACTGGGAACATTGCCTGGGCGGCATGCATGCGCTCATCTGGTACCACGGCACACTCATCGCCCACGCCGCGGTGATCCAGCGCCGGCTGCTCCATCAAGGGCGGGCCATACGCACCGGATACGTGGAAGGCGTTGCGGTAGATAGCGACTGGCGCGGCAACGGGCTCGGGCGCGCAATCATGGACGCGGCCGAACAGGTTTTGCGTGGCGCCTATGAGCTGGGCGCGTTGAGCGCCGACGACGAGATCGCGCCGTTCTATCGGGCGCGCGGCTGGGTCCCCTGGCTCGGAACCACTCCCGTCGCGACCGCAGACGGCATCGTGCCCGCAGCGGATGAGGGCGTGCACGTACTGCCGATGAGTTCCGGGGTTGACCCCTCCGGCTCACTGACCTGTGATTGGCGCGGCGGCGACGCCTGGTGATGTCCGCGGCGACGCAGGAACACCCAGATCACGGCGATCACAAACGCCAGCCGTGCAGCACTGCCGGCCGTCGCCAGTAGGCCGTTGACCACCTGCGCGATGTCCACCGGATACCGCAGGATGATTACCGCCATCGCAGCGGCCTGTACCAACTCCAACGAGCCGACGATCACACAGAGCCGCACGTGCATCCGGTGATAGGCGCGCAAGTCCGCATCGCCCCAGTGATGACGTGCTACCCAACCCGGGCGGATCATGTCGATGATGACTTCGGTGAGAGGCCGTTTCGTCAGACAGCTACCGATATAGAACAGGCCGAACAGCACTACCGGGACCACGTGGGTGAGTTGAGCCAGCTGTGGTGAGCTGGTCAGCAGCGCGACCACGAGCGTCGCGCCGTGCATCAGCATGATGAATCCCGCGACGATGTCGAAGCGCCTGTCTCGTAATGCCGTGTAGATGACGCGCAGCGCCGAGACCACCGCCGCGGCCATCAGGGCGTGCAACTCCGAGGCACCCAGCAGGCGCATCCCGTAGTACGTACCCAGGCCGAGCGCGGCACTGACCAAAGCGTGTCCGAGTGTGAATTTCCCTGCACCCTTACCCAACCCACTCACCACAGCGACGGTACCGACGCAATCTAAGAGAGCCTGAGAAAGCGGGGCTACCTGCCAGCGAGGGCGCGCTCCTTACGGCGCAAGTACATCCGGATCGCAACGACGACGCCCACGATCAGTCCCCCCGTGGTCAGCATCGACACCACCGGGTTCACCGCCTGGACCGCATCGACGGAGAAGCTGTAAATGATCACCACCATCAAGGCGCAGAACAGCAGGCTGAAGATCCCGCACCAGAAGCTGACGAGAACATGCAGCCGGTGGTACGAGCGCTGGTCCTCATCGGTCCAGCCCTGTTCCTCGGCCAGTTTCTCCACGCCGCCGGGCCAGAGTTTGGTGACCAACAGCTCGGTCAGTGGCTTGCCGATGAGCGCACTGACCAGAAAATAGGTGGCCAGCAACATGCCCGGCACCTCATTGGTGACCTGTGACAAACGTGGGTCGCGAGTGAGCCACGCCATGACGAGGCTGACGCCAAAGATGGGCACCACCAGCAATGAGACCGGATCCAGGGCCCGCTTCCACGCCATCTTCACCAACGCCTGGGCGGCCGATACCGCGGTGGCGGCCATCAGCGCGTGCAGCTCCGAGAAGCCTGCCAGGCGCAGACCGAAGTAGGCACATAGCGCGGGTCCGACATTGAGCACGCCCTCGATCAAAAGCTGGCGGGGCGAGATTCCGCTCTCGGTTTCGGGCTGCTCGGTGGACAGGGACACCGCGCGACTGTATCCGGTCGTCAGGCCGCGGGCGAGTCGTACGTCATGCGCTGGAGGTAGCGCCGGATAACCACAATGATGCCGATGATCAGCCCCATTGTCGTCACCAGGGAGAAGATTTGGTTGACCGCCTGGGCGATATCAACCGAGAAGCTGTAGATGATGACGATCGATATTGCCGACAGCAGCAGGCTGATGACACCGCACCACAAACTCACATGGACATGCATCCGGTGATACGAACGGAAGTTCTCCGGAGTCCAATGATGTTCGGCTGCAATCTCTTCGATTCGCCCGGGCCGAGCCTTCGCGATCATCAGTTCGGTGAGGGGCTTGCCGATGAACGCACTTCCGATAAGAAACAGCGATAGCAGGATGCCGGGAATCGTGTTGGATACCTGGGCCATACGTGCATCAGAGGTGATGAGCGCGATGACCAGACTCAGCCCGAAGTTGAACATCAGGAAGCCCGACAGGACGTCGAACTTGCGGTTCTTGACCACCGTGATCAACACCTGAATCGCGGCGACCACCGTGGCAGCAATCAACGCGTGAATCTCGGGTTGCCCAAAGGCGCGTAGCAGGTAATAGGTGCCGAGCGATGGTCCGACGCTGGCAAGGGTGTGCCGGAGCACGACGCGCGCTGACGCCTTCTGATTCTCTGCGGGCTGCTCGGGCACGCGGCGAGGGTACCCGGCGAAACTGGGAATCAGAGGCTGGCACGCAGCGGCGATGAGCTCGCGCGCGCGTTCGCCGTCGGCGTACAGAAAACGGAACTTTAGCGCGGGTCACTCAAGTTTGTACGTGTGACGGCCGGTTGAGATTCCGGCCCTATAGAAGGAGACACGCTATGAGCAATCTGGTTTGGACACGCCGCAGCCCGTTCGCCGAGTTCGACGCGCTGGTACGTCAGTCCTTCGGCCCGGCCACCAGCTGGCCCACCCCCGGTTTCGTTCCGTCCGCCGAGGTCGTGAAGGACGGCGATGACGCCCTGGTCCGTCTGGACCTGCCCGGCGTCGACGTCGACCAGGACGTCACGGTCGAGGTGGAACGCGGCAAGTTGGTGGTGTCCGGTGAGCGCCGCGACGCACGCGCCGAACAAACGGAAGGACGCGTACTGCGCGAGGTCCGCTACGGCACGTTCCGCCGCACCTTCACATTGCCCACCCATGTGACGGGTGATGCGATCTCGGCGAGCTACGACGCGGGCGTGCTGACCGTCAAGGTCGCCGGCGCCTACGCAAACGCCGAGGCGCAGAAGATCGAGATCACCAAGTAATCGGCAGGCCGAGAAGGGAAGTCCGCACTATCCGGCGCGGGCTTCCCTTTTCTTCGCCTCACGGGCCAGCATGCGGTCGCGCTGCTCTTCGAACTTAATGACTTGGCGCTTAAGGTCTTCCACGTACGCGGCGAGCTGCTCGCGTCGCTGCTCTCCCTTGGCACTGAAATCACTGCGATCGAAGATCCGCCACTTCCGTAGATTCGGCGTGACAACCTCTTCGAGATGCTGGCGGGGGTCGTAAATGCCGTGTTTGGCCATCAGCACACCATTACGGCGGAAGTTCGGCATGCCCTGTCCGGGCATGCGGAAGTTCTCGATCACCGCGGCAATCGCCTCCAACGCCTGATCTGGCACGAGATCCAGTGCGGCACTGCACATATTGCGATAGAAGATCATGTGCAAGTTCTCGTCGGCAGCGACACGTTGCAGCATCCGGTCCGCGACGGGGTCGTCACACACCTTGCCGGTGTTGCGATGGCTGACGCGGGTCGCCAGCTCCTGCAACGTGGTGTACGCGACCGAGAGCAGGAAGTCGGTCTTGTGTACCGACTCTTCCTCATCGGTGGGATTGAAGCCCGCGGTCATGTGTTCCATCCGCGCCCGCTCCAACGCCACCGGATCTACCCCCCGCGTCACAACCAGATAGTCGCGAATGACGATGCCGTGCCGGTTCTCCTCGGCAGTCCAACGCCCCACCCAGGTTCCCCAGGCACCATCGAGACCGAAGTACTGGGCCGCCTGACGGTGGTAGGACGGCAGGTTGTCCTCGGTAAGCAGATTGGTGATCATCGCCGCCTTGGCAACTTCGCTCAGCTGTGACTGCTCCGGGTCCCAGTCGTCGCCGCCCATCTGCGCGAAATTACGACCGCGTTCCCAGGGAACGTAGTCGTGCGGATGCCACTCCGTGGCCACCGACAAATGCCGGTTAAGGTTGGCTTCAGCAACGGGTTCCAACTCGCTGAGCATCTCAAGGTCGGTCAACTCTCTTGACATTTCACCTTGTCTTTCGCGTTGGAACCCCGAGCCCACGCACAGGGTAACTTATCTGAGCAATGCCTTAAGGCGCCTGTCAGTCACGACTGATTGCCTGCAACTTCCACCCCGACCACACCGCCGGACGGGTCACCATGCCTGTTCGGCCCCCACAGCTGGGCAACGGCTTGCTACAGACCCGATATTCGAACCGGCTTCGCAGCACCATAGCGCCGTGAGAGCAACATCACTAATCGGGCCGTGTCACATCGCCCTCACACCGAGGAATCGCCGCCCGAGTCCAACATCGGGGCCAGATAGTCCAGCGCAAACCGGCGCGCCTGCTCCGGAGTCTCCAGGCCTATCACCGTCTGCCGCGTCAGAATCAAGGACAGGGCAATACGTATACGCAGCTCGGCGACCGTACGCAAGTGAGCCAACATCTGCCCCGAAACCTCTGCGTCACCGTAGATCTCCGAGGGGCTGATACTGGCCCTGAACGCTGCCGCCGGCGTGGCGAGCGGAAACAAGTCATCCGTAACCCAGGCCGTCCCGGCCTCCTAGGAGTCCTCCGTCGCACTGGGCGGGCAATCGAGCCGGTCGGTATTTTGAAAGCCGTGCGAACTGCGATGTGCCGCGCGGCAGCGGCCGCCACTGCCTTCTTGATCCTGCTCGGCGGGTACGGGCTGTCGTCGCCAGCGGAAGCACAGGCATCTGCCTGCGCCGACATCGACCTCTCATTCGCGCGCGGCACCAATGAACCCGCAGGTCTGGGCGATGTCGGCAAGTCCTTCACCGACGCGGTCCAGAAACAGCTGAAGGGCGCCAAGGGGATGAGCATCTCCACCTATGGGGTGGACTATCCCGCAAGTATCGATTTCATCCAGGCAGGCAAGGGCTCGGACGATCTGAGTAAGCACATCCAGAAGACGGCCGCCGACTGCCCGAAGATGAAATTCGTCGTCGGGGGGTATGCACAGGGCGCTGCGGTGGTCGATGTGCTGCTGGGTAACACACCGCCGGGTACCTACACC
>Ga0265327_10004098_pt1 | contig 13168 bp, 10 predicted proteins | sample 41621metaG_FD_202089 | JGI IMG/M metagenome (GOLD analysis project Ga0265327, IMG submission 202089) | Rhizosphere microbial communities from Carex aquatilis grown in University of Washington, Seatle, WA, United States - 4-16-21 metaG | ecosystem: Host-associated > Plants > Roots > Rhizosphere... | reverse complement strand
GCCTGATGGTCGGGCGAACGCCCGAGTACATGGGCAAGAAGATCCGAGCCCCCGACGTCAAGCTGGCAACGCTCTACGTCCTCGCGGTGCCGACCGTGACGCTCGTGTTGGCCGGCATCGCGGCCGTCCTCTCGACCGCGGTCAGCCAGCTCGGCAACACGGGCCCGCACGGCCTGTCGGAGATCCTCTACTCGTACGCGTCCGCGGCCAACGGCAACGGCTCGGCGTTCCCCGGCATCACCGTGACGTCGCACTGGTACCAGCTGTCGCTGGCGTTCTCGATCCTCGTCGGGCGTTACATCCTGATCGTGCCGGTGCTCGCGATCGCGGGCGGGTCGGCGCGCAAGCAGCCGTCGCCGCCATCGGCCGGCACGTTCCCGACGCACGGCCCGCTGTTCGCCGGGTTGCTGTTCTCCGTGGTCCTGATCCTCGTCGGGCTCACGTACTTCCCCGTGCTCTCGCTCGGGCCCATCGTCGAGCACTTGAAGCTGTAGGAGTCCCGTGACTGTCACCGATCTCAACCCCGAACCGGCCGACCTCTCGTCGATACACGAGCCGGGTCATGGTGCCCCGCGGCGCGGCGCGCTCCTGAACCCGCAGATCGTGCGGCGCGCGATGGTCGACTCGGTCAAGAAGCTCCACCCCCGCACCGAGGTGCGCAACCCGGTGATGTTCGTCGTGTTCATCGGGAGCCTGCTCACGACCTACCTGTTCGTGCGCGATCTCCCGACCGCGTCCGCGGCCGACAGCACCTTCACGGGTCTCGTCGCGATCTGGTTGTGGTTCACGGTGTTGTTCGCCAACTTCGCCGAGGCCGTGGCCGAAGGCCGGGGCAAGGCCCAGGCCGACACGCTGCGCAAGACCCGATCGGAGACCGTGGCTCACGTTCTGCTCGAGGACGGGTCGACCGTCGAACGGCAGTCGTCGGAGCTGCACGTCGGCGACCGCGTGGTGGTCGTTGCCGGCGATCTGATTCCCGGCGACGGTGACGTGATCGAAGGCATCGCGTCGGTGGACGAGTCGGCCATCACCGGCGAGTCGGCACCGGTGATCCGCGAGTCCGGCGGCGACCGCTCGGCCGTCACCGGCGGGACGCGCGTCCTCTCCGACCGCATCGTCGTGAAGATCCTCGCCGAGCCGGGCGAGAGCTTCATCGACCGCATGATCGCGTTGGTCGAGGGCGCCAACCGGCAGAAGACACCGAACGAGATCGCACTCAACATCCTGCTCGCGGGGCTCAGCATCGTCCTGCTGCTCGCGACGGCGACGATCCAGCCGTTCGCGAAGTACTCCAGCGCGCAACAGGAGATCACCGTCCTCGTGGCGCTCTTGGTGTGCCTCATCCCGACGACCATCGGTGCGTTGCTCTCGGCGATCGGGATCGCGGGAATGGACCGGTTGGTGCAGCGCAACGTCCTCGCGATGTCGGGACGCGCGGTCGAGGCGGCCGGCGACGTCGCGACGTTGTTGCTCGACAAGACCGGCACGATCACCTACGGAAACCGGATGGCGGCGGCGTTCCTGCCGGTCGGCGGGGTCGACGAACGCGAGGTGGCGGCGGTCGCGCTGCTGTCGAGCTTGGCCGACGAAACGCCGGAGGGGCGCTCGATCGTCACCCTCGCGGAGAGTCGCTACGCGCTCGCGCCGGAGAACATCGACGACGCGGAGCTCGTCGCGTTCACCGCGCAGACCCGTATGAGTGGCATCGAGTGGCACAACCGCTCGATCCGTAAGGGCGCGGCCGATTCCGTCGTGCGCTGGGTCGAAGAGCGCGACGGGCACGTGCCCGCCGACCTTGCCGGCATCGTCGAAGGCATCGCGCAGGGCGGCGGTACGCCGCTCGTCGTGGCCGAGGACACGCACGTGCTCGGAGTCATCCACCTCAAGGACACCGTGAAGACCGGCATCGCCGAGCGCTTCGCCGAGATGCGGGCGATCGGCATCCGCACGGTGATGATCACCGGCGACAACCCGCTCACCGCGGCGGCCATCGCGAAGGAAGCCGGCGTCGACGACTTCATGGCCGAAGCCACACCGGAGGACAAGCTGGCGCGGATCCGAGCCGAGCAGTTCGGCGGATCGCTCGTCGCGATGACGGGCGACGGCACCAACGACGCTCCCGCGCTTGCGCAGGCCGACGTCGGCGTCGCCATGAACACGGGAACTCAAGCCGCCAAAGAGGCCGGCAACATGGTCGACCTCGATTCCGATCCGACGAAGCTCATGGACATCGTCGAGATCGGCAAGCAGATGCTGATCACCCGCGGATCGCTCACGACGTTCTCGATCGCGAACGACGTGGCGAAGTACTTCGCGATCATCCCCGCGATGTTCGTCGGCGTCTTCCCCGAGCTGAAGTCGCTCAACGTCATGCATCTGGCCAACCCGCACTCGGCGATCCTGAGTGCGGTCATCTTCAACGCCATTGTCATCGTCGCCCTGATTCCCCTCGCATTGCGCGGCGTCAAGTTCCGGGCGATGAGCGCGGCGGCGATCCTCCGTCGCAACATCATGATCTACGGCGTCGGCGGGATCATCGCGCCGTTCGTCGCCATCAAACTGATCGACCTCGTGGTATCGGGTCTGGGAGTCCACTGATGCGCCGTCAAGTCCTCTCGTCAATCGCCATGTTCGTCGCGCTTACGGTGCTGCTCGGGTTGCTCTACCCGCTCGCCGTGTTCGCGATCGGGCAGATCGGGTTCCAGAAGCAGGCCGACGGATCGTTGATCAAGGTCAACGGACAGGTCGTCGGTTCGAAGCTGATCGCCGAGGACTTCACGAGCTCGAAGTACTTCCAGCCCCGGCCGTCCAAGGCCGGCGTGGGCTACGACGGCAACGGCTACGACGCGACCGCGAGCGCCGCGTCGAACCAGGGCCCTTCGAATGCGAACCTGATCGGCAACGTCCCGGGCGTGAACATCGACGGATCGAAGAACCCGTACGCGACCCCGACCGATCCCCGGTGCGTACCGGTGCAGGCGACCGACAAGGACGGCAACGACGTCACCGACAAGGACGGCAACCCGGTGTACGAGAAGAACAAGGACGGCACCTACGTGTGCAATCCGAACACGGTGCCGCAGCGGGTGCTCGCGTACCGAGCCGCGAACAACTTGGCACCGACCGTGAAGGTTCCCGTCGACGCGGTGACCGCGTCGTTCTCGGGCCTCGACCCGGACATCAGCGTCGCGAACGCGCGGCTGCAAGCCCCGCGCGTGGCCCGCGCTCGTCACGTGACGCTCGATCAGGTGCTCGCGCTCGTCTCGAAGAACACGGACGGACGCGGACTCGGGTTCATGGGTGAGCCCGGCGTCAACGTCCTCGAGCTCAACTTGGCGCTGGATGGCCGATCGGTTCGCTGACGAGGTCTTCGCCGAACTCGGGAGTCGGCACGAAGCGGACCCCCATGCCCGGCTCGGTCAGGAAGTAACGCGGGTGCGCCGGGTCGGGCTCGAACTTCTGGCGCAACTGTGCCATGAACTGACGCAGGTAGTTCGTCTGGTTCACATAGCTCGGTCCCCAGACTTCCTCCAACAACTTGCGCTGACTCACGAGCCGGTCCGGATTCCGCACCAGTATCTCGACCAGATGCCATTGCGTCGGCGTGAGACGAATCTCGTCGCCGGCCGCGTTCGCGGCGCGCTTCATACCGAGGTCGATGCGGAAATCGGCCGTCTCGACGATCGGCAGCAGCTCGTCGCCCGGCTTGGCCCGGCGCAGCGCCACCCGCAGGCGCGCGAGCAGCTCCCGCATGCTGAACGGCTTCGTCACGTAGTCGTCGGCGCCGGCGTCGAAGGCCAGGATCTTCATCGCCTCCTGGTGACGGGCCGACAGCACGATGATCGGGATCGACGTCCAGCCGCGCAGCCCGTGCACGACCTCGATGCCGTCGATACCGGGAAGCCCGAGATCGACGATCGCCGCGTCGTGCGCGCTGGTCGCGGCGCGCGACAGCGCCGCCTCACCGCTCTCGACGAGGTCGACCTCGTAGCCGCGGGCGCGCAGATGCGCGCCGAGGGCACGGAGCATCGGGCGCTCGTCGTCGACAACCAGGATGCAACTCATCGCTCACGCTCCAGTAGTGACACTTGCAAGAGGAAGGCTGATCACCATCGTGATGCCACCGCCAGGCGTGTCCTCCACGAGGATCTCGCCACCCACGGCTTCGACGAATCCCTTCGAGACCGCCAGACCCAAGCCGATCCCGGTACTCGAATCCGTATCGCCCAGGCGCTGGAACGGCTGGAAGAGCCGATCCCGCTGCACGAGCGGTATCCCGACTCCCCGGTCGACGACACGGAGATCGATCCGATCGCCGACGACACCGGCCTCGATGCGAACCGGGTACTCGTCCGTCGAGTGCCGCACGGCATTGTCGACGACGTTGGCGACCGCCCGCTCGACGAGCGCGGCATCCACCTCGATGCGGGGAAGGGATTCCGCCACCTCGACCACGACGTTCCGGGCCCGGTCGCCCAAGCTCGCAAGCGCCGCGGGCACGATCTCGTCGAGCCCGACGGTTCGCGTGTCGAGGGTGATCACGCCCGATTGGATGCGGCTCATGTCGAGCAGGTTCTCGACCAGCCCGTTCAAACGGTCGGCATCGGAATCGATCGCCCGCATGAATTCGTGCGTGTCCGTCGGCGACCAGGTCACGTCCGGCTCCAACCAGCCGCTGGCCTGCGCCTTGATCGACGCGAGCGGGGTGCGCAGATCGTGGCTGACGGCTGCGAGGAGGGCGTTACGCAGATCGTTCGTGCGTGAGAGATCACCGGCGACGTTCGCCTCGGTCTCGAGTCGGTGTATCGCCATCACCGCCTCGAGGTACGAGAGCAGCGCGCCGATGAGCCGGTGCGCATCCGCGGAGAGCGCCGACCCGGTCATGACGAGCACGTGGCCGTCACGCAGGTCGTAGCGCTCACCGTCGGCGGGCTGTGTGATCGCCGGCTCGCCGGTGCTCGCTTCGACGATCCAGCCGTCGCCGCGGGGCGCCAGCAGCGCGACCGCCTCGCGATCGAGCGTGTCGTGTATCTCTTCGACGACGACCTGCGGCGGATTCGGCCGCGAGAGCCGTTCGGCCAGCGCCATCACGACATCGGCCTCGTCGCGGGCGCGCAGCGCCTCGACCCGGCGTTGCGCCGCGTGCTCGACGACAACCGATACGAGGGACGCCGACACCAGGAAGGCCACGAGATAGAGCGCGTCGGAGCCGCGCGCGATCGCGAACGACCGGTAGGGCGGGACGAGGTACCAGTCGACGACGAGCGCGGCCATCAGCATCGTGACCAGCGCGGGGAGGCGCCCGCCGATCGCGGCGACGACCACGACCACGCCGAGGAAGATCAGCAGCCCCGCACTCGACGTGACTGCGCCCGCGTGGTGGGGTTGCAGCGCCGAGAAGTGGGCCGCGAGTGCCGTCACCACGACCATCGCCGCCGCGGCGACCACGAACGCGGCGACGAGCCGGTCGCGAGGGTGGGCAAAGTGGATCGGAACCCGCCGGAGAGTCCGATCGGACCTGCTCGTCTCCTCGTCGGTCGAGATCACGTGGACGTCGATGTCGCGCGACGCGCGGATGACCCGGTTGACGACCGATCCGCGCGTCAGCTCCGTCCAGCGCGAGCGCCGGCTCGTGCCGAGCACGAGTTGGGTCACGCGCCTCGCGGCCGCGAACCCGATCAGTGTGGCGGGCACGTCGGTACCGGCAACCGCGTGGTAGCTCCCCCCGAGTTCCTCGAGCAACGCGCGATGGCGCGCGAGGAGATCGGACATCTCGCGCTTCAGACCGTCGTCGCTGACGACGTGCACGCCGACGAGATCACCCTGCGAGCGCCGCGCCATGCGGGCCGCCCGCCGTATCACCTGATCGTTTCCGGGCGCACCGGTGAGAGCGACCATCACCCGTTCGCGGGTCTCCCACGGTCCGGCGATGCCGTGCTGCCCCATGTACACCTGGAGCGAGTCCTCGACGCGATCGGCGACCCACAGCAGCGCGAGCTCGCGCAGCGCGCCGAGGTTTCCGATGCGGAAGTAGTTGCCGAGCGCGGCGTCGACCTTCTCCGGCGCGTAGACGTTGCCGTGGGCCATCCGCCGCTGCAGCGCCTCCGGGCTCATGTCGACGAGCTCGATCTGGTCGGCGCGCCTGACCACCGAGTCCGGCACGGTCTCGCGCTGGATCACGCCCGTAATGCGATTGACAACGTCGTTGACGCTCTCGAGGTGCTGGATGTTCACCGTCGAGAGCACTTCGATGCCCGCGGCGAGCAGAGCCTCGATGTCCTGCCAACGCTTCTCGTTGGCCGACCCGGGGACATTGCTGTGCGCGAGCTCGTCGACGAGCACGACCTGCGGCCGGCGGGCGATGATCGCCTCGACGTCGACCTCCTCCCAGACTCGACCGCGATACTCGATGCGCCGGGGCGCAACGATCTCGAGGTCGCGGATCTGCGCGATCGTCTTGGGCCGGCCGTGGGTGACAGCCAAGCCGACAACGACGTCGGCACCACGGGCCCGGCGCCGCCAACCCTCGTCGAGCATGGCGTAGGTCTTGCCCACACCGGGTGCAGGTCCGAGATAGACGCGTAACTTGCCGCGCATGTTGTCAGCTCCTGACGTTCGTCAAGGTGCCGACCAGGCTTCCCGGCGCTCCAACATCACTATACGAGTGCGTGACGCGTATCTGATTATCTTGACGCGAACCATGCGCGTCCTGACGCCGAATTGACGCGACCGACCGGGAGGACCCGCATGCGCACGATCGTCGTAGGCGTCGACGGCTCCGAGCCGAGCCTCCGGGCGCTCGAAGTTGCGGTCGCACTGGTCGAGGACTTCAACGAGGGAGAGCTGCTCGTCGCGCACGCTCGATGGGTGCCGAGCCTCTGGGCCCCGAAGAGCGTTCCCGAGAGCGAGTTCGCCGACCTTCTGGACGAAGCCGAGAGCTACGTACGAGAGGTCGTCCGACGCGAGCTCGAGCGCCACGACGTGCGCTGGAGGATCGAACGCCGGGAAGGCGAACCCTCCAAAGTGCTCACCGACATCGCGCACGACGCCGATGCGAGCTTCGTCGTCGTCGGTCGCCGAGGCTGGTCCGCCGTCGGAGAGCTGCTGCTCGGCTCCGTCTCGAACCGGCTCGTACACCGATCCGACGTGCAGGTGTTGCTCGTTCGGTAGAGCCGATGCGGCAGTCGAGCGCTCAGAGCTCTCTGCCAATTCATCGGATCTTCTCTCCTTCGGGAGCGAGGTTCGTGACCGAACCATCGGGCCCGTACAAGTGCGTCTGACCGTCTTCGTCGACGATCAGCAGCAGGGGTGTGTGCAATGTCGACCAGCCGTCGAGCCGGGCGACGAGACCGGGGCCGCACGCATCGCGCGTGAGCAGTGTGTGCCGGCCCCACCGAGTGCCGCGCTCTTCGACCTCGAGCTCGACGTGTCCGAGAACGGGCCGCACCGCGCTGATCTTCACCTCTCTCAGCACGAGGCGCGGGAGCGGTGCGAGGCCGAACACGGGGTCGGCGACTTGCGCGTTGACGAGGTAGCGGACGCGGATCGACCACGGCGCGAGGAACGGGACTCCGACGCACACGACGACGAGCGCGCCGAGCCCGCAACCGATCAGGAAGAGGTTCATCTCGCTACACCTGGCGGGCGATGAGGTATCGCATCGGAACGGCCGGGCCCAGCTCCTCGATCATCTCGACGACGTCGGGCGCGAGGAGGTGGTGCGGTCGGAGGGCGAACGAGAGGTTGCCGAACGTGCGCATCACGTCGAGCGCGACCAGCGCTCGGCAGACGGAATCCTCGACATCGGCGTCCTCCTGCACACAGCAATCCCCGAGCCGCGCGAGGAGCGGCCGGATCGCGCGACGGTCGCCCGTCGCCCCGAGCTCGTCGGCGATCGCTTCGACCTCGAACGGGCGCTTCGCACGCGCGAAGCGGTCGATGAGCCCGCCGACCTCCGGACCATCGTCGGTCGCCCGGACCTCCGAGTAGCCGAACTCGAGCGGAAGGAGGGATCCGTCCGACACGCGGCGGACTCGACAGGTCTCGTCGTGCAGCGCGGCGACCTCGAAGCCGCGGGCCCACGTTCCGGTGTAGTGGGTGGCGACCTCGACCGGCATGCCCTCTCGCAGCTGGGCCGGTCCTGAACGTTGCCTCGTGTACATCGTGCACCTCGAAGGATCGGATACGAACCATCCAATCGCCCACCCGGGCGCACGGCATCCCGCCTTAACGCGGTTTCTACGCCGAGGCGCGAAGTTCTACGGCGTACTTGCGCGAGCTTCGGACGGCGAGCGACTAAGGCTCGTCGACGATCGCGATCGACTCGCGTTCGATGCTCACGCCGACGAGCGCGTCGTACCTGCGCTGGACATCGGTCCGATCGATCGCCTCCGCAACCGATTCCTCGCTCGATCGGAGGATCATGCGCGCCTGCTGCAGGAGGACCTCACGTTGCACGGGCGTCTTCGTGTACTCCATGATCCGCGACAAGGCTTCGAGCTGGCGGATCATGACCGCGGGCATGCCGCGGCCGGCCTGACGGATCTTGTCGAACGCGCGGTCGACGAAGCGCTCGTAGCTCGGCTCGGCCGCGATGAGCCGCACCTTGCCGTCTTCGCCGAAGTACACGCGGCGCGAATGCCATGCGACAGTGATCTTGCACAGACCGTCGCTCAGCCAGTCGATACAGGTGAGCGCCGTGAACGTGTCGTTCACTGCGGGCGACAATGCACGAATCGCGATCTCGACGAGCTGGTCGATTGCGAATGCGAGGTCTTGACGCAGTGTTCGGTGAGCGCCCGTCACATGAGTCCGCTCGAGCCCGCGTGCAACCTCGTCCTCGGCGGACGCCGGCCACACCCGCGCCAGCGGCAGCCCCTCCACGACGAAGTGTCCCGGGCGGTACAGCAGTTGGATCACGGCGTCGGACTCCGTCGCCAGATCGACGAGCGTCGAGTACCGCACGAACTGCAAATACCCGCTGCGCGTCGCCGCGATCGGTGCGCCATCGACCTCGAGGTGGGTCGGCAACATCCCCGCCGCCGCGAGTGAGGCCCGCCGTGGGTCGTCGGGCCCACTGAAGTCGGCCGCGATTGCATTGGAGAGGTCGTGCGCGATCCCCGCGATGACACCCGGCAATTGGATCGACGTCGCGATGTGGTGGATGAAGTAGACGAGTACGCCGAGATCGACGAGCGTCAGCGCGAGCGCCATCGTGACCGAGAGATGCGGCACGAAGTCACCACGCGGTCCGTGCGATACGGAGCCGAGCGTCAGCACCGCGAAGAGGAACGAGGCCACGAACGTTCCGAGCGTGACCTGAACACCGCGGTCCCTGATGAAGTTGCGGAGCATGCGCGGCCCGAACTGGGTCGACGCGAGCGTCAACGCCACGATGACGATCGAGAACACGAGCCCGACAACGGTGATGATCGCCGCCGCGAGGGCGGTCAGGATCTGGCGCGCCGCATCGGCGGAGCCGTTGTCGACCCAACCGGGGAGGGTCAAGCTCCCGTGATAAGCCGCGCGGTCCAGCGAGTAGGTGATCGCGAAGAGGACGGTCGCGGCGAGCAACTCCGCCGTCGGGATCACCCAGAGGCTCGTGCGCAGGGTCTCGCGGCGCCAGTCGGACATCTGGCGGATCCGGTGCGGACGGGCAGTCCTCGTGTCTGTCACAGCAAGCCTCGGGGCAGGTCGGATGAACTGCCGACCAGGCTTCCCGGCGCACCTTCATTACAGCATAGCGAAGGGCATGTAACGGCGGCCGCGATCCTTCAGCGCTGCGCGCCGACGGACCAGTAGCGGGCGCGGGCGATGGCCGAGCTGATCCACGCGTATGGAGCGCGCAGCAAATGTCGTCGAGCGCGCAAAAGAAGCGTAGGAACGCTGTCACATTCAGCTTCTGTTCCGGTATGAACGAGTCATGCTGACGCAACCGACGGCAAAGCTCGTATGCGAGAGCATCAACCGCGACGTCGTGGTCGCGAGCTGGCCCGAGCAGGCTCGTGACCGGGAGCGCCTCGAGCGCACCGGTACCCCGCACCTCTGGCTCGTCGAACCGGGCGTCGATCCCCCGATCAGCGAAAGCTGCCTCGAGGACTGGCTACGTCTTCCCGCGGACGATGCCGACATGCGGGCGCGCCTGGTCGCGCTCACGCATCGTGCAGCCCACCACCCGACCCGTCCGACCCTCGACCAGTACGGTCAGCTGACCCATCACGATGCGATCGTCCTGTTGTCACCGGTCGAACAGCACCTCGCCACACCGTTGATCGAGAACTTCGGGAACGCCGTCGCCGAGCAAGACCTGCTGACCTCGGCTTGGCACGAGGGCGGGAACGAGCAGACGTTGCGCGTCCACATGTCGCGCCTGCGGCGGCGCCTCGCTCCCATCGGACTCACGATCACCAGCATCCGCGCGTACGGCTATGTGATGCGGGCCGAATTTTGAGGGCGCGTAACCGAGAGGGGGTGGGCCATGAGTTCTGACGGCTATCCAAGTAGCAGCGCTCTGACCGTCCACTTCCCGAGCTCGCCGCGCCGCTGAATCGTCTGCGTACGGATCCCCGATCTGTGGAGTCTGTCGAGTAAGGCGGTCCGGCCGGGTTCGTCTCCGTCAAGGAGGTGAACGCCGTGGCGATGCGCCAGTCGTTCCCGACGCGCGGCGTCCTACGTCGCCCGCAGCTCCGAGCAATCGATCTCCTCGTGGGCGCCGGCATCCTCGCGCTGCTCTACGGGCTGCTGCGATTGGGGTCGACGGTGACGGCGCCGCTCGCCGCGAATCATGCGACCGCGAAGATCTCGACCGATCCGTCCCATCTGCCGTACTACGCGCTGCGCTCGCTGACCCGGATGTTCATCGCGCTCGGGCTTTCCGTCGCCTTCACGTTCGTATACGGCACCGCGGCGGCGCGACTGCGACGGGCGGAGAAGATCCTCGTCCCGGTGCTCGACATTCTGCAGTCGGTGCCGATCCTCGGGTTCCTCTCCATCACGCTGACGGCATTCATCGCGTTGTTCCCGCACTCGATCCTGGGGTTGGAGTGCGCGTCGATCTTCGCGATCTTCACGTCGCAAGCGTGGAACATGACGTTCAGCTTCTACCACTCCTTGATCACGCAGCCGCGCGAGCTCGACGAAGCGGCGCGCCTGATGCGACTGACCAAGTGGCAGCGGTTCTGGCGCCTCGATGTTCCCTCGTCGATGATCGGGCTGGTCTGGAACGGGATGATGAGCTTCGGTGGCGGCTGGTTCTTCCTCGCCGCGTCGGAGCTGATCACCGTGCGGGGCCAGAGCCACGTCTTGCCCGGGATCGGCAGCTACGTCGGCACGGCGAGCGCCGACGGGCAGCTGAGCCGCGTGTTGTTGGCGATCGGCGTGATGATCGTGATGGTCCTCGGCGTCAACGTCTTGTTCTGGCGGCCGCTGGTCGCGTGGTCGGAGCGGTTCCGGATCGAGCAGAGCGAGGGGGCCGACCAACCTCGCAGCATCACGCTCGACGCGTTGCGCCGATCGCGGGTTCCGAGGCTCTTTGGCCGGGCGCTCGGGCCGATCACGACCGGGCTCGATCGCGCGACGCGCGTCTTCGGGGTCGCCGATCGCCCGCTCACGCCCGACACCAACCGTCGCCGCGTCGGTGATCTCGCGTTCGGTCTTGTTGTCGGCGCTCTCGTGTTGTTCGGCGCGTCGAAGGCCATCGCCTTCATCAATCACGACGTCGGCCTCGCGGAGTTCGGTCACGCGTTCGGCCTCGGTGCGATCACGTTCTCCCGGGTCGTCGTTCTGCTGGTCTTCGCGACGCTCGTCTGGGTCCCGGTCGGCGTGAAGATCGGGATGTCGCCGCGACTGGCTCGCTACGCCCAGCCCATCGTGCAGATCTTCGCCAGCTTCCCCGCGAACTTCCTCTTCCCGTTCATCGTCGCGTTCCTCGTCGCGACGCACATCGGTTTGAACCTGGGCGGCATCGTGCTCATGGCGATCGGTGCCCAGTGGTACATCTTGTTCAACACGATCGCCGGCGCCATATCGATCCCGTCGGACCTGCGCGAGGCCATGGACAACTTCGGCGTTCGCGGCTGGCAACGTTGGCGGCGACTCATCATTCCGGGCATCTTTCCCGCGTACGTCACCGGAGGCATCACAGCCGCGGGCGGCGCGTGGAACGCGTCGATCGTCGCGGAGTTCGTCGCGTATCACCACCACGTGCTCACCGCGACCGGACTCGGCGCATACATCGCCCAGGCAACAGCCAGCAGCGCGCCGAACGCGTTTGCGAAGGTGCTGACCGGCATTGTCGTGATGAGCATCTTCGTCGTCGGCGTCAACCGCCTCTTCTGGCGCCGGCTGTACCGACTCGCGGAAACGAGGTACTCGCTATGACCGACGGGCAGAACGGCCGCGCGACCATCCTCGCCGCCGATCACATCAGCAAGTCGTTCACGAGCCCGGACGGGACGCCGCTCCCGGTCCTGGACGACGTCAGCTTCGAACTGCAAGACGGCGAGATCGTCGCACTCCTCGGCAAGTCCGGCTCCGGCAAGTCCACCCTGTTGCGTTGCCTCGCGGGTCTCATCGCCCCGACCCGCGGACGCGCGCTCTACCGGGACAAGCAGGTCGCGGCCGCGAACCCCGGCGTCGCGATGGTCTTTCAGACGTTTGCGCTTCTCCCGTGGCTCACCGTCCGCCAGAACGTCGAGCTCGGTCTCGAGGCGCGCAATGTGCCCGCGGACGAACGGCGCGACCGCGCCGAGCGCGCCATCGATCTCATCGGCCTCGACGGGTTCGAATCCGCCTACCCGAAGGAGCTGTCGGGCGGCATGCGCCAACGCGTCGGCTTCGCCCGCGCGCTCGTCGTCGAACCCGATGCCCTCTTCATGGACGAGCCGTTCTCCGCGCTCGACGTGCTCACTGCGGAGAACCTCCGCACCGAGCTGCTCACGCTGTGGGAACGCGACGACTTTCCCACACGAGCCATGCTGATCGTCACGCACAACATCGAAGAGGCCGTCCTGCTCGCCGACCGCGTGCTCGTCCTGTCGTCGAACCCCGGGCGGATCCGCGCCGAGCTCGCGGTGAGGTTCGGCCGACCTCGTGACCGCCGTAGCGCGGCCTTTGTCGAGCTCGTCGACGAGATCTACGGAATCATGACCGATCGCGACGAAGCGCGGGC
>Ga0265327_10004097_pt1 | contig 13172 bp, 11 predicted proteins | sample 41621metaG_FD_202089 | JGI IMG/M metagenome (GOLD analysis project Ga0265327, IMG submission 202089) | Rhizosphere microbial communities from Carex aquatilis grown in University of Washington, Seatle, WA, United States - 4-16-21 metaG | ecosystem: Host-associated > Plants > Roots > Rhizosphere... | reverse complement strand
TGTTCATGACGAGATCATAGCAAATGACGGCCAACGAACAGGATTCCCAGGGTGACCAGTGAGCCCAGGGTGGTCACATAGGCGCCGAGCCACATTCGTCGGCGTCCCAGCGTCTGGGAATCCAGTCTGTGGAAGATGGTCGTCAGGCTCAGCGCCAGGACGAAGGCCGATGCGATCACTCCCCCCATGCGAATTCGGCCTGCGGCAATTTCGTTGCGCCACACCGGCAGGAACTCCTGGCGAGTGTCGGGTGAGATTTCCAATTTCCACCAGACTCGATTCATTGGCGAATGAAACGTCCCGAAATCCCGTTCAACGACCTGGGAATACTGATCCTTGATCACGCTGCGCCGCAGATCGTCCATTGTCGGTTTCCAGCGCAAGGGCTCTTCCAGTCCCGGCTGCATGAGTCGCAGGTCGTCGTGCAGTAATTCGGTCGTTTGGGCGAGCAGTTCCTGTTCGCACTCTTCACGTGTGACATACTGCTGGCTCGACAGAACAAACCGTTGGACCTGACCTTCCCGAATCGGCTCCTCGTTCAGCCAGGCTGGAGGGGATGATGGAACATCGACTGGTTGAGGTTTTTTAATGCTGACTGTGGAACCTGCGGGAACGATGGAAGGCCCAACCTTTTCACTGGCCGCTCCAATTTTTGCCGCGGCAGTGGGGCTGACGCGAGCAGGGCCGATCACCGCAATTCCCAGGAATGTGGCAAGGACGATCCCCGGCGCCAAAAGCCAGCTTAGCTCGCCCAGATAATGAGCCGACCCGGCCGAAACCGGTGTCAGAACCGGCGGCCGACGCCTTTTCCAGACGATCCCGACCACGGCGCCGAGAATCAGGAACAGGAACAGAAATCCGATCCATGGAATCGGACCGGAGACCTGCAGGCGGTTAATGTCGACCTGTTCGTTCATTTACTGCCTCCTCCCTGTCACGTGCTGCGGCGGAATTCCGGTCGATGCCAACTGCACCGCCGCCGAGATGGCAATCGCCCACAAAATCGCCGGCGATTGGGGAAAGGCAAAAATCACGGTCAGCAACCAGGCCACAAAGCCCGCCGAGCAAAGTCGTCCAAGGCTCAGCGGACGGTGATGATGGCGGGGGCTTTCATCCCAGATGCGATGACAGAACAGGAATCCCCCGAAGAAGACCAGATATCCCAGCAGAGTGGGATTCTGATCCCGCCCCATCAATCGATGTACACCCAGCGATTGAAATGCGGGACTGTAACCGGATGCCGGGTTCGTGTACTCCACCAGAAAGTACTGGTCCAAGCCAAAGGCTACCGCACCAGTGGCAATGCCAATCAACAGAAATGACTTGCGTGGGTTGGCTTTCATCCAGGACCAGTTCTGCCGGGCATGGCAGGCAATCAGGATCAGCCACGTCGCCACCAGCGACGTGGCCGTAAACAAGGCCACGAATTCGGCAGGTTGAGGTCGTGTGTTGCGCGAGAACTCGGAACACAGGATCGTCCCCACCGCGCACAGCGGAGCACTGACACTGCCGAGAGAAATTCGAGTCGCCAGATCGCCGAGGGGTGAGGACAGGTCGCGGGCCGGGGTAAGTTGCCCCGGTTGCGATTGGCCTGAATTGGCAAACCGTCCGCGAAGCACCCAGGTGGCGACATACGCCACCGACAGGAATCCAATCCCAGTCCACGAACGCCAGTTTCCGGGGGAGAAAAGGACCAGCACCATCAACACTGTTGCCAGCAGGGGCCAGTTGATTTGCGGAACCGCCGGACGCGACGAGCTTCGCGTCGTCGTGGTGTGCGTCGGCTTTGGCGAGGGAGTCGCTGCCGGGGCCACCGGTTTCGGCGGTGCTGGTTTCGGAGATGCGGGTTTCGATGGTACTGGTGGCGACTGCGCATACGCCGAAGCCGACTGGGCTGTCGTCTTCGTCGCCGCCGGCGGCGCAATGACGACCGGAACGGAGCCCCTGGATGTCGTGGCAGACGATTCCGTCACTGCCGGGGTTTCATCAAATGCAGAATCAGAGGTAGCCAACGGGTCTCCGACGGAACTCAGTTCAGAGGCGTGCTCCACCCCGGTGGTTCCCAGGGCGATCCGGAATTCCTGATTCAGCAAGTCGACCGAGGACGTGCGCCGATGGGGATCCTTTGCCAGGGCACGCGAGACCACCGGACGCAGCAGATCTGGAATTCCGTCCAGGCTGGGCGTGGCTGTCAGGTGCTTCATGAGAATCTCGGCAGTCGATTCTCCGGTGAACGGCAGTTGACCGGTCAGCATCTCATACAGCATCACGCCCAGGCTGTAGACATCGACTTCCGGACCATATTGACCCCGCGCCACTTCCGGCGCCATGTAGTACACCGTACCGACGCTTTGAGTATGTTCCCCACGGCGGTCGCTTCCCAACCGCTTGGACAGGCCAACGTCGCCAACCTTCACGGTTCCATTTTCACGATAGACATTGGCTGGCTTCAGGTCGCGATGAACGATGCCCCGATCGTGCAGGTAGGTCACGCCCGCGACGATCCCTGACAGCCATTCCTGTACTTCCTCCAGCGGCAGTCCTGTCGGGAATGACGCAAGAACATCCTCCAGGCTGGCGCCGTTCACATACTCCATGACGACCCACTGGTCGCCAAGTGAATCTGTTCGCACATCGAACAAACTCACCAGATTGGGATGTTTCAGGTTCAGGCACTGGCGAACTCCACGCAACTCGACCTCCTGGTCATGTTGCAGGAGTTTCAGAGCGACTTCCTTGCCGCCATCGCTGTGTGCGTAGTACACCTCGCCGAACCCACCGCGGTGAATTCCGCGATGGATCGTGTATCCGTCCAGAGGTCGCGCTCCGGGCTGGTAGGTGAAACGCATAATCGTGCCAGAAGGGATCTGGAGTTCTGCCTGGAGGGACCTTCAAGTCCCTCCCGCCCCGAAACCGGGACTGCTATCCCGCATTAGAAACGGTCAGTCGACCAAACGGATCAAGAAAGTCGACCGAGCATCATTATTCTACCGGAGTGAGCAGCACCCCGTCGCGGCCGGCCACTTCACCAGCACTGGCGGGGGCGCCGAAGTACTCGTCAATCTGCTGATCGAGGTCCACGGGGACGGCGGGGATCGACTTTTCCACGGGAATCAGCCCCGAAAACTTGACCTCGGCATCCAAAACACGCTGCTTCACATCGAGTTGCTTGTTCAGGTCGTCGATCAGCTTGCGGGCGTGGCTGAGATTGGAATCATCAATGGCCAGCTGACTGACTGCCTCGGCGGCGCGAACGGTGTGCATCCGGGCCTGCAGCTGTTCCAGTTTGACTTCCAGCTCTTTCTTGGCATGCATCAGGCCATCGAGCTTCTCGCGATTGGCTTCCAGCGTCTGTTCCCGCGCCGCGAGAATCGTCCGATCCGCCGTCAGCATTTCTTCCGCTGCCTTGTAACGTTCAAACCGGTTGGCCAGATCGCGTTTGACATCGCCTGCCGTGAACTTGTGGCTGGCGTACGTGAACGTCGACTTGCCGCTTCCCAGGTCGGTCCGCAGCGCCATGATGGCGTCCTTCTGACGACCCAGTTCCCCCTGCTTCCGCTGCAGGGCCGCGGTCATCTGTTCGATGTCGACCTGCTGCTCGGCGATGACATGCATGCACTGGCGAATCTCGGGAACCAGTTGGTCCACCAGGTTCCTGGCTCGCTCAATTTCAAATTCAATCGGGACTTCGGCTTTCACCGCGTTTCGCACGCTGCGACAGCTTGTTCGCAGATAGCTGGCCGCATCGCGACCAAACACAAACGTCCCCAATCCGACCGCAATGGCACTTCCGATCAAAATCTTCTTCAGCATGGCTGCGACCTCCGGAACCGAACCCCTGTTGTCGCGGCGCGGATCACGTGTCCGGTCGCGTCGTTCAGAGTTATTCGCTCGCCGAAGAATTCGCTTAGAAAATTATTCGGATTTCTTCAGTTCTTCTCGAATCCATCCCGGTCGATCTGTTGTGATCCCCCGCACCCCCGACTGAATCATCTTTCGTGCGAGTTGAGGATCATTCACCGTCCAGACCGCCAGTTTGAGCCCCGCGTCCAGAACCTTTTTCCCGAACGCCGCATCGATGGATTCATGCGCGGACAGGTCCAGGCCATCCACGCCTGCCGACTTTGCCCCCTGGATCAGTTCCTCTGCCGTCAACGGCGGCTTGCCCGATTTGGCGTTCGGTTTGATATCCACGATCCAGTAAGCAAGCAGGTTGGGGAACTCCCGTTTCGCGTCTGCCATCGTCCTGGCCGAAAAACCGATCAGCACGGTCTGTTCCGCCGGCCGTTTCGCCGCCGCCAGTTCTCGTTTCAATTCCGGAAGAATTTCGGATCCGGATTTGATCTCGATGTACAGTAGCTTTCCTGCCGGAATGGAATCGAGCACGCTGCGGAACTCGGGGATGCGCGTTCCGGTCCAGCGAGGATCCTTCCATCGACCCACATCGAGCATTCGAAGTTCGGTCCACGTCTGCTCGACGACGGGACGATCGACGCCCGCCAGACGCTTGGTGTCCTTGTCGTGAATCACGACGATGCGGCCATCCTTCGACAGCATGATGTCGAGTTCCACGGCATCGGCCTGCTGCTGCCAGCCGAGCTGAAACGATTCCAGCGTGTTTTCCGGCGCATCAAATGACGCGCCGCGATGGGCGATAATTTCGACGGCAACAGGTTCGGCGGCATGGGACACGGAATCGACTTTCATGAGAGACAGTGACAGTCCCAGGACCGCAGTCAGCATCCACAAACGCATACACGGCACTCCAGATTCGCCCATGCTCGATGGGCCACTCAATCGTCAGGCCCAGGCGCGCTGGAAGAACTCAACGAAATTCCGCCACAGAACCTTTTCCACATCCGCGGACGAATAGCCCCGCTGAGTCAGCAGTTCGCCCATTTTTCCCAGGTCCGCGATGGTATCCAGATCGGACGGAGATTGCTCTTTTCCAAATCCACCATCCAGGTCGGATCCAATGCCACAGTGATTGGCGTTCCCCGCCAACTGACATATGTGGTCGATGTGGTCGACGATGTGATGCATCTGCACGGTGGAAGGGTCGGACACACCGATCTTCCAACCGGGTCGGATCATCCAGTTGTCGAATGCGGCGCCGATCACCGAACCCCGGCGAATCAGTTCCTTGATCTGGTCATCGGTCAATTGACGATCGGCGGGAACAAGCGAGCGGCAATTGTGGTGGCTGGCAATACAGGGGCCCTGGTAAATCTCCATCGCATCCCAGAACGACTGATCTGCCAGGTGAGTCACGTCCAGCAACATCCCGACTCGATCCATCTCCTTCAGCATGCGCTTGCCATCGTCATTGAAGCCCCCTTCACTGCCTGTTCCAAAGCAATAGGGGCCCGGTCCATAGTGTGCCGGTCCCAGCAGTCGCAGTCCCGCCTGATACCAATGCTCAATCTGTTCCGGATAGAGAATCGGCGTGCTTCCCTCCATGCTCAGAATGTAGCCCAGGGGGGGATTCCCGATGGCAGGGTCACCCGGTGGGAGGGCCAGCCACTGCGCGACATGCTGATCCAATGTCGCTCGATCTGGAACTTCGCGCAAGACCCCTCTGGCGGTCATCGCCTGGTAGTAGGCCAGTTGCCCTTTTGCCATCGCATAGCAGGCTTCGCGCGATTGGGGAAATGTGAGCGGCTTGTCCTTGCGATGATGCCGGGGGAGCAGCGTCGCGATCATCAGACCAACCCGTCCCCGCTGAAGTTCCGGCCAGGAAACCGTACAGGCGCCGGGGATGATCTTGTCGTAGTGCTGTTCAAATTCACGAATCTTGGCCACCGGCAGCATGAGATCGCGAACCCATTCCGTGGCGTTCCAGGCCATGTCCAGATGAGCATCGAATACGAACATACAGGCTTCCCTTTGGTCTTCAGGTCATGAGTGAAATCGAGAAAACGTCTGGCATTCCGCTGCGACAGGTTCCGGTCACCGTGACCATTGCCCGTCGACTTCTTCGCTTCAAGTCATTTCGAGTTCGATCGAGTGGCGGCATCCAGCGCCAATGCTGCCCAGCCGACAAGAAAGGCAACACCCCCCAGCGGCGTCACCATTCCCCATTTGGTGACGCCCGTCAGAGTCAATACGTACAGGCTGCCGGAAAAGAGCAGGATTCCCACCACAAAGGAGTATCCCGCAACGGCCAGGCTTCGCGACGGGCGACTTTGACACAACAATCCCACCGCCAGGAGCGCCAGGCTGTGGTACATCTGGTATTCCGCCCCCGTCTTGAAATCCCCCAGGAATTTTCTGGGTAACGGGATCGTTTCTCCGGCAACGACGCGAGTCTGACCGGCATATTTCTCGGTAAAGACTTTGTCGAGACCATGTGCCGCAAACGCGCCCAGGCCGACCGATAAGCCGCCAAACAAGGCTCCCAGCAGCAGCCACTTCGATGCAGACATGGATATCCTGAATTCAAGTCGCGGGAAGGATCGAATGAGTCGTCGTCAGCGAGTCAGCACAAGTCCTCGCTGGCAGGGCAAGGTTCGTGATGGCTTCCAAGTCAACCTGGTCAGTCGTCGACTCGGAAAGGAACAGATTCAGGCGGGCGGTGATGTTAGCGGTCGAGTTCAGGCGGGGAATGCGGGACGTATCAGATCTTCAGCCGAGTGCTTTCACAAACAGTCGCAACCATGCCGGGTGAGCAGGCCAGGCGGGAGCAGTGATCAGGTTGCCGTCAGCATACGCCTGATCCACCGGAACTGCCACGTATTGGCCACCCGCCAAGGTAATTTCCGGACTGCAGGCCACATACGAACTGCACCGGCGACCTTTGACAATTCCAGCGGCGGTCAGGATCTGAATGCCATGGCAGATGGCCGCGATCGGCAGATTTCGGGTTGCGAATGACCGAACCAGGTCAAGCACCGATTCGTTTAACCGAAGATATTCCGGGGCTCGTCCCCCGGGGATCACCAGGCCGGCATAGTGATCGAGCTTCAAGTCGGCAAACGAAGCGTTCAGCGTGAAATTGTGACCCGGCTTCTCGGTGTAGGTCTGATCCCCTTCGAAGTCGTGGATCGCTGTTCGAATCCGGTCTCCGGCTCGCTTGCCGGGACAGACCGCATCGACGGAGAAGCCAATCATCTGCAGAGCCTGGAACGGGACCATGATTTCGTAGTCTTCGACGAAATCCCCCGCCAGAAGTAACAGCCGCTTGCTCGACATCCGTCGTTCCACCCCAGGAGAATTGAAAACAGCCCGGAGCCGAAAATCGGGCTTCGGGCTGTCTCAATGCTACCGGTCAGTGAATTCTCACGCCACCGTCACCGCGCCTTCAAAGGAGTGACTTTGTCGACGGCATAGATCGGTTTTCCACGTGAGTCGACCTGGCTGGAATCAATGGCGCCTTCGATCAGCACCACGTCGCCGCTGCGACAACGTGACAATTCCGGATGGTGCCCGAGCGTCAGGCTGCCGCCATTGGGATCGCGACCATCCGGCGTGGCCGAATAGATGATTTCCCAGGTGCGATCACGCTGATCAAAATTGACGAGACCACGCAGCCATTCCGGGTTGGCATGCTTTCGGTCGCGTCCGTACGGATTCGGCCGATCGTTGGCGGGAACTTCGAGGCTGATCTTGCGGATGGCCGCAGGTTCCGCCTCATCAATGCGATCCGGAACTTCAAACACATCCTGTTCGGTACTGATTCGAGCGGGTGGAGCTTCGCCGGTGTTGTTCGTTTCTTGCGGGAAGTCTGCCTCAAACGCATCCCGCTGTGCGCTGGTCGGCGACAACTCGGGTTTCGATGCGGCCGGTCCCCCGCTGCCGTTCAGATCATCGTTCGGATCGGGAACTGATCCGCGACCGCCAGCGGGCGGATTTCCGGCGGGTGGCGATCCGGGATTGGGATTGAAGTCGGGAGCATCAAACTTGATGGGCCCGTTCCCGCCATTCGTATTATCGTACGTCGGAGGAGCGTTTCCCCCCGGAGGCGTAATCGGAGTGGGACCACCCAATCCGGGCGAGGTTCCGCCAGGCGTCGTTCCGCCGGGAATATACGGCTGCCCGGGCGGCATCGTGTACCCTGGACCACCGGGATACACCGGCTGATAGGGCTGACCGTACGGTCCTGGTCCGTAGGGACTTTGATACCCGTAGGAATAGCATCCTGCGATCGGCGTCAAGAGTCCGAACAACACAAGGTTCTTGAGGGAGGCGGATTGCATGCGGCCAATCCTCGAAAGGCGAAAACGAATAAAACAACGCGCCGTCGCACGGCCCCCCGGGCGTCGGACGGGAGGGGTGTAGTTCAAGTCCAGATTTGTGTCCAGACGACTTCGGCAGAATCCGCCGACTGCGCAAGATCCGGCGAGAGGAGTTTGGAATTCAGAAAACCCGCCTGGACTTCAGATTGGCGACTATTCGCCCCCGTCCCGCGTGCTTAACTTCTCAAGCAGTCGAGGATCGGTTTTGTTCGAGAAAAACCGAACGGTTCCATCGGCCAGCAGAAACGTGGCGCCGTTGCCAGTCGCGCTTCCAAACCCGTTGACATCCTTGTTCAGTCCCCGGCCAATCGTCCTCCAGTTCTCAGGATCTCCCCAGGGAGGATAGACACCGGCGAGTTCGCCAATAATCAGAGTGTTGGATAATCCATCCGTGATCTCCTCGCGCTTGACCCCCACATCGCGCTCGAAAATCCCCACATGCGCCAGTGTTCCCCCTTCGTCAATTTCGCCGCCCAGTCCGGCGAAATGCGACACAGAAAACCCGTCACCAAGTCGAGATCGGTCCCCGCCGCCGGCAAAATAGATGTTCACATTCTTGCCCATCGCATTGCGATTGACCGGGTCATCGAATGGCTTGGACAGGTCGATTTCCCGATACAGGTCCGCCTCACCGACGTACGGCAGCAGAAACGTCATCCATCCATGCTGGCCACGGATCGTCCCCGCCTCGTTCCGGTCGAATCGACCACCGACCGGGTACCCATCATGCTCGGCATAGTGATGGTCGAGTCCCACGCTCAGCGCCTGCAGATGCTTTCGTGTCGACTGGTTGCCAGTCTGGTCTCGCATGCTGCGGCCGATTCCCGCGAACAGCAGCGGTCCCAGGAAGACTCCCGCCGTCCCCAGCAGCATTCCCACAATCGACAACGATCGGGTCGACAGACTGTTTTCACGGCGGGCCGGTCCTGTCAGAGCCAGGTAGCAGGCAATGATCGCGACAAATCCCATCGCGGTTGCGGGCAGGCTGGCCAGAAAATTCGGTAGCAGCGAAAGCGCGGAAGCAACAATCGCCAGGAACCCCATGGTGAGACCCAGCCATGTCTGACGTCGTGCCTGCCTGATGGCCAGCAGATATTTCGTTGGTTCAAGATCCTCGGGATTGATCAATTCGAGCGCGGCAGAAGCAACGGCCCGCTCTCTGGTTTCCGTTGCTTCCCGTTCCCGATCACTGCGTGAGTCCGTGTGACCTGGGACCCTGGTCACTGCGATCTCGGACTGGGACTCCGCAGTGGATCTTGACCCGATCCCGGCCGAGCGTCCCTCGGGCGTTTGCGGGACATCTTCCACTCCTGTACGCGAGACACCGGGATCTCCCCCGTCGGCGCGCTGCATGACCGCAAACAGACTGCGGGATGCGGGAGCTTTCGGTGGGACGGCATCCCCTGCGGGAGAATTCTCAACTCGCCCAGAGTCACTCGCGGATTCAGTTTCCTCCGCGGCCCTGGTCGTTTGAGGAGCTTCGGCGGATGTCTGCTGCATCATCCCCCAGAGGCCCCGCTGGCGCGGCCTGGTCTCTGCGGCTTCCGGGGCTGATGCAGGGGAAAATGCGGGTGCCGTTGCGGGGACGGTCGGTGTTTCATCCGACGGCGAATTCTGCGGTTCGGCATCGGGCTGCGTCTGCGGCGGCTCGGCTCCCCCCATCAACGACCACAACCCGCGCGGCTTCTGCGGCGTCGAGTCAGAATCGGGTCGTGAATCCGTCATACGCCACTGAACCTCAAATCCGCGTACCGATGAATCGACGGGTCAGTCTGAAACTATCCCTTCGGCAGGACACTGCGACCGAGCGCTGTGTCAAATTCACTCACCGCAGGAACCAGCATCGCGACCACAGTAAAGCCATACGCCGCAACGATGAACAGGCAGACCCCCAGCGTCTGGCCCAGCAGAAAACTGGTGATCGCATAGAACGTGCAAAATGGCAGAATTCCCGCCGCCAGGGTGAGTGCAGGTGACGGATTCCGATGAGTCAGTGAGGCCCACAGGCCCAGGCTACCGCCGAGAATGAAGACGAGGAAACTGGGCAGCTGCAACCCGAACGAGGCCCGTGCCTGCAGAATCAGGATCATGCAGATGAAGATCCCGATGAACAGGAAGAACACCGTCCCCAGGCTGTTGGCGATCGCCGTTCGCGAGATGCCGTAACTGAGTCCCGAATGCAGGCCGAGCATCGCCGCGAACAGGACAAGCGTCAAAAAGCCCAGGCTGATGTAGGTCAGGTTTTCCAGTGAAATGACGCCGCGAATGGAGAACCAGGCGACAAATGCCAGTGGCGTCAGGATCAGTTCCTTGCTGTTGAACAGCACGCCACCCAGTTTCCCCAGGATGAATTCCTTCGCCGTCACGTCGGTCACCAGCAACAGTTCCAGCGTCCCCGCGTCACGCTCGGTCGTCAGCGATGTCACGGCCTGGGCATTCACCAGCAGCATGGTCAGCAGGCTGAGTGCCACAAAGGCCGCGCCCGACGGAGAAATCATTCCCAAGACCAGCCCTCCCTGCGGAGAGGTCACAATCGAGTAAATTGCCAGTCCGGCAATCACCAGGTAGGCAAGCTTGATCAGGATGACTTTACGACCATAGGCCTTGGTCATCATCTCTCGCCAGATGACGGGGTTGTTCCAGATGGCGCGAGGCGGTCGAACGACCCCCTGCACCGATTCATCCTTTGTCGCGGCCTCACCCAGTGTTCGTGAGGGATTCCAGATCCGCAGACGCAGGATGGCGACCAGGGCCAGGATCGATCCGACCGCCAGCAGTTCAAAGGTGGACGCCATCGCCGCCTGGACATAGGTTCCCGTCCCGGAATGGAAGGGGTCAAGGACTCGCAGCATCGCGCGAAAGGGATTGAGTGCCCCGATCACGAATCCGGCCGCGGTTGCCGGACCGATGGCAACCAGGAACCCCTCAATCAACCCCAGCGTCAAGACGGTGCCGATCAGGCTGATCGCCAGCGTCTGAAACGTCTTTTCACGCCAGAATGCGACGAGCGAACCCCAGCACCCGGCAACAAACCCGCTGGCTGCCGAGATCGCAATCACGCAACCGATCTGTCCCAGCGATGTCCCGCCCAGCAGATAAATCATGGTCAGGACGGGGATCGAGCTTCCCAACAGCACGGCTGGCAGCAGCAGGCTGGCGAACAGCTTCCCCAGAACAAATTCGCTGTCACGCAAATCGGTCATCAACAGCAGCAACATCGTCCGGCGATCTTTTTCCTGAGCGACGTTGCCTGCCGCAAACAGCACCGAGAAAAAAATGGTCAGGGTCAGTTGCACGAAGGCGAAGATCTGAAAGACCAGTTGACCGAATCGCGCGATGTCACCCAGGTTTCGCACCGACTGCCAGCCGAATGTCGTCTGTGCGGCCGTGTACATCAGCACCAGCAGCGCGCCGACGTATCCTGATCGAATCAGGAAGTGCTTGAATGGCCGGGGCGCCGTCAAGGTCTCGCGAGCGAAGAGAGGTCCAGCCAGCACAACGGACTCCAGAACAGCACGAGAAAAAATCAACGGGATTCGCCAGTTGGAATCCCGTCGCGACACGAAATGGGATCGACTACTTTTCCAGGATCCAGATGTTGCGGAACCGAATTGGATTTCCATGATCCTGCAGATACAGAGGACCCGGTTCCTTCCCTTCAGGCACGGGGGCCGCGGTCGTGGCCTTCGGGACTGCGACATCCTTGTGAATGAGCACGCCATTGTGCTTGACCGTCATCCGCGCGTCCTCCGTTTTCTTCCCGGAATCGTCATATTTGGCTGCAGTAAACTCGATGTCATAGGTCTGCCAGGCGAGCGGAGGAAAGCACATGTTGACATCGGGCTTCTTGACCGTATAGATCCCGCCACATTCGTTGTGTTCGCCAGACAGGCCGAACGAATCGAGAATCTGAACTTCGTAACGACCCTGAGCATAGCAGCCACTGTTGGCCCGACCCTGACCGCGTGCGGCAGGCATGTAGCTCAGCAGGAACTCCAGATGCATCGAGTAGCTCTGGAACTTCCTCTTGCTGGTGACGCCCTGGACCAAGAGGTCTCCGTCGAGCTTTCCGCTGGTAAAGCTGTCGGTGCTGGTTCCGTCAAAGAGCACGACAGCACCGGTCGGGGGCTTCAGCCCGATGGTCGGGCTTTGACGCGTCACCTTCTTGAACTGACCGAGCATGTTGCCGCAGTTGTCGCGGATGGACATGACACCGTCACGGATTTCCGCAGAGGCCTCGCCTGCCTTGAACACGGCGGCGCCGTCTTTCAACTCACCGTCGGCTTCGACCTTTTCTCCGTCCCAGCCATCGCCGGGCAGCCCGCCAGGGTAACCAACCGCATGGAACTTGCCACCCCCCATGGCAATCACCTGGACCCCGAACTTCCGGGGTGTGTCCGTCGCGATTTCTCCGGCATATTCACCTTGGAAGGGGAAGTCTGCGTCCGCCAGCTTTGGATCCAGCACAGGTTGTTGAGCACCCGCTGGAACTGCAATCGCCATCGCAAACAGAATGCAGGCCCCGGGGATCAATTGGCGCAACATGACGTCGTTTCCCTTCCAATCCAGTTTGAACCAAGCGCATTTTCAAATGGAACACCACAATCAAAACATTGTGGGAATGATGACGCCATTCCGCAAGAATCGACGCGACTTCGCGAAATCACTCGGTCGGACGACCTCGAACAATTTCCCAATGGCGCCGGATAATCTCCGCCGCCTGTTCCTTCACCGATTTGGGTGGCTGGCGAATTGTCGGCAGAGTGCTTTTTCCCGTGGCCGCGGAAGCGGAACCCGCATCAACAGGGGGAGCGGCAGGAGCGGTCGGAGTCGGAGCAGGATTGTTCCGCCCTTTGATCACCGTCGTATCGGGAATGGCAGAAGACTCGGTCTGGCCTTCTTCATCAGCCAGCCACGTGGAGATATCGTCGTCGGAAA
>Ga0265327_10004095_pt1 | contig 13174 bp, 7 predicted proteins | sample 41621metaG_FD_202089 | JGI IMG/M metagenome (GOLD analysis project Ga0265327, IMG submission 202089) | Rhizosphere microbial communities from Carex aquatilis grown in University of Washington, Seatle, WA, United States - 4-16-21 metaG | ecosystem: Host-associated > Plants > Roots > Rhizosphere >... | reverse complement strand
CATTGCCCGTCGGCGTGGTGCGGTTCGCGAGCATCGAGAGCCAGAGCGCGCGTCCATTGGTGTCGTAGGTGTACCACGTCGCGTAGAGCTGGTCGCCCTGCTGCTCGAAATCGATGCCCCAGCCGGACTCTGTGCCGCCCGCGGCCCACCAGAGACCGGTGAAATTGGATGCGCCGACCGTGTTGAGCGGAATGACCACGAAATCGTCGACGCCACCCGCGACGCTCGTCATCTGGGCGAGCTGGGTCTTCGCGGCTTCGTTGCCGCGCACCATGGCGTCGAGCCAGGTAACCGACCAGGTGAAGATGTCGTTCGTCGCCGGGACGCTGAACTCGTGCTTGACGCCCGTCAGCGCGACCAGCTCGCGCGGGCCGCCGAGCCGCAGCATTCCCTGCGCGGTCACCTCGATCGGCGCCGTCGTGTCGGCCGTCCCGCCGATGCCGAGGAACGGAAGGCTCACGCCGTCCAGACCGTGCTGATCGCGTCCGAACGACGGAAGGATCGGCTGTCCGAAATAGGGAACGTAGCCGACGGCGGCCTTGAGCCGTGTGTCGTGCTCGATCTGCGTCCACGAGAGTCCCACCGACGTCGTGAGACCGCCGCCGGCCATCAGCATCATCGACTCGCCGCCCATGCTCGCGCCGAATCCGCCGATCTGCGCCGAGTCGATCCGGTCGCGCCATTGCGGATCGGCCTGCAGCAGGTCGATCGAAGCGGACAGCGCCAGCGGCCGAAGCGCCTGCATTGCGAGAAAGTTCTGCAAATGCGTGAGCAGATAGAGGACGTCGCTGATATTGTCGAGCTGCAGGTCGGAAAACGTGGCGTCCGTGTGAAACGGCGCGGCCACCACGTAGCCGAAGCTCGCGAAGACGGTCAGCGCATAGATGTAGTCGTTCGATATCGGACTGCCGCCGTATCCGTGCGAAAACAGCATCACCGGGAAGCGCGTCGTCGCGTCGGGCCACAGCGGCGCGTCGCCGGCGCGCATCATGTGCGGCACGATCTTGCCGGTCGGCAGCGCATAGTCGCCGCGCGGATTGGCGGCGGTCGTCGGGTGGCAGACGATCACGACGTACGGCAGCGAGCGCCCGGCGAACGATCCATAGACTGAAGGAGTCGCCGGCGCCTGCACGGTGACGGCCGGCGTGCTCGCGGGTTCGAGCAGCAGCTGGGACGGCGTGCGCGCGCTGCCGTCGGAACGCGGGACGCCTTCCCAGTACAGCTGGATGTCCTCGCCGGGAGCGAGGCTCGTAGTGTCCTGCGCCACGTCGCTGCACTCGACTGCGTAGGGGCCGGGAAGCGGCAGCGGGGGAACCGTCACCGCCGCTGCGATGTTGACGACGCCCGTGGTGACGACCGTCAGAGCGAATTGAAATAGTTTCACCGGCAGCTTCATGATCTTCTGATGTTAATTGTGCTTGTATGCGTCGGATTCCGTGCGTCACCGCGGTGTCTTGCCGCGGGCACATGGTCTGCGACTCCATGGAGCGTCCGGGACGGCGATGCTTCGTCGCCGCTGCAGTTCACGGAATCGACCAGCCTGTTCAGGATGCGCAGCTTCGGCGAACGGGTGCGGAAGGTCTGTGCGGTGGCACACATCGCCTTCATTCGCAAGATTTTCACCGATTGCCGCGCGCCGATGAGCATCGCGATTTTGGAGTCGCACGCCAGGCAATTGGTTCCCCGGTGGCGCAGGGCGACGAAAACAATGGCGCGTCAGGCGATGATGAACTCCCCGATCACCGGCATTGTGCGGAGCCGCGCGAGCTCTGCGGGGGAGGGCAGCTCCGGGCGGTCGCGCTCGGCGTTGACCATGCACAGAAAGCCGAGTGGCGCGTCGGATTCCGCGCGAAACTGATGCCACGTCGACGACGGGACCTGCACGAGATCGTGCGGCGCGACGGCGAAGATGCGCTCGCCGACGAGCACGCGCCCGCGACCCTGCTCGATCACCACCGCGTGCGCGTGCACGTGCCGCTCGAGCGTCGTGTGACCCCCCGCGGCAACTTCGAAATAGCGGAGCTGGCAGGCCAGTGCCGGATCGTCGAACAGGATCTGGCGCGTGACGTCGCGAAACGGCGCCGTGCCGTCGCGCTTGTATTCGCGCACGTCGACGCCACGCCAGCGCAGGGCGCCCGATTGCGGCCGATGCGGATCAGTTGGAATGACGCGCTCCCCGGATGATTGGCATCAAGTCGCCTCCTCGTGGGGTTCCACGGCGGCCGCCGTCGCGTGACGAGCGGCGGCGACGAACGCGCGCGCCCGCTCGGCGAGCCCGTCGCCCGCGGCGAGCAGCGAGCCGCCGATGAGGAGCATCACGTCGTTGCCGTAGAAACGGACGATTTCATCGACGCGCTCCACGGACAGCCCGCCCGCCGGGACTGGCAGCGTCCGGCGATAGGCCCCCCATTCGCAGCGGCCGTTCGCGGCGATGCCCGCGCATTCGTCGCGCGTGTACGCGAAACGGCCGCCGAAATTGGGAAAGATCACCGCATCCGCGCCGAGCCAGCGGAACAGCTTCCCGAGGAGCAGGGGAGGGGCGACGCGCGCCGCGCCGCCGTACGCCGGATGGGCAAGTATCGGGACCGCACATTCAGTGGCCGCGAATTCCGCGAACGCGGGCATGCCGACGAGCGCGGGCGCCAGCAGCACGGCGCCGACGTTCTCGTCCCGGACGACGCGCGCCTGCTCCGCCAGCGCACGCGGTGACCCGACGAGGCTGGGCGCATAAAGGCACGGTCTGCCGGTTTCAAGTCGGGCGCGCTCGACGGCGCGCTGGCAGGCGGCGACGCGCTCGGCGAACGGGGAATACGTCTGGTCGGCAAGCCCGTGATCATCCTTGACGATGTCGAGGCCGCTTCGCGCGAGCGTGTAGCAGAGCTCTGCCAGTGCGGCTGACGGCATTCCCTGGGGCTTCAGCGCCGCGCAGGTGAGCGGTCGATCGGGTGCGTTCAGGCGCTCGCGGATGCCCGCGATGCCGAACTTCGGCCCCGGGAAGTGCGTGCGGAATTCGGCGGGAAAGTCGACGTCGACGAGCTCGACGTGCGCGTGCAGCGAGCTGTTGCCGACGAGCATGTTGAGGGTCTGCGCCACGTCGTGGCCCGTCGTGGCGATCGAGAGTCCGAGCGCGACGGTGTGGATCTCGCCCTCGCCCGGATCGATGCGAGCGACGCGTCCCATGATGTTGGCGGCGACGAACGGATCCGTCACGACCTCGGCCGCGACTTCCACGCTTTGCTCGAGCGCGAGCGCCCGGGCAATTCCGTCGAGCAGGTCGCGCGGGGCGCGGATGCGATACGTGGCGATGATCCGGGACATGGCAGGTGTCGCAGTGACGGCCAATGATACCGCGCGGGTCGCCCTCGCCCGGCGCAGCGATTTGTGCAATCCGGATGCGCTACCATTGCCCGCGACGGCGAATCCTCGCCGCAAGGGGAGGGGGTCAGCGCATGGGGAAGAAAGTGATTGCGGCGGGGCCGCGCGGATCACCGGTCGACCGCGGCGTCCTGACAGGTCTCATCGGTTTTCACCTTCGCCTCGCGCAGATCGCCGTGTTCCGCGATTTCGCGACGACGCTCGGCGCGCTCGACGTCACCCCCGGGGTCTTCGCGGTGCTCGTCCTCATCGAATCCAATACCGGCCTGAAGCAGACCGAGCTTGCCAACGCCGTCGGCCTCGACCGCTCGTCGATGGTGCCCGTGATCGACAATCTCGAGCGGCGCGGCCTGGTCCGGCGTCACGCCGCGGCGACCGATCGCCGGGCCAATGCGCTTCGCCTCACGACGGCGGGAGGCGCGCTGCTGAAAAAGGCGAAGCGTCTCGTCGCGGCGCACGAGACGCGGCTTGCGGAAAACCTCGGCGCCGGCGAGCGGGTCGCGCTGGTGGCGATGCTGGACCGGATCTTTCCTGACCAGCGCTGAGCGGCGCGGCGGCATTCCGCGCAGCCCGCCTCCTCCGGCGGATGGCGGCCCGCAGCCAGATTGTTTGACATCAAACAATTACGCTGCTATCGTCCCGCGTGGACGCCCGGGGCGTCCGCAGCGATGGCCATCGATCGCGCGTGACGCGACCGGCGCCATCGTCCTGCGGCGGCCGCCCGCGCGAGCGTGCGGGGAGAGGCCAGTGGACGACACCGGATCGAAGGTCGGGATGCAGCGCAACGTGCAGATGGTCCTGCGCGTCAACGGCGAGGACTGCGACGTCTCGTTCGCGCCGTACAAGACGCTGCTCGAGGTGCTGCGCGAGGACCTCGACCTCACCGGTACCAAGCACGGCTGCGAGCTCGGCGAATGCGGCGCCTGTGCCGTGCAGGTCGACGGGGCGCCGGTGCTGTCCTGCATCGTGCTCGCCGTCGAATGCGAGGGCGCCGAAATCGAGACCGTCGAAGGACTCGCCCGCGGCGCGACGCTGCACCCGCTGCAGGCGGCGTTCGCGGATCTTGGCGGCGCCCAGTGCGGCTATTGCACGCCGGGGATCCTGATGACGGCGAAGGCGCTGCTCGACGCCGAGCCCGACCCGTCGCGCGAGCGCATCAGGGAAGCCATTTCCGGCAACCTGTGCCGCTGCACCGGCTACCAGCAGATCTGCGAATCGATTGAGGCCGCAGCGTGCGAGATGCGCGCCGAGGGATCCGACGCGAAGGTGAACTCCCGAGGCAAGGCATGAGCGCGCGCGATCGCTTCGACGTGATTGGCAAGGCGCGCCGGCGCGTCGACGGCCGCGCCAAGGTCACCGGCCACACGCGCTTCGCCGACGACATCGTGCTGCCGCGGATGGTGCACGCGAAGATCCTGCGCTCGCCGCATCCGCATGCGCGAATCATCTCGATCGACACCTCGCGGGCCGCGGCGGCGCCGGGCGTGCATCTCGTGCTCACCGGCAGGGATTTTCCCGTCACCTTCGGCATCCTGCCCGTGTCGCTCGACGAATACCCGCTGGCGCCCGAACGCGTGCGCTACGTCGGCGATCCCGTCGCAGCCGTGGTCGCCAGGGACGAGCAGACGGCCACCGGGGCGCTCGACCTGATCGACGTCGAATATGAAGTGCTGCCGACGATCGCGACACCGGAGGAGGCGCTCGCCCGGCCGGACGTTCGCATCCACGACTACAACGACCACGGCAACATCCATCGCAACCAGGCATTCGAGTTCGGCGACGTCGATGCCGCGCTTGCCGCGTCCGATCACGTGTTCGAGGATGTCTTCTTCTTCGAGGGCAACACGCATCTGCCGATCGAGCAGCACGCGGCGGTCGGCGCCGTCGACGGCGAGGGCAAGCTCACATTGTGGTCGTCCACGCAGGTGCCGCACTACGTGCAGCGGCAGATGGCGCGGGTGCTGGCCGTGCCCGACGCGCACATCAGGATCATCGCGTGTCCCAACGGCGGCGGCTTCGGCGGCAAGACCGACATCTGCAACCACGAGGCGGTCGTGCTGAAGGCGGCGCAGATGCTCGGCCGCCCGGTCAAGATCTGCCTCAATCGCGAGGAAGTCTTCTACCTGCATCGCGGGCGCCATCCGGTGCTGATGAAGTTCCGGACGGGCGTCGCCAACGATGGCTCGATCACCGGCATGCACCTTCAGACGCTGCTCGACGGCGGCGCCTACGGCTCGTATGGGGCGGCGAGCACTTTCTATACCGGCGCGCTGCAGACGGTGACCTACGAGATTCCACGCTACAAGTTCGAAGCGTGCCGGATGTTCACCAACAAGCCCGCCTGCGGCCCCAAGCGGGGCCACGGGACGCCGCAGCCGCGCTTCGGGCAGGAGATTCAGCTCGACAAGATCGCCGAGAAGCTCCACATCGATCCGGCCGAGCTGCGCCTCAAGATTGTCGCCAAGCCCGACACGCTGACGGCCAATTGGATGCGCATCGGGACGATCGGACTCGCCGAGTGCATCCGGCAGGTCGTGGCGCGATCGGACTGGACGGCGAAGCACCGCAAGCTGCCTTCGGGCCGCGGCGTCGGCATCGCCTGCGGCGCGTACATGTGCGGCGCGGGGCTCCCGATCTACTGGAACAGGATGCCGCATTCGGGCGTGCAGCTGCTGCTCGACCGCAGCGGTCAGGTGACGGTGTTCTGCGGCGCCACCGAGATCGGTCAGGGGTCGGACGATGTGCTGGCCGGCATCGTCGCCGAAGTGCTCGGCATCGATCCGTATGACGTTCGCTGCGTCACCGGCGACACCGGGCTCACCCCGATCGACCTCGGATCGTATTCGAGCCGCGTCACCGTGATGATGGGCAACGCGGCAATCCAGGCGGGCGAGCGCGTGAAGGCGCAGCTCGCGGCGGCAGTCGCGGCCGAGCTCGACTCCATTCCGGGTCGGATCGTGTTCGCGAAGGGACGCGCCTTCGTGGCCGACGATCCCAACAAGAGCCTTTCCTTTCGCGAGGCCGTGGTGGCCGCCGAGGTGAAGTTCGGCACCATCGGCGCCGTCGGCTCGTATTCGCCTCCGAAGCCGCCGGCGCGATACAAGGGCGGCGGCGTCGGTCCGTCGCCGGCGTACTCCTATACGGCATGCGTCGTCGAGGTCGACGTCGATGCGGCAACGGGCTGGATTCACGTCCCGAAGATCTGGATCGCGCACGACATCGGGCGTGCGCTCAATCCCGTGCTGGCCCGCGGGCAGGTCGAGGGTAGCGTCTACATGGGCCTCGGCGAGGCGCTGATGGAGGAGCAGGTGTTCCGCCGGCTGCCGCCGAAGCTCTCGCATGCGCTCGTGCACAAGATGCCGTCGATGCTCGAGTACAAGAGTCCGACCTCGCTCGACATGCCCGAGATCGACACGATCCTCGTCGAGGATCCCGATCCGAACTGTCCCTTCGGCGCCAAGGAAGTGGGCCAGGGTCCGCTGCTGCCGGTGATGCCGGCGCTCGCCAATGCGATCTGGGACGCGGTCGGCGTGCGCATCGACGAATTGCCGATCACGCCGGAAAAGGTGCTGCGTGCGCTCGCGCTCAAGGCCGAAGGCAAGACACCGCGGGTCGGACCGGCATCCTTTCCCGATGTGCCGTACCCCGATCCGATGATCGTGCCGCCGCCATGGGAAGGCGGCGACGGCAACGCGGTCGACGCGCCACCGCGCAGGACCGCCCGGCCGAAGGAGCCGGCCACGCCATGATGCGCCTGCCGTGGTTCCGGCACGAGGCGCCGCGCACGGTCGCGGATGCGGCGCGCATCCTGAACGCCGAGGGTGCCGGTGCGATGCTGATCGCCGGCGGCACCGATCTCCTGCCCAACATGAAGCGGCGGCAGCAGGTGCCGCGCGTGCTGGTCTCGCTCCGGCGGATCGAGTCGCTGCGCGCGACCGCCAATGGCAGCGGCCTCACGCTGGGTGGCGCAATGACGCTGAGCAGCGTGATCGGCGCGAACGGCGTACGCGAGCGCTATCGCGGACTGTGGCAGGCGGCATCGCAGGTTGCGACGGTCCATCTGCGCAACATGGGCACGCTGGGCGGCAACCTGTGCCTCGATACGCGCTGCAGCTACTACGACCAGAACTACGAATGGCGCAAGGCCATCGACTTCTGCATGAAAAAGGATGGCACCGTGTGCTGGGTCGCGACGGCCAGCAAGCGCTGCGTCGCGGTATCATCCACGGATTGCGCACCGGCGCTGCTCGCGCTGGGCGCGACGGTTCGCCTCGTGTCGAATGCCGGCGAACGCGACGTCGCGCTCGCCGAGTTCTATCGTAATGACGGAATGGAATACATGATTCGCAGGCCCGATGAAATCCTGACGGCGGTCGCGCTGCCCGATGCCGCAGGATGGCGGAGCACGTACTGGAAGTTGCGCCGGCGCGGCGCGTTCGATTTTCCGGTGCTGGGCGTCGCCGCTGCTGCCAGGCTCGATGCGGGCGGCGAGGTCGAGGACGCCCGCATCGCGCTGGGCGCCGTTTCGTCGCAGCCCTTTCTGTCGAAGGCGGGCGAATATCTCGTCGGCAAGCGGCTCACCGACGATGTCATTGCGGAAGCCGGCCGGATGGCCGCGTCGCGCGCGAAGCCGATGGACAACACGGACTACGACGTCTACTGGCGCAAGGAGGTCGTCGGCGAATACGTCGGCTATGCGCTGCGCGAGCTCCGCGGCGATGACATGCGCGGCACGCGGGCGAAGACCGCGCGCCTGGCGTTGTAGGGTTCGCATGGATACGCCGGTAATGGCCGCGGCCGGGGAAGCGGCGGGAGCGCTCGTGCCGGGATTCGGCATCGCGATCGCCGACCTCTACCGGCGCGACGGTCAGCGCGGCATCGACACTGCGTTCCTGCGGTTTCTCGATGCGGCAGATGCAACGCTGCGCCCGCGTCTGGAGGCGGCCCGCGCAGGTGCCGAGACGATGGCGGCGAAGGACGAATCCGCACTGATCCTCGAGCTCGCGCCGTACCTGGAGCGGTTTCTCGCCGAGCTCTTCGGCATCGCCGACGAGGTGGCGGCACTGTCCCGCCGGCACGACGAGCTGGCTCCGCTTCATGAGGTGAAGCGCAAGTTCGTCCAGCGCCGGGCAGCGACCCGGATCGCACCGGAAGAGGCACAGGGCTTCGACGGCAGCGCGCTGGAACGCGAGCTGCGCCGCCATTTCGGCGGACGCTTCGACGAGCTCGCCTTCGCGACGCACGTCGCGCGTTGGCTCGCCGACGAACCCGCGCACGCGGCCGAGCTCGATCTCGCGCTGCGTTATGCAGGCTGGGCGATACATACCGAAGCGGGGCGCGAGCACGTCCGCGCCGGGGTGCTGTTCAAGGGACCGCAAAAGCAGGATCCGCTGCACCTCGTTCCGCACGCGGAATCCGTCTCCATCCAGGGCGCGCGGGCGTTTCGCGTCGACACGTCGCGCCTGCGCCGGCGCGAGGGCTTCGCACTCACCGACACGGGCACCAACCTCGTCGGCGCGCTCGACCAGGCGAACTACTGCATCTGGTGCCATGCACAGGCCAAGGATTCCTGCTCGAAGGGCCTGCGCGAAAAGCCGTCGCCGGACGCGCCCGCCGCGATCACGTTCAAGAAGAGCGCATTCGGTGTGGCGCTCGCAGGCTGTCCGCTCGAAGAGAAGATCTCGGAATTCCAGAAGCTCAAGGCGCAGGGGCAGGCGATCGGCGCGCTCGCGGTGATCTGCGTCGACAACCCCATGGTCGCGGCCACCGGGCATCGGATCTGCAACGATTGCATGAAATCCTGCATCTATCAGAAGCAGGAGCCGGTCGACATCCCGCAGGTCGAGACGCGCACGCTGAAGGACGTCCTGGCGCTGCCCTGGGGCTTCGAGATCTACAGCCTGCTGACGCGCTGGAATCCGCTCAACTTCCGGCGCCCGTATCCGCGTCCGTCGACCGGCTACCGCGTGCTCGTCGTCGGCATGGGGCCGGCAGGATTCAGCCTTGCGCATCACCTGATGAACGACGGCCACACGGTCGTCGGCGTCGATGGGCTCAAGATCGAGCCGCTGCCGGCGGGACTGTCCGGCGTGCGCGCGGACGGCGGACGCGAGCCGTTCCTGCCGATCCGCGACGCGATGAGCCTGCACGAAGCGCTCGACGAGCGGGTGATGGCGGGATTCGGCGGCGTCGCCGAATACGGGATCACCGTGCGGTGGGACAAGAATTTCCTGAAGCTGATCCGGCTGCTGCTCGAGCGGCGCGAACAGTTCGCGATGTATGGCGGCGTGCGCTTCGGCGGCACGCTGACGCTCGAGGACGCGTTCCGCGGGGCCGGCGCCGGCGGCTACGGGTTCGATCACGTCGCGCTCTGCATGGGCGCCGGCAAGCCGACCACGCTCGACATTCCCAACGGTCTTGCCCGCGGCGTGCGCACCGCGTCCGACTTCCTGATGGCGCTGCAGCTGACCGGCGCGGCGCAGCGCGACTCGATCGCGAACATGCAGCTGCGCCTGCCGGTCGTCGTCATCGGCGGCGGACTGACGGCAATCGACACCGCGACCGAGTCGCTCGCCTACTACGTCGTCCAGGTCGAGAAGTTCCTCGACCGGTACAAGACGCTCGCCGCGGACATCGGCGAGGACGCGATTCGCGCCGCCTGGGACGACGAGGAGCGCGAGATCGCCGAGGAATACCTGTCGCACGCCCGCGCGATCCGCAGCGAGCGGCGCGAGGCAGCGCGCACCGGGCGCGCGGCGCGCATCACCGAACTGCTGCAGCATTGGGGCGGCGCGACGATCGCCTACCGGCGCCGCCTGATCGACAGCCCGTCGTACACGCTCAATCACGAGGAAGTGGCCAAGGCGCTCGAAGAAGGCGTCGTGTTCGCCGAAGGCCTTTCGCCGCGCGCCGTCGATACGGACGAATACGGCGCGGCCCGCGCCGTCGAGTTCGCGCGCGCACCGGCCGACAGCGAGGGCGGCGTCGAGCCGGTCGAGGTCGTGCTGTCGGCGCGCACGGTGTTCGTCGCCGCGGGCACGCATCCCAACACGGTGCTCGCGCGCGAGGACGCGGAGCACTTCCCGCTCGATGGCCGCTACTTCCGCGCGTGCGACGACGAAGGCGACACGGTCAAGCCCGCCTATGCGCTGGCGAAGCCGCCGCAGGCGGACATTCTGGTGACGCGCACTGCGGATGGCCGCTTCGTTTCGTATTTCGGCGATCTGCATCCGTCATACTTCGGCAACGTGGTGAAGGCGCTCGGATCGACCAAGCAGGGCCATCCGGTGGTCACGCGCGTGCTTGCGCAGCGGGCGCCCACCTCGACCGATGAAGATGCGACCTTCTTCGCGCGGCTCGACGCCGAGCTGCGGGCGACGGTGCACGCGGTCGTCCGGCTCACGCCGACGATCGTCGAGCTGGTCGTAAAGGCGCCGGCCGCGGCACGCGCATTCCGGCCCGGGCAGTTCTACCGGCTGCAGAACTTCGCCGCACTGGCGCCGATCGCCGCCGACACGCGGATGCACCTCGAAGGTCTGGCGCTCACCGGCGCCTGGGTCGACCGCGAGCGCGGCCTCGTCTCGACGATCGTGCTCGAGATGGGCGGATCGTCCAGCCTGTGCGCGATGCTGCGTCCCGGCGAACCGGTGGTGCTGATGGGACCGACCGGCACCGCGACGCATTTCGAGCCCGGCGAAACTGCGGTGCTCGTGGGCGGCGGCCTCGGCAATGCGGTGCTCTTCTCCATCGGCCACGCACTGCGCGCGGCGGGATCGCGCGTGCTCTATTTCGCCGGCTACAAGAAGCAGGTCGACCGCTACAAGGTGCCCGAGATCGAGGCGGCCGCCGACGTCATCGTCTGGTGCTGCGACGAGGAGCCGGGGTTCACGCCGCAGCGGCCGCAGGATCGCGCCTTCGTCGGCAACATCGTGCAGGCGATGGAAGCCTACGCGTCGGGCCGGCTCGGCGCACAGCCGATCGCGCTCTCCGAAGGCCGCCGGATCATCGCGATCGGATCGGACCGGATGATGGCTGCCGTGGCACGGGCGCGTCACGGCGTGCTGGCGCCGCATCTCGACCCGCGCCATTTCGCGATCGGCTCCATCAATTCGCCGATGCAATGCATGATGAAGGAGATCTGCGCGCAGTGCCTGCAGCCGCATCGCGATCCGGCGACGGGCAAGGTGACGTACGTGTTCTCCTGCTTCAACCAGGACCAGCCGCTCGACAGCGTCGATTTCCACGCGCTGTCCGACCGCCTGCGCCAGAATTCGCTTCAGGAAAAGCTGACGGCGCAGTGGATCCGGCACTGCCTGCCGGAATTGCGCGCAAGCCACCCGCTGGTGTAGCGGCCTTCCACGGCAATGAACGCGGCCGAACGACTGCTTTCCGGAGGCGCCGCGAGGTCGGTCGCGCTGGAATGCGGCGACGAGCGCATCGATTACGGCACTCTGCGAGACGCGGTGCGCCGGAGTGGCGGCGCATGGCGCGTACTCGGAATCGGGCCCGGAACTCGCGTGGTGATCTTCGCCCGCGACAGCATCGACTGGGTCGTCGCGTATCTCGGCGTGATCTGGGCCGGCGGCGTCGCGATCGGCGTCAATCCGCGCCTGCCCGCCGCCGACCTCGCGCCGATTCTGGTCGACAGCGAGGTGCGGTTCATCTGGTGCGACGCGGACGATGCGGCGGCGCTCTGCACGCTGGCGGCATCGCTGCCGGTACCTCCCGTCGTCGTCGCGAACGGCGGCAATGAAGGCATCGACTGGCCGAATGCGCTCGGCGCCGCGACGCCGATCGAAGCGTGCGAGCGGCGCAACGACGATCCTGTCCTCTGGATCGGCACGTCGGGCACGACCGGCGCCCCCAAAGGCGTCGTGCATCCGCACCGCATTGCCGCAGAACCGGAGCGGTTCGCCCGCGACGTGCTTCATGCGGGAGCCGACGATCGGTTCTATTCGAGTTCCAAGCTCTTCTTCGCGTACGCGCTCGCGAACAGCCTCTTCGCGGGACTGCGCCTCGGCGCGACGGTGGTCCTCGATCGCGAACGCGCGTCGCCGGAGCGCGTGCTGGCGATGGTCGAGCGGCATCGGCCGACGGTCGTATTCACGGTGCCGACGCTCTACAACCGGATGCTGCTCGACGGGGTCGCGCCGAAACTGGCCGGTCGCGGCATCCGCCATTTCGTGTCCGCCGGCGAGGCGTTGCCTTCCAGCGTTCGCGGCGCGTGGGCGCGAGCGACAGGCATCGCGCCGATCTCGGGCTACGGCACGTCGGAAACGCTGTGCCTGGTCCTCTTTGGCGACGACGACTCCGGCCTGCTCCGGCCGACGCCGGGTACGGCGCTGCAATTCGGCGGGGCGGACCCGCAGACGCCGCAGCGCATCTGGATTTCGAGCCCCGCGCTGGCGCAAGGCTACTGGCGGCGCCCCGAAGCGCAGGCGGACGGGTTTCGCGACGGCTGGTTCTCGCCGGGGGACATCTTCATTCGGCACGGAGAGGATCGGCTGGAGTTCGCCGGGCGCAGCGACGATCTTCTGAAGGTCTCGGGTCAATGGGTGAGCACGCTCTGGATCGAGCATGCGCTGGCCGAGGCCTGTGGCGATTCGGTCGAGCAGGTGGCGGCTGTCGGCGCGCCGACGGAGGAGGGGCTCGTCTCGATCGCCGTGCTCGCCGTCGCTGTGGCGGGACGCGACGCCGTCGCGCGGGAACGACTCGCCGCCGGCATCGATCGCCTGCCCAACTACCGCCGCCCGAAGTGGGTGCACTGGGTGCCGGCGCTTCCCCAGACGGCGACGGGAAA
>Ga0265327_10004094_pt1 | contig 13176 bp, 12 predicted proteins | sample 41621metaG_FD_202089 | JGI IMG/M metagenome (GOLD analysis project Ga0265327, IMG submission 202089) | Rhizosphere microbial communities from Carex aquatilis grown in University of Washington, Seatle, WA, United States - 4-16-21 metaG | ecosystem: Host-associated > Plants > Roots > Rhizosphere... | reverse complement strand
AACGCTTTTCTTTTTTGGTTAATCCATTAAACTCACAAACGATAACTCTAGACAATGCTGCAAGGGAACGAGTGAAAAAGGTTTTTGAAATTTTAAATCAACTGCTATATACAGATAAACAATTGACCGATTCAGAAGTAACATTAGCCTACTTGAATTTACTATTATCAGAATTGAACAGTGCGTATTTTAAAAATGAACCAGTTGATATTGTAAACAGTAACTTATCAAAGTTTGTTGAATTCAAATTAGTGGTGGAAACGCATCTTGCAGAACAACTATCCATAAACACAATTGCCGAGAAATTAGCTTTAACTACAAACAGTTTATATCGGCTCGTAAAAGAATATTCAGGCACATCGCCAAAGGATTTTTTCACTAACCGCTTGATGATAGAAGCCCAGCGGAAACTACGTTATTCTAATCTTTCTGTAAAAGAATTAGCGTATGAATTAGGGTTTAATGACCCCGACTATTTTTCAAGACTTTTCAAAAAAAGTACTGGAAAAAGTATCAGTGAATTTTTACTTGAGCAAGATTTGTAGGGCAAATAAAACGATTTGTCCATCTCCTCTATTTTTCGGCTCTCTACTTTTACCTCATTAATTTAAACTATTAAAAAAATGAATCGCGAAGTAATCACAAACACGGAAAAAAACAATAATAAAGAAGTGCGTAAAACTGCATTAGTAACGGGAGCAAATAAGAGCATTGGCTTTGAAGTAACAAAACAACTTGCCAAAAAAGGAATTTATGTTTATCTCGGCAGTCGCAGTTTGGAAAGCGGTATAGAAGCCGTGAACAAGTTGAGAACTGAAGGAATAAATAATGTAGAAGCCGTTCAACTTGACGTAACAAATGATAAATCGGTTCAAGAAGCCTGTGAAGTAATAGGCAAGAAAAGAAAATCATTGGATATTCTTATCAACAATGCAGGAATTTACGGTGGTTATCCGCAATCTGCATTTGACGCAACCATAGAGCAGTTCAAAGCCGCATACGATGCCAATGTTTACGGAGTAGTGAGAGTTACGCAAGCATTTATTGGCTTGTTGAAAAAATCTTCTGAGCCCCGTGTCGTAAACGTAAGCTCAAGTCAAGGTTCAATTACTTTACATAGCGACCCCTCTTACAAGTATTACGATTATAAAGGGGTCGTCTATCTTTCTTCAAAAGCAGCCTTGAATATGTACACAGTTGTATTGGCTTACGAACTAAAGGATACCAACTTTAAAGTAAACGCCATTTGCCCAGGGTATACAAAAACAGATTTTAATGGACATCGTGGACAGGGAACTGTTGAAGATGCCGGAAAACGAATAGTAAAATATGCTTTAATTGATAAAGAAGGCCCGACAGGAAAGTTTTTTAGTGAAGAAAACAATCCTGCAACGGGAGAAATTCCTTGGTAATAAAAAAATCAATTAAGAAGAAAACAAAACCGCCGACAACAAATGCGCGTCATTTTTTGTGCGTGGCGGCCGAATGTTTAATTTGGAATACCGCGGATAATTCCTCCTAGACAAAAATCTGGTTCGATAAAGTATTTTTCTGCTGAAAATTGACAATATCCCAACATTATTTTCGTTTCAGGCTCAGACAAAATGCTCGCTCCTATCTATATTCGTTACGTGTTGACCATATTATTTATGGCCATCTACATTTCACTTGGCTTTCTCTTAAAACTTGAGGCAGCTTCTTATCTTCTTCTTGGAATTCCTTTAACAGTAATCTTTCAATTGTTTGTTGTTCGACAACCGCTTCATAAATTATGGTTACGTGACGAAGAAAAATTTCACTTAAATAAACTGGGCTGGACAATTACATTGTGCTTTATTGTTTTTCCAATATATAAGACAATTGAGTTAGCAACTCAGCACAAACTTACGTTATTAAACCTTGGCTATTATTCTGCCGCAATGCTTGGAGCATTTGGCGCAGGGTACTGTTATAGTAATTTTACAAAAAAAACAGCGAAGGACTTTTTACTTTGCTTAGGAATAATCGTTGTGGTAAGGATCTCTTTTTATTTTTTTCCTTTCATAATAGGTAAGCATGAATTTAATCCCGACTACATTCGAGGAATTAAGTCCTTGCTTACTTATATTCCTGTTGCGTTTGTTGTTGAAGAAGTGGTTTTTAGGGGAATGCTTGACACCTATATTCATCCATCAAAAAAAACAAATGGGTTGTTGTCGGCACTTTTTATTTCTTGTGTTTGGGGTTTATGGCATTTACCATTAGCAACAGACGGTGAAAATCCAATTTGGTTTGCCCTGCGTCCAATGACTATTAGTTTGTGGGGTATAGTTCTCTCCATATTCTGGCGAAGGACCGGGAACCTAGCTGTTCCTGGCTTTCCACACGCTTTGGCAGACGCTATCCGTGACGCTTTAAAATAACGCCGACAAAATGCTGTGTGCTCCCTACAGACTCTAGTACATACTAGTGGCGCTGGCAAAGGCAGCTCGCCAAAAAACTCTTGCCCTGAAATTTTGTTTTTATAACGCATTACAACTTGCCGCAAAAGGGCAATAAAAAAAGCCCTTAAAAAGGGCTTTGAAGTATTTAATAGAGCACACTATTTTAGTGACCAATCTTTTTTGCTTTTTTATCGCCACCATCGCGATCATCATCTCCTGAAGCTACAACATCACCACCTTGGTCGTTTTTATCAGATATAGCTGTTTCTCTTGCACCCATTGTATTTGTGCTACTTCCGCTCGTTTGATTAGAAGAACTACTGGACTTTGGATGGCATTCAGACTTTTTACAACCGACAATGCCCATCGCCGGAATTAAAAGAATAAGTAATATTTTTAAGATCTTCATTTGAAACCTCCTTGAAATTGGATTAAAGATACACATTAACTCGTTCACATCCAAAATTTTAACATTTAATTTATAATTAGTTCCACTCTGGTACCTAAAATAACATTTTCAGGGCTTTTTACCTCAAATGGACCGTTTATGGAAATATTGATATTGTTCATAGCCCCCAATAATTGAATCCTTTGGGTGGTAATAGATGTTCCCCTTGAAACGTGTGGACTCATTTTTGACATTTTCCTGGATTTGCTTTCCTCTATTCCAATACCATTGTCCTGAATACTGAAAACAATACGCTGATCACTCGTATGTTCGACCCGGATATCTATCCGGCCGTTTTTGCCTGAGGGTAAAATTCCATGCAAAATGCAATTCTCTACATAGGGTTGCAAAAGCATGGGAGGGATTTCGATAGATTCGATGTCCACATCATCAGCAATACTTATATGGTATTCAAATTTATCTTCAAAACGCATCAGTTCAATTTGTAAATAGAGATCAAGCCTGTCGATTTCTTCGGATACTGGAACTAAGTTACTCATTGAACTATCCAGGTTCATCCGGATGAGTTTGGCAAAGCGTGACAAATATTTATGAGCAGACAATTTATCTTCTTTGTTCATGTAATATTGAATAGAGTTTAACGCATTAAATATAAAATGCCTGTTCATGCTTGAATTTAAACTTTGGTGTTCGAGCAGCATCAGTTTGGATTTGTACTCTAGTTGTTGAGTTTGATGTTTTTTCCTGATCTCATTGACACGTATTTTAAATATCCCCCACAATAAAAATAGAAACACTAATGCGCAAAGTAAAATAAACCACCATTTGGTCCAGAAAGGCGGTAGAATTTCAAAACTAAAAACGGCAGGAGTTTTATTCCAGTTCCCCATCACATCACCGGCTATCACTTTAAAAGTATATTTGCCGCTGGGTAAATTAGAGTAGGTTGCAAAAGTGGCATCTGTTGCTGAAGACCAGTATTCATCGAAGCCTTCAAGCATATACTTGTAACGAACCGAAGAAGGATTGCTGAGTTTTATGCCGATGTAATCAAATGTAAAATGTGTAGTTTGATACTTCACTTTCAAATTTTGCGGCAATAAAGTATTTGAATCAATTTCATTTGTTACCCTGGTCCAATTGGTGTCCTTCAAAAAAAGCCTGACGCCGGAAATATGAGTGATAGGTTCAAAATTATTGGAGTGGAAATTTTTTATGTTAGGATCGTATTTAATTACGCCTTCTGTGGTACCCATCCAGATATTCCCCTTATGATCTTTAAAAGCTGCATTTTGATTACACTCCATTCCGGGTAGTCCGTCGAATATGGTATAGTGTCTGAATTTTATTTTATTTGACTTAACGTATTCAGCGGCATCTAAAACAAAAACCCCACTGTTTGTTCCAATCCAAAGTGATTGTTTTTTATCCATTACCAAAAAACAGATATAGTTGGAATTAAAAATATCATCAATCAGAATCTTCGAAAAGGTTTTACCATCAAAATAATTAATTCCTGCAGTGGAGCCAATCCACAAATTGTTGTCATTGTCTAAAACGAGTGAACGCAAATTATTATTACACAAACCATTTAGTGTGGTGTACTTTGTAAACAAATCATTTTCTAATTTGTACAATCCGTTTTTGGTAGCAAACCACAAACGGTTATTTTTATCTTCCACAATACTCACCACATCCTTGCCAATGTTATCGGTGCCATTGATGTAATTTTTGAAGTGAAGCCCGTCGAAAACCGAAATTCCTCTGGTGGTTCCAAACCATAAATTTCCTTTATGATCCTGGCAAACGGAATAAACGGTTTTGGAACTCAAGCCATCATCTACGCCATAATTTTTAAATTTTTTACCTTCGAATTTGCTGATTCCATCCGAAGTACAAAACCACAAATTATCGTCCTTATCTTTTAAACTCGCCCAGATTGTATTGTTATTTAAGCCTTCGTTAGTAGTGTAAATTGTGTTTTTATTTCCTTCTTTTTTAGTGAGCCCTTTACCAAAAGTGGAAAACCATAAATTTTGATTCTTATCCTCAAGAATAGACAAAACAAAATTGCTACTCAGATTATCTTTGGTGGTGATATAGGTAAATGTTTCGCCCAAAAATTTACAAAGTCCCTTTCCATCAGAACCTATCCAGATATTTCTCTCCTTATCTTCAAATACAATATTGGTATTATCCATTGGGAGTCCTTCTGCCTCCGTGAACTTCATAAATGTTTTACCGTCGAATTTAGAGAGTCCGAACTTGGAGGCAAACCATATATTTCCGTCGGAATCTTCCACCGCAGAACGAATCCAGTTATTTATTAAACCATCGTTTTCTGTATAATTTTTAAATGACTTACCATCGTAGCTATATACGCCTTCGCCAAAAGTACTGAACCATAATTTTTTCTTTTTATCCATAAAAATATGGCTCACATTATTGGGTTGAAAGATGCTGGTGTCCATTTTTTTAAATGCTTTACCATCATAAAAACAAATTCCGTTTTTAGTGCCAAACCACACCCATCCTTTATTGTCGATGCAAACGGTTCGTACATAATTATTTATGAGGCCATTTTCTTCAGTAAAATATTCAAATTTATTTTTGCCAAATCTACACACCCCTGAGCCGTCAGTAGCCAGCCATAAATCGCCATTCAAATCCTGAGCGATTGAATTTACAAGGTTTTCGGCCATGTCTTCTTTAAAAGGATAGGACTTAAATTTTTCTCCATTAAAGTAGTTGAGTCCACCCATAGTTCCAATCCAAAGCCCCATCGATTTGTCAGTGGCCAGTGAAATTATCTGGTTATCTATGAGTCCGTGTTGTATAGAATAATTCACAAATTTTTTGCCGTCATATTTTGACAAACCGGCGAGTGTGCCCAACCACAAATAACCGTTCTTATCCTGAGCTATCGATCGGATCTGAGATTGGGCTAACCCTGATTCGGTAGAGTAATTAATAAAATTATAATGCTGTGCCTTTATTGGATTAAAAGCCAAAAGACACGTCAACAAAAAGAAAATAATTATTTTCATGCAGTTTGATTCATGTGTGTGGTTCTGGAAATATCCTTATAACGAAAATAACATATTTTGTTTACTATTTGTTTGGGAGTGGATACGATGCTAATAACACTGTATAAGATGTGCTTATGATTTATTTAAGTGTTCAGGATTTTTTCCCGCGTTTAAAAAATTCTAAAAACTGTGGAACTCTAAGGCGGGAAATAGCCAACCTCGTATTATCTTTCATCACTACAAAATGTCCCTCATCGTTCAGAAATTCCTTTACATATAAAACATTTACGATGTGCGATTTATGAATCCTGAAAAAATGCTGTTGATCTAATATGTCCTCATACACACCAACTGATTTTGTATCCACATATTTGGTGCCGTCTACAAAGATGATGGAGGTATAATTCCCTTCGCCTTGCAGATACATAAAATCGTTTGGATCAACAATTTTAAAACCCTTGGCATGATTAATCGTAATACGGGGCACACCAATGGGCGCCGACATAGACCTGGAAAGGTTCTCAAGCGACTTCACGTAGTTTAAGAGTTGCTCGTGGTTTTCTGTAAAGAGCTCGTTGGTATTTATTAATTTTTTTACCGCCATTTTTAGATCATCCACGTCAACAGGTTTCATGAGGTAATGGATGGCATTGGCATTTAATGCGCGGATGGCGTAATCTTTAAACGCAGTAACAAAAACAACCTGGAATTTTTTTTCAGGAAGAGACTTCAAAAAATCGAAGCCTTCAGTGCCTGAGGGCATACATATATCGAGAAAAATTACCTGTGGTATCAAAGCTTTTACAGATGCTCTGGCGCTTTCAATATCCCCGGCCATGCCTACTACTTCAATTTCGGGGCAATAATTTTCCAGCAGGTACTTTAAATTTTCCCTGGCATGAATTTCATCATCCACTATTAAGGCTTTAAGCTTCATTTATGTAAAGATGAAACTTTTTCTTTGAGAAAAAAATTAGAAACAATTTTATTTCTGCAAATCGAACAAATTTAGTGTTATCACTTTTTATTTAGTGAAAACTCTACGGTATATTTTCCCAGCAAAATGACTTCCTGTTTTCCAATGCTCAAATTGCCAACTATAAAACATTAAAATAAGCCAACCATGAATAGAACAATACGAAGTGATTCAGATCGCTCATTACTTTCATAGGGCTTATTCTTTCTTTTCGCATTGACACAAAAGGTTGGCATCTATAGTTTAATCTATTTAACTAAATAAATTACCTTTGAAGATAAACCTCTATGGCAGATTTTTTTCAATTCTGTAATCAATTTTCGCCGCTTGATAAAGAAGCGGCGGATGAATTATTTAAAAATATAAAAACTAAAACCGTTCAAAAGGGTGATTATTTACTAAGAACCGGTGAGGTTTGCAAACATTTATTTTTTATAAACGAAGGACTTGCGAAATTGTTTTTCATCAAAGACGACAAAGAATTTATAAATGTTTTTGGCATGGAAAATCGCCTGTTTACTGCTTTTGAAAGTTATCTTACTCAAACCCCATCAAATTTTATGCTGATCGCTTTAGAGCAAACAACCGTAACTCTTATCAGCTATAGTGAAATGGAAAAGCTCTGCAAAAAATACCATTGTATGGAAACCTTCTTCAGAAAATTGGTTTCTATTGCTGCCACAAAAATGACACGAAGAATAAGTGAAATGCTCGAAGAAAATGCTACTAAAAGGTATAATCAGTTTGTGAAAGAAAATAAAGTAATCCTTCAACGTATTAGTTTGGGCGACTTAGCCAGTTATCTTGGCATCACGCAACAATCGTTAAGCAGAATCAGAGCCAAGAAATGATTTTTTACCATTTGGTAAAAGATAGTCCTTATGTCGTGCGTAGGTTTGTAAAAAAATTAATCATGGCAGAAAAAACAAATCCAATAGACTTCGGCGTGAGCACTCAGTTTAACGCTATCAGATCAAAATGGAAGATTGATCCTAATCACTCTGAGGTTCAGTTTAAAGTAAAGCATTTGATGATCTCCAACGTTTCAGGGACTTTTAAATTATTTAACGGGGATGTTGAAAGCGCAAGCGGCGATTTCAACGATGCAAAAATTTCTTTTGAAATAGATGCCGCCAGTATAGACACCAATCATGAAGAACGCGATGGGCATCTTAAATCTCCGCTTTTTTTTGATACCGAGAAATTTCCAAAAATAGTATTCAGTGGTGCGTTGAAAAAGAAAAACAGTAATTACGAGCTAGAAGGAGACTTAAGCTTATGTGCTGTGAAAAAAAGTATTAAGATGGAAGTCGAATACACCGGTACCGGACTAGGCAGATTTGGCGATACCCGGGCCGGATTTGAGGTGAACGGAAAAATTAACCGTAAAGATTTTGGACTCAATTTTAATTTATTGACAGAGGCCGGAAGTCTTGTTGTTGGCGAAGAAATAAAACTTCACTTCGATATACAGCTTATAAAACAAACAACTTAATTGATAGGGAGAGCATTAATAGCACTATTTAAACAAATAAAATGATTTAGTTTTTTTGTCAGGATTAAAAACGAAACAAGAAACTCAGGATCCATGAATAAAATGAATAATCTGAAAATCGGTTAAGATTAGACAATTATCTAAAATTCTCAAGGTTTTGTATTAAAAATTTTTAGAAAAATTTTGTGGGACCAATAAAAACCGTATTTTTGCAGCCTTGAATAAAAGAGTGAGCTGGTGCCTTAGCTCAGTCGGTAGAGCAAAGGACTGAAAATCCTTGTGTCCCTGGTTCGATTCCTGGAGGCACCACATAAAACCCCGTTAATAGCGGGGTTTTTGCTTTTTGAGATGTGAGGCTGGGTGTGATTCATAAAAAAACCCGCAATTTATGCGGGTTTCAGAGGGTGTTGATGTGTGAACCTGTTTTTTGAATTATGCTGCTTTTTGCTGTTTTGGCCCGTTGAAAACTTCTCTGTTGAAGTCCTTTCTGCCCCTTTTTTTGGCTGCTAACCATTCCTGATAATGAACAAAAAGTTGGTTTTTACCTTCTACCTTTTGACTCCTAATTTCACCTTCATATTCACTTAAATACTTCCATACTGTTCTTTCACTGACTTTTGCATAATAAGCCACCTCTTTGACAGTTAAAAATTCTGACTCCTGCTCTTTGAATTTATCCTTTGAAAGCTTGTTTTTTGACAGCAAATCAACCTTTACAAGCAGTTGCTTCACAAGATCAGTCAAGACTCTGTTTTGGTCTCTAATCTCCTTAATTTGGTCTTCCAGGTGCATTGTGCAATCTCCTTTAATGCTGCTATTTTGCAGCTTGTTATTAAATGAGACAGGGACTTGAACCCAGCACCAAGCCATTTTTGTTGGTGAAAAACCTTTGTCTGTTTCTTATATCCAAAATTAGCAATATTTCCGACATGAGCAAACATTTTTTGGCTGCAATGTCCATCACAAAATGTTAAATATTTCCTGTGGATTCCTGCAAAATTCCAGGTATCTTTATCTAAACACAGCGCTATTATGAATAAAACTTTACTCAAAAAATCAAACCTGGAGGTAAATCCCATTCCTGGGAATCTGGTATTAACAGTAGTCAACAAAGCCAAAATTGAAAAGGAGCTGAGAAGTTATTTTTTGAATAACCATCATAAATTTGATCTTGTTAATCCTGTCCCACTTTATAAACTCAAAATGACCTCCCATTTGGAGAAGGAAGGGAGCCATGTGAAAATATATCTGTTCCTGTTCGGCACAAAGGGAGAGCTTTATATGAAGGAATTTCTATACATTTCAACTTATGATACTGAGGTTAACGAAATACCATTAGACCCTGAACCTAGAGATATTATTAAACCAAATGAAGAAGGCAATCCCGAAATTAAAAGCTTTGCATTTGCCACAAAAGAAGAGGTTGCTTTTATCAGCTTTCACCTTGAGGAATTAGATGAATAATGAAGAGCGCCCAAGATTACAAAAAATAATTTATGTTTATTGGATGCACTTTATTAAATTATGTTTCGGTTCCTATCCAATGAAAGATACAAGCACAAAAGAAGAAAAAATGTTTTCCAGGATGCTTGGTGTTTTAATCCTGGCATTTTTTGCGGTTCTTCTTATAATAGGAATTAAAGAAAAGCCAAATGAAATTGGAGATGCTTTCAATGGATTGTTTGGCCCCGTAATTGCAATTTTGGGTGGCTATCTTGTTTATAGATCATTTGTTATTCAAACAAAATCAAATAGGTTACAAATAAAATCGAATAGAATAATACAATCACAATGGATATTTGAAAGAAACCTGTCTATTTTAAATGAGATAAAAAATTCCCATGAAAAAATTAAATTTAGTGCTTCATCAGCAAATATACTTCATGGCAAATCTGCTATAAACATAGCAATTCACACAAACAGTTTAGTTGAAATTTCAATAGAAAATTTTCCTGTATTTAAAGAATGGGAATATATTTTTATTGAATTAACTTTTCTATTGCAGAGATTAAAAGAAGTTGATTATGAAAACAAGCGCTATATCTGGCTAAAAATTGATTTATTCTATGAGGGTGAACTTCAAACAAATATAAATAACTTCCAAAAGCGCTATGGAAATAAAGTTGATAATAGGTTGTTTTTTGACCTCAATGCTGAAATAAATAAATTCTTGACAATTTTTAATGAGAGATTTAGTGATGAAAAATAAGCTTTTACTCACCGTTCTTGTTATTCTGCTAATTGTTTTAATTGCAATTTACATTGGCATTAGAATCTATGAACATACAACAGGGTTAACAATTTCACATCAGGGTTCCACAGGAGATGCTTTTAATGGTTTTGTCTCTCCCTTTATTGCAACGGTATCTGGAATATTGGTTTACATGGCATTCAGAGAACAGGTGAAAGCAAATGAGCTTCTGAGCAACAATGTTCAGCTGGAGACTTTTAATAAAATGCTTGAGCAAATTAAAGTTCAAGTGAAAGCGCTTGAATATACTCACTTTGTGAGAGAAGCTGATGCAATGCAGCATCAAAAAATCATTTATGAAAAAATTGGAACTGGATATAGAAAAACTTATACTGGTTCTTCTGCAATTAATATTTTTGGAATAGCACTAGAAAAAAATAATGACATTGATGTTGATCCAGCTAAAATTGATTTTTCCCATGAAATTTTTTTGATTTATGAAGATATGATTTTGCTTGAGCGATATATAAGCAATGCAAAGGGTGAACATGTAAAACACTTTTATGCAAAACTTGACTACTATTTTAAGCTAACTTTTGAATATAGTTTTGAAATTCTTTATGATCTGCTAAAGGAAGATAAAGATAAAGTGTATTATATGACTATAAAAAATATGGAAAGAGTCAGATTTGTTCTTGCAACATATCAGGCGCTAGAACACAAAATATTTACGAATAGTCAAAGACAACTGGAGCAAAAAAGAAAATTGCAAGAAGACTTGGATAAAATTAGAGGCAAAAAATAGGCTTTATTATAATTTGTATTAACCAGTAGGAACTTAAAAAATCTCTTTTCATTAATCCCCAAAGCACGTAAAACTGGCTTCAAAATGAATTCAAGTTAGATTTGTCAAATAAATTAAACACACCACAAATAAAAAACAGCATTAATATTGGTCTTTTTAGTTTGAAATTTATTGTTTTCATATCTGTTTTCATTTCTTACAAAATTAGCGCAAACCAAGACTGGTGTGGGATAAGAAATGAACAGTGCAGACTTTTCTGGGTGTGAGGTTGGGTGTGAATTATAATAGTTTTATGTATGAACCTGATTCAGACTTTTGACTGCACATTCTCTGAATGCCCTTTAAACACTGCACTGGGTGAACCTGGTTCAGACAAGTCAATTGTTAAAATTTCCTGGAGGCACCACACCACACGAAAGCCCTGCTATTGCAGGGCTTTCGCTTTTTACCAGTCATCGTTTTAAATTTACTTATTTTATGATTTAGAGGTTTTTCACTTCGGTATAATCATCTATCTTTAATGCCAATGAATTTAGTGCTCGATTTTGGCAATACCCGCATAAAAGCCGGCATATTTGAGGGAAATCACCTTGTTGAAAAGTATATTTTTGATCAGATCGCTATCGGATTTGAGAGTAAACTGCTTGCAACCATGGCATCTTTTTCTTCCATTAAAAATTGTTTGATCGGTTCTGTAACTAATGACCATAAAAGTGCGTCTGAGTTATTGTCTGCAAAATTTAATACACGCGTGTTTGAAGCAACAACTCCTATTCCTTTAAAGAATTTATATAAAAGTGCCTTAACGCTTGGTTCCGATCGCATTGCGGCCTCTGTTGGTTCCTGGTCATTGTATCCAAACCAAAATGTACTTACTATAGATGCGGGCACTTGTATCAAATATAATTTTGTAAATGCTCAGAACGAATATCTTGGAGGAGCCATTTCGCCGGGAATTCCCATGCGGCTGAAGGCCATGAATCATTATACACAAGCCTTGCCCCTGGTTGATATTGATAAAAATTACGATAAACTTATAGGTCAAAGTACTTCAGAATCCTTACTAACAGGGGCTCTTATTGCTACAGCCTGCGAAATAGATGGTATGATTGAACGTTATAACGCGCGGTACGAAAACCTTCAAGTGCTTATTACCGGCGGCGATTCCGATTATTTGTGCAAACAACTTAAAAACCGTTTCTTTGCCAACCAAAATATTTTGTTGCAGGGCTTAAACACCATTTTAAATTTTAATCTTGAAAAATAAGTCATTTATACTTTTCTCCCTTCTTGCACTTTTCCCTTTTTTAGGTAAAACTCAAAATAGCACCTTCAGTCCGTATTCGCGCTATGGTATTGGAGAGATGGCCCAGCCTACTTTTGCGCACAATGCAGGAATGGGTGGCGCTTATATCGCATTGAAGCCAGATTCCACCATGCCTATTTTTATAAATGTAGGAAATCCGGCATCGTATGCACTTATTCGCTTAACTACACTCGAAGTGGGCGGAAGTTTTATTGCCTCTCAATTTAAAGGAACAAACAGTAGTTTAACTAAATGGGGAACTAATTTTGCGTATGCAACGCTGGGATTTCCTATACGAAGAAATGGTGGCGCTTGTTTTGGTATTAAGCCTTATAGCTTTGTTGGTTACGAAACACAAAACACGGTTGCAGACCCAATTATCGGGAATGTGGTTTATAAGTTTAACGGAGATGGTGGTTTAAGTAAGGCATTTATAGGTTATGGCGTTTCGCCTTTTAATAAACGGCTTATCAAATACCGTTCTAAACGCTTATACCCACCTGATTCTTTAAAGACCATCAAACATAAACAGTATTTGCGCC
>Ga0265327_10004093_pt1 | contig 13176 bp, 8 predicted proteins | sample 41621metaG_FD_202089 | JGI IMG/M metagenome (GOLD analysis project Ga0265327, IMG submission 202089) | Rhizosphere microbial communities from Carex aquatilis grown in University of Washington, Seatle, WA, United States - 4-16-21 metaG | ecosystem: Host-associated > Plants > Roots > Rhizosphere >... | reverse complement strand
TCATGCGCTACAAGACGCTCCTCGAGGCCACCAACTCGATCTCGGAATTGGATGAGTTCGTCGAGGCGACCATGGCGTGCTGGGAGAAGCGGGTGCCCTTCGGGACCTACAACGTGACGAACCCGGGCAAGGTCACCACACACGAGGTCGTCGAATTGATCCGCCGCTCGGGAGTCTGCAACAAGGAGTTCTCGTTCTTCAGCGACGAGGCCGAGTTCATGAAGGCCGCGGCCAAGACCCCGAGGTCCAACTGCGTCCTGGACCCCTCCAAGCTGGCGAAGGCCGGAATCAGCCTGACGCCCGTCCTTGAGGCAATCGAACGCGACCTGAGGGCCTGGAAGAAGGCCGCCTAGACCCGCACGCGCGATGAACATCCTCGTCACAGGCGGCTGCGGGTTCATCGGAAGCAACTTCGTCCGGCAGGTCCTGCTCGACGCGAGCAGGAACGCGCGCAGGGTCGTGAACCTCGACAAGCTCACCTACGCGGGCAACCCGGCCAACCTCGTGGATGTCGCCGGCGACCCGAGGTACACCTTCGTCCGCGGGGACATCGGCGACGAGACCCTGGTCGCCGGGCTCCTCTACGAGCACGAGATCACGACCATCGTCAACTTCGCCGCGGAGAGCCATGTCGACCGGTCGATAGACACGCCCGAGCCCTTCGTGCAGACCAACGTCCTAGGGACGCTGCGCCTCCTCAATGCCGCAAAGCGCCACTGGCTCGGACTCGCCTCCGAGGACCGGGACGACTTCCGTTTCCTGCACGTCTCGACCGACGAGGTCTACGGCACGCTTGGGGCCCAGGACCGGGCCTTCACCGAGGCGACCGCCTTTGCCCCCAACTCCCCTTACGCCGCCTCCAAGGCGGCGAGCGACCACCTCGTCCGCGCCTACCACCACACCTTTGGGCTGCCGACCCTCACCACGAACTGCTCGAACAACTACGGGCCGTTCCATTTCCCGGAAAAGCTGATCCCGCTCGTCATCCTCAACGCGCTCGAGGGCAAGCCGCTGCCGATCTACGGCGATGGCAAGCAGATCCGGGACTGGCTCTTCGTCGAGGACCATTGCCGGGCCATTTCGCTGGTCCTCAAGCGGGGCCGCCCCGGCGAGACGTACAATGTCGGCGGGCTCAACGAGCAGACCAACGTGCACGTGGTGCGGCTGATCTGCTCGCTCCTGGACGGGCGCTCGCCGCGGGCCGACGGCCTGTCCTACACGGAGCAGGTCGCCTTTGTCGCGGACCGTCCCGGGCATGACCGGCGGTACGCGATCGACTGCTCAAAGATCCAGCGCGAGCTCGGCTGGCGGCCGGTTGAGTCCTTCGAGACGGGTCTCGCCAAGACCGTGGACTGGTTCCTTGCGAACCGCTCCTGGTGCAACGACATCACCATCAAGAAATACGCCCGCGAGAGGCTCGGTAAGGCCGCGCGCGGGGACACCAACCCACCCCTATGAATCGCAAAGGCATCATCCTGGCCGGCGGCTCGGGCACTCGGCTCTACCCGCTCACGATCGCGGTGAGCAAGCAGCTCATGCCCGTGTACGACAAGCCGATGGTGTATTACCCGCTGTCGGCGCTGATGATGGCGGGGATCCGCGACGTCCTTGTGATCTCAACCCCGCAGGACCTGCCGCTCTTCCGCCAGCTTCTTGGCGACGGCTCCAACCTAGGGATCCATCTCGAATATGCCGAGCAGCCCCACCCGGAGGGCCTCGCCCAGGCATTCCTGATCGGTGCCGGGTTCGTCGGGGATTCGCCGAGCACGCTCATCCTGGGTGACAACCTCTTCTACGGCCACGACCTTGCGGCCGCATTCGCCGCCGCGAACGCCCGCACCGCGGGGGCGACGATTTTCGGCTACCACGTTGCGAACCCCTCCGCCTACGGCGTCGTCGAGTTCGCCAAGGACGGGCGCGTGCTCTCCCTCGAGGAGAAACCCAGGGAGCCCAAGTCCAACTACGCCATCCCCGGGGTCTATTTCTACGACGGCGAGGTGGTCGGCCTGGCTCGGCAACTCAAGCCGTCCAAGCGCGGTGAGCTCGAGATAACGGACCTGAACCGCCTCTACCTGGAGGCCGGCCTGCTCCACGTCGAGGTCCTGGGCCGGGGCACCGCCTGGCTCGACACCGGGACCCATGACTCGCTCCTTGAGGCGGCGGAATTCGTCCACGTCATCGAGAACCGGCAGGGGTTGAAGATCGCATGCCTTGAGGAGATCGCGTGGCGGCAGGGCTGGATCGACGACGCCAAGCTGGAGGCCAACATCGCGAGGCTCGGCAGGTCGAGCTACGCCCAATACCTTCGCAGGTTGCTTGACGGGCAATAGGAGGCTGGCACCCGTGTCATCGAGGAGCCCCGGCCAGCCGCACCTGAGCGTCGTCACGCCGCTGTACAACTGCCTTCCCCTCTCGCAGGCCATGGTGGCGAGCCTTAGGGCGACGATCCCCCCCGGGGTCCGGTACGAGGTGATCCTCGTCGACGACGGTAGCACCGATGGCACGCGAAAATGGCTGGAGAGCCTGGGCGAACCCTTCCGGGTCGTCCTCAACGAGCGAAACATCGGTTTCGGCGCGGCGACGAACCGCGGCGCGGCGCTGGCGCGAGGCAGGGTCCTTGCCCTTCTCAACAATGACCTTGTCCTGAAACCCGGCTGGCTGGGGCCCATGCTCTGGGCCCTGCGGCTTCTCGGGCCCCGGGCGGGGCTTGTCGGCAATGTGCAGCTTGACGCCGCAAACGGGGAGGTCGACCACGCCGGGATCGCCGTCAACGAGAAGGGCAAGCCGGAGCACATCCGGAGTGTTCCAGGCCGCGTGTCGCGCCTCATGCGTCCTATCAGGGGCGTGTTCGCCGTCACCGGGGCCTGCCTCCTTGTGCGGACGAAGACCTGGCGTCGCCTGGGGGGTTTCGACGAGTCCTACGTGAACGGGTGCGAGGATGTGGACCTGTGCCTGCGAGCCAGCGCCGCGGGCCTAGTGAACGTGGTCGCGCTCGGCAGCCGGGTTGTGCACCACATAAGCGCCTCCCCCGGCCGGAAGCTTCGGGACGAGCAGAATTCATGGAGCCTGGCCCGCCGGTGGCGCGAGCGCCTGGCCCAGGAGATATGCAGGGAATGGACCTGGGACTATTTTTGCCAGATCCTCCCCGACCCGCGTGATTTTCCTGACACTAGGGATGCCTTGAAGACGGCCCTTTATCTGCTCCACCTCTACCGAAAGCCGCCCGAGGTCGCGCTCGTCGTAAAACGGGCGGTTGTCGACGTGGAGCTCGCCCGTTGGCAGAAAATGTTCTCATCTTGACCATGGAACCCTTCCATCGCACCGCCCCCTTTGGCGGCGCCTTTGCCCGGCGCTTTACGCGGTACTCGGGCATCTACTTCGACGAATTCGCCACGAATTCGGCTTGGATCCGGGAAACCGGCATCATCCACCTGCCTCCGGTTGCGGACGTGGCCTCGATTATCGTAAAGGGCGAGTTCCGCACGCATTCCCTCGCTCGCGGCATTGAATCGGGCTTCCCCATCCTCGACCTTTTTGCCGACGGGATGTCCGCCGGTACCGTCACCGCAAAAACCCCGGGGCCTTGGGAGGTGAAGATTGCGCTCGATCCGGCGAACGCAAAGCGGGGATCCGCCATCTACCTGACGCTTCGCGGGACACGGCTGACGAACGCGCTAGCGTGGCTCGGGCGCATCACGCGCCTGCCCTTCATCCGGCGCTACCGCGCCCAGAACAAGAACCGCCAACTGAGGCTCATGGCCATCACCTCCGAGTCGGGAGAGCCGATCTATGATTTCTCGAAAAGGGAGAGCCCGTACTCGGCCATTTTCGGGCGCACCCACACGCGCACGGGAATCAATGTCGTCGGCTTCCTGACCGCCGATCTCGGGATTGGCGAATCGGCCCGCTGCATGGTGAGGGCTGCGGACGCGGCATCCATACCGATCGCCCTTGTTCCGCTTAAATTAAACTGCCTCAACAGGATGGGAGACCTGACGTTCGCAGGACGCCTCCAGGATTCCAATCCCTACGGCGCCAATGTGATCCATATAGATCCGCCGGTCGCCCGCGACATCGACCATCACCATGGACCGGAGTTCATGAGGAACCGGTTCAACATTGGGTACTTTGCATGGGAATTGCCCGAGTTCCCGGACTCGTGGATGTCATCCCTCGACCACTTCGACGAGATCTGGTGCCCGAGCGACTTTGTGCGCGAGTCGCTCGCGCTGAAGGCGCCGCTGCCGGTGCTCACCATGGCCCATTCCATCGCCTTCGAGCGCCCGACGCAGGACAAGACGGCCCTGCGCGCCCGGTTCGGCCTTCCGGCTGATCGCTTCCTTTTCCTGAGCCTCTTCGACCTGAACTCCTATACGGCGCGGAAGAATCCGCGGGCCGTCATCGAGGCGTTCAGGAAGTCGGGACTGGCCGGAGGCAGGGCGTCGCTCGTCATCAAGGTCCACAATGCGGAGGCAAACCCGGCTGATTTTGCCGCGCTTAACGATTCCGTCCGCGATCTTCCGGGAACCGTCATCCTTAGCGGCACGTTCCCCCGGGCCGACATCTACGCCCTCGAGGCGGCATGCGACTGCTTCGTCTCGCTTCACCGCGCAGAGGGTTTCGGCCTGGCGATTGCCGAGAGCATGTACCTCGGCAAGCCGGTCATCTCGACCAACTGGTCGGCCACCGCCGAGTACGTGAATTCCGAGAATGGATACCCGGTGCGCTACTCCTTGGTCACGCTCGCCGAGAACAACGGCCCCTACTCAAAGGGCTCCACATGGGCCGACCCCGATGTCGGGCATGCCGCCGATCTCATGAGGCGGGTCGCATCCGACCCGGCCGAGGCCGCGCGCATGGGCGAGGCTGCGCGCCTGACGATCGAACAGAGGTTCTCACCCGCCGTCATCGGCGCGCGGTACCGCCGACGACTCGAGGCGATCGCCTACCTTTAGAGGCGGCCCCGTCAGGTCCGGGCCACGGCCTGCGCAGGCCCCGACCTGCGCAGCTCTACGAAAAGGACGAGCGCGAGAACGGCGATCCCGAGGCCCGAGACCAGGAGCGTGGCCGAAAGCCCCTTGGGCCAATAGCTGAAGCTCACCTCGTAGGTTCCGGCCTCGTCGACATAGATGCCCTTGAACGCGTGGTTCACGCGGATGTAGGGGACCCTCTTGCCGTTGAGCGTGGCCTGGAAGTTGTCCCTCTCATACGCCTCGGTCAGGACGATGAAGCCGGGACCGGGCGCCGTCACCGTGAAGGAGGTCGTGTCGGCCGTGCTGTGGTAGTTCTCCGCCTCCGCGACCTGCCGCTTGGCCAGGTCGCCCTGGACCCGCGGGACCGGGCTGAGCTTCACCCAGTCGCCGTGCTGCACCGCCACGAACGGACGCCCGTCGCCGAACTTGAGCCATGAGCAGAACTGGGGAAGCTCGTCGTAGACGGCCGCTCCATCCGTGAAGAACGCCCGGGGCCATTTCGTGGGACTCTCATAGACGTCCATGTCGGAGGAATCCACCTGCCTGAGCTCGCTTCCCGGGCGCGCGGGACCGAGGCGGTACCCGAGGTAGAACCGCACATTGAGCAGGTCAAACACGGGCCTCAGCTTCGCCACCTCTCCCGGCTCCACGATGTAGCGCCAGTCCCAGACCCTGCTGACCCCGGACGCCTCCATGAACTGCCGGTAGTAGGGGTTGATGAGCGCGTCGGGACCCGAGATCCCCTCCAGGCCATACGCCGCGGACCAGCCGGGATGAACGTCGTTGTGGAACCCCACCACGCGGAACGGAACCTCGGACTGCTCGGCCACGGAATCAACCGCCGGCGAATGCGCGTGGAAGTCGGGCCGGCGCTCAGGCCTAACCGTGAACTCGGCAAACCCCGTCCCCAGGCGCATGGCGCTGCGCCAGTGGAACGCGCCGAACCCGAGCACCAGGCATACTAGCACCGCGGCCGATGCTGCACCGCGCCGGCGCGCCCTGTGAAGGGCCGCCAGGAAGACGGCGGCCCCCAGGACAAGGCTCCAGCCGTAGGCGTGGATGAACGGGGCCACGCTAATGACTTTGCCCCAGGTGGCCGCGCCGTAGACGCTGCGCACGATCGACTGCGAGGTCCCGAGGTAGGCTGCGTAGATGAGAAACACCAAGGCGACGACCGCCGCCCCGTCCCGCCTGCCCTCGGCCGATCCGAGCTGCTCCCACGCCTCCCTCCAGCCGAGGGCGGACAGCACGAGGAAGACGACGATCAGGACGCACGAGAACGTATTGTCGACATGCATGATGTTCCCGAGGAATGGGACCCGGGCGACCAGGCCGGGAGGAATGACGCCGAAGACGAGCGCGAGGGCCGGCAGTCCCGAGAAGAGGAGCGCCGCCGCGGTCCGATTCCCCAGCAGGGTGCGCCAGCGCACCACGAGCCAGAGCAGCCCGATCAGGACGAAGAAGTTCGCCGAGGGATTGATCACACCCGACTCGAACTGGAACGGCCTGTAGAAGGCCTCGTCGAAGAGCCCGATCAACATGCCTGGCTGGATCTGGAACGTCACCGTGTCCCCGTAGCTCGTGTAGGCCGCCCCGAGCGCCCTGTAGAACGTGTACCACACCGGCGAGGCGATCATCGCGAAGAGGACGCCGGCGGCGATGGAACCGGCCGCGATCGCGAGGCGCTCCCGCAGCGGTCGCGCGCACGAGAGCATCACGCAAAGGCCGGAGAAATTGATCGAGAGAAGGAGGACGTAGGCCTCCTTCACGGTACCGCTGTTCATCTCGACCCAGTTGGCGCCGATCAGCGCGGCCAGCCACAGCACCCCCGAGCGCCGGGTGCGGGCCTCGGAAAGACGGAGCCAGCACAGGAGGATCCACGGCGAGTAACAGAGGCTGAAGATCGCCGGATGGCAGATCCTGTAGACGAAGAACCCCATGAACGATGCGGAGACCGCCAGAATGAGCGCCGTCGGAAGGTGCCGGAATGCGCGCCAGGCGCACAGCCCAATACCCAGGGCAAAGGCCCAACGCGCCAAGAGAAACTTCAGGTCCCAGGCCCACGCCGCCCCGTCCGCGAGCACGGGCAGGAGGTGGAGCGGATCGCCGAAGCACGACTGTCCCTGCCCCAGGAGGGGCGATCCCGCCGAGTCGTAGCGGTTCCACAGGGGCAGCTCGCCGTCCTGCACCACGGCGCGATGCTCGATCATCGAGAGAGGCACGTGGTGCCAGAGGAGCGCTCCCAAGTCGGCCTTGTGCGCGTCGCCCGTCGGACCGCTCGGGAAGCCCGGCAGCCACGGATTCTGGCCGTAGAGGAGCGGGACGCCGAGATTCGGGGAGACGAAGCTCTTCCCGGCGAAGATGACCGGGTAGTTCGCGGCCATGACACCAAGAAGGGACGCCGCGGCGAGGGCGAACCCCGGCCTGGTGCCCGCCCACACCCAGAGGAGGCGAAGGCGCTCCCCGAGCCGGACGCCCTTCGAGGCGCCGGCCCAGCCGGCTAAGATAAGGAATCCGAGAATCGCCGCAAAGGCCCCGGCAAGCTCCCTCCAGAGGGGCGGCCCCGAAAGGGTGAAGGGCGCCGCGAGCCTCACGGAGAGCTGGGGGTCGGTCGCCCTGGGCTTGGTCTCCACACGGAGCTTCCCATCCTGGACGCCGAGCGATGCGATGTCGAAGGAAGCCTCAAATTTGCCTGGCGCAAAGGACACGAGGGTCGTCCCGGAGCGGTCAGCAATGCGCGCGCCGCTAAGCGTCATCCGGGCGTCCCGGTCGAGGGGATCGAGCCGGAGCGCCCGGTAGTGGCCGCGGGGCAGGCCAAACCTGAGGACGGCGGGCTTGCCCGCCTGGACGGGCTGCACGACCGAATCCGCCTCGTTGATCCCGCGGCCCGAGTCGAAGTAGAGCTGCACGAGGCCCGACTCGTCGCTCTCGACGCGGACCTCGAAGGCGCAGCCGCTCGGCGCCGAGCCCGACCAAGGCTCGGTCGTAAGCACGGCGGCCACGGCAAGAACCAGGCTCGCGACAAGGCTTGAAAGCGTCAGGGTGCGCGGCATCAGGGGGCGGTCTGCATCGGTCCCGACGGTGCCGGTCCCGGAGCGCCAAGACAACATGGCATTTGCGCGCGCGCCGCCCTAGCCCCTTGGCCTGCGCGCAATATAGACCAGGTTGTCGACCTCGCCGTGCGCGCTCCTGTCGACCGCGAGGAGCTCCGCGCCAGAGTCCGCCAGGCAGTCGAGGACCGCCTGCCTCGGCAGCGCGTACATCTGCATCTTCGGGGTCCCCGGGAACCATCCGGGGTAATGGTAGCGCACGTACCGGCTGATCCTCATGGCCATGGTCGGCGGCCATGGGGAAAACCGGAGCCGATCCGGCGGGTCCCCCGCGGGGACCTTTTCCGGGATCTGCACCGACATGACGCCCCCGGGGCAAAGGACGCGCACGAATTCGCTCAGGTAGCGCCGCGTGTAGCGGGGGGCGATGTGCTGGAGCGTGATCCGGCTGTAGACCAGGTCGAACGAGGCGTCGGGGAAGATCCTCAGGTCCGGCCTGACGTTGTGGATGAAGCCGACCCTCGTGTCCTGGTTGTGCTCCCGCGCAAGCGCCACCATCCGGCTCGAGATGTCGACCCCGGTCGCCTTCTGGAAATGCCCGCCGAGGGCCTGGGTGAGGCGCCCCGCCCCGCAGCCGAAATCCAGCGCCGAGCCCAACGCGAGCCCCGGATCGCACGCGCGGATCCTGCGCAGGTCCGCCTCGACCTCGGCGACGCCCGTCGAGAAGAACTCCGCCAGGGCCCATTTCCTTCCCTGCTTCTCGGAGTCGGTGAGGACGGCGAAGAACGGATCCGTCTTCGCGAGCTCGTCCCAGTGCCGGCGTACCTGCCAGAGCTTCATGGGGTCATAGGCGCCGACGGGGCCTAGCGGCGCCCCTTGAGGATGATCTCAAGGCCCCTGATGCTGAAGGTGAGCCTGCGGCGGTCATTGTTTCCCGGGTAGGTGGGCGGCCTGTCGCTCTGGAACTGCAGTACGGTGTCGCCGGGCGCAAGCACGAGGCCGGGGATGAGCGCGGACTGGGCGTCGGACGGGTCGAGCATGCCGCTCCAGAGGACCTTGTCGGCGGACTTCACGATGGCCTCGCGGGGGTCGGCGGAGTGGAGCCTGAACTTGACGTCGGCGACGATCGGGAACGGCTGGGGATTGTGGAGCGCAATCGTGCAGTCTCCCAGGCTCCAGCGCCAGTACTCCCAGCGCGAGCGCTCCGGGCCCCACCAGTTGCGCGCGCCGTAGACGGCCTCGACGACCCCTCCGTCCTTGGCGTTGATGCGCAGTTCGCGCGGCCCCTCCACGTGGAAACTCTCCCGTCCCGGCGGCCTCAGGAGCTCGGTCGAGCCGAAGATCCCCAGGTTTCCTAAAATCAGGACGATCGGCCACAATCCCTTGCGCGGGACAAGGATATTGAACGCAAGGGTCATGGGAAGGAGGACCCGCGCCGCCGCGGACGGGTAGTGCTCCCAGACCGCATCGCCCAGGAAGACCATGAGGACGGCGTAACTCGCCCCCACGCGCCACCACGGGTCTCGCCAGCGGATTCGCAGGCTGAAGAACAGGAACTGGGCGATCAGCCCCGTGAGTACGAGCAGGTCGAACTTGGCCACCGAGGGGTGCGGGTAGCGCTCGGCGAGGAAGCTCGAAAGGGAGTCCTGGAGCTTGTGGAGGATGCCCACGAAGGGACGCGAGAAGTTGCGGTCGCCGATGTCGTCGCCATGGCCGAGCCAGAGCCTCAGGCACACCATCCACGCGACAAGGGGCAGCACGACGATCGCCGCCTTGGCAAGCGCCGGCCCCCAGGTCCGGGAATTCCTGGGATCGGGGGGGCTTAGGGCCGAACCGCACAGGACGCTCGTGTCCTTTCCGAGGCCGGAGATTCCCATGACGACCGACCCCGCCCAGGTGCGCCCGCTCTCGATCAGCGCCATCCCGATCGCCGTCAGGAGCAGGCTCGGGCCATCCAGGAGGGCTCCCCAGACGCTGAAAATGAGCCCGAATGAGAAGAGCACGGCGCCCCACCTCACCCAGTTGCCCCAGCAGGTCGGCGGGAACCACCTGAGGAGGACACCCGCAAGGATGAACCAGCAGAAGGCGTTCTGCAGGGCGTAGGCGTTCATCACGAGCCATGGGTTTCCGCCCCCGGCCGCCCATGCCGTCAAGAGGAAGAGGATGCGCCGCGCCCGGTACGGCAGGCTGTCGACCGCGGGCCTAAGCACCTTGTCCCCGAGGTGGGGATGCATCGCAATCTGGACGTAGAACTGCGAGTCGTACCCCGGGGAATTGGGGGCCTCGTAGTGGCTGACCGCCTTCACCTCGGGCACGTAGCGGCTGTGCTCCATGCTCCCGAACTCGATCAGGTAGCTGAACCCCTGCCCCGGCAGGTAGAAGAACGCCATGCTCCAGACGAAGAGCGCGACGAGCGATCCGTACGCGAGCCACCGAAGTGCATGGGGCCGCCCTTGGAGAAATGATTTGAGTACAACCACTAAAAGTGGACAAACCACTCTCCCCACCGTTGCAAAGCAAGTATGGATTTTCCTAAACCCCAGACGCCGCAGGCGAGCCCCATCGGGGTTAGGGCGGCCGTCCTCGCGCTGGTGGCGCTCGCCGTCTATGCGGCCTTCCTGGGCCACTATATCGGCGCCGTGGCCGGAAGCTCGGACACCTCGGGCTACATGAACCACGCCCGCCTCCTGGCCTGGCACTACGTCCACATCCCGGCCCGGACGATCCCCGGGCTTCCCATGGACGGCTCGACGGCGCCCCTGTACATCCCCTTGGGTTTCAAGCCGGCCTGGAACGGGGACGGGCTCGTTCCCACCTACCCGACGGGACTGCCGCTCTTCATCCTCGCCGCCAAGTTCATCGTCGGATGGCACCAGGCGGGCAACCTGACGATCATCCTGCACGCGCTCGCGGGCCTCTGCGCCACCTATGCCCTGGGCAGGATGCTCGGCCTTGGCAGGGGATGGTCCCTGGCGGGCGCCGCCGTCATCGCCCTGAGCCCCCTGTACCTCTTCATGTCGATGCAGGCGATGAGCGACGTCCCGTCCCTGGCATGGACCGCCCTCGCGGTCCTCTTCGCCCTTAAGAGCCGCGAGCGCGCGTCCTGGGCCCTCGCCGCGGGGGCCGCGGTGGCGGTCGACGTCCTCCTTCGCCCGACCAACATCCTGACCTTCGTGCCGGCCGCCATCGCGCTCGGCGCCTCGCCCAGGCGCTGGGCCCTCTTCGCGGCCGGCGGCCTGCCCGGCGCGGCATTCTACTTCGCCCACAGCGTCGTCACCTACGGCCGGTTCGTCACGACCGGCTACGGGGACACCACCTTTGCCTTCTCCTCGGGCTTCATTCCGGGGACGCTCCTCCACTATGCGGTCTGGCTGCCCGTCCTCTTCACGCCGCTGGTCGCCCTCAATCTCGCCCTGCCCTGGACCGCGGGGGTGCCTGCGCGCGGCCGCTGGCTCCTTGCTGCCTGGATGGTCGCCTTCGCGGCATTCTACTGCACGTACGTGTACACGCACCAGACCTGGTGGTACCTGCGGTTCCTCCTGCCCGCGGCCCCCGCGATGGTCGTCGGCGGCCTCTTGGTCGCCCGGGACCTCCTCGGCCGTGCGCCCGGATGGGCGGACCCCGCGCGCTCCCCGCTCGCGGCGATCGCGGCCCTTGCCCTCCTCGTCGCGGTTCTTGGCCTGGGAACAAGGTCCCTGCACCCCTTCGTTGTCGGAAAGGAGGAGCTTCGCTACGGACACCTCGCCGACTGGATGGAGAAGAACGTCCCGCACGACGCCATCTGCCTAGCGATGCAGGCGAGCGGGGCCCTGGTGTACTACACGCAGTTCACCTTCGTGCGCTGGGACGCGATCGACAGCGGCAACGCGGCGAGGATCGAGGCGGCGATCCGGCGCTCGGGCAGGCCCCTCTACGCGGTCCTCTTCCCCTCCGAGATCGCCGAGGCGGGCGTCCTTCCCCGGCTGATGCCCGGCCCATGGATCCAGGCGGGCGACGTGGAAAACGTGACCGTCTGGCGGCGTGTCCCCGAGGCGCAGAGACCTTGACCATGGACGCCCCCCTCCTCCTGGACCTTTCACACACGAGCCACACGCGGGCCCGGACGGGAGTCCAGCGCGTCGCCCGCTCGCTCGCCCGTGCCCTGGCCGGCCAGGCGTTCAACGTCTGCTACGACCCTTACGAGGGCGCGTGGCGGCCCCTGGACGCCTTTGAAAGGCGCAACCTCGTGGCGTCCGACCCCTCGCCGGGCCGCGGGGCCCGCTGGCCCCTGTCGGCCCGCCTTCGGGGGCGCCTAAGGAGGCTGGGAGCCCGCAGGGACCCGCTCGGCTCGTTGTCCCCCGCTGCCCGCGGGGTCCTTGTCCCGGAGATCTTCTCGCCCGGGGTCGGCCGCTCGCTCCCCAGCCTCTTTGCGGCGGCCGCCGGGCCCCGCGTCGCCCTGTTCCACGACGCGATCGCGCTGCAGTTCCCGGAGTTCGCTCCGCGCGGGGCCCTGGCCCGGTTTCCGGGATACCTGCAGGAACTCCTCCAGTTTGACGGCGTGGCCGCAGTCTCCGACGCATCGCGCAGGGCGCTTCTCGACTACTGGGCCTGGATCGGGGTGCGCCGGATGCCGCAGGTGGCGACGATCGGGCTGGGGCTGGACCCGGCGCCGGAGTCCGGTGTGGGGCCGGTCGAGCCCGTCCCCACGATCCTGTGCGTCGGAAGCATCGAGGGCCGCAAGAACCACGTCGCGCTCCTGGAGGCCTGCGAGTCGCTCTGGAGCCGGAAGGTGCCGTTCAGGCTGCACCTGGTCGGGCTCGCCAACACCGAGACCGGCAGGGAGGCCCTGGCGAGGATCCAGGGGCTTGTGGCCGCAGGGCGCCCGCTGCGCTACGACGGCCCGGTGGATGAGGCGGCGCTCGACGCCGCCTACAAGGCATGCTCGCTCACCGTCTACCCGTCCCTCGCCGAGGGGTTCGGGCTGCCCGTCGCCGAGAGCCTCTCGCGGGGCAGGCCCTGCCTGTGCAGGATGCAGGGGGCCCTCGGGGAGATCGCCCGGGGCGGGGGCTGCGTCGACCTGGGCGCCGCGGGCCCCGCGCAGATCGCCGGCGCGATCGAGGGCGTCCTCGCCGCTCCCGCAAAACTCGCCCAACTTTCGCAGGAAGCGCGCTCCC
>Ga0265327_10004092_pt1 | contig 13177 bp, 10 predicted proteins | sample 41621metaG_FD_202089 | JGI IMG/M metagenome (GOLD analysis project Ga0265327, IMG submission 202089) | Rhizosphere microbial communities from Carex aquatilis grown in University of Washington, Seatle, WA, United States - 4-16-21 metaG | ecosystem: Host-associated > Plants > Roots > Rhizosphere... | reverse complement strand
TCCGTTTTATCCGCTTGCCAGAAAACGAAATCCGCGCACTGTGGTCTTCCGCCGTTTGGACGGACATCGCAAGATGGCCGCTGCGCGGCAATAGCATCGGTAAACCCGGAGAGATGGCTGAGTGGTCTAAAGCGACGCTTTGCTAAAGCGTTGTAGTACGTAAAGTGCTACCGAGGGTTCGAATCCCTCTCTCTCCGCCATTCTTCCCCAAGAGGATACGGCGTTTTCACTCGGCTTTTTTCCAGCCCCAGCCCTCGTAGAAGACCTTGTGCTCGACAGGCTCGCCGTCGGCATCCCCGCTGCTCTTCATGGGAGGAGCTCCACAGCCCGTGAAGGCGAGGGCCATGGCCATGCAAAACAGCAGGCCGAAGAACACGGAACGCGCGACACGCAGAGAAATTCTTGGAGCGACCATGTCGTCTATCATGACGCAAATTACCGTCCCGCGCAACCCTTGACCGGATATTGGCGTGCCCTGACCACCCTCATTTGCCAAGGCAACGGAGGATCCCGGCAAAATCCTGCCTCCCTACTGGTCCAATTCCTTGGCGAACTCCGCGAAACTGACCAGGGCCCGCTCCAGGCGGGTGGCCAGTGGCGCCAAGGGGTCCTGACCCGATTCTCCGCCCCCGGAAAGCTCAAACTCGATGGCAAGGGTCACCTGGGTGCGGTTTTCGCTGACGGCCCGGAAGGTCACGCTCCCGCTGTTCCGGCTGGGACGGCCAAACTCGTTTTTCCAGGCAATCCGCTGCTCCGGAACCTCCTCAGACACCTCCGCCTCCCACGGGCTCTCCATGTCATCCATCCGGATGCGCCAGGTGATCCGGCCATTGTCCTCCTCTGCCTCCTCCTTGCCCCGCATGAAATGGGGGAAGCCCTGGTACTGGAGCCAACGGGCATAAACTTTGGCGAGGGAGGCGGTGATGGTGAATGAAATGGCCGCGTGGTTGGAGGCGCGGGGAACAAGCGTTTGCAAAGAGGCTGCTTCCGCCTCCTGGGAAAGGGCGAGGGCGTTCATGGAGAGGAGTGCGATTGAGTGTAAATTCGAGACAATCCGGACGGCCGGCTGTTGATTAATTTAAATTATTTATTTTTTCAGGAGGCCATTCCGTGGAAAAAAATCTGCAGGGGAAATCACCGGTTCGGCAGCGAAGCGCCGAAATCCACCCAATAGTGGAGCGCCGCCAACGCAGTCAGCAGCACCAGCAGGAGGAGGGCGACGTCGCCCCAAAAGCGCCTTGAGACGTCAGAGGGCTTCCGATCCGGCAACAGCAGAGGGCGGGGCAGATCCATGGCAGGCCCAGCGTGCATCTTCGCTGGGGAAAGATCATGCGACGATAACTTCACACAGCGGGCACGCCCTTGGGAGCCATTCTGCCATCAGGAAAAGCATCGCAGATGCTGCTGCGTAAACTATCTGTCACTTGCACCTCGAAGAACCCCGGCATGATGCCCTTCGCGAAATGACTTCCCCTCCGCCGGCCAGCGAGCCATCCCCATGGCCGTCTCCGCCGGAAAAGGGAATCATCCGATTCCTCCGGCCTCTTCCCCTTTCCGGAGATGCGTCTGGCAGCCATTTGTGCCGCCAGATTTTAGGAATTTATCTGATGGGTTACTACCTGATGTACACCCATTGGGTGCAGCTTGCGTGGCTCCTGGGTGGCTTGGCGCTGACAGTACGAGTCGTGGACTGGAAAAACTTGGGCCAAACGATGAGGCGCGATCTTTTTGTGTGGAGTGGGGCCTGTTTTCTGGGGTGGATGACACTGCGGTCCCTGTTTGCGGAAAGCACTTTCGCCACGGCGCTTCCGTGGCTGGGCGGCTTGACGTGGCTTGTGTTGTTTGTTGCGGTGGTCTGGCAGGCAGGGATTTCTCCGCGCGCTTTGGAGTCGTGGGGACTGGCGATCGGCTGCGCCGCAGGATTGGCGGTGGTGGTGAGTTTTGTCCTGTTTTACCTGATCCTGCCGGGTCATGTGTTTGGGGAACGGCTCCGCAATGGATTTGTCTTCGGAGGACTCAATCCGGTATGCGCGGGACTGGGCTTTGGCTTCGCCGCGCTTTGGGTGATTTGCATCAAGCCGGATTGGCAGGGAAAGCGGGCCGGCGTGCTGATGCTCAGCCTTCAGATCATCCTCATCGCGGGACTGCTTTTTACCCGCAGCCGTGGCGGGTTGCTGGCGCTGGGTACAGGTCAGGCGGTGCTTTTGCTGGTGCGCGGCTGGAGAAAAACGTGGCGGGACTGGCTGGTGCTGGCCGTGGCCGTCATTGCGTTTAAAGCCGGGAGCCCGGCCATGAACCGCTACGCCGAATTCCAGGCGAAGTCACGTGCGGGACAGTCGCTGCCCGCGCCGGCTCCCATGGAGGAAATGCTGGACCGCGCCGACAGCGGACGTCTCAATATCTATCAGGCCGGTATTGCTGCCCTACCCGATGCGAAGACCTGGCTGTTCGGCATTGGCCAATGGGGCACGGATGCCTTATGGAAATCGCATATTGATCCGCAGTGGCAATCCGATCATCTGCACAGCGCCTACCTCGCCACGCTGGTGCAGGGTGGACTGGTGGGACTCGGGCTGCTGGCGCTGACAATGGGTCATGGACTCTGGCGCGCCCGCTTGTTGGCGGCGCGGGGGAACGATACCTGGCTCGCACTCTCGAGCTTCGGTTGTACCGCCCTCCTCTTTGACGGGCAGACACTCACCCGCATGAACAGCCTGCCGCTCTTTGAACCGCTGCTGTTGATCTTCCCGCTCGTCATGGCGGCGTCAGCGTGGGCTCAACGGAAGATAAAAACGGAGTGATCGCCGACTGCACATCAATGCACCGTGCAGTTTTCAAAACGGACGCAGGAATGCGTCACAATATTGTTACACTCCATCCCTCGCCTTAGGCACGCCGTCGGCTAAGAGCAGGGCGCGATCCTCTCCCGCCCTATGAAATACTCTCCGCTTCGTTCCGCCTTTGCACTCGTTGGCTGCTGCCTTGTCATGGCGCACTCGGTCCAAGCCTCCAGCTTCGACATCACGGGCACCACTACTTCGGGCCAGACGCTGTCTTCCGGCCAGACCGGTGTTGTAGAATCCACCGGCACGCTGCAGGTCAGCGGCAGCACGGTCGCCATCACGGTGACTGGTGCGGCGACCATTACCAATAGTGGCACGATCAAGCAGACCGGAAGCGGCCGGGCCATTCGTGACAACACCGGCGGGTTTCTCACCACCATCACCAACAACGCGGGCGCGACGATCCTGAGCACCCAGGACGACACCATTCAGGCGGGCGTATCCAACAGCTCCTTTACCTTCAACAACTCCGGCACGGTCACCTCACTCAACAGCGCGGGCGCGGGCGCGCAGGCGATCGACTGGAACAAGATCACCACCGGCTCCAACACCGTACACAACTTCTCCACAGGGATCATCCAATCCACGGAAGGCGATACGATTCGTCCCGGCGTGAACGGCATTGTGCTCAACGACGGCCTGATCAAATCCACCAATACCTTCGATACGACAGCCAACGCCACCAACGGCACGGACGGCGTGGACGCCCAGACCAACTCCGGCATCAGCATCACCAACGCCAGCAACGCGGGTGCTGGCACGGGCACGGGCACGGGCACGATCGAAGGCGCGCGCCACGGCATTACCGGCGGCGACACCAGCGGGGCGGTCTTTACTTTGTCCGTCACCAACAAACTCGGCGGCACCATCCAGGGCGATGCCGGATCCGGTATCAACATTGACGGCATCAATGCCAATGAGTTGGTGACCATCAACAACGCGGGCACCATTACCGGCAACGGTCATGCGCTGATCGTTTCCGGCAACACGGTGGCCGGCTCCTTTGACGGTGACGGCGTGGATGTGGATGGCCTGGTGAACCTGACCAACAGCGGCACCATCAAGTCCATCAATGCCTTCAGCACCACCGGCATTGAGACCAGCGAAGGCGTCACCGTGGGTGGCGGCACCATCACCAACTCCGGCACCATCGAAGGCGACGTGGCTGCGGGCAACACTTCCGCCGTGGGCCGCGGTATTACGATTGCGGGCGTGGACAAGGACGCCAACGGCAACGCCATTCCCCAGCAGGCCATTTACGGCAACACGGTGGTCACCAACAGCGGCCTTATCAAGGGCCAGTCGGACTCCGGCATCGCGGTGGGTGGACCGGCCAGCGGCTTCACGGTGACGATCAACAACCAGGCGGGAGGCACCATCGAAGGCGGCGGCGCCACGGCGGCGGCCATCCAGACCGGCGCGGACAACGACACGATCAACAACGCGGGCTCCATCATCGCGGACAGCAGCGGCAAGGCGATCGACATGGGCGCGGGCAACAACACCCTGAAGATCACGGGCGGCGTGGCCAGCATCACCGGCAACGTTTCCGGCGGCACCGGCGGCACCAACAGCCTGACCATTGATCCCGGCACGGGCAACAAGTTCAGCTACTCGGGCGCGTTCTCCAACTTCAGCAGCGCGGAAATCAAGAGCGGCACGGTGGTCCTGAGCGGCGCCAGCACTTATACCGGCAATACGCTGATCAGCGGCGGCAACCTGGTGGCCAACAATGCCACGGGCTCCGCCACCGGCACCGGCCAGGTGACCGTGAACGCGGGCGCCACTCTCTCCGGCACGGGCAAAATCACTCCCGCCTCCGGCAAGTCCGTGCTCGTCAACGGCATTCTGAGTGTGGGCGATCCGACACTCGTCAGCCCGGCCGCAGGCGCTCTGTCCATCACCACCACGGGTGGCGGCGCCATCGTCCTCGGCACGGGCAGCGAGCTGCACTTTGACCTCTTCTCCGGCGCTGGCGCAGGCGACAACAGCGGCAACACCAGCTCGGCGGATCGCCTCATCATCGACGGCAATCTCACCATCAACTCCGGCGCGAAGCTCTTCATCGACAATCCCAACAGCATGTCGGCGTGGGCGATCGGCGATGTGTGGCAGGTCTTCAACTTGGCCAGCCTGAGCACCCTCACCGGCAGCTTCGGCAGCGCGGACATCTCTCTGCCTTCCCTGGCCTCCTACGAGAAGTGGGACACGTCCAGCCTCCTTACCAACGGTCGCCTGAGCATCGTCTCCGCGCCTGAAGCTGGGCCTGGCCTCGCAGTGCTGGCTTTGGGCCTCATGGGCATGATGGTACTGCGCCGCCGCAACGCGACCCTTCGCACCGCCTAAGGCTGCCGAAGCGCCACGAACCCAAAGCGTACGCAAAAGTTATCATTGCCGGAAAAGACCAAGTGGACGCCGAGTCCATCCGCACTCATCCACTTGGTCGGCAAACTGTTGGACTCACCGGGACCCACGTCCCACTCTGAGGTGTAGAACGCGGTGGTCCATGGGCCCCACGGTTCCGGTGCATCATAGATGGCGAAGCCGCCGCGATAACGTGTGTCCTTCCCCGACCCAATCTGGCACCAAAGATACCGCTTCAACCCCGCATTGTACGTGATGCCGGAGCGGTAACAGGCGCCGGGATTTTCAAAGACCGAGCCGCGCTCTGCGATGTTTTTGGTCCAGAGCGGCTCGCGGTTCGTCTCCGCCTTCACGAAAAACTCGTAGGCCGGACGGTCACGAATTTTGTCCTTGGGCACGCGGGCCAGTACAAAACGATCAGCACGCTCATAAGCGTTGTTTGAATCTTGGGAATAGACATAAACAAACCCATCCCGAGCGCCGCTGTAATTCTTGCCGAAATTCAGGAACGTGGGACAACCGAAGCTCTCGGTGAACTTCCAGTCCGCCCAGATCCACGTTGCTCCGTGATCGGATGACCAGCCGAGCTTCGAGTTCTCTGCGTTGCGCACCAGAAGGTAGAGAATGCCATCCACACACAGCATCCCACTCGCCTTGAGCCCGCGTTTGCCGTCACCCAGCGACCCTCCGGTGGGTGATGGGATGTTGGTGCCCGTGAAATCCTTGGGTTCGCCGATGACTTTCGCGATGCCCATGCTGAGCTTGTTTTTGACGAAGGGCTCAAAGCCGTTGCCGTCGCCATAGGCGGTGTACTGGGAATCGTCATCCGCCCAAGTCATGGGCCAGTTGTCGCTGCCTTGGGCGCGACGGATGATGCTGCCCGGTGGTTCCCAAAGGATGTCCTTGATCACCGGGCTGGGTGGGTAGGGCGCTGTAGGTGTCGCTTGAGTCGTTACCGCTGCCGGTTTCGCTTTCACCGCCGCCACGATGGGCAGGAGGAACGGCTTGAGCACTTCGTAATGATGCGCGCCTTCGGTGCGCTTCCACGATTGGCCGGCGCGCGCCACCACGATGTCGAGCGTGGGCATGACCACAATCAGGCTGTCGTAGAGTCCCCAGGTCCAATAGGTATCCAGCGGCAGACCTTCGATGGTTTCATCCGCGTTGTTCCACCAGAGCAGGCCGTAGTGGTTGGAGGCGTTGCTGTAGTGCTCCGGCAGGTGCACCTTCAACCCCGGCACGCCAGGCACCGTGGTGCGCACTTGGTCCACGTATTCGCGCGGCAAAATTTGCGTTCCATTCCATTCACCGCCTCGCAGCCATAACAAACCAAAGCGCGCCATGGCATTGACGTTCGCGCTGATGCCCGCGCCAAACTCGCGACGTTTGATGCCCTCAATCAAATCGGGCCGGTAGGAATTCTTGCGCCACACGAGGTCGCTGCGCTTGATGCCGATCGGCGTGAAGAGCCGATCAAACATCAATTCATCGAGATCGCGCTTGTACGCCAGCGCGATGCACTCGGCGAGCCAGTTCGGGCCGCCGTCCGAGTAAGACCATTCCGTCCCCGGCTTGAAAAGCAGCGCCGTGTAGCCGCCCGCCTTGTCGAAGCCCGCGGTCTGGGAAGCAAGATGCCGGATGGTAATGTCATCGAGCCAGCCGGTCTGCGTATTGCTGTCCGGGAGTGTGCCGAGCGTCGGGTGATGCTGCCGCGCCTTGTCTTCGAGACGAATTTTCCCATCCTTCACCGCCAATCCCAGCGCGGCCGCGCCAAAGGATTTCGTCGAGGATTTCAAATCGTAGCGCTGCGCCTGGTCTCCCCATTCCAGTACCAACTTTCCGCCACGGATGATGCAGCCCGACCCGCCCCCCGTGAGCGCGTAATCGCGCGCCTGGGCAAGCCTTGCTTCATCGAGTCCCGCTTCAGCGGGCGTGGCGGTGGCCCATTGATCTCCGGGATAATCTGCCCCGTGCAGTATGCCGACGGAAAACAAAATCCACAGGGCGACTAAAGGAAGGTGAAAATTCATGACTCATGTCCACTTGGCATCCAATGAACGAAGGGATCAACGCCTCATGGAAGCCCGTTTTTCTTCGGGATCACTCAACGCTGCCACAGCCATGATTCCGGCGACGCTGAAGTTGCCTTTTCCCGCCTGACGGTCATCATGCCGACCCTGATCGCCATGCCTCTTCACCCGCAAGCCAAAGCCTTTGTCGATGCCCTCGCCGCCAAGCACGGGCCCGGTTGGGCTGAAATGACGCCCGCCGAGGCGAGAAAAGCCTACGATGGTCTCAAGGAACTCGTGGGCACTGGACCGGAGTTGCACCAGATCGAGGGCCGGACATTTCCGGGCATGCTGCCGGTGCGCATTTATCGTCCCTCAGCGGAGCGGCCACTTCCAGCCGTCATGTATTTCCACGGCGGTGGCTGGGAACTGGGAAACATCGCAACGCACGACACCCTGTGTCGTCGGCTCGCGCAAGGATCGGGATGCGCGGTGGTGAGCGTGGACTATCGCCTTGCGCCGGAACACCGCTTCCCCGCTGCATTGGAAGATTGCTGCGCGGCGACGCGCTACATCGCGGAACACGCAGCGGAGATCGGTGCGGACCCATCCCGCATCGCGGTGTGTGGTGACAGTGCGGGCGGAAATCTCGCCGCCTGCGTGGCCCTGAAGGTGCGCGACGAAAAGGGACCCAAGCTTCACTCGCAATGGCTCATCTATCCTGTGATTGAGGCAAACTTTGAAAGCGGTTCCTACAAGGCCTTCGCTACGGATCATGGATTGACCCGCGCGGAGATGCAGTGGTTCTGGGACCAGTATGTTCCCAACGCGGAAGATCGTACGAGTCCCTACGTCGCGCCCATCCTGGCCAAGTCGCTGGTGGGACTGCCGCCCGCGCATGTGCTCACGGCGGAATACGACGTGCTGCGCGACGAAGGCGAGGCCTACGCCGCCCAACTGAAAGCCGCGGGCGTACCCGTCACTCTTCAGCGCTACGATGGGATGCTGCACGGCTTCGTGCATTTCTGCGAACCCTTTGACGATGGTAAACGCGCGGTGGCTGAACTCGCCCACGCGCTGAAGGAAGCGCTGACACGCTAAGTGTCATTCATGGTGAGAAATGATTGCCGAAAAATCACGGTCATGTAGGGAAGAAGGCTCTCCCGAATGATCCCCCTCACCGAAAATCTCCTCTCCGGCGCCGGCGGCTGGCAGGTCTACAAACAAGCCCGCATGCTGCACCAGATGGGCCGCGTGGCGGAGGCGAAGTACGAGCCGCCGTTTCTGCGCGGCATGGTGCGGGAAGGACGCTCGGAATTTAAGGCAGGGCTGAAAATCCTCTCGGCCAGCAATGTGGAAAATCTCTGCACCTGCCGCGAGTCGCGGGACCGGGGCCGCATCTGCGCGCACTCGCTGGCGGTGGGCTTGGAAGTGCTGGCCCCGCGACCCGTAGTGCCTGTGGAGCAGGCTCCGAGCGTTTCTCCGAACCCCGCGGCATCGACCGTCACGCTTTCTCCCAGCGGTCCCATTCCCAAGTTCCATCTCGCCATCGAAGGCTCGCTCAATTATCTCGCGGCGCGGCTCACCGCGGTGCGCGGGGAAGTGCGCACGCCCATCACCATGGAAAGTCCTCCGCGTCATCCCGCGGAGGAGGCGGCGGTGAAGCGCCTGCGCCACGCCGACTTCATGGGCCCGGAGAAGGACGGGCAGTTCATGCTCAAGGGCGAACCGCGCATCCTCACCTTCCTGGCGCGCGAGTTGCCGCGCCTGCAACGCGAATGGACCGTGGAGATCGGCGAGCGTTTCGCCCACGTGACACGCGAGATTGAGCGCATCGAGCCACGCGTCGATATCCGCGCATCGGGGGACAGCTGGTTTGAACTGTCGGTGGACATGGTGACCAAGAGTGGCGAGCGCTTTTCGCCCGCCGACATCCAGCGGCTGCTGCGCTCCGGCCAGAGTTCCACCCGCCTGAAGAATCTGAAGGTGGCGGTTTTCGATCCGGGATTGCTCGATGAATTCCAGCAAGCGCTCGTGGACTGCAATCCCCAGCAGCCGCAGCCGGGTCAGTACCGCATCTCACGCGCCCACGCAGGATACCTCGACGCCATCGCCAAAGAAAAAGGCGCGACGGTTCTCGGCGATACGACATGGCAGGCATGGACGGAGGCGCTGGAGCGTCCCGACAAGCTGCCCGTATTCCCTCTGGGTAATCTCGAGGAAATTTTGCGCCCGTATCAGAAGACGGGCGTCTATTGGCTCCGCTATCTGGCGAAGAATGGCCTCGCGGGCATCATTGCCGACGAGATGGGCCTTGGAAAAACCGTGCAGGCGCTGGCGTTCCTGCGGACATTGAAGGGCAAGGCGATCATCGTCTGCCCCTCGTCCCTCATCTTCAACTGGGCGCGTGAGGCCGCAAAGTTCACGCCAGAGCGAAAAGTGCTGACCGTGCAGGGCGGGGTTCGGGCCAAGCTCTTCGGCAAGCCCATGGAGGAAGCGGACATCATCGTCACCAGCTACCCGCTGCTGCGCCGCGACATCGAGCGCTACGCCGACTGGGAATTCGCCGCGGCCGTGCTTGACGAAGCGCAGCACATCAAGAATCCCGACAGCCAAAACGCGCAGGCCGCCTGTTCCCTGCGCGCCCAACACCGCTTTATTCTCACCGGCACGCCGATCGAGAACTCGCTCAAAGACCTCTGGTCCCTGATGTACTTCCTCATGCCGGGCTATCTCGGCAATGCGCAGGAATTCCGCGAGCGCTATGAGAAGCCCATGCAAAACGATCCGGGCGGCCCGGTGGCGAAGCGCCTCATGAAGCGCATCCAGCCCTTCGTGCTGCGCCGCCTGAAGCGTTCTGTTTCGAAGGAGTTGCCGGAGAAGATCGAGCAGGTGACGTTCTGCGAACTCAGCGACAAGCAGAAGAGTGTGTACGCGGAACTGGTGAACAGCACGAAGCGCAAGCTGCTGGACTTTGCCGGCCCCAAGGAGAAGAACAAGGCACGCTTCGTCATGCTCACCGCCCTGCTGCGGCTGCGCCAGGCCTGCTGCGACCTGCGCCTGCTGGGCATGCAGGGAAATTCCGAAGGCCAGGCCTCCGGGAAAATCGAAATGCTGCGCGAGCTGCTGGCGGAAGCGATCGATGGCGGGCATCGCGTGCTCGTCTTCAGCCAGTTTGTTTCCATGCTCACCCTGCTGCGCGAATCACTCGACGCAGACGGCACCGCCTATTGTTACCTCGATGGCTCAACCAAGGATCGCGCTGCCGAGGTGGATCGTTTTCAAACCGGTGATGTGCCGGTGTTTCTCATCAGTCTGAAAGCGGGTGGCACAGGCCTGAACCTCACCGCCGCGGATACGGTGGTGCATTTCGATCCCTGGTGGAATCCCGCTGTGGAAGCCCAGGCCACCGACCGTGCTCACCGCATTGGCCAGGAGAAGGTGGTCACCTCCTACAAGCTCATCGCCAAGGGGACCGTGGAGGAGAAAATCCTCGCCCTTCAGCAGAAGAAGCGCGAACTCGCGGAGATGACCCTCGAAAGCGAGCAGCCCATGATGGAAGCGCTCACGATGGAGGAGATTGAGGATTTGCTGGAGTAGTCGGACTTGCTTTTGACAGGATTAACAAGATTTGAAGAAGATTTAAAAGATTTTGAGAAGGCTTGGCAGAGCAGAAGCCATCTTGTGAATTTTACCTAAATCTTGTTAATTCTGTCTCATTTCATCCCGCAGTAGCACGCAAAGATGCTGTTGCGGTGCAGGACTTCGCAGGAGCTGAAGCCCGAGCGACGCAGGAGTTCGAGCTGATAAGGGAGCGAGCGTGGTGAGTCTTCTTTCTCGATGTAGCCGAAAACCTTTTCGCGGTAGGCGGGGCCGCCCAGCGATTCGAGATAGGCGCCGTAACGCTGCCACATCACCTTTTGCACTTCCGGGGCATCGAACCACACCATATCCGAGACATAGACCCGACCGCCGGGACGCAGCCAGCGATGCAGCTTGGCGAAGACATCTGTCCAATCGTCGTCATCGCGCAGGTGATGCAGCACGGCGCCCGCCAAGATGCAGCAAAAGGAATTCTCCGCGAAGTGCAGCCGGCGCAAATCGCCCTGGTAGGCGCGCACCGAGGCAGCGCCCGCCGCATGGAGTCGAGATTCAGCGCGGGTCAGCATGGGCCGGCTGAGATCCGCGAGGTGGCAGTGAAAAGTGGCGGGCCGATCTTGAGCCTGCTTCGAAGCTTCCGGCAAGGGGCAGGATGTCCCTTCCACTTTCTTCCTCATCTCCTGAAGCACCCGCAACGTGAAATTCCCCGCGCCGCAGCCCAAGTCGAGAACGTGGCTGTCTGGCCGCAAACGCTGCACCGCGATTTGGGAGACGATGCCCAATACGAGCGGCGCATCGATCGTGGCTTGTTGGCCGGTTTCCAGGTTGCTGAAACGCTCCACGTCGTTGTCGAAGCGCTCGCGGATTTCCTCAAGGGTGGATTTGCCTTCCCATGGCATCGAGACGTGGGGTGCAGGGTTGGGATCGTTCATGGTCTTCATGCCGCCAAAGTGCTGCGTCGCTGATCTTGCGGAAATATTATCAATGCATAAGATTCATGCTGGAACTGTATGAATCGCGCCGCGGTCCATGAACTGGAATGTTTCGTCGCCGTGGCGGAGGAACTGAACTTCTCCCGGGCAGCCCGGCGGCTGCATCTCAGCCAGCCTCCCCTCTCCCGCCAAATCCGTGCGCTGGAGGAAAAGCTGGGCCTGCGTCTGCTGGAGCGAAACACCCGTGCCGTCTCGCTGACGCCCGCCGGGGCGCTTTATCTGGAAGACGCACGCGCCATCCTCACGCGGCTGGACAGCGCGGCGGATTCGGCGCGGCGTGCGGTTTCTGGAGAGGCTGCGCGCCTGCGCCTCGCTTTCGTGGGAGCGCTGCTGGATGAGGGTTTGGTGCGACTGCTCCAAGCTTTCCGCAAACGGCATCCCCATTGCCAGATTCATCTCACCGACCTCTCGCCTGCCGATCAATTGGAAGCCCTGCGCTCAGGCCAGGTGGACGGCGCCTTCATCGGCGCCGCGCCATCGAAGCCTATCAAGGGAATCGCCACCACTGTTTGGAAACGCGAGCCCTTGCTCATCGCGCTGCCGGAGCGTCATCCGCTCGCCAGCCATGGAAAGCTCTCGCTCGGTCAATTAAAGTCAGAGGGGTGGGTCATGGTCTCCCGCAATGCCGCGCCAGCTTTTCGCCAGCAGTTCGACTCGTTGTGCGCTGCGGCCAAATTTCGCCCCAAGGTGGTGCAGGAATCGGACCGTGTCGCCGCGGTGCTGACCATGATCGCCGTGGAGCAGGGCATCAGCATGCTTCCTGAAGCGCTGGCGCGGCTCGTTCCCACGGGTGTGGCCTTTCGGGAGATCGCAGGCCGGAAGATACAGCTCGATCACGCTTTCGCTTTTCGCAGCGCAAATAAAGCCAGCGTCGTCGGTGATTTCCTGGAGCTGCTTGGCCGCGAGCGCCACTAGCGTCGCGTAGGGCGGCTCCCGCACACATCCGTGCCGAGGGCGCATCGCGAAGCTTCATTGAACCCCAAAACCCAAAACATATTTATTTATGAAAACCAAATTTCATTTCGCAGCGCTGCTCACCGCCGCCCTCGCGGCTTTCGCCACCGCTGGATTTTCCGCCGACCCGGGCAAGATGAATTCCTATGACGAAAAGTTCATGAAGTCCGCGGGAGCTGACGGAAAGGCCGAGGCGAAGATCGCCGAGCTGGCCGTGAAGAAAGCCACGCGGGAGGATGTGAAGGAGCTGGCGCAAATGCTGATGACGGATCACAACGCGGTGAACACGGACCTGATGGCTTTGGCCGACAAAAAGGCCGTGGATCTTTCCGCGATCATCTCCCCGGATGGATCTTCCGAATTCCAAAAGCTGGAAAGCAACGCCACAGGCAAGGACTTCGACGACGCTTTCCTG
>Ga0265327_10004090_pt1 | contig 13180 bp, 11 predicted proteins | sample 41621metaG_FD_202089 | JGI IMG/M metagenome (GOLD analysis project Ga0265327, IMG submission 202089) | Rhizosphere microbial communities from Carex aquatilis grown in University of Washington, Seatle, WA, United States - 4-16-21 metaG | ecosystem: Host-associated > Plants > Roots > Rhizosphere... | reverse complement strand
GCCAGGGTGAAGCCGGTGACGGCCAGCAGCACCCGCCTGAACGATCCGGCCAGGATCAGCAGGCCGGTGACGAACAGCAGGTGATCGACCCCGGTCCAGATGTGCGCGACGCCGAGCCTGAGATAGGCGGCCGCCACGTCGGGCAAGGTGGGCGTCTTGGGCACGGTCCAGACGAGCCGATCGGGCGGCAGCACCTGGGTGATGGTCTCGGCGCCCGGGCGCACCAGCCTGAACAGGGTCGAGAGGGCCGGGTTGTAGATCGGGTACTGCACCGCCACGGTCCGCCCCCGAAGGCCGCCCGGGCAGGCGACGAGCGCGGTCTGGCTGGGGGCGACGCCATCCTCGCCCGCGCGCTGCTGCAGAGGCCGGCAGCCGGCCGGCCAGACCAGCCTGGGCTGATCATCGTCCGCCACGGAGGGCGGCACGCGCAGCCGGGCGAGATAGAGGTCCTGGCCCTGGTCAGTCACCTCGACCGACAGCGGGCGGGCGTCGTGGGCGCGGGCCGCCGGGCCCAAGGCGAGGGCAAGCAGCATCGCCAGAAGGGCGGACCAGAGGCGCATCAGTCGCCGTCGTCCTCCACCGCCGGAGCCGCCTGGCCGGGCGGGGGCTTAGGCAGGTTCACCAGCCGCACCTGGAAGCGGCCGACGAGATCGGCGATGGCCTTGCGGCGGTAGCCGGAGACGGTGTCGCGCAGCAGGTCGTCCTTCACCTGCTCCTTTACACTGGCGAAGCTTGGCGCGGCGGAGGCCTTGCGCTCGGTCAGCAGCACCAGGTGCCAGCCGTAGTCTGACCTGATCGGGCCCTGCCAGCGGCTGGACGGCTGCAGCCGGGCGATGTCGGCGGCGAAGCCTTGCCCGAACTGGCTGCCGACGAAATCGGGGGTGCGTTCGACGTAGTTCTGCAGATAGGCGAAGCGGTCGCCGTAGGCGGGGGCGTCGGCGAAGCCGGCCTGCTTGAGCTCCAGGGTCCGCTGCACGGCCTCGGCCGCCTTGCGGGCGCCGCCGGGGTGGGCCACCTCGTTGTCGAGAAACACATGAGTGAAGGTGACGGTGGCGGGGGCGCGGTAGGCGTCCCGATGGGACTGGAAATAGCGCTGCAGGTCGGCGTCGGTCGGGGCGAAGGTCGCGGTCGCCGCGTCGTCCATCAGGTACATCATCTTCTGCACCAAGCGCCGGCGGATCACATAGTCGCCCTGGTCCAGCCCCAGCGCCCGCGCCTCGCGCACCAGGGCCTCCTCCTGCACATAGCCATCGATCAGGGCCTGGCGGTCCTTGGGCGTGAGCGCGGCGAAGCGGGCTTCGAAATACTTCGGCTGGAAAGCGGCGGATCGGTACTGCATCAGGGCCATGAGCCCCGGCTTGTCGACCACGATGGTCTTGCCCTCGGCGCCCCCGGTGTTGTCGGCCGGATGCAGCATGGCGAAGGCGGCGAACAACAGGCCGCCGGCCAGCAGGAAATGGACAAGGGGGTCGCGGACGACCCGCTGAAACGGGGTCATCGCTTGGTCGGGCTGTACCAGATGGGCGAGGAATAGCCGCGCTCCTGGATGGTGTCGGCCTCCTTGGTTTCCTTGACGTCGACGCCGAGGGCCACGGCGTCATAGAGCGAGTGCCGCGGGGTCGGGATCTCCAGCACCCGCACATAGTAGAAGGCGGTGTCGGAGGCCTTGAAGTCGGGATCCTTCCACACCGTGGCCAGCTGGGTCGAGCCGATGGTGTTGGTGTAGGCGGCCGTGGAGATGTCTACGGTGTTGCCCACCGCCGGGACCTTGCCGTCGGGGCCGCGCTTGCGCCCGCCGGACCAGGTGAGGTCGTAGATCTTCTGGTGCGACTGTCCGGCGGCGTCGACCCAGCCCTTGACCATCTGCATGCGGTCGAGATTGCCGCTCATCGGATCCTTGGCGGCCCACACGAGGAACTGGGGCGCCTTGCCGGCAGGGGCGCGGGTCAGGTCGGCGCCCATGGGCACGCCCTTGCGATAGCCGACGGCGGCGATGTCCTTAGCCTTGGCGTCGGCCGGATCGAAGGTCCAGCCGCCGAACACGCGCAGGGTGATGCGCGTACCCGTGGTGGCGTAGGACTCCTTGCGCTTGAGGGCGGCGAAGATCCCCTTGCGGGTGTTTTCCGTGGCCCAGACCGCGACGCGACCCGAGGCCGACATCTCCCAGGCCGGGAAGACCACGGGGCGGCCTGTGACATGGTGCGCGCTCAGCGGTTCGTCGACGGCGAGCTTGCCCATGAAGTCGTTCTCGTCGGCCGAACTCATGCCGGTGTGGCTATCGGTGCCGCCGACGATGCCAAGCTTGTAGGGATTGACCCCGACCTTGGTCTGCACCTGCAGGCCGCGCTGCAGGGCCGAGCGGACGTAGTCCGCCTCGCTGGGCGGGGTAGGCGCGCCGGCCAGCAGCTTGCGCCGGATCTCGAACTCGGCGAACTCGTCGGAAGGGTCGAGTTCGGGGCGCACCTCAGAGGTGCCCTTGGTCTGGGTGATCTCGACCAGCGGCTCCCAGGTCTGGCGCATCTTGGCGTACTGGGCCGAGAGCGGCCGGCCGTCGCTGTCGACCATGTCGAACATCAGGCCGCCGGAAAGGTTGGAGTTGTGCGGGATGGCGATGAAGTCGGCGCCGGTCCTCGCCTTTGTGCCCTCCAGCCACTTCCACAGGTCTTCGGGCCGCGCGCTTTCGATGTTGGAGAAGGGATAGAACTGACGCGCCTTTTCGCCGTCGGCGTCGCTGAGCACGATCCGATGCAGGTTCTTGCCGCCGGGCATGGAGGTCCACTCCCAGCCGAACAGGGTGGTGAACTTGCCCGGAATATTGTTCTTCTCGGCCGCGGCGACCTCGGCGGCCCATGACGCCTGGCGCACCTGGGGCGAGGCGAGCTGGCTGATCTTCTCGTGGTTCTCGGGGGTGTTGTCCTGGATGGTGGCGCCCCCGCTGCCGATCATCGCGCCCCGGACGGGATCCTTGGTGTGGGCGTCCAGCATCTTCTGGCCCCAGGGCGTGGCCAGCAGCGTGGGGTTCTTCTCGTCGAGCATCACCTGCAGCCCGAGCATTTCGGCGTGGTCGGTGACCGCGAGGAAGTCGAGCGGGCGCTGAATCTGCACCTTGGCGTCCAGGCCCGTACGCTTGATCGGGATGCCCCTGGCGTAGCGGTAGGCCAGGTCCGGCGTGGTGGCGTTGTTGCCGGTGGCGTAGGCGTCGAGCGAATAGTTGGAGTGCAGGTGCAGGTCGCCCCAGTAGAGGTGGGTCTCGGCGGGCTTGGGGGCGGCGTGGGTCGTGCCCGCCCCGGCGCTCAGCGCCAACGCGGCGGCGCAGCCCAGCAGCATCCGCCGTCCCGCAAATCCAGACTCGGAAGTCCCTGCCATTGCGATCCCCCCAGATCCCGCCCCGCGGCGGACTCGGTCAGGCCAGGGCGGCGGCCTTGGCGGTGAGCAGGTAGCCGAGGGTGGCCATCAGGCGAATGTCGTCGGAGGGGAACACCAGGCTGTAGCCGGGCCGGGTGAAGGCGTCGAAGGGATCCTGCTGGTTGGCCGCCACGGTGCCTGACTGGGTGACGGAGCTGATCGACGCCCAGTCGCCGATGTCGCCGCCGTAGGCCGCCGCGTTGTTGAAGTTGCCCATGTGGGTGACGCCGTTGTTCGACGAGAAATAGCCCCCCGACGGGGACAGGGCGAGGTGGCCCGGCGCGCTGAAGTCGGACAGGTCCATCGGCGTATAGGTGGGACGGCCGAGGTAGTTGAACGTGCCCTCCATCGAGATGCGGCCCATGACCTCGGTGAGCTCGTGCAGGGCGACGCCTTCCAGATTGTACTGGTTGGCGGCGGCGCCGAGGCCCATGGACCAGGACTTTCCGGTGCCGGCCAGGGTGCTGAAGCCCACGAAACCGTCAGGCGAGGCGGCGCTTCCGCTCACGCCGCTGATCAGGCCCATGGCCTTGGTCTGGGCGCTGGTCAGGAAGAACTGGGCGCCCACAGGCTCGTTGGTCGCGCTGAGCGAGACGCCTTCGCTGCTGAGGACGCTGGCGACGGTGGCGTAATTGGTCAGGTAGCCCGCGCTTTCGCTCTCGCCCAGCGCGCTGGCGGCCAAGGGAGTTCCGTTGACCTCGCCCCAGCCGATCTTGATGAAATCGATCGTGTGCAAGGGGGTGGAGAAATCCTGCACCAGCGTGAGGGCGGCCTCGGTCACGGCCAGCTTGAAGCCGGCCGGCGCTGAGCCGATCGAGGAATCCCAGAGCAGGTCGATGGCCAGATTGCTGCCCGGCGAGGTCACGAAGGTCGGCGTGGTCGAGGTCGACAGGGCGAACGCGGTAGTCGCGAACGACGTGGTCTTGGGCCCCGAAGCCACGCCGAACGGAGAAAAGCCGGCGTCGGTCAGCAGAACTTCGGAACTGAGATGCCCGCCGAAACCAAACATGTCGGTCGTGCTGTCTAAATGGGAACTCATCATGGCCTCCCCTTCCCAGCTGGCGCGCTCGTTCGGAACTTCGCCAGCGGGCATTTGGTTAAGCCTAGCAGGTCCGCGACACGGTTTATACCGCCCCACAGGCGAGTTCGGCCGCCTCATTGCCGCCTCAAGCCAATTTTCGCCGCCCGGGCAAAAATGTGTTGTGTACATAACAGTTATGCATTTTAGATATCCTCCATAAGTAAACGGCGCTATCCGGAGGGGAGGCGTCGAACGCGACGCCGCCAAGCGGCGCGCCAATAGGGGGAATCCAATGGTTCGCACTCAGCGGAATGTGGCTCTTTTCCTGTCGACCGCCCTGAGCCTGGCGCTGGCCGGTCATCCGGCCGCCGCCCAGCAAGTCGCCCAGAACGACACGGCCAACAGCGGCGCACAGACGACGGGCCTCGAAGAAGTGGTGGTCACGTCCACCCGCCAGACCAACACCGCCAACCGCGTGGCCATGAGCGTGGCCGCCGTGACCCAGAAGACCCTCGACGAGCAGGGGATCAAACAGGCCCAGGATCTGATCCGGGTGGTGCCCGGCCTGAACATGGTCGGCGCGGCGAACACCGGCGCCGGCACCTCCAGCGCGACCTTCTCCATCCGCGGCGTGGTGGCCACGGTCGGCGCGGCGACCACCGGCGTCTATCTCGACGATGTGTCGATGTCCAAGCGCGCCAACACCGGCGTGGCCCAGAACAACGGCGCGCCGCTGCCCCTGATGTACGACTTCGACCGCGTCGAAGTGCTGAAGGGGCCGCAGGGCACCCTGTACGGCGGCTCTTCGGAAGGCGGCGCGATCCGCTTCATCACCGCCCAGCCCAGCCTGACCCACTCTTCCGGCTCGATGCGCGCGGAAGTGAACTCCATCGACATGGGCGGGATCGGCTACGAGTTCGGCGGCGCCTATGGCGGGCCGATCGTGCAGGACAAGCTCGGCTTCCGCGTCAGCGGCCTTTACCGCCGCACGCCCGGCTGGATCGACGCCTACAACGCCTATGACAACTCGCTGCTGAAGAAGGACGCCAACGGCCGGACCGACTACGAAATCAACCCGCAGGTCCTCTGGCAGATCACCCCCGACTTCAACGCCAAGTTCTCGACCTACTACAGCCACGGCATTTCCGACGGCGGTCCGGGCACGATCACCCAGATCTTCACCGCCGGCGGCGCGCCGGCGCCGGCCAACCAGACCTTCACCACGCCCCAGGTGTGCAACGGCACGACCCGGCCGCCGGCCACGCCTTATGCGACGGTGGGCAATCCGACGACCGCCATCACCTTCGCCCCGACCCAGTCGATCTGTTCCGGCCCGCAGCCCGCCGGGGTCCACGTCCGGCCGAGCGTCACCTATGGTCCGTTCAAGACGGGCAAGGACGTCGCCCTCGTCATCACCGGCCAGGGCCGCATCAACAACGGCACGAGCAACGACCTGTTGGTCAACGCCCTGACCCTGAACTACAACACCAAGTGGTTCACGGCGACGTCGATCACCTCGCTGATCGACGACCAGACCATCCTGCGCAACCAGGGCGGCTTCGAAGACCCCAACACCCAGGGCCACTCGCTGGAAGATATCGCCCTCGGCGCGGGCGGCACGGCGTCCTATCCCGGCCACTCGGGCTTCCCGCTGTTCGCCTTCACCAAGCCCGGCGGCATTCTCGGCGACTACAACGGCGGCTTCCAGGGGCGCAACTTCCGACAGCAATCGTCCGAGGAAATCCGCCTGACCTCGCCCGCCGACCAGCGCCCGCTCACCTGGGTGGCCGGCTTCTACTACTCCGACTCCAAGACCAACGTCGGCTACACCTATCCCGGCGACGGCTCGCCGCAGTTGCTCGCCTACTACGGCATCGACGCCCTGACCCGCTACGGCATCAGCAATATCGGCGGCCTGATGGCGCGCCTTGACGCCGACATCGACGACAAGGAAATCGCCGGCTACGCCGATATCAATTACTGGATCCTGCCCAAGCTGAAGCTGGAGGCCGGCGTCCGCTACGCCTCGGACACCTTCACCTATCACCAGCTGAACTACGGCCAGTTCGGCGGCCGCCTGCCCGACAACCCCACCGCCCTGACCCAGGGCGTGGCCAAGGCCACCCCGATCGCGCCCAAGTTCGCGGTCGAGTATCAGTTCACGCCGGACGACCTGGTCTATGTCAGCGCGGCCAAGGGCTTCCGCGCCGGCGGCGTCAACCCGCAGGTGGCCCAGTCGGTGTGTGACGCGGGGCTGACCGCCCTCGGCATCACCGCCAACCAGGTTCCGGTCGCGTACGGGCCGGACGAGGTGTGGAGCTATGAAGTGGGCGAAAAGGCTCGCCTCATGGACAAGCGGCTGCAGATCAACATGGCCGGCTACCGCATCGACTGGAGCGGCGTGCAGGCGACCATTCCGATCAGCTGCGGCTTCAACTTCGTCATGAACGGCGGGCGCGCCCGCAGCGAAGGCTTCGACCTGCAGACCCAGTGGCGTCCGGTCGATCCCCTGACCCTGACGCTGAACGCCAGCTACACCAACGCCCGCTACCTCGATCCGGTCGCCGGCCCCAACCCCGCCGTGGTGGTCGCCCATTCGATCAACGCCGGCGACGGCTTCAGCATTCCCAAGTGGCAGGCCAGCGCCAGCGCCCAGTACGAGCGGCACCTGTGGTGGCCGGGCTACGACGGCTATGCGCGCCTGGACTTCCAATGGCAGGACGCCTTCATCAACGGCACCAGCCTCGGCACGTCGAGCTACAACGCCAACACCTCCCACGCCCCGTCCCAGTCACAGCTGAACCTGCGCCTCGGCGTGCGTAAGGGCGCCATGGAGGTGAACGTGTTCTCCAACAACATCACCGGCGCCCATTCCCAGCTGGGCAACGCGGGCAACGGCCATACGGTCTGCGCCGCCGGCAACGCCACCTGCTCCGTCTATGTGACCGACAACCCCTTCGTCAGCGAGGCCATCCAGCGTCCGCGCACGGTCGGGGTCCAGATGAACTACCGCTTCTAGTCCTTCCCGAGACTTCCCCCCGTGGAGCACTCGGCCCGGCCGCATCGATGCGGCCGGGCCTTTTCTCACCGATTGGGATTATTTGGTCTATTAGACCGTTGCCGCAGGCGCTCTCCGTCGTGCTATGAGGCGGCATGGCCAAGCTTGTGCGGGCCCTGCCAGCCGCACAGGGAGATCGGATGAGTCAGCGTCGCAGACGTCCCGCCGAACCACGCGTCGTGTCCTCCTCCAGCATCGACATGCACGGGGTTGAGGACGAGATCGGCTTCGCGCTCAGGCTGGCGCAGCTGGCGGTGTTCAAGGACGTGATCGAGACCCTGAGCCCGTTCGCCCTGCGCCCCAGCGATTTCTCGGCCCTGCGGGTGATCTCGGCCAACCCCGGACTGAAGCAGCAGGACATCGGCCGCGAACTGGGCATCAAGGGCCCCAACCTGGTCGGCATGGTCGAGGACCTGCGCAAGAAGAAGCTGATCACCCGCAAGGTGGTGCCCGGCGACCGGCGGTCCTACGCCCTCACCCTGACCCAGGCCGGACGCGAGCTGCTGGACCAAGCCGAGGACGCCCACCGTGGCCACCAGGCCCGCATCCGCGAGGCCCTGGGCGACCACGATCCGGTCCAGTTCCTCGCCTGCCTGCACAGCCTCACCCGGCTGAACAGCGACCCGGGCGACTAGGCCGTTGCCGGGGGCTGCGCGCGGCAAGCCGGCGGGTCCCACCTTTCCCCGGCCCGCTCCGCGCCGCCAAGGCCGCCATCTTCGCGCCCCAAATCGCCGATAGCGTTGGTTTTTCCGGCGTCCTTGGCGCCGAAGCGGTCTCAGCAGGAAGGGCCGCCCCCGGGCAATCACGCGTCCCGGCGGGCCTGAAGCCAACCTTCCTGCCGTACCCCCTATACCAAGGTAGCAACCTGGCGCCTCCAAATGACGGGCCTGGGCAACCTCTGCTTATTTGCAAACCTATGGTTAACGAGCGATGTTTTGTGGGCGGCGACCTTCCCACCGTCGCCGCGATATAGAGTACTTCGGCAAAAATAGTTGTCCCCTCCTGTACGCCTATATTTTTACTAGATTCCCAATTCTTAGTTTTTGCGTTCCTCCCCGAAATATTGAGTTTGTCTTTGTTCGTTAACCATATTTGTTAACCGAGATCCGGCCCCGGAACCACCGGGGTCGGATCTGGCCCTCCCGCCCCCTCCGGAAACCGTCCATGCGACCCCTGCCCTCGCCGCAGCGCATCCAGGACCCGAGCGACCTCGAGCGCCAAGAGCAATCGAGGCGCCTGGAGGCCATCGGCAGGCTGACCGGCGGCGTGGCCCACGATTTCAACAATCTGCTGACCGTGATGCTCAGCGCGCTGGAGACCCTGGCCGAGGCCGAGCTCCAACCCGAGGACCGGCGCCTGGCCGAGGTCAGCCTGGAGGCCGCCGAGCGCGGCGCCGACCTGATCCGCCGTCTGCTGGCCTTCGCCCGCCCCGCCGCCAGGACCGCCGCAGCCGCCAGCGCCGACGCCGGCGCCGCGGTGGAGGCCGCCGCCCGGTTGCTGCAGCGGACCCTGCCCGAACACGTCGACTTCGCCGCCCACGCGCCCGCGGGCCTGCTCTACTGCCGGGCCGACCGCACCGACCTCCAAAGCGTGCTTCTGAACCTGTGCGTCAACAGCCGCGACGCCATGCCGGAAGGCGGCCATCTGCGTCTGACCGCCGAGCGGCGCGCGCTGGACCGGGTCCAGGCCCGACGCCTGGACATCAAGCCCGGCGACTACGCCGTGTTCTGCGTCGAGGACAGCGGGATCGGCATGTCGCCCGAGACCAGCGCCCGCGCCATCGAACCCTTCTTCAGCACCAAGACCGCCGCCGGCGGCACGGGCCTGGGCCTGAGCGCCGCGCACAGCCTGGCCGTGGGCTCGGGCGGGGCGCTGGATATCGTCTCCCGCCTGGGCCAGGGCACCCGGGTCGAGCTCTATGTTCCCGTGAGCCGCGCGGCCGCCCAGGCCGAGCTGGATCTGGTCGCCCATCCGGCCGCGTCCCTGGCGTGCGACGTGTTGCTGGTCGAGGACGAGACCGCGGTGCGGGCCGAGACCGCCCGCCTGCTCGGGGCCATGGGCTGCCGGGTGATCGAGGCGGCGGACGCCGAGGACGCCCTGACCGCGCTCAGCGCCGGCGCCCCGGTCGACCTGATGATCACCGACATGGGCCTGCCCTTCGGCCTGGACGGCAAGGCCCTGGCCGAGATCGCCCGCGCCATTCGCCCCGACCTCAGGGTGCTGTTCACCTCCGGCGGCATCGACGCCGCGGCGGGTCCCGGCGCCGACTTCCTGCCCAAGCCCTTCGGCCGCGCGGCCCTGGCCGCCGCCATCCAGCGCCAGCTGGAGCGCCGGGCGCCGTCTTCGTTCCTGTCCCAGTCACCTCAGCATTGATCGCGTCCCATGGGTAAGAAAGTCCTGATTGTCGAAGATGAGCCCGAGCTGTTGGCCATGATGGCCGACGCCTTCCGCAAGGCGGGCATCGAGGTCTTCACGGCGGGCAACGGCGAGGTGGCGCTGGAGCTTTTCAACACCGTCCAGCCCGATCTGGTCATCACCGACATCGTCATGCCCGCCAAGGAAGGCGTGGCCCTGATCATGGACATCAAGCGGACCGGATCCGACGCGCCGGTCATCGCAATCTCCGGCGGCGGCACGCGGGCCTGCAAGGACTACCTGCGCTGGGCCAAGGAGCTGGGCGCGGCCCTGGTGCTGCAGAAGCCTTTCCGGATGTCGATCCTGCTGATGATGGCGCGCTTCCTGATGGAGAAGGCGGCCGCCGCGGCCGGCTCGCGTCCCGGCCAGAACCGTCCCGTTCCCAACCGTCCGTCACCCCCCGCCGAACTTGCCGATCTGCTCGAAGACCTTTTCGACGAGCCCCTCGGCATGGGCGCTTCTTTCAACCCCGTTTGACCCTCTCCTCCAGCCAGAGATCCCCGACGTGCGCATTCTGATCATTGAAGACGACGAGATCACAGCTTCCTCGGTCGAACTGTTCCTCAAGTCCGAGAGCTTCCGGACCCATGTCGAGACCCTCGGCGAAGAGGCGCTCGAAGTCGCCAAGCACTACGAGTACGACGCCATCCTGATGGACCTGAACCTGCCCGACATGCCGGGCATCGAGGTGCTGAAGAAGCTGAGGCTGAACAAGGTCTCCACCCCCGTGCTGGTGCTGTCGGGCCAGGCCGACATGGACACCAAGCTCAAGTGCCTGGGCGCCGGCGCCGACGACTACCTGACCAAGCCGGCCAACCATGCCGAACTGGCCGCCCGCCTCCGCGCGGTGGTGCGGCGGGCCAAGGGCCACGCCCAGTCGGTGATCCAGATCGGCAATCTGGCCGTGAACCTCGACATCAAGTCGGCCGAGATCGACGGCGAGCGCGTGCCCCTGTCGTGCAAGGAGTACCAGATGCTGGAGCTGCTGGCCCTACGCCGCGGCACCACCCTGACCAAGGAGACCTTCCTCAACCACCTCTACGGCGAGATGGACGAGCCGGAGGCCAAGATCATCGACGTGTTCGTGTGCAAGCTGCGCAAGAAGCTGGCCGCCTTCACCACCGGCCAGAACTACATCGAGACCGTCTGGGGCCAGGGCTACCTGATCCGCAGTTCCGACAAGTTCGAAGACAAGCTTGTAGCTTAACTAATTGATTTTCCTAGTATATATTTTCAGGAATATTGACCATGTGGACTGATGAACGCGTAGAGTTGCTGCAGCGGTTGTGGGGCCAGGGGCTCAGCGCGAGCCAGATCGCCAACCAGCTGCAGGGCGTGACCCGCAATGCGGTGATCGGCAAGATGCACCGTCTCAGCAAGCGCGGCCCCTCGGCCCCCAAGGCCACCCGCGCGCGCACCGGCGGCTTCGGCGTTCCGGCGGCCCGGCGGCGCCCCGCTCCCGAGGCGCGGCGCATCCCGGGAGGACTTCCGGAGTGGGCGTTCCGGCCCCACCCGCGGGCGATGGCCGTCGAAGAGCCGGGCCTGGCCACCTGCGCCACCCTGTCGGCGAACATGTGCCGCTGGCCGATCGGCGATCCGGACACCACCGACTTCACCTTCTGCGGCCGGCCGTCGGACGGCGGGCGCTCCTACTGCCAGGGGCACTCCACCGTCGCCTACAAGCGCGGCGCGGGATCGGACGCCGACATCAAGCGGCTGTACGCGCGCTACCTATGAGCGGAGATCGGTTCAGACGCCGGCCGATCCAAGGGCGACGTCGAGCTGCGCGAGCAGCTCGCCGCCCCGGAATGGCTTTGGCAGGAAGGCGTGCGCGCCCATCGCCAGGGCCCGGCGGCGGATCTCCGGATCGAGCGCCGAAGTCAGGAAGATAATCGGCGCGGTGGCGCCTTTTCCGAGAATGCCTTCCTGCAGCTGGAGCCCGTCGATCCCGGGCATCTGCACGTCCAGGATGAACAGGGCGTAGTCCGGCAGCTTGGGCGAGGCCAGAAGGTCATGTCCGGAGGCATAGGCGTCGATGCGGTAGCCGTAGGCGCTCAGCAGGCCGGCGAGGGCCTCCCGCAGCGACATGTCGTCATCCACAACGGCGATCTGGGCCCCAGGCGCCACGTCATCTCCTGACCAAACTGTCTACGGAACAATGCCGCATCGGGGCCACTGAAAGGGCCGGCTCGCAGGCGACGAAGACATTGTGCTGTACCAACACGGCACAGCGCAAATCCTAATTTCGGCGTGTGAGCGTATATGGAGGCGTCGCTCGCCTATACTTTAGTATTAGATTAGCGGGGGTTGTGGCCCAGCTGGAGCTGGTCGGCCATGCGCACCAGCTCGGCCAGGGACCGCGCGCCCATCTTGCGCATCACCTGGCCGCGATGGACCTTCACGGTGATCTCGCTGACGCCCATGTCGCTGGCGATCTGCTTGTTGAGCCGGCCGGTGGTGACGAAGCTGAGCACCTCGCGCTCGCGGGGAGTCAGGCCTTCCAGCCGGGCCTTCAGGGCGGCGGAGGAGGCGCGCTTGCGGCGCTCCTCGCGGCTGATGACCAGGGCCTGCTGCACCGCGTCGAGCAGTTCCTGGTCGCGGAACGGCTTGGCCAGGAATTCCACGGCGCCGGCCTTCATGGCTTTCACCGTCATCGGGACGTCGGCATGGCCGGTGACGAAGATGATCGGCGCCTGCACCCCCGTGTTGGCCAGGGTGGCCTGCAGGTCGAGCCCGCTCTGGCCGGGCAGGCGCACGTCGAGCACCAGGCAACAAGGGCGGTCGGGCAGCGGGTGATCGAGGAAATCCTTGACCGACCCATAGAAGGCCCCCTCGAGGTCGACGGAGCGGAGCAGCCCATCCAGCGCCTCGCGGATCGACGGATCGTCGTCGATCACGATCACGATCGGCTGAGGCTCCTCCATCATTCGGCCTCCCTCGCGGGCAGGTAGAATCGGAAAACCGCGCCGCCGGGGGTATTTTCGCCCATTTCGAGGCGGCCGTCATGAGCCTCGACGATGGCCTTGGAGATCGGCAGCCCCAGGCCCATGCCTTCGGGCTTGGTGGTGAACAGGTGGGTGAACACCTGGGCTCGGGCGTCCTCGTCCACGCCCGATCCGGTGTCGGCCACCGACACCACCACCTCGCCGTCGCCGGCGACGGCGGTGGCCAGCCTGAGTATCCGCCGGCGGGCCGAGACGCCGCGCATGGCGTCGATGGCGTTGCTGATCAGATTGACCATCACCTGCTGAATCTGGACGGGGTCAGCGTTGACCACGGGC
>Ga0265327_10004088_pt1 | contig 13188 bp, 12 predicted proteins | sample 41621metaG_FD_202089 | JGI IMG/M metagenome (GOLD analysis project Ga0265327, IMG submission 202089) | Rhizosphere microbial communities from Carex aquatilis grown in University of Washington, Seatle, WA, United States - 4-16-21 metaG | ecosystem: Host-associated > Plants > Roots > Rhizosphere... | reverse complement strand
TTTGCCGAGCGTGTGGGGCGAATGTGGCAGGTGCATGACAACGGAGATGCCGCTCTCCGCCTCATGTTTGATGGGATTGATCCAGATGCGCCGCGTATTCAAAACTGGTTATCGGAACAATCCGCACGTATTCACTGGAATGAGGCACTTGACCAGATTGAATCTGATCCCGTAGAGGAAGCCGATATTGTGCTTGCTGCATTTAAAGTGGCACAGGCTGCCGTCCAGCTACAGGCCTTCAGTGCGTTGCGCACTACTCGCCATGAGTCCGCATTCAAGGGAGAAGTCGTTGCTCTGCTTAAGCAGATTTCAGAAGAGACCGGGGTGGATGCGCAGTTTGATGTGCCCCTAGATGAAAACCAGTTGCTCATGGCAGATTGTCGTTTTGCGGGCATCAAGCCTGTGGCCATTATCATTGCCAATAGTACCGAGCGATTGCTGGAGGCCGAGTTGGCGTTTTCTCATCTGCGCCGAATGGGTGCAACACCCAAGTTCTGGCTGTAGTGGAAAACGCTAAAAGCATTGGCCACAAGCAAATTGCACGCGCCAATTACTTCACCGACAAGACCTATGAATACCAAGGGTTTGAGCGGGCATTCCACGGGGCAATTAAAGATACATTGCAATAGTTGTCATCGTTACCAGCAACACCCATTAACAAGCCTGCATTGATCCGCTCTGAAGGTATGCAGCTTGCCGATTTGACTGCGCGCCCAATTGGTTTGTCGGTGTTGCGCCCCAACCAAGGCAATCGGGCATTGGATGTGCTGGAGAAGAAATTTTACCGCGATGGCGAGGGGAGCAAGTTGGGTATGCGGTTGAAAACGTTCCCCTGAAAAGAAGAAGGGCCCCCGAGTAGTCCCAGAAGCCCAGCGCCGATCAAGTAGTCCCAATCCACTTGCGCGCAGTTTAATGAAGCAAAAGATGAATTGCAACCGAAAATGTTTTTGGAAACGGTAATTTAATTTGGAACTAAACCATGGCCGCATTTCGCTATGAAGCGTTAAACGAAGCTGGGCAAATCAGCCAGGGAGTGATCGAGGCGGATGGCTTGCGTCAGGCGCGTTTGCGCGTGCGCGAGCTGGGCTTGGTGACCGTGGCGGTACATCCGGTGTCGCAAGAAAATCTGGATAGCGGGGAAGGGCGGCGCTGGCAGTGGCGCGGCGGGATTTCTTCCGCGCAACTCAGCTTGTTGACGCGCCAGTTGGCGACTTTGCTGGAAGCGGGTTTGACCATCGAGCAGGCGTTTTCCGCGTTGATTGAACAGAGCGAAAGCGAGGCGGTGCGCCAAGTGCTGGCCGGGGTGCGCGCAGAGTTGTTGGCGGGGCATACGCTGGCGCAGGCGATGGCGCATTACGGGCGGGTATTCCCGGACATTTATCGCGCGCTGGTAAAGGCGGGTGAGGCGTCCGGGGAATTGGGGCGGGTGATGCTGCGTTTGGCCGATTACACCGAATCGCGTCAGGCTTTGCGCCAGAAGGTCGGACTGGCTTTTGTGTATCCCGCCATCGTCACGTTGGTGGCGCTGGTGGTGGTCACGGGTTTGCTGATGTATGTGGTGCCGCAGGTGGTGGGGGTGTTCCAGCAGACGCACCAAACCTTACCCTTGCTGACGCGCTTGCTGATCGGCCTGAGTGCCCTGTTGCAGGCATCTTGGTTTTATTTGCTGGGCAGTTTGGTGGGCGCGGGATTCGCGATTAATTTCTTGTTGCGGCGCGAAGAAATACGCTTCAAGTGGCACAGCCGTTTATTGCGTTTGCCGGTGATCGGGCGATTGCTGCGCGGCATCAATACGGCGCGCATGGCCAGCACGCTGGCGATTCTGTCGGGCAGCGGCGTACCCTTGCTGGTTTCTTTGCAAGCCGCAGCGGGCGTGGTGGCTAACCTGCCGATGAAACGCGCCTTGGAAGACGCTACGCGCAAGGTGCGTGAAGGCGCGGGACTCAGTCGCGCGCTGGCTGTTTCCGGTTTGTTCCCACCCATCCTGATCCACTTGATCGCCAGCGGCGAAGCCAGCGGCAGATTGGACGCGATGCTCGAACGCGCCGCCGCGCAACAGGAACAGGAGGTTGGCAATTACACCTCGGTGCTGACCGCTATGTTGGAGCCTTTGCTTATTCTGCTGATGGGCGGAGTGGTGCTGACCATCGTGCTGGCCATCCTGTTGCCCATCATCAACATGAACCAGATGGTGCATTAACTCTCTGGGATCATTCAAACGGTCGCCTGCATAGGACAAACACCGATGCCATATTTCTGGGTTTATCCTATGCTTTTTGGGGGAAGCGCTGATGTATTAATTTTGTCCATACCGTCAGAATAGCCACCACTTTGTAGTAGCCCTGTTGCGGTATTTTGGTATGGAGGCTGTCATGACGGTATGCGCGTATCGGCAAGAAGACGGTGTTTTCGGTGGTTTAAACAGGATAGACGATTTCAATATGAGCGAGTCAGAAGCAGAAATTTTCAAATATTCTATGGGAACGTTTTTATTGCGGCGCGCCCGCTATTTCAGCGAGGCCGAACATCAATTTGCCTCCCCGGACGAGAGCGGCCTGGCCGAAATGAAATCGTTTCACCCGCGTCCGCTAACGTCCCCATCTTTGCGCTGATCTCTCCAATAGGCCGCAAAGATTTTAACCCCGCGAGTGATCGCGGGTTTTTTTTATCCCGCATATCATTGTTCGCAGTTGAAACACGCCCTATAATTCGGCGCTGTATTTTTGCGCGGTCAGATGCTGGTGTTATTCTAGGCAACTACCGCAGTTAACTGCCCAATTTTCTTCAGTCCAATGCGTATCCTGCTCAGCAACGATGATGGTTATTTTTCACCCGGCTTGGCTTGTCTCGCGCAAGTGATTTCCGCCATTGCAGATGTGGTCGTAGTCGCGCCGGAGCGCGACCGCTCGGGGGCTTCCAATTCGCTGACGCTGGATCGACCGCTCAATCTGCGCCGCGCCGCCAGCGGTTTTTACTATGTGAACGGCACGCCCACCGATTGCGTGCATCTGGCCGTCACCGGCATGCTGGACACGCAGCCTGACATGGTGGTTTCCGGCATCAACTCCGGTGCCAACATGGGCGACGACACGATTTATTCCGGCACCGTGGCGGCGGCCACCGAAGGTTTTCTGCTGGGCATTCCGGCTATCGCGATCTCGCTGGCGGGCAAGGAATTGGCGTATTACGCCACGGCGGCGCGCGTGGCGGCGGAGCTGGTGCGGCGGTTCGAGAATGATACTCACAGCCAGCCATGGCTGCTCAATGTCAATGTGCCGGATGTTCCCTACGAGCAATTGCAAGGCATGTCCGTCACCCGTCTGGGTAAGCGCCACAAGGCGGAGCCGGTGGTGAAGGCGAGCAACCCGCACGGTGAGACGGTGTACTGGGTCGGCGCGGCGGGTAAGGCGCAGGATGCGGGTGAGGACACGGATTTTTATGCGATTGCCAATCGGCGCGTGTCGGTCACGCCGTTGCAGATAGATCTGACGCAATACAGCCAACTGGACGCGGTGCGCGGCTGGCTAACAACAGGTGATGCCGCATGAACACGATGCGCCACAGCGGCATCGGCATGACCTCGCAGCGTACGCGCAACCGCCTGATCGAGCGGCTGCGCGAAAAAGGTATCCGCGATGAAATGGTGCTGGCTGCGATGAATGCGGTGCCGCGCCACATCTTTGTGGACGAAGCGCTGGCCAGCCGGGCTTATGACGATGTGTCGTTACCGCTGGGTTTCGGCCAGACCATCTCGCAGCCCTACACCGTGGCGCGCATGATCGAAATTCTGCGCGACGGCAAACAACTCAACCGCGTGCTGGAAATCGGCACCGGCTGCGGCTATCAGGCGGCGGTGCTGGGGCAAGTGGCGCGCGAAGTTTACTCGGTGGAGCGCGTGCAGCCGCTGTTCGAGCGCGCCACTGGCTACCTCAAGGAATTGCAGTTGCACAACGTGAAGCTGAGTTACGCGGACGGCAACATGGGCTTGCCGGATGCCGCGCCGTTCGACGGCATCATCATGGCTGCTGCCGCGACCCATGTACCGCGCGCGTTGCTGGAGCAACTTGCCGTGGGCGGCAGGCTGGTGTTGCCCTTGGGCGCGCCGGAACAATTTCTGCACCTGATCGTGCGCGACGAACAGGGCTTCCGCGAGACGCAGTTGGAGGCGGCCAAGTTCGTACCACTGCTAATGGGGAAAACATGAACACGCGCCTGAACTGGCTGTATGCGGTGCTGGCAGTAGTCATGCTGGCAGGCTGCGCCTCGGACGGTGCGCACGCTCCCGTTTCGGAGCGCGATGCCACCGAGAAAAAATCCGCCGTGCCGATTGCGGAAAGCGTCACGACGATCAAGCAGGTCAAGAAAGTGGTGCAGCCCGAGAGTGACTGGCGTCCGCAGACTTACGTGGTGCAGAAGGGCGACACGCTGTATGTCATCGCCTTCAATCATGGCTTGGATTATCACGATATTGCCGCGCTCAACAATATTCAGAATCCGGACATGATCCGGGTCGGTCAGGAGATACGCCTGTTCTCGTCTACGCCTGCGGCGGACAAACCCAAGCCAGCGGAAAGTAAACCCGCAGAAAATAAGCCGGCAGAAAACAAACCGGTAGAAATTCCGCTTATCGATCAGCCCAAAGTCGCCAAGCTGCCTTACTCCGAACAGGCCGTGGCCGAGATTCAAAAGATGCAGGCGGCGACAAGTAAGCCAGAAGCGATTGCAGCGGCCAAGGTTGAACCCAAGGTGGTGCCAGTGCCGGAGCCGAAACCGGAAGTGGCGACCGACGTTGTCGCCCCAGCCAGCGAAGCGACGGATGATGTGGAGTGGGGCATGCCGGTCAAGGGCAAAGTGATCAGTGAATTTTCCGAGAGCGCCAACCGCAAAGGGGTCGATATTTCCGGCAAGCTCGGACAGGCTGTGGTGGCGACCGCTGCGGGCAAAGTGGTGTACAGCGGCAGCGGCCTGCGCGGCTACGGCAAGCTGGTCATCATCAAGCACAACAACACCTACCTCAGCGCCTATGCGCACAACGATCAGGTGCTGGTGAAAGAAGGTCAGGCCGTGACCAAGGGACAGAAAATTGCCGAGATGGGCAACAGCGACGCGGATCAGGTCATGCTGCATTTCGAGATCCGCAAATTCGGCAAGCCGGTAGACCCGGCGAAATACCTGCCGCTGTAGGAGCGTGATTGATCGCGTCCTTGCCGGATTTTCAAATTGAATAATCTCAACGCAAACAATCACAGTCGCGACAGCGCCGGGTTGCGCTATGTTTATCCGGTGGTGTCGCGCCGCGCGGGCGGCGTTTCGGTGGGTATCAACCTCAACACCAACAACGCTTGCAACTGGCGCTGCATGTATTGTCAGGTGCCCGATCTGGTGCGCGGCACCGCGCCCGCGCTAGACCTCGCATTGCTGGAGCGGGAACTGCGCGGTTTTCTGCACGAGTTATTGCATGGCGATTTCATGCGGCAGCGCGTACCGGAAGGAATGCGCCGCATCAACGATATTGCGCTTTCAGGCAATGGCGAGCCGACCAGCGCGGAGGAATTTACCGAGGTGATCGAATTGATCTCGCGCTTGCGCGTCGAGCTGCAACTCGATCCCGCGCTCAAGACCGTGCTCATCACCAACGGCAGTTTGATCTTTCGCGAAAATGTGCAGCAAGGCTTGCGCCGCATGGCGCAACTCAACGGCGAAGTGTGGTTCAAGCTCGACCGCGCCAGTGATGCGGGCATGCTGCGCGTGAACGATACGCATATGAGTATGAGCAAGGTGCGCGAGCATCTGGTCAGCGCCATCGCGCTGTGTCCGACCTGGTTGCAGACCTGCTGGTTCGCACTGGATGGAAAAGCGCCCGGCGCACAAGATGAAAGCGACTACCTTGAATTTTTGGCGGGCCTCCTGCGCGAGGGTATCCGGCCGCAGGGCGTGCTGCTCTACACGCTGGCGCGTCCTTCGCTGCAAGCGGAAGCGCCGCGCCTGATCGCGCTCGATGCGCGGCAGATGGACGCGTTCGCGGCACGCATCCGCGCGCTGGGTGTGGCAGTTACGGTCAGTGTCTAGCCCTGGGTCGCCCGGCGTTACGCGATGTGAGAAAATAGCTCTGTCGGCCACGCCGATTGTTATTAAATTTTAGTTTGATTGCGGATTGTTATCCGGCCTGAGAAAGTCAATGATTAATTCACGTGTTGAGTTGCTGTTCAAGAATCTCCCCGACAAATACCCGCATCATATGGAACGGAATTACACGCATATCCTGAATCGTCTGATGCAGACATGGGGTACGCCGGAGTTTGATCCCTGCATGCAGGATCTGACGATAAATGATCGTATCGGCAGGCAGGGATTCCCGCCGGAAGTGATCGCCGAATTGATATTCATTGGCGAACTGCATGAAATTTTTAAGCGTAAGGGCTATGTATTGCCTGAGCCGTCGGATTCATGGCAAAACATCCCGGTGGACAATCCCTCGCCAGACGGTTTGCATCAGGCAATAGAGCGCGGGCAGCTTGAGGTGATCAAGATTTTTCTCAAGGCTGGCGTCAAGGTGGACTTCCGCTTCGATGGCGCGCAGACTGCGCTAATGGTTGCGGCCATCAGCGGGAAGCTGGGGTCGGCGCTATGTTTGCTCGAAGCGGGTGCCGATTTGCATTTGCGCGATGGCGGAAAATACACGGCGTTGCACTGGGCTGCGTTCTACAACCGCAGGCAGATCGTCGATCTGTTGATCGATGCGGGCGCGGAAATAAATGGCGTGCAAAACAGCGGCGATACGCCGCTTTCCCTGGCCGTGACGCGCGGGCATCTGGAGGTGGTCAGGCTGCTGTTGGAGCGCAAGGCGAACCCGAATATCACCAGCAATCATGGCTCACCTCTGGCCATTGCAACGGGCAAAAACAATCAGGAAATAGTTGCCCTGTTGTGTCAGTTCGGCGCGCGGACCTGATGCTTATCCTGCGCGTTTGTCGAAGATGGCTTGCGGCGACAGAGTTGGTTCGGGCAGTTGCAATGCATAGTCGGAGACAATCATGACGCAAAAGGATCAAGGGGCGAACTTTAAAATGCTGCTGGGGCCGAATCAGGCACCGGGAGATTTTTGGGGCGGGCTGGCGGCTATGCTGGTGGCACTGCCGGCGGCGATTGCTTTCGGCGTGACGATCTATGCCGCCATCGGCCCGAGCTACGCCGCTGCGGGGGCGCTGGCAGGCATTATCGGCGCGACAGTTATTGGTCTGGTGGCGGGGACGTTGGGCGGCACAGATCGTTTGATTAGTGCGCCGTGCGCTCCGGCGGCGGCGGTGCTGGCGGCCTTCGCCATCGAGCTGGTGCGCCAAGGCATCGCGCCGGATACGATCGTGCTGCTGCTGATCATGCTCGGCATCCTTGCCGGGGGCGTGCAGATGTTGCTTGGTTTTGTCGGCATCGGGCGGTTGATCAAGTATGTGCCTTACCCGGTGGTGAGCGGCTATCTCTCCGGGGTGGGGCTGATCATCATCGGCAGCCAGATCCCGAAATTTGTCGGCGCGCCAAACGGTACGGCCTTTCTCGATGCCGTGCTTTCGCCGTGGATGTGGGACTGGCGCGGCCTTGCTGTCGGATGTACGACGGTAGCCGTGGCCGTCATCGCTCCCAGACTGACGCAAAAAGTGCCGGGAACCATTCTCGGTATACTGACCGGGCTGCTCACTTACTTCGCGCTTGCCGCGCAGGATGCCGCGCTGTGGGATACGACGAATAATCCGCTGGTGGTCGGCGCGCTCGGCGTGGCACCGGGAGGCTATTTTGCGATGATCAGCGGGCGCTGGCATGAGATTGGCAGTCTGCACCTCGCGCAGATCGCCAGCCTGTTTGGCAGTGCATTGACGCTCGCTGCGCTGCTTTCGATTGATACGCTGAAGACCTGTGTCGTGGTCGATCAATTGACGCGCAGCCGCCACGACCCCAATCGTGAACTGGTCGCCCAAGGGGCGGCCAACGTAGCCTCGGCTATCGTCGGCGGCATTCCCGGTTCGGGGACGATGGGCGCGACTATGGTCAACATCAACAGTGGCGCCAAGACGCGCGCTTCGGGCGTGCTGGAGGGGCTGTTTGCGCTCGTTGCCGCACTGATTCTCGGCACCTTCGTGGCCTGGATTCCGGTCGCTGCGCTGGCCGGTATTTTGATCGTCATCGGCTTCCGCATGATAGACCGCGAGCCGCTGCATTTTATCGAGTCGCGGGCGACGGTGTTCGACTTCGCCGTGGTCATCGCCGTAGTGGTGGTGGCGCTGACGGTGGGCTTGATCGCCGCCTCGGCGGTGGGTGTCGCCATGGCGATTTTTCTGTTCCTGCGCGAACAGATCGGCGGCTCGGTAGTGCGCCACAAAGTCTATGTCAACCAGATGTCATCAACCTGGCACCGCCCGGAAGCGGAAATGCGCATCATCGAAAAGAAGGGCGATCAGGCCGTGGTGTTCGAGCTTCAGGGCAGCCTGTTTTTCGGCACTACCCAACAACTTTACACCGACATCGAACAGGAACTCGGTTCGCGTAATTACATCATTCTCGATTTGAAGCGCGTGCAGTCGGTCGATGTGACGGCGGCGCATTTGCTGCTCAACGTGCGCGATGCCTTGCAGGCGCGTGGTGCAATGCTGCTGCTGAGCGGAGTCCGGGAATTTCTGCCCAATGGCCGCAACCTGCGCGAGTTCTTGGAGCAGATGGAAATCGTGCGAGCCGATGACGAAACCGTGCGGCTATTCCCCGAGTTGGACAACGCCATCGAATGGGTCGAAGACCGCATTCTGGGCGAACGCGAATCCGTGCAACAGGAAGAAACACCCGCGCAATTACACGAGATGGATTTGTTCAGCCACCACCGCGACGAGACGTTGCACGATCTGGAAGCACGGATGGAACAGCGTTTATACAAGACTGGCGAGACGATTTATTCGCCGGGAGAAGAGGGTAAGGAAATCTACTGGATACGCCGTGGCGCGGTGCGCATTCTTGTGCCGATAGGCGCGGGCAGGTCGCGCCATATCGCGAGTTTTGGTCGGGGCGATTTCTTCGGCGGTCTGGCATTTCTCGACGGTGGCACGCGCAGCAACGAAGCTATCGCCTCGACCGATACCGAGGTGTTTGTCCTGACCCGCGAGGTGTTTTTCAAACTTTCCGAAGAGCACAAGAAACTGGCTTTCAATCTGGTTACGGCCATCGCCCGCTCGCTCGCCGTGCGCTTGCGTCACGCCGATTCCGAGATGGCCATGTTGCGCGAATATTGAGCGCAGTATTCGCCGTGAGAATTTCAGCAGGGAGCTAGAATGCAAAGTGCGCAACAGTGGATAGAAAAATTGGGGCTGATTCCTCTTCCCGAAGAGGGTGGCATGTACAAGGAAGTTTATCGCTCGGCAGAATTGATACCGGCAGCGGCGTTGCCGTCCCGTTTCGGCGGTGACCGCTGTTATTCCACCGCGATCTATTACTTGCTCGAACATCCCGAGTTCTCCGCATTTCACCGGCTCAGGCAGGAAGAGATATGGCACTTCTATGAGGGTAGTCCGCTGATCGTCCATATCATCGCTCCGGATGGAAACTACACGCAGGTCACGATGGGGCGCGACATCGACGCCGGAGAACAATTGCAACTGGTGCTTTATGCCGGGCAGCTTTTTGCAGCAACGCTGGCGCAGGAAAACGCCTATGCGCTTATTGGCTGCACCGTCGCACCGGGCTTCGAGTTCGAGGATTTTGACGCGCCCGCGCGCAAGGTGTTGTTGGAGACATATCCACAACATCGAAGTATCATTACGCAGTTCACGCGATGAAAATTTGGTGCGGTAATCGGGTCGTCCATCGAGGAACATAACGTAAACTTCACCCCAGAAAAATGTCAGCGCTCCCGGAATTTTTTCAGTACTTCTATCTGCTCGCCGCAATTTTAGGCGTGCTGCTTTTGTCGTTCTTGCTACCGGCGTTGCTCTTGTTCGGACGACTCGTTTGGGTCGCAAGAAAAATCGGTGCGATGAAAGAATGGAGCGATAACGAGCTGAACGCCATTTTCAAAAACACCGGCGTGTTGGATCGGCTCTGGGGCGAGCATTCAAACCGGAGGCAGAATATATTTGTGATGCCGCTGGCGAGAGATACATTCCGTCTCGAAGCCGTGCTTTCTGCGCTCAACGCCGGATTGTTCCGCAAGTTGCCCGCGCTGTTTGCTGTTATCGGGGTGCTGGGAATAGTTTATGGTTTGCTCGTCGGACAGGGAATGATTGAAGCGCCCGGCGGCGGCTCGGGCAAGCCATTGCACGGTGCATGGGACGTATTGCTCGCTTCCGCACTGTCGTTTGCTTTTGCGGCTTTCTTTTTTCTGGTCGAGTGGCTGGTTCTCGCTTGGATCAAGGCCGGAATCGAAAAGGTTGCACGCGGTCTCGACGCGTTGCCGATGCCGCAACTGAAAGAAATCATCAGTATTTTTCCTGATCTCGTTCTGGAGCCCGCCCCGACCAGCTCAGACCTGCCGCCCTCGGAAAGTCCACCTGCCGCGTGCATGCCAACGGTTGTCGCGAGTGCAGCTGTTGCCGGAGCAGCCGAAAGCGAGGCGGCGCTTGCGCCGGAAAGCCGTCCTGCGCAGCCGAGTGGCGCGAGCCAGACTCAACTCAAACACAAATTGGGCAAGCTTCACTCGCTGCCCGCCATGCCCGCGATTGCACAGAAACTGCTCGCCTTGCCGCTGCATACCGAAGCCGGTGAAGCACAGTTAGTCGGGTTGATTGAGCAGGATCCGCAAATTTCCGCCAAGCTGATCGGTCTGGCCAATTCTCCCGTCCACGGCCTGAGGCGCAAGGTAAGCGCCGTGTCGGATGTGGCATTCCTGTTCGGCATTCCGAAAATAAAGTCGGTGGCAATCGGGATCGCCACGTTTTCCAATCTATCCAAACTGCCGCCGTGCGAATATTTCAAGCCTCAGGATTTGTGGCTGCACAGCATGACTGCCGCCATCGTGATGCACGCCATCTCAAGGGCGATGCCGGTCAATATGCGTCCCGAGGAAGATCAGATATTTCTTGCCGGGCTGTTGCACGACATGGGCTACGTGGTGCTGCACTATGTCGATCCCGCCACGAGCAACGAGTTGCATTATCAGCTTCGCGTACAGGCAGAGCGGCCTGTCCTCGAGATTGAGCGTGAACTGTTGGGGATGACTCATTGCGACATCGGCGCGCGGCTGGCGGAACATTGGCATCTGCCACCCGAAATCGTTGCCGTGATGGCGCACCATCACGCTCCCTATGCGGCAGAAGTGAGTGTCGGGCATCATCTGGTGCGTCTGGCCGCACTGGCGGAAAAGATTTTGCCCGGTTTCGATAGCGCGGGTCGTAGCGGCAACGAAATCGAAGCTGAGGAATGGCTGGGGTTGGGGATCGCTTTTGATGAAACGGAGCGCATCCTTAATCAAGTGGACGAGCTGGCGGCACAGACGGCGCAACTGGGTGAACTGCTGTAACTCGATTTGTCTGATTCCGTGCGGCTTCGGAAGGCTGGATTTTATCGGTCGGTAGCGCTGTTTCTGTCGTCGTGCTAAGCAGCGGGTTTGCGTTTTTGCAATAGCCAGGCCGCTGCAAGCATTAACCCGATCAAGCCGATCACCAGTGCATTGCCCCAGCGCACATAAGGCGTGCTTCCCATGTAGCCCTGCGCTTCTCCGTTCAGCATTCCCTCTTCGTGTTGCGGCAGCATTTGCAGGATGCGTCCGCTGCGTCCGATGATGGAGGTGACGCCGGTGTTGGTGGCGCGCAGCATCATGCGCCCGGTTTCCAGCGCGCGCATTTGCGAGATCTGGTTGTGTTGCATTGCGGCGTGGGAGTTGCCGTACCACGCATCGTTGCTGACGTTTACCAGCAGCGTCGCGGCGGGCAGCGCGCGGATGATCTCTTCGCCGAACACATCTTCGTAGCAAATATTCACGGCGACTTTTTGTCCCGCGATATTGAGCGGGAGCTGGTCGATGCCGCCGCGCGCGAGATCGCCCATCGGGATGCTCAGCACATCATTGATGAACCAACCCAACACCGGACGCAGCGGGATGAATTCGCCGAATACCACCAGATGATTTTTGCGGTAGCTTTGACTTTCCGCCACGCCGAGCGTGAACACGCTGTTGTAATACTGGCCGCGATCACGCTCGAATGCGCCGATGATGACGTCGCCACCGTTTTGCCGCGCATGGTCGCGCAGGATGGCGCTGTAGTTTTCCGGTATTTCCTGGCGCTGTAGCGGCACTGCGGTTTCCGGCAATACGATCAGGCGCGCATCGCTTTGTTGCACCAGACGGCGATAAGTTTCCAGCGTCTCGACCAGCTTTTCTTCGTGGAATTTCAACTCTTGCGGAATGTTGCCTTGCGCCAGACTGACCTTGATCGGCGCGCCTTGCGGCCGTGTCCACTCCACCTCGCGCAAGGCGACGCCGAATATCCACAACATGGCGAGCAACGCCAACGCGATCTTGCCCTGTTTGCTCCAACGCGCCAGCCACAGCAGCGAGAACAGCCCGGCGCTGATCGCCGCTATCAGCGATACGCCGTACACGCCGAGCAGCGGCGCGTAGCCTGCCAGCGGGCTGGCCGCCGCTTGCGCATAGCCAAACGTCAGCCACGGGAAGCCGGTGAAAATCAGCCCGCGCAGCCATTCGATCAGTACCCACGATGCGGGCATCACCAACGCCGCACGTATCCATATTGGTCCGCGCAGTTGCGCTTGCGCGTAAGCGGCCAGTGCGGGAAATAGTGCGAGGAATGCGGCAAACAGCGCGGTGGCGGGCAAGGCCAGCAGCAAAGGCATGTCGCCGTAGTCGTGCAGCGCAATGTAAATCCAGCTGGTACCCGCGCCGAACAAACCGAAGCCGAACGCCCAACCGAGCTTGGCGGCTGCGCGCGCATTCTTTGCTTGCAGCCATTGCGTGAACAACACGGCGAGTGCAAATACGGTGACGGGGAAAAATCCGAAGGGCGCGAAACCGGTGACGGCCAGCAGGCCGACACAAAAGGCTAAAGCGAATTGATTCAGACGCGGGATGTTCATGACGCACCGGCAAGATTGATTTAGCCAATTATACGGTGTAAGTTAGAGGCTCTAAAAATCAAGCGTAAATTAAACGCTAATTCGACAACCGGGCGCATGCCTTACCTCGGAAAATAAAAATCG